>Ga0315533_1001601_pt1 | contig 17106 bp, 14 predicted proteins | sample SalMarSW160130MG_FD_203081 | JGI IMG/M metagenome (GOLD analysis project Ga0315533, IMG submission 203081) | Salt marsh sediment microbial communities from the Plum Island Ecosystem LTER, Massachusetts, United States - Salt Marsh Sediment SW1601-30 ... | reverse complement strand
CCTGAAGCTATCCCCTGCAGAAGGGTAAAGGTGTTCACTAGAAAGAAACTTGTCAAAGAGCGCAAAATCTTTAAAAACAAATAGTTAGATGTTAAAAATATCACATCCTTAAGTGGAAGATCCGCTATATTGAGGAGGGAAAAGCACCCAAAACCAGGGATATCTACTTTAGCATCTATCAGGCCTTCTATAGCGAACGGAACGGTAAAAGGCTCTATCAGGAATATCCTCCCGATTTTTTCGATCTGGTAATTATCGATGAATGCCACCGTTCTGGGTTTGGTACCTGGCATGAGATTTTGAAACATTTTAAAAGCGCTATCCATCTTGGTATGACCGCAACTCCCAAGCGGACTGATAATATCGATACCTATGCCTACTTTGGAGAACCGGTTTATTCCTACAGTTTCGCTCAGGGAGTTTCCGATGGATTTCTTGCCCCCTTTCAACTCTTCCGCACCTTCACCAATATCGATAAAGACGGCCTTCATCTTCAGGAGGCAATCTACCAGGGAGCACAAATCTATATTCCTGAAGAGATCGAACCGAGGGAGTTTTACACTATGCAGAACTTCGAGCGGGAGATTATAGTTCCAGATCGGACAAAAACCTTATGTGATCATTTGGCTCGCCAGCTTGAGGCCTTCGGCCCTACCCAGAGAAGCATTGTCTACTGTGCAACCATAGACCATGCGGCTGAAGTGGCCAAAGAGCTGCAGAACCACTTTTCCCATTTGGGTTATCCTGATTATGCCGTCAGGATTGTAGCTGAGGAACCAGATGTGGATGAGATATACGAGCGGTTTAAGGATTCGGAGAAAACAGCACCTGTAGTTGCTACTACGGTAGACCTTTTGACTACTGGGGTGGATATACCCTCTGTCCACAACATAGTTCTGCTCAAGCCCATTGCCTCAAAAGTGGTCTTCAAGCAGATCATCGGTCGGGGCAGCAGAGTTGACTCCTTAACCGGTAAGTATTTCTTTCGCATCATAGATTATGTGAATGCCACCAGGCTGCTCGATGGATGGGAAGAACCTCTGGAAGGTAAACCTGGAAAGATAGTTGAGGGACCTCTTGACCTATACCTCCAGGGGATGGTTGTAGAATACGAGGTAATGACATCCATACCAAATGTTAAGGTCATAGCCGAGATCGGCCCAAATATGCAACGGAGGGCCAGTACAAACAAAGAGGGGAAGTTCACACTTACCAAACTTCCCCACTCACCCATTACCCTCTTCCTCTCAGCAAAGGGTTTTCGCAGTCGCAAGTTGACTATCACCCCAGAGACGGACAGTCCACCCTTGATTATTGAACTCAAGCGGGAGGCTCCAAAAGCCAAGAAAATCGTCATCCATAATCTGGAGGTGCACATCGAAGAGCAGACCCGCCTGGTTTACACCTCTGATGGCAAGAAGCTCACTGAGGCTGAATATATCGAGTACTCCAAGAAAGACATTATCCAACGGGCCGCCTCTTTAGAAGATCTGAAGAAGATTTGGTTGGAGAGGGAATCCCGCCGTTCTTTTCTACAAGATCTTAGAAATGAATCCATCTATCCCGAACTCCTTGCCCTTTTTCTGAAAATGCCCGATGTCGATACCTTTGATTTACTTGCTCATTTAGCCTTTAATGCCCCGATCCTGAGCCGTGACCAACGAGTCCAGAGAATGCTCAATCTCCATCAATCCTTTCTCAATAGTTTCGGTACAGATGCAAGAGAAGTCCTTTTGACCCTCTTGGAGAAGTATCGTATCGGAGGAATCGAGGAGATTCGAGCAGAGGTATTTCGCATCCCTCCCTTTGACCGAATAGGGTATGGACCAGGAGTGATCCGACGCTTCGGTGATCCCGTCCGACTCTCCCTGGCTTTGGGAGAACTCCAGAAAAGGATTTATGAGATAAGCCAATGAATAGGCAGTCTGAACTTTTTGAGCACCAGACCCGTAAGGATCTGGCCAATGAGATCTGGCGGGCCTGTGACATTATGAGGCGGGACGATGGAACTACAGGGGTTCTGGAATATATGGAGCAGCTCTCCTGGATGCTCTTCCTCAAGGCCCTTGAGGCCATTGATGAACGATATGAAGCGGAAGCCCTGGTTGATAGGAGACTTTATGAGCGGATCTTGGAGGAGAAATACCGCTGGCCTGTCTGGACAAAGAAGGATTGGCGGGGTGAAAAGCTTATTGGGTTTGTCAACAACGAGCTCTTCCCTTATCTAAGAGGACTTCACGGGACTCCGGAAAAGGAGATAATCGCCACCATCTTTAAGGAGATCCGCTACAACCGAATGAAGTCTCCGTATAACCTCATGGATGTCATCGAAATTATTCATCAGGTTGATTTTCAGAGGGTGGAGGATACACACATCATCTCTCAGGTTTACGAAGATCTTCTCCTCAGGATGGGTAGAGAAGGCGGTGTTGCTGGGGAGTTTTATACTCCGCGGCCCATCATTCGCTTTATGGTCAAGGTGGTAAACCCCCAGATCGGTGAAACGGTATTTGATCCCTTCTGCGGCTCGGGTGGATTTCTGGTAGAGGCATACCAACGGATGAGGAGTTCCCGTGAATTAACTTTAGAGGATTTTGAGACCCTGCAACGGAATGCCTTTTATGGTCAGGAGAAGAAACCTCTCCCCTATTTGTTGGGTATGATGAATATGATCCTCCACGAACTTTTCACACCAAACATATTACGCAAAAATACCCTTGAGGAGAATATCCGCAATATCCCTGAATCCCAGAGGTTTCAGGTGATCCTCACTAACCCTCCCTTTGGAGGAAAGGAAGGCAGGCACATCCAACAGAACTTTCCGATTCAATCCCGGGCCACAGAACTTCTGGCCCTGCAATATGTGACCAAGAAACTAAGAGTCAATGGGAGATGTGGCATTGTCCTTCCCGAAGGGGTCTTGTTCAGAGGGGATGCCTTTGCTGCAGTGAATAAGGAATTGCTGGAGAACTATAATCTTCACACCATCGTCAGTCTCCCCTCTGGTGTATTTGCCAATGTCACCTCTTCAGGTCAAGGGCCTAAGACCAATCTTCTCTTCTTCGAGCGTCCTGGCCCTACCAAGGAGATCTGGTATTATGAACTGAGCCCACCACCAGGTGTGAAATATACCAAAGCCAATCCCATTAAAGACGAACATCTGGAGGATACTTTTGAAAAGTGGAAGAGCCGTGCGGTTTCTGAAAACTCATGGATTGTCCTGGCAGAAGAGGTTGTCAAAAATGGCTACGATTTAACGGCTAAAAATCCCCACCGCAAGGATGAGTATGAGCATCGCCCCCCCGAGGAACTAGTGGCAGGTGTGTTGGAGAAGGAGAAAGCTATCACCAAGATATTGGAGGAACTCCAGGGTTTGCTGGGAGGGCAAATCGAGGAAGGAGGATAATCCTGGTGGTTTTTGAAATCTTGCCACCCTTGAAAGAAGAAGTTTTTAAAATAGGAGAGTTGTCAGATGAGGAGGAAGGGTGTTAAACAGGGCCATATTAGGGAAGATGAAGTGCGGTATCTAAAGAAAGGCGAACGGCTGTATCAAAAGCTGAGAGTTAAACTTGAGAAGGATCACGCCGGCAAGGTGTTAGCGATTAACCCTGAATCGGGGGAATATGTCATCGGATTAGACGAACTTGATGCAGCCAGAAAGGCGCAGAAGCGATTTCCCGGCAAACTATTAGACTATTTTCGTATAGGTGAGGAAGTGATGCACAAATTCCGGAGAACGGCTAATGATCAGTGGTGAGATAACCGTCTCCCTTGATGTTAATAGATGCATCATAGATATGGATTTCCCCAACCGTAGATTGCAGATAGAGCGGTCTGCGTCTGAGGGTAGTAAGTATTGAAGCTAAAAGACCTACCCAAAGGCTGGCGGTGGGTGAGGTTGGGGGAGGTGGCAGAAGTATTCAGTGGTTCCTCTGCACCCCAGGGGCAGATGTTTTATGAAAACGGTTTATACCCTTTTGTACGGGCTCAAGATTTGGGGCGGTATGGAAGAACCAAAAATCTAACAGATACAAAAGATAAAGTTAACAAATTTGCTGTGAAGAAATACAAACTAAGACATGCCTCCCGAAGAACAATACTATTTCCCAAAAGTGGTGCGGCAATATTGACCAATAATCGGGCTATGTTGGGAATTGATGCTTATATAGTCTCACATTTAGCGGCTATTAAGGCAATTGAATCCGCCGCCTCAGCAGGTTTTCTATACTATTGGCTTTGTCACCTTGACATCAGTAGATTTATTGAGAACGAAGCCTATCCATCGCTGAAGTTATCCAAAATCAAGTCTTTTCAAATCCCACTCCCACCCCTTCCTGAACAGCGCCGCATTGTGGCAAGGATTGAGGAGCTGGTAAACCGCATTGAGGAGGCTAAACGGCTTCGCCGCGCTGCCCGTGAGGAGACCGATGCGATTATGCCCGCTGTTTTGCATGAGGTCTTCTCAAGGGCAAATACGCAAGGATGGAAGAAAAATAAGATTGCAGAGCTAATTACAGATATTAAAACAGGAACTACCCCCCCCTTCAAAGCAGACCAAATATTACGGGGGAAATATCCAATGGTTCACTCCTGGGGATCTTGGCCTTAGGAAATACTTGATCAAATCGAATAGAACGCTCACGGCAACCGCAATTAAGGGGAAAAAGGCAAAGACCTTCAAAGAAGGAACTATTCTGTTTGTTGGAATTGGTGCTACCTTAGGCAAGGTTGGTGTTGCCGCTGCGGAAGTATCCTCAAATCAGCAGATTACTGGCCTATATTTTGGGTCAGCGATAATTCCAGATTTTGCTTATTACTGGTTCCGCTTCAAATACGACTATATTCGGCTCTTGTCATCAGCAGTTACTTTACCCATCATTAATCAAGATGGGCTAAAGAATTTAGTCATGGAGTTCCCTCCGTTAGATGAACAACGCCGCATCGTCACCTACCTTGACCGACTGCAGGCCAAAGTTGAAGAGCTCTGTCGCTTGCAGAGAGAAACCCAAGAGAAAATCGAGGCATCGACCTCTGCCATATTGGACAAGGCACTTCAGGGGAAATTGTGACAGATGGTAAGGCGAAGGAAGGGAATATGTTTCAACATAACGGGTTTTATCACCAATTTGGGAATTGATTCGTTTGGTGAACATGGTTTGACAAGAGTTTCATTGTAGTTCCTGGTTTCACCAAACGGTGAAACCAGGCAAAAGGGTGAAATATCATAACTCAGATGCTTTTCATTACAGATGCCCTTAGACATGGCCCTCTGTAGAGAGCGAAAACGGCTTTTGTCTGGAGGCGAGGTTACCTATGACTGTGAGCTGGTCACCTTGCAGAGGGGTTTTGGTATCCTTAAGTATGTGATCAGTCGCCGCTATCAGGTGGGGAGCCTCACCCTCCTTCCCGGGATGATCTCCTATGGATTTTACTGGACAGAGAGGCCCTATACCTTATATTTGTGGCTGAGCAAAGGTGGTGATAAGGTGGGATACTATTTCAACCTGGCCGATTCTATACGCCTCTCTAATCGGGAGTTTGCCTGGGGGGACCTTACTCTGGACATCCTTGTGTTCCCCTCGGGTAAGGTGGAGATCCTCGATGAGGAACAGATCCCATCTCAATTAGAGGAGAGTCTAAAGGCTTACATCGAATCGGCCAAGGAGTTGGTGCTCAAGGATCATCGGATAATCATCGAGGAGGCCAACGGGATGCTCGGGAAAATGGCATTGAGGGGCAAGAGAGATGGGGTATATTGACCTGCGTAGCGATACGGTGACCAAGCCTTCCCGAGGGATGAGAAGGGCAATCTCCAAGGCGGAGGTGGGGGATGATGGATTTGGCGAGGACCCAACTGTAAACCGACTCCAGGAGATGGTTGCCGAAATCCTGGGCAAAGAGGATGCCCTCTTTACGGCCAGTGGGACGATGAACAATCAGATAGCGATCCGGGCTCTTACCAAGCCAGGAGGTGAGGTTATCTTGGAGGTTGATTCCCACACCTACAACTATGAGTCCGGGGCCCCCGCGGTTATCTCCGGGGTACAGCTCCGTCCCTTGAGAGGGGAGAGGGGCATTCTCTCTGAGGAGCAGATCGCCCAGGCGATAAGGGGGCCAGATACCCCCTACTTGGAGACCCAGCTTGTCTGCTTAGAGAACACCCACAATCGGGCTGGAGGAACCATTTTCCCCCTGAAGGAGATGGGGAAGATAGGGGAATTATGTCAGTCCAAGGGGGTGAAGGTTTACTTGGATGGGGCCCGCCTTTTTAATGCCAGTGTGGCCACCGGCGTGAGTCCTGCTGAATATGCCCAGTGTTCAGATGCAGCCTCCATCTGCCTCTCCAAGGGGTTGGGGGCCCCGGTTGGTTCGGTCTTGGCCGGGGACAGGGAGTTCATCCTGCAGGCAAAGAGGGTCAGGAAGCTTCTGGGTGGAGGAATGAGGCAGGTGGGGATTCTGGCCGCTGCCGGCATCTATGCTCTGGAGAACAACTGGGAGAGGTTGGCAGAGGATCATCAAAACGCCCATTACTTTGCCGAGCAGGTTAATGGCATAGGGGGGATAGAGATAGATATGGAGACAGTGCAGACCAACATAGTGGTGATGGACATAAAAAATTCCCGGTATAGTGTTCCCCAGGCCATCGAGGCGCTGAAGAGGGAGGGGGTCTTGGTTGTCCCCTTTGGCCCTCAGAGGATCAGGGCAGTGGCCCACCTTAATGTCGGGTTAAAGGAGATGCGCAAGGCCATAGAGGCCTTTCACAGGGTTTTTGGTTGAACATTTCACCCAAGGAGGGGCGATGATAGTCACCACTACACCTTATATTGAAGGGAAGAAGGTGAGCAAGTACTTGGGGATAGTCACCGATGAGGCCATTATGGGGGCAGATGCTGTGGTAGGGGTAGACTTAGACTATGAAACCCTTAAGGAAAGAAGCATGCTAATGGTCACGGTGAGTGGCACTGCGGTGAAGATTGGCTCCTGAGACAAGAAGCCCTGTGGGTTAGCAGGGGTTGCCACCCTTGCCTGGATTATTTACAGACCAATAATGGATTAGCCCAATATTTTGATATTTAATGATTTATGTGTTGTTTTGTAGGGACAGACATTTATGTCTGTCCGTTATCCTCGGACTCCGATAGATCGGAGTCCCTACAGCAAGGAGCCTTAGCGATTTGAGATGTCACCGGCGAATTTATGGATAATTCGGATCAGGCGGCTGAGGTCAGATGTGAACAATCCGCCTTTGGCGGGTTTTTCTAACGGGCAAACAGGATCTAACCCTAAATTGTCCAGAGATGGGCAGAACGACACCGGGACTACAGGCATTTCTAAAAACAGCAATTTTCTATGAGTTTAAGGAGGTAGAATGGCCAGGGTAAGCAGAAGGGGATTCCTTAGATGGGGGACATTGGCCGCTCCCTTCCTCCTGTTTTGGGGGAGGGTTCCCTCCCTCTTTGCGGGGGTGTGGGAGAGGAGCAGGTCGGCAAGCTACTGGCAGGGAGGGAGCTTCCTGCAGACGAACCTGCAGCATCTCAAATCCGGTGGGATCAGGGCAAAATTAAACGGTAGTTGGCGGGAATTCCAGCCCAGGGAGCTGAGTGCGGGCTTTCTGGACTGGAACTTCAAGGCCAGATTGGAGACCATCGAGGGTTTTAAAACGGGCAAACCCCCTTCCCTGGCCGGGCCGCACAGCGCCGCGGTGGCCACCTATGGAGGGGGAAGGCGCGACTCTCACTTCACGGTGAACAATGCTGTAAAGGGGATGGGGTTTGTCCCCACCAAGGAGAGGATTGGGGAGAGGATAAAGGAGCTGAAGGACAACTCCGATGCCCCAATGCCAGAAAAGCTCCAGATTCTGGCTGCCGGTTACCAGGATAGGACACTTTGGGACAGAAAAAAGCAGGTTTCCTTAGAGCTCTATACAACCCCTCAATTTGAGACCCACACCTTCCTCAACCTGATGGCCAATCCGGTGGCCTCGATTGTCTTTTTGGACTACCCTTGCTATGAGTTGCGCGCTCTGGTGCGCATGGTGCACCCTGAGGACCGATCTGCCAGCCAGGAGGAGAGGGATATATTAGAGTATACCAACTTGGTGCACAGCTTCTTCCATGGCAAATTCAGGAGGAAATTCATCGTGTTGATCTTCTATCTTGTAGAGGAGTTCAACAACACCCCAGGCAGCAGGAAAGGGATGGGGAGGAGGGTGGTGCCTTCCTTGGAGTTCCCCCAAATGGGAGGGTAGAGTATGCAAGCATTAGCCCAGAAGGTTGGGGTCTCCCAGATTTTAGCTAACTTGTTGGTTAAGAGAGGGTTGGGAGATCCCGCGGAGGCGGAGAGATACCTTACCCCGCAGCTCGAGGACCTCCACTCCCCCTTTCTCCTCAACGATATCAGGGAGGCGGTGGAGAGGGTGGGGGAGGGGATTGCCCGCAGGGAGAGGATGATGATTATCGGCCACGATGATGTGGATGGGGTGACCAGCACCCTGGTGATGATGAAAACCTTGAAGAGCCTGCACCCTGAGGTTGACTACTATATCCCGGACAGAAATAGGGAGGGGTATGGTTTCTCCCAGCGGCTTTTAGAACACCTCTCCTCCCAGGGGGTGAAGCTGATCATCACCGTGGATTCGGGGACAAGCGACTTTCCAGGGGTGGAGTGGGCTAAAGCCTTAGGGATTGAGGTCATCATAACCGACCATCATGAGCCCCAGGGGAGGCTCCCTGCTGCTTGGGCAGTGATCAATCCCAAGAGGGAGGATTCCACTTACCCCTTCCGCTATTTAGCCGGCGTAGGAGTGGCCCTAAAGTTTTCCCTCTCCCTCTTAGAAAGCTTTGCGGGGGGGGATAAGGGATTCCTCAAGGAATTTCTTCCTTTGGTTGCCCTGGGGACAATAGCCGACAAGGTCCCCTTAGTGGGGGAGAATAGGGTCTTAGCAAAATTAGGGACCGAGGAGTTGGGCTTGAGCACCAAACCGGGGATACGGGCCTTGCGGGGAATGGTCCAGGTCTGTCCGGGGCTTGATCCGGTTGATGGTATAGTGGATCTTCTTAGGTTTGGCCGTTTTGCTGCGGGAAAGAGCGATGTAGTCGAGCTCCTCTCCACCAGGGACAGCACCAGGATAGAGGCCATCTGTAAAGGCCTTAAGCAGGCGGGAAGACAGTGGAGGAAGGCGGCCGAGGAGGCGGGGGGAATAGTAAGAAGGGAAGCAGAGACCAATGAGGATATTATTTTAGCAGTTGTGCCGCAGATTGGTGTTAATTTCTTAGGATATTGTGCCGGTCTTTTGAGCAAGGAGACGGGGAAGCCCGCTGTAGTTATCGGCAAGAGGGGGGATGTCTTGGTGGGAGAGGGGAGGTCCCCCCAGGGCTTCGACCTCTTCCAGGCCTTTAGCTTCTGTCGGGATTGTTTTATTCAATATGGGGGGCACAAGCAGGCGGCAGGCTTTTCTATGAGGCCGGAGGAGTTAGAGGGATTCATCGAGCGGATAAGGGGTTACGCCCGCAGTCATCCTCCCCTTCCCTCCCGCCAGGAGGGTTATGATCTGAAACTCTCTCCTAAGTTTTTAAATGAAGGGCTCATTTCCGATCTGAAGAGGTTAAGCCCCTTTGGTCAGGCCAATCCAGAGCCGAAGTTTCTGGCCCCCGAGGCGGAGATCCAGGGACTAAAGGAATTCTATGAGGGGGAGCGGAAACTCTCCGAGGCGATGATTGATGGTCAACCTTTCCTTATCTGGGGGGAGCCACCCCCGCAGGGGAGGGGAGATCTCATCTACTCGCTCAAGGGGAAGCATCAGGGTAAGCTATGTCTGAGGATTCAGAGATGACCTCTGGGCCCAGTGCTCCAATATCATCTCCTTTAACTCCCCCATCCCCCAGTCCTTGAGCACGGAGATGAGGGGGGCTGCTGGATATTGGGCCTTAAATGTCCTTATCTGACGAGGGGTGAGGAGGTCGATTTTGTTCAAGGCCAGGATGGTTGGTTTGAAGAGCACCCCCAAATCCTGCAGCATCTCCTTCACGGTGAAGATGCGGGCCTCGAAGTCCTGGGCTGAAGAGTCTACAAGGTGGATGAGGAGATCTGCCTCCCTGACCACCCTGAGGGTGCTCCTAAAGGAGGCCACCAAGTGGGGAGGAAGCCTTTTGATAAAGCCAACGGTGTCGGTGAGAAGGGCCCTTTTACGAGAGGCCAGCCAGACCATTCTGGTGGTTGAGTCCAAGGTAGCGAAAAGCCTCTCCTGCACCTCTACCTGAGAGCGGGCGAGGAGATTGAGCAGGCTTGATTTGCCCGCATTGGTGTATCCCACGAGGGTTATCTTGTAGAGCCTTGCCCTCCTCTTTCTTTGAACTTCCCTCTCGGCCTCTATTCTCTTTAACGCCCCCTGCAGGTCCGCAATCCTCTTCCGCACCCTCCTTCTGTCCACCTCCAACTGGGTCTCCCCGGGGCCTCTGGTGCCCATCCCCCCCTCCTGGCGGGAGAGGTGGGTCCACCTTCTGGTCAATCTGGGGAGAAGCCACTTGAGTTGGGCCAGTTCCACCTGGGTTTTTGCCTCTTTGCTCCTTGCCCGGCGGGCGAAGATGTCCAATATGAGGCCACTGCGGTCCAGAACCTTTATCCCCAGGGCCTCCTCCAAGTTCTTGACCTGCACCGGGGAGAGATCCTGGTCGAAGATCACCAGATCGGCTCCCTTTCCCCTTACCTCATCCTTGAGGGTGGCCACCTTTCCCCGGCCGATGAAAAGCGCGGGGTCCGGCTCCCGCCTCCTTTGGGAGACCCTGCCCACAACCTCCCCACCGGCTGAGTCAACCAGTGCCTGCAGCTCCGTCCAGTCGCCACCCCCACCCTCCCAATGGACCAATCCGGCCAGGATGGCCCTTTCCCTCTTGGGCCCCCTCAGTTCAAACAATTTCCTCCCCCTCCTTTATGGCTTCCTCCCATTTTTCGTAAAGGGTATCGATCCTTTTGGAAATTGTTTCCCTCTCCTCTAAGAGCGAGTGCAGCCTCTGCCAATCGGAATATACCTCTCGGTCAGCCAGAAGAAGGGATGTCTCCCAGAGCCTCTCCTCCAGGGTGGCGATCTCCCTCTCGATCCTCGCGGGGTTCTGTGACCTTCTTTTCCTCCTGCCGCGGCGGCGGGGCGATTTGGCTTTCCCCTTCTCCGGCCACTTGGCTTCCATCTCGCTGTAGTTTCCCTCCCACTGGCTAAGCTTTCCCTGGCTAAGGTAGAAGACCCTGTGCACCAAACGATCGAGAAAATAGCGGTCATGGGAGGCCACAAACAGCGTCCCTTTAAACCCCAAGAGGGCTTTCTCTAAGACCTCTAAGGAGGGAATGTCTAAGTGGTTGGTGGGTTCATCCAAAAGGAGGAGGTCTGGCTGGCCTAAGATGAGTTTGGCCAAACAGATCCGGCTCTGTTCTCCCCCGCTGAGGCTATATACGGGCTGGAAGACCTCATCGCCGCGGAAGAGAAACCTGGCCAAATAGCTTCTTACCTCCTCTTGGGTAAGGTGGGGCTTCACCTCCCAGACCTCATCCAAAATCGGTTTCTCCCGGTTTAGGTTCTCGTGTTCCTGACTATAATAGCCAATCCTCACCCCCTTGCCTACCTTTACCGCTCCTTCATCTGCTCCTTCCTCCCCTACGATTACCTTCATCAGAGTGGTTTTCCCCGACCCGTTGGGCCCAACCAGGCCCACCCGATCTCCCCGCAGAAGGGTGAAGTTCACCTGGGAGAAAAGCTCCTTGCCAGGAAAGCCCTTGCTGATGTTTCCCAGGCTCAGGACCTCCTGGGCCCCTTTCTCCCGGGAGCTGAACCTGAGTAGGGGCCCCTTTCCCCCTATGGAGGGCTTCTCTAACTTTTCCACTTTCCCTAATTTCTTCCTCCTGCTCTGGGCCTGTCTGGTCTTCTGTCCGGCGATATTTCTCCCAATGAAATCCTCAGTTCTCTTAATCCACTCCTGTTGGAGTTCATATCTTTTTTGGGAGAGCTCCAGGTCTTTCTGCTTCTGAACCTGATAGGCGGAATAGTTTCCTACATACCTCTTTATCTTCCCCTCACCCACCTCCACTATCTCCTCTGTGGTTCTGTCTAAAAGCCGACGGTCATGGGAGATGATGACGATGGTGCGCGGGTAATCGGCCAAAAACCTCTCCAGCCATTCCGTGGCCCTGATGTCCAAGTGGTTGGTGGGCTCATCCAAGAGGAGGATCTGGGGATCGGCCAAGAGCACCTTCGCCAGGGCAGCTATGCTCTTCTGCCCACCGCTGAGAGAGCCGACCATTTGGGCCATTTCTTCTTCCTTAAAGCCGAGGCCGAAGAGGGTTCTCTCTATTTTTGTGCGGAAGAGATAGCCATCCTCTGCTTCAAACTCCTGTCGCAACCTGCTATACTCCTTAAGCAGGGAGTCCAGGTCACCTTGTTTTAAGGAAATCCTCTCCTCCAGGTTTCTTATCCTTTCCTCCTTCTTCAGAAGGTGAGCAAAGGCTCCCTCCATCTCCTCCCTGAGGGAGAGCTCCCCGGCCAACTGAGCCTCCTGGCACATATAGCCTATCCTTAACCCCTTTTTCCTTTGGACAGCCCCTCTATCCAGCTCCCTGTATCCGGCGATTATCTCTAAGAGGGTGGTCTTTCCTGCTCCGTTGGGCCCCACAAGTCCGATCCTCTTCCCATCGGTTATCTGCCAATCCACCCCCTCCAAGACCACCTTCTCCCCATAAGATTTGTATACCCCTTGTAAAGAGGCAAGAACCATCCCTATCCCCCTTTCCGTTTGTAAAATAACAAATTTACCCTTTTAAATCAAGGGGAAAAGGAAGGTTGCTGGAATTCGCCTTCTTCTCCACAGATATGAAAGCAGGGACTTCGAACTATGAAGTCCCTGCTTCGCTTATGAGGCTAAGGCTATTGGAAACGGTGGGTAAGGCTTTGAAAATTCACCCCGCACTTATGCAAAAGTGCGAGGTGAGTTCACAAATTGACGAATAGCAAAAATCCTGATATAACAGTTTCCAGGGATCAGTTTTTAGAGGTCAGGGGAACAGCCACTATAAACTACAAATTTTAATTCTAAATTGCTTCTTTATCTATTTGAGGAGGACCAATTTTCTCGTCTGACTGAAATAGCCTACCTGCAACCTGTAGAGATAGACCCCGGAGGCCAGCTCCTTCCCCTGATCATCCCGGCCGTTCCAGATAACCTGGTGGACTCCGGGTACCTGCTCTCCATTGACCAGGGTTCTCACCTTTTCCCCTAAGATGTTGTAAATCTTCAGGCTGACCGCGGTCCACTGTCCGCTGATAGCTGATAGCTGATAGCTGATAGCTGTATTTGAGTTGAAGGGATTGGGATAGTTCTGGCTAAGCTGGAAGAAAGTAGGCCTTGTGGTAGAATGGCCGCCGTTGGCAGTGCCCACAGATACCGAGTGGCTTCCCTTAATGTGGACATCGTCGATATAAAAGCCCTCGGCCACCTCATCGTCATCGCTGACAAAGGTGAACTTCACCTGCACCGTATCCCCAAACCCGTATGAGGAGAGATCGTAGTTTTCCTCTAACCAATCATTTCCGATGAGCAGGGAGTCTAAAGCTCCTCCGCTGCCGATGAAGTCCAAGGTGTCGGCCTTGGAACCCCTCACGATCTCCACATAAAGCCCATCCACCCCATAGGTGGTCACATCATACCAGTGCCAAAAGATCAAGCTGGAGTTGGGGGCAAGGACTATGAGTGGGCTGATAAGGGAACTGTTCATGTTGTTTTGATAAGCATGGCTAGTATCACCACAATACCAGCTATGCGTCCCAGAGTGGCTTCTATGGGTGGATAGTCCCCAGAGCCATGACGGGCTCCATTCACCTGGACCGGCTTCCATATCATCGGAGAACCCCGTCTCCCCCACGGTTAGGATCAGGCTGTCCGGGAAGGAATATCCATCCTCGGTTTCCATCTCCATGTGTATTGTGGGGAAATAGGGGACGGGACAACCTGGGGAGATGCTCGCCTCATAGGTCCCCTCCGAGATGGAATCCGGCCAGATCTCCCCGAAATCGGCAATCGTATCGGTTAAGCTTACCCAAGGATCCTCTGTCCAGATCCTGGCCGTGACCTCGCGGGCCAAGGCCAGCCCCCAGTTTTTTAGGCTCAAGCCTAAGCCAAAAGATTCCCCTGGTTCGGGGATGGAGTCCCCATCACCTCCCAGGCCATCATCTATTTGGTAGGTCTGAAAGTGTAAGATAGGCCGAGCTACAACAAAGTTCAGTCTCTCATTCCAGTGGTTGCTCTGGGCATCGGCAATCCTTAAGCCAAATGATATGACCCTGCCGTTGGGACAATCAGGGGAGATGGAGAACCTGTAGCTGGAAGCCTGAGAGCTATCTCCAGGGGGGATCTGACCATAATTCCCCAAGCTATCCAGAACCGTGGCCATAGAGTCATCGGTGGAGAGGACTGCGGTGACATCATTGGAAGTTTGGTTGCCATAATTTCTTAGGGTAATAGCCAAGGAGACTTCTTCACCGGGGTTGATCACCCCATCTCCATTTCCTTGAATGGTGTCAAAGATTACTTCTCTGTAACGGCTTACATAAGGGCCAACAGAGAAAACGGTCGCATGCCCTTCGTAAGGGAGGTAGTTATGGGCGGTGACCGTCACCCAGAGGGTGCCCTGAGCGGATGGATGAATGGAAAGGCTGACCTGGCCATTGGCTCCTGTAAGGTCAGTTTTGTAAACACCGTTTGCCCCCATTACACAGACCAAGGCTCCACTGAGAGGGGAGGAGTTGGCCTGCACTGTGACGGGGAATAGGCTCTCCCCGGTGGGAACGCTGTCTGGATGCACCACCGTAAGGGTATCTGGGATATCGGTCCAGATGGGCATCTCTGGATCGCCCAAAAGGTTTATCTCGTATTCACACCAGCGGTAAACATTCTCCTGCTGAGATCTGGGAATATAGAATGCCTTGTCCAGGGCCAAGGTGGCACCAATATGGTAGATATCATCCTGGAAGAGAAACCTGTAAAACTCGCTATCAAACCTATCGGAATAACCATAGCCTGGGTTCCCTGGAGATCCCCAACCATACCTGGAGTTGCCAATGAAAGCAACTCCTCCCCCATTTGGATTGTTAACAAAATGCTCGGCGATACAGTCATAGTCAAAGGCAGCCGGCCAGCAGCCGATAGAGTAGAGGATGGAATAACGGGGGCCATTTGTAAGAGCATCCATATCCGACCGATTTAGGTAACCAGCTCCGGCGCCCATAACTGTATAGTTTGCATGCCCATCGTGATTGATGATGTTCTGCCCTTCGTTCATAGCTGCTATCACTGATGCGCGGCTTTCATTCCCCTGGGATTCGTATAACTTGGTGATCGGATCAAATCGAGGGGGGACAAACAAGTTGTCAATTATATTCTTGCCTACCCCGGAATCCGTATAGGGATCCCACCAAAGGATTTCTGCAGCAAAGAGCATATCGAGCTGATAATCTGTGGGAGGGCTCTTCTCATAGGTTAAGATCTTGTTAACCCAGGCCTGAGCCTCCTGGTGAATGCTCACCGAGGCCCTGCCCACGAAGACATCTGACAACATATCCACGCTGTCAGCCACTTCCCCATAAATGTGGTTCCCATTCAGATCCCAGGTTCGGTCAAGATCAGAATAATATAGATCGCAGGGGATGCTATCCTCATCAGGGTAAAAACCAGCCTCACAAGTCATCGCATAAGCTATCCTTGTTGGGACCACATCCGTGTCCCCTCCCAAGAGAACCCAAACCGTTCCCCAATTCTGGTAGGCATCCTTAAGGAAGTTTCTTATTTGCTCCTGGTGGTCATAGCCGGAGTAGGTAGAGTAGATCCAGGATGTGGTAATAATGGTATCCCTTAACCCCTTCTTAAGCTTCCAATTCGCTAAGGGTTGAAAGTAAGGAACATAGGATTCTGAGGTGATGATCAGATATTCAAATTGGCCAAGTGGAAGAAGAGTAGAGGATTTTTCTTCCGCCCCCTGGGATTTCCTTACATTCTGAGGATTTGAGACCAAAGAGCCTACTGTGCGTCGAATGAGTTTTTCGACCCTCTCAGTCCTCTTGATGGAGAATTTCTTTGGGCCAGGGGTTAACCGGACGGCAAAATCAACCCTGGAATAGAAGCGCAGCATCTTTTTTGCGGGGAGATATTGGAGGGGATAGACTAAGAAGCTGGCTACTTGATAGCCACTTAAGGAACCAGATCCTTTGTATTCGACTATCTTCTGAGGGTATAAGGCTGAACTGTAAATTGCGGACTTGGGTTCCACAAAGGGGATGGTTTTGTCTTTGGACTGGGACAAGATCTGTGGAGGTTGAACCGGGTAGATAAGATAGCTCCCCGAGAGATCCTCGCTTTCCGTGGCCAGTATCTCCACCTCCTCTACTCTCGCCCCATTTGGAATGGCCAGATTTGCTAAGTAAACTGGCAGTTGTGGCTCCCCCACCTTTGCAGTAAGGTCACAGCCGAGGAGAGTCACCTGGTCGTAGCCCTTAAGCTTGCTGAATTTGAGGTCAGATTTAGAGAAGGTTAAGGATTCCTTTAACATTTCCCCTGACCCTGGTGTAGGGCCAAAGCCAATTACAATGGTGGCCAAGATAAACAAAGCGATTAATCTACGGAAGAACATTTTCCCTCCTTGTGATTGAGATGGTTAAATTTTCGCTTTATTGGATAAAGATAACCAAATTTTGGGGGGAAATCAAGGGGAAAGTTTGTATTGCTCTGGAGCTGTCCGTAGCCTCTGAGTATCTACACCCGCCGATCAGACTGCCCTGTGGGGTGAAAGAATGGGTGGTACTTGACAAGTCTTCTATCCTTGTTTATAATAGCAATGTCTGCAATTTCAGGGTTAGTGACAATACCTCAAAAGTCCCCGGAAGCATAAGAAGAGAAAAGGAGTTTTTTAATGTGAAGTACACACCATCTTTCTCAAATAACTACATCCATGACTATCGGCTAAATTGTAATATAAAGGAAATTAAACGACATTTCTCTTGACTTTTAGTATTTGTCGGTCTATTTTGGTTCAAAAACGTACCTTCAAGCAAGGGCAGCCAATTGAGTCCCGACA
>Ga0315533_1001589_pt1 | contig 17162 bp, 14 predicted proteins | sample SalMarSW160130MG_FD_203081 | JGI IMG/M metagenome (GOLD analysis project Ga0315533, IMG submission 203081) | Salt marsh sediment microbial communities from the Plum Island Ecosystem LTER, Massachusetts, United States - Salt Marsh Sediment SW1601-30 ... | reverse complement strand
TCTGTCATCATCAGGACCATGCCTCCTATGATTCGACACACGCGCCTGTATTACCAGTGATGCCTCATGCTCATCTCGCACGAGAAACACCACCTCCGTTCATGCTCATCTTGCGTGAGACAACTCTCAGTCTTGACAAAGTGCGAGCGCTGTGCTATACTTAGCTTATTGTTACTGTTAACAGTTAACATAAATCGGCCATATGTGAAGGAAACGTGCATGGGCAAGCGTGCGAAACATTCGAAATGAGGTTACATGCCCCTCCGTTTGGCAGTCGTTGACCTCTTCACTTCTCAGATCTGTACAAGGAGGTGATATCCAGCAAAAAAAGCAGCGACAAAAGTATAGCCGTTTAACAATCAAGTTTTTAAAGGAGGTTGTGAGATGAACGTGAAAATGTTCCGGCAAATGCTTGTAGGTGCAGTCTGTCTGTTCCTGGTTGTGGCGATGGGAAGCTTCGCGCTGGCTGTGGAGTACGATATATTGGTTGGTGAAGACCTACCAACTTTTCTTGCAGCCACGTCGTGGGGGGCTCCTCCCTTTGTATGGGTCGATGGACAAGGTCGATACGTCGGATTTGACGCTGACATTCTACGTTCTATGGCCATCATCGAGGGATTTAACCTTGAAAAGCCTTTAGACATGGATTTCGCAGGGCTGGTTCCTGCGTTAATCGCCAAAAAATACGACATCTTCTTCGGTTTCATCACCATCACCGAAGCACGTGCCGAGGTCATTGATTACACCGATCCGTATTGGGAGTCCACCTATCTGGTCCTTGTGCGGTCCGAATCAGATCTCAATGTGGTCACCGCTATGTGTTGCGGAAGCAAAGTGGGCGTTCAAGCGGGTACTACGCAACACATGATCGTCCAAGACCTCGAGGAGAAGGCCACTGGCATCATGCCAGCAGTCTATGACCGATTCATTCTGTCTGTCATGGATCTGCTCGAAGGCAGAATCGATTCTCTCGTACTGGATACGCCCTTTGGTGAGCAGTACCTGAAGACGTATCCCGACCAACTGAAGAAAGTCGGCATGCTCTACACCGGTGAGCTGACCGGAATGGCCGTCCAACAAGGTGATCCTAACGGGATCCTACCTCTGTTGAACGACGGGTTCAAGAAGCTGCAATCGATGGGCATCTGGCAACCGTTGGTCAATGCTTACATGACAGGCGACCTGTCTCGGATCACCGATGCCGTCACCGAAGCCGGCCCTCTCCTGTTCGAAGACAAAGATCCACTCGCCTATGCACTAAAACTAGAAGAGTTGATGACAAAATAGAAGAAGGAGAGGACGCTCGAAAAGGGGGTGTGTGTCTTTCACACCCCCTTTAAGTTGGAGACTATTACCGATATGAATCAACTAAGTGTTCTTATAGACGGAATGCCGCTTCTGTTAAAAGGGCTCGCTGTAACCTTGAAACTTGGCGTTGGTTTCATTGCGTTGGGTCTAGTACTGGGACTTCTTCTGGCATTGGGTCAGATCTACGGAAACCGGCTTGTGCGAGGTCTTTGTTTCGGGTTCGTACAGATCTTCCGTGGAATCCCGGCCATGGTTCTCCTGTTCATTTTCTATTTTGGATTGGCTCAATTCAACATAAACCTGTCGGCTTTTGTTGCTTCCATGATTGCTATGGGATTCCGCTCGGCTGCATACCAGTGCGAAGTGTTCCGCGGAGCCATGCAGTCAATTCAAAGTGGACAGGTCGTGGCGGTACAAGCTTTGGGCATGAATCTCCTGCAAAGGATTCGGTACGTCGTTCTACCCCAATCGTTGCGGTATTGTCTCGCCCCTTGGTCAAATGAGTTTGCTGCGGAGATCAAAGACGCCTCGTTGTGTTATGCAATTGGCGTTACGGAGATAATGAGACAGGGTAGATACATCATAACAGCGACATTTGGAAATGCGATGTTTATCTATGTAACAGTAGCACTTATCTTTCTCGGTATTACTTCTATTGGACTCTGGCTTCTAAGGCGATGGGAGCTTAAATTGCAGGTCCCGGGTTTCTAGGCCGAGCAACACTGAAGGAGGAGAAGCGAACGTGAAACTGCTGAGAGTTGAGGATATTCGAAAGTCCTTCGGATCTTTGCAAGTCTTGGACGGAGTATCCTGCGAGCTAGAGAAAGGGGAAACAAAGGTCATCATAGGCCCCTCAGGAACGGGAAAGAGCACGCTTCTTCGATGCATTAATCTGCTTATCAAGCCAGATTCTGGAAGGGTATGGCTAGATGACGTTGAAGTGACTGATCCAAAGATGAACATCAACCATCTTCGCTCCTTAATTGGGATGGTGTTTCAGAACTTCAATCTAGTCACTCATCTAAAGGTCCTAGACAACGTTCGTATTGGTCCAATGAGAGTAAAGAGAATTGACAAGAAGCGTGCGACAGATCTCGCGCTGGAGAAGCTCGCAAGCGTTGGATTGTCCGACAAGGTTGGCAGTTATCCTGCTGAGCTCTCCGGTGGCCAACAGCAACGCGTTTCAATTGCGCGGGCACTGGCAATGGAGCCCAAACTGATCCTGTTTGACGAACCCACATCTGCCCTAGACCCGGAGTTGATTGGGGAAGTGCTCGCTGTGATGGAAGATCTTGCACAAAGTGGTATGTCACTCGTTGTGGTCACACATGAAATAGGGTTTGCCCACTCCGTTGCTGACGAAGTTATCTTTCTTGAGCACGGAAAAATCCTTGAACAAAGCCCGCCTGAAAAGATGTTCACAGAACCAAAGCATCAACGTACACAAGAATTTCTCCAAAAGATTGCCCACCTTTATGGATATGAGAGTAGAGTGGAGGTGGCCTGATGAACTTAGTGTTTGATTGGAGTTGGTTAGGGCCATTAGGAAGAGGATTCTTGGTTACGTTTGAATTGACGCTTATCGCGGTTTCAGCTGGCTTTGTGTTTGGCCTCCTGCTAGCCGTGGGACGTGTCTATGGCAACCGACCAATTCGGCTGCTGTCAACTACCTATTTAACGTTCTTTCGCGGGACGCCGATGCTAGTTCAAATCTTCATCATCTATTTCGGTCTACCGTCCGTTGGCATTATGCTGTCCAGCTTTGCATCGGCAATTCTTGCCTTGACCTTAAACAGTGCTGCATATCAAGCGGAGTACTTTCGTGGTTCAATCCTCGCAGTCAGCAAAGATGAGATCGTAGCGGTACGCACTCTGGGGATGACACCGTTGCAAGCAATCCGTCATGTTGTCATCCCTCAAACCCTGCGAATGGTCATCCCGTCATGGTGCAATCAGCTAGTCAGTCTGCTTAAGTTTAGTTCTCTCGTCTATATGATTCGAGTGCCAGAGTTGATGTACGAAGGCCGACTCCTGGCTATGTTTACATATCGGACCTTTGAGATTTTTCTGATAGTTGGCGCGATGTATTTAGGAACGGTACTTGTCCTTTCCCAGATTCTTGGGGTTTTGGAGAGAAAGATCAGAATTCCTGGGCTGGGTGCGAAGGGGGCGTAACAACTGTGCTATTTCAGGATTCTCCTTTTCGAATCGATGCTGTTAGCTTATGGGGCCAGCGATACCCCGGTCTAAATGTTTTCCTCAATGCCAGCTTCCTGAAAAGGCTTTCGATCTGTGAACGCATACTTGCATGCGCAAAGGAGGAACGACTAAAACGCAAGCAAAACAAATCGGAAGCTGGAGCTACCGTCACCAATCATTAGGCATTGAGCTCTGGGTGCAAGCTATCTGAGCAGACCGGCCTGAACGATGATTTCTCACTGGAAGGTACAGAGAAGATGAAAAAGGATGAATTGGTTTTTGTAAAGGGGCATATGGGCGGCAATGAAATTATTTTGTTGGATGGCACACAAGTGCCACAAGGCAAGGAGATCGACTGGGCCCTAGCCGTGCTCAACCCGCCTCACATCCGAGGCCACCAGGTTGGCTTGCTCTATGAAGGCCGGGAACCTGACCATGTCAAAGCTAAGATTGTGAGTGTTTCAAAAAAGAATTTCATAAGCAGTTGTGGAGGGTTAACCCAAGTTCTTGGCAAGGCAATCTTTGAAGAAAGCCTAGGCGAGTACCTCGGCCTTCAAATTCACTTCCCAGTTGCAGAGCTTATTCTCGAAACTGACGCTGGTCCTGTCCTGGTAGCTGCTGTGGAAGTCGATGAGGGCGTCAAGACTATCACAACGAACATGACGTCTTTTGTCAACGAATGCTACGAACTTGGCACTTGGCCAATGGAAGTTGCAGGCGTCAGAGTTACTAAAGTTGGCAAGGTCTTAGTGGCTGCCGCAGAGGAGATAAGAAGGCGATTTCCCCATGTTGATCTTGAGCGAATAGACGAGCCCGTCCTTGAAGTACTTTGGCAAATACACCAAGAGTTTCTGCGAAAAGCATATCCGGGTTGGAGAAGCGGAGATTTTGCTATATATGACCTGTCCCCAACCCAAGACGCTGATGGACGTGTCATTTTTCCACATCATATTCCTGAGGGACATATCGAGTCCGCCTGTGGAACAGGCACCGTTGCGATTGGTATTGCCATTGCAGAACGGGGAAATGTACTGCCACACAACGGGACCGCTGAATTTACATTTGCATCCGGCGGTAGCAGTTCAGAAATAGGCGGTCCAGATCTTACCAAGCTGTGGCTCACAATTGAAGGCAACAAGGTGATCGACGCGTCCTTTAGCCATAACTCCGTAGAGATACTCGCAACAGGAAAGATATGGCTTTGATCTACGTTGCTTGTTGCGTTGTCTTATTCATGAACAGACAGACTGTACTAAACAGCTACGGGATTCAAACGTCTTTCTCAAAGAAAAACGGCTTCCATCAACGTTGTGCTACACAAAAAGTGAAACATGAACTTGGTGATTGGAAGCTGACTCAGTTGGCATCCTCTAGAACGCATGTACGGTGTTTACAGGTGCGTGCTCGTGATAGCGGGGGCAAATGGCGAGGGGGGGCTGCCCCAACCACTGACTTGAGGAGTTGGATGTGGAGCTCAACCTTGAAGAACTCGTTTTGTGAGTTCAAATCGCCGCTCAATACGAGGGTTTGTATCTCCTCCGTATTTTTCTGACAATAGGCTATTCCCCTTCGGGAAATGGCACTATCTGAGGGCTTGAATCTATTCTATAGGATTAAGAGGAGGTCAAGATGAAGATCCAACAACTCTCTCATTACCTAAGAAAGCAATTTCCTGCGCTGGAGAACCAGACAGATACGGGATACCCGATAGCATACCTAGACGGGCCCGGCGGCTATCAGGTGCCACTCCGAGTCATAAAGGCAATGGAAAATTATCTTGTCAAAATAAATGCAAATGCTGAAGGAGCTTACTTAACGAGCATCAAAACCGACGAGATGCTTGAAGCAGCCCGTCATGCATTCGCAGACTTCTTCGGCTGCGACTGGGAAGAGGTTGCTTTTGGTGCAAATATGACCACATTCGACTTCATCCTCGCACAAGCACTCGTGCGGGAAATGGAAGTTGGTGATCGAGTCATCATCACCGAGATTGATCACGAAGGGAATCGTGCTCCTTGGCTTGAGCTTCAAGAGAGGGGTATCGTTGTTGATCAGGTCTCCGTTGATACAGATAGCTGTACACTCGATATGGATGATTATGCGCGAAAGCTCAAACCTGCCACAAAAGTAGTCGCTGTCAACTATGCATCGAACGCCGTTGGCACGATTAATGACGTAGAACAGATCGTGGCAATGGCCAAGGAAATCGGAGCCTATACCGTTGTAGATGCCGTACATTACGCAGCTCACGGCCCTATCGACGTGCGGAAAATCGACTGCGACTTTCTCCTTTGTTCTGTCTACAAATTCTTCGGTCCACACGTGGGAGTAATGTATGCGAAAAAGGACGTTTTGAGCAGGCTGAGAACCCTACGCGTCAGGCCAGCGCGACCCTATCCACCCTACAGAATTGAGACCGGCACACTAAACCATGAGGGTATTGCGGGGGCAACGGAAGCAGTAGATTTTGTCGCTGATGTAGGATGCGCCTTTGCCGAAAGTGTACACCAGGGCCTTGAAGGATTGGAAGGGCGACGACGTGATGTGGTGGTTGGACTGCTTGTGTTCCATCGCTACGAAGGGGAGCTTACGAACTTCCTGTTGGAAGAACTGTCGAAGTTACCAGAAGTCACGATCTATGGCCCTCCTCCTGGATACCCGCGGACATCAACGGTTTCCTTCACGTACCAAGGTTACAACTCTCGCGTCGTGACACAATACCTCGACACCAAGGGCATTCTTGTCTGGGACGGTGATTTCTTTGCGACCACGTTAGTGGAAAGATTGGGAGTGATGGATCAGGGAGGGCTTATTCGAATAGGTATCGCCCCTTACAACACGAAGGAAGAATTAATACGCGTTTTAGAAGCATTGGCAGACAGGGATTCTTTGAGGGCATTCGCGGCAAAGAACGGCCGAAAGTAGAGACCAACAAATCAGTTCGGAAGACGATGTTTTAGATATGTGCACGAAGGTCCATGCAGTTGTGGTATAAGGAGGGTAACAGTGGCTTATGGGTACCAGCGCAGGATCCTACACGTTGATCTGACAACAGGGCAATTGAAAGTGGAAGAACCAGATGAGCGGTTCTACCGGACTTATCTGGGCGGGAGCGCCATGGGAACGTACTATTTGCTGCAGCATACTCCCCCCCAGGCTGATCCATTGGGCCCGGAGAACACCCTATCATTGATGGTGGGAGTCGTCACCGGCGCACCCATTTCCGGACAATCCCGTGTCTGTGCTACGGCCAAGTCACCCATTACTGGATTAGTCGGCGACTCGCAGGCAGGCGGGTTCTGGCCTGCGGAACTGAAGGCGGCTGGGTTTGATGGTATTGTATTGCATGGCAAAGCTGACCGTCCCGTATACCTGTGGGTTCATGACGGCGAAGCGGAGTTGCGAGATGCCGCCTCTCTCTGGGGACGGTTCACCGTGGATGTGGAGGACGCAATTCGCGCGGAGCTGGGCGATGACCGCATCCAGGTCCTCCAATGCGGCCCGGCAGCCGAAAAAGGTGTCCGCTTCGGCGCGTTGATCAACAACGCCAACCGCGCCAATGGCCGCACCGGCATGGGCACGGTAATGGCTTCCAAGAACCTCAGAGCAGTAGCAGTACGAGGACATCGTTGTCCAGATCTAGCAGATCCAGAGATGGTAAAAACACTCGCTAAGTGGGGTGCTGAACATTTGAAGGAATCCGACGTAGCGAGAATGGGCGAGTTTGGCACCGCCGGAATCGTCCTTTCACAAAACGAGGTGGGAGGTCTGCCGACGCGCAACTGGTCAAGCGGGATCTTCGAAGGCGCGGAATCCATTTCCGGCGAACGGATGGCAAAGACGGTCCTCAAAGACCGAGACACCTGTTTTGGCTGTGTGGTGCGTTGCAAGCGAGTGGTGGAAATCACGGACGGACCGTTTCGGGCAGATCCCCGCTACGGAGGACCGGAATACGAAACCCTGGCCACGATGGGCTCTTATTGCGGCGTCTCCGATCTGGCGGCAATCTGTCGTGCTAATCAGCTGTGCAACATGTACGGGATGGACACCATCAGCTGCGGGGCGTCTATCGCCTGGGCGATGGACTGCTTGGAGCACGGATTGCTTACTGAAGAGGATACTGATGGTGTTGCCCTGCGGTTTGGAAACGCGGAGGCGTTGGTGCAAATGGTAGAGAAAATCGGCAAAAGAGAAGGTTTCGGTCGTGTGCTCGGTGAAGGCTCGGCTCGTGCTGCCGAGAGCCTCGAGGTGGGCCAGGATCTGGTTGTGGCAGTGAAGAAGCACGAGTTTCCTGCTCACATGCCCCAAGTCAAGCGGAGTCTGGCTTTAATATACGCTGTCAACCCATTCGGCGCAGACCATCAATCCCACGAGCATGATCCTTGCTACGAGGGGTACCCCAAGCGTATGGCCGAGTTGGGTCTTCTGCACCCGCAGCCATCGGAAGTGCTGAATGCAGAGAAGGTACGCTACGTTCTGTACACCCAGTACGTGTACAGTCTTCTTGACAGTGTGAGCGTGTGTCAGTTCGTGTTTGGACCGTCGTTCCAATTATATAGTCTAGGGCAGCTGGTCGATATCGTCAAAGCAGTGACTGGCTGGAACGTTAATCTTTGGGAACTGATGAAGGTAGGCGAGCGGCGACTGAACCTCATGCGGGTGTTCAACGCGCGTGAGGGAGCTCAGGCAGAGACGGATGCGCTTCCGGCCAAACTGCAGGTTCCGCTCACAGGCGGACCGACGGGCGGGGTGATGGTGAGCATAGACGAGGTTGAAGCGGCCAAGTCTTTGTATTACCAAATGGCAGGTTGGGACAAGAACGGCTGCCCAACGCAAGCCAAACTAGAGGAACTGGGAGTAGGGCCGCTGATAAGCTATCCGCCAAGGGCATCATAGGTAACACCAAGCCGCCAGTGAACGCGGAGGAGCTCATCGTGCAGATAGCGGACACCGTTACTGAAGGACAGTACGTGGACAATTCCGTTCACAAAAGGAACTTGAAGTCTTCGGGCCGCGGCACTTCGGGCTTATCATACCGTACACCCCGATTGAGACCCTTGTGCGGAAGTGACCACCCTTCAGGTGGACCGAAAAAGGCTCATCGCTTGACATATCCACTAAGACAAGCACAGGCGAGCACTTGGAAGTTCCGGAGCCACTTGACCGAAATTCGCCATGTAGACAGAAGGAGGGGGCGCATATCGTGCCAATTCACAATCAAAAGACGAAGGAAATGGCTCCTTGTTGCGTAGGTAGTCAATGCAAGGACAGGTCGTTGTTGTTAGAGGCATTCACCTGTCAGGAAACCTCACGCTGCTGGATTTCAGCCGCCAACGTAGATCTTACTGAAGCTAATCTTTTTCCTGCAAGCATTGGCGCGAAGACGGGAACAGAGTTGCGGGGAACCGAAGCGTACATCAGTAAGAATCCGGCTAGTCGCCGCGTGAAAAGGGAACTGGTGAAACTGTAATTTGGAGGGTTGGACAGAAGACCAGAACTGGCACGTAGTGAGAAGGAGGCAAGGTGAGAATTATCGATCTTCGGAGTGATACAGTTACCAAACCAACGGAAGAAATGCGTTATGCAATGGCAAGAGCTCAGGTAGGGGACGACGTTTACGGTGAGGATCCGACTGTTAACCGTTTGCAGGAGATGGCCGCGGAAATTCTGGGCAAAGAAGCGGGCCTGTTTGTCGCCAGCGGGACAATGGGAAACGTTGTGGCGATACTCTCATATGGTTCACCGGGCGATGAGATAATCGTGGGTAGCCATTCTCACATTTTTCTCTACGAGGGCGGTGGGGCATCGGCGTTGGCGGGCGTTCAATCCTACAACGTATTAAACGAACCTGATGGGACGATTTCCATCGAGGCTATAGAAGTGTGCATCCGAGCTGATGACGATCACTGTCCCCGTACGCGGCTCATCTGTCTTGAGAACACGCATAACCGTTGCGGGGGGATAGCTCTCCCCCCGACCTACTGCGATGCGGTTGGGGATCTCGCTCATAGCCGTGATGTCGCAGTTCATCTTGACGGAGCACGGTTGTTTAATGCGGCCGTTGCCTTAGGTATCGAGCCACGCAAGCTGACCCAGAATGTTGATTCAGTCATGATTTGTCTATCCAAAGGTCTGGGCGCGCCAGTAGGCTCGGTTCTATGTGGTACACGCAAGTTCATATCCCGTGCAAAACGAATGCGCAAAGTAGTGGGGGGAGGTATGCGCCAGGCGGGGATCATTGCAGCTGCTGGAATCTACGCACTGGAACATCATCTCGATCGCCTGGTAGAAGACCATCGAAACGCTGGATTGCTCGCGGAGGGGATTGATGCGATGCCCGGATTTACCTGTGGGGCACAGGGGTGTAATGGCTGCTCTGTCCAGACAAATATTGTTTACTTTAAGATAGATAGTGCCGCAATAGGTGATCCCTCGTTGAATGCTATCGAGCTATTGGCTCGTTTGCGATCATACGGAATTCTCGCTGGAAGCCCCCTTGGTGGAGACGGCTATACGATACGGATGGTCACCCACCTTGATGTGACGCAGGAGGACATCGAGCATACGCTCAGCACATTGCAAAATGTTGTTAAGAATCCATAGGGTCTACCGCTCACAGCGAAAAGGCGAGGCTTCGGCCTTGTTTTTTAAGTTAGGGCGGGAAGGTGAGTCATTGCTATACGCCTTGCAGCCAGGGGCGAATGTTAAATCTGCATAAGCGATGAAACGGGAGGCGGTTGCTGAATTACATCAAAGCAGCAAAAACGGACTGAGCAAGGCCAGTGTTTGTTGACCAAGGTGCTGCAGAGAGAAGCGTCTAAGTTCTTGATCTTAGAACAGAGGGCCAAATGGTGATGCTCTTTCGCTTGGGTTAGGCAACGGCAGTTCATCAGCTGCGGTAATGGTATCCTTAGCACGGGAATCTGTTGCAAAAAGCAGCACGGACCATTGGTATATATGTCAACTAGTATCATACTTATAAATAGTGTAGACAAAATGGATACGATCCTGCATAGCAGAACCCAAAAAGGTAAAAGAGGAATAGCTAGATGAGAATTCAGCTCGATTACGGGGAGGATGGATTGAGGGTTACCCTTCCAGACAACCTGAATATTGAAGTCATCCACCCTCGTTCGTTTTCAGGCTTGCAGGATGAGCAGGGTGCCATAATAGAAGTCTTGCGGAAGCCGATAGGTCTGCCTCCGCTGAGACAACTGGTGAGGCCTCGCGATAGAGTAGCGATAGTCTTCAGCGACATCACTCGCCCAATGCCTAACAGGAGAGTACTACCACCACTGCTGGAGGAAATATCCCACGTTAATCGCTCTCAGATTGTGCTCATAAATGCTTTGGGGACGCATCAGCCTATGACAGAAGAGGAGTTGGAGAGCATGCTGGGCCGCGAGGTGACCCGTAACTATCGTGTGCTGCAACATGACTCCTGTGATAAGAGCAAGCTCGTGTACTTAGGCAAGTCGAGCTTTGGACACCCTATCTGGATCAACAGATTCTATATGGAAGCCTCCGTTAGAATTCTAACCGGCCTAATTGAACCTCACGACTTTGCTGGTTTCTCTGGGGGACCCAAAGCGGTATTGCCAGGGATAGCGGGTGAGGAAAGTATCTTGGGTAACCATAAAGCAAGCATGGTAGGCCATCCCAAGGCAACCTGGGGCATCACTGTGGGAAATCCCGTCTGGGAGGAGATGCTAGAGGTTGCTGTGATGACCCAACCGACCTTCCTCCTAAATGTCTGTCTTAATAGGGCGAAGGAGATCATACGGGTTTTTGGAGGCGATATGAAGAAGGCGCACTCTACCGGAGTCAAATTCATGAAGAAAATAGCGATGATACCAGTAATAGATTTGTATGACATTGTCATTACATCTAATTCAGGCTACCCCCTTGATATTAACCTCTGCCAATCCGTCAAAGGCATGTCCGCAGCGGCACAGATCGTGAGAGAAGGAGGGAGCATTATTCTCGCCGCTGAGTGCCGGAATGGAATTCCCGAATCGAGTGAATTTGGAAGAATCTTGAAGAGGGCGCTCTCACCGCAGGCATTGCTTCAGGGAATGAATCAGGTCGATACTCAGCAGCGGGATCAGTGGTCCGCTCAGGTCCAAGCATTGGCTCAGCTTAGGGCCGATATCTACGTAAAAAGCACATACCTTACGGATGAACAAATACGAAGCGCCTTACTGAAACCCTGCCATAGGATAGAAGACACCTTGGAACGTTTGCTCGTTGTGTATGGTCAGTCGGCAAGGATTGCTGTCCTGCCGGAGGGACCTCAGACGATCCCCTATGTTAGTTTCAGCGGGCGGCCGCCGATCGCTTAGCGGTGCTTTTACCTTCATACTATGGGGCAAAGCACGAAGCGGGTTGTATTGCCGTACGATCTGGATGGCTGCCGGTCTTGCAGAGACGTGAGAAATGTGGTACAAATATTGTTGACAGTTGACAGTTATAGAAATAAAGCTCGTTCACTTCGGATCAGCAAGCAGGAGAGTGTCATGTTGCAGAAAAAGGGAAAACCAAGTCTTTCTCAGCTGAAGCGGTTTTCTGGTTTGGATGTTGATGTTCTAGAGGTTCTTAGGGAGGCGATTTTTGACGGGGCCTTCCTACCGGGGGATCGGCTAAATGAGAGCCACATCGCAAACCAGCTAAATATCAGTCGGGGGCCTGTTCGCGAGGCTCTTCGCCGACTCGAAGAGATGGGATTAGTAATTCGTAGCCCTGGCAGAGGATGCTTCGTGAAGCAGTACGAGCGAAGAGATATCGAAGAGCTGTGGACTCTCAGAAACGTTCTGGAGCAATTTGCTATTAGCCTTGCCTGTCCAGTCACCACCAAGAAAGACCTGCACCGCCTTTTGGAGATCGTCAACAAAATGCATCGCGCTGCTGAGGAAAAGGACCAAAAGAAGTTGCTCGAGCTTGATTTGAAGTTTCATGCTTACCTTCTTGAGCTGGCGAATCATTCCCTCCTCAAAAAAACGTGGCAAAGCCTGGGGATTTGTATTCAACGGTTTCTCTATTTGCAACCGTCAATTTATGATAACCTAGATAAGATCGCACAAACACATGAGCCCATCGTGTCCGCGTTAGAAGCGGGTAATGTAGCAAAGGCACAGGAAGCCATTGAACAACACATCAATGAGGTCGCAGAGTTAAGTTTATCGGACAAGAAAGATCTTGCCAGAAAGGAGGAGTCTTTATGAGTATGGTCTCAATCAAATGCGTCAAGGCCCGGGAAATCATCGATTGTCGAGGTTATCCCACTGTTCAGGTTGACGTGTATACGGAGCGTGGTGCCATCGGGCGGGCCGATGTGCCATGCGGGCGATCAACAGGGACATATGAAGCCGCTGAACTGCGAGACGGAGGCGAGCGCTATGCCGGATGGGGCGTCCGCCGTGCCGTTGAGAATGTCAATGATGTCATCGGACCTGCCATTTTGGGCAAGGATGCGACTAGGCAACGGGAGCTGGACCAATTCATGACCTGCGAGTTGGATGGCTCTGATGACAAGTCGCGGTTAGGTGCCAACGCAATAGTGGGAGTTTCTCTTGCCATTGCACGGGCAGCTGCTGCTACACTAGGGATTCCCCTGTACAAATACATTAATGCCAATGCACACGTTCTCCCTGTGCCGATGATCAATCTAATCGGGGGGGGTAAACTTGGCTCAAGCGATCTCGAGATCCAGGAATACCACATCGTCCCCCTCAAGGCCGAGAGCATCGCACATGCCCTCCAGATGGCAACAGAAGTGAACTTGAAACTGCGCGACCTTCTCCTTGACAAGTACGGAAAACCAGCACTGAATGTTGGGGATGAGGGTGGTTTCATGCCACCGATGAAGGGATTGCGCGAGCCCCTCGACTTTCTGGCCAAGGCCGTTAAACTGGCCGGGTACGAGCAGCAGATTTCATACAGTATGGACTGTGCTGCAACTCACTTCTATAACCCAGAAACGGGTCGATACCAGTTAGCAGGAGAGGAACTCACCCAGCAAGACATGATTGCTCAGTACAAGGCTCTCTTGAAAGACTTCCCCATCGTTTCAATGGAAGACCCGCTCCACGAAGAGGATTGGGAAGGCTTTTGCCAGATGACTGCTGAACTAGGGATTCAGATCGTCGGTGACGATCTGTTTGTGACTAACCCCAAGCGTCTTCAAAAAGGGATTGAATCAGGGGCTGGAAACGCCTTGTTATGGAAAGTGAATCAGATAGGGACCTTGACCGAAGCGCTGGATGCAGCCGATTTAGCTTTCCGAAATGGATACGGTGTGCAAGTTTCGGAGCGATCCGGAGAGACTGAGGATTCGATCATTTCGGATATCGTCGTAGGTCTAAACGCAGGCCAGATCAAGACCGGCGCGCCAGTTCGGGGTGAGCGGACGAGCAAGTACAATCGACTGCTAGTGATTGAGGAGGAACTCGGCAATCAAGGACGATATGCCGGAAAAGACTTCCGGCGGCCAGTAGGATAGCCTTCAGTGATAAAAGAACCATCTTCCAGTCTTGTTGATGTATGAAGCAGAGATTAACTGTCATATGCAATAATCTCTGGGGAGTTGAAATGAAGTTCATACAGAATTCAGATGTTCTGCTCGGTCATGGCAATTCGGAGCTACGAAATGTAGCCCTAGACATCGTCGAGTATGCACTCTCAGTGGTTGACCCCTATTTTGCTGTCAAGCAACTCGTGCATCTGAAAGGTGAGCGGCTGACCGTTGGCAATTTGGTGCTCGATCTTTCTCAAGTAAAGAATATCTATGTTTTAGGAGCAGGCAAAGCTACTCTACGGATTGCCGAAGCTATTGAAGATATTCTCGGGAATCGCATTGATGGCGGATTGATCGCTATCAAGCGAGGCCAACCCCATAACCTGCGATACGTACGGGTCATCGAAGCCGCCCATCCTATCCCTGACAAAGCAAGTTTCCAAGCAGCGAAAGAAGCACTTACATTGGCCAACAGAGCGCAGGCAGGCGACGTAATCTTTACGGCCACAACGGGTGGGAGTTCCGCACTTCTTTGTTATCCCCCTGACAACATCTCGTTTGAGGAGAAGCGACAGGTTCATGAACTGCTCCTTGGGTGTGGTGCTGATATTGTCGAGATCAATGCCGTGCGTAAACATCTGTCGCGAGTCAAAGGCGGGTTGTTAGCTCAGGCAGCCTTTCCGGCGCAATTGATCAATCTTACAGTTTCAGATGTGGTAGGAGATCATCTGGATTACATTGCAGGCCCCGTGGTCCCAGACACCTCCTACTTGACCGACGCAATTGCAGTCCTGAAGCAATACGATTTGTGGAACCGAGTTGCCCCTTCTGTTCGCGAACACTTGGGCAAGGGGCCCTCCGTTGAGACCCCCAAGAAACTTGACGGCAAGCTTGTCCACTCCTTCGTGGTTGTACCTAGTGCTGCAGCTGCGAAGGCCGCTTGCGCTCGCGCCGAAGAACTTGGCTTTCGTTCGCTACTTTTGACCACTTATCTAGAAGGAGAGAGTCGAGAAGCAGCGGTTGTTGTTGCTTCTATCGTACGAGAGATTGTGTCGACAGCAAACCCAATTCCTGTTCCCTGTGCTCTCATTGCCAGCGGTGAGAATACCGTCATGGTGGAAAACAAGAATGGGGTTGGTGGACCAAGCCAGGAATTCGCACTCAGCATCGCCACACGCATTGATAGCTTGTCGCAGGTTGTAGCCGCTTGTCTCGACACAGATGGCACTGATGGCCCAACCGAGTTCGCCGGAGCCCTGGTGGATGGTCTCACGGCATCCTCCATTCGCGATTTGGGGCGTGATGCATTCTCGGCTTTGAAGACCCACACTGCCACACCTCTATTAGAAGAGTTGGGGGACCTTGTCTATACAGGCGCTACGGGAACCAATGTATCAGACCTTAGAGTCATCCTTATCGGTCGCAACGCACACCACTAAAGCGCCGCTTTTCATACACGAAGGGGGGAGGACGGGAGAATGTACGAAGTAGGGTTTCCTAAGCAGGAAATCGATACCCCAACGCTCTTGATCGATCTTCCGAAGCTGGATCACAATATCGAAAAGATGGCCGCATTTGCCGATAACGCTGGCGTAAGCTTGCGTCCCCACATGAAGACGCACAAGTGCCCGATCATATCTCAGAAACAAATCGCGGCCGGGGCCATCGGAGTGACTTGCCAAAAGCTTGGGGAAGCAGAAGTAGCAGCAAAATCCGGAATTTCAGATATTTTGATCACAAATCAGATTGTCGGACAACGAAAAATAGACCGCCTTGTAAAGTTAGCAAAAGGGGCTGATATCAAAGTCCTTGTGGACAGCCATCAAAACGTAATGGAGCTAGACCAAGCCGCTCGTGAAAAGGGGGTTGAGCTAGGAGTTCTGGTGGAAGTAGACGTTGGAATGGGGCGATGTGGAGTCCAACCCGGTGAACAGACGCTTCAACTGGTGGGATTCGTCCACAATCATAAATCGTTGAAGTTCATGGGGTTAGAAGGATACGAGGGTCATGCTTGTATGATTCCAAGCTTCAAGGAGAGAGAGGCGCGCACTCTTGAAGCCATGAAGCTGTTGGTGGATACAAAGGAGCTGGTCGAGGCAGCTGGTTTTGAGGTCAAGATAGTAACCGGAGGAAGCACGGGAACCTACATGATTACCGGTAGATACCCAGGCGTTACAGAGATTGAGGCTGGGTCCTACGCCACTATGGACAAGAAATATGCCAGTGTGGAGGGGGTGGATTTTGAGCTCGCTCTGACAATCCTAGTGACGGTGATAAGCCGTCCAAAAGAGGGGGTCGCGATCATCGACGCAGGCTTGAAGGCGATGAGTGCCGATTTTGGGGTACCTGATGTCATATCTTGCAGAGGAGCAGTTCTTGCTGAGAATCTTTCTGAAGAACATGGGAAACTGTTATTGGAAGGCAATGCAAAACAGCTTCAGATCGGTGACAAGGTAGAACTTCTCCCAAGCCACGGATGTACGACTATCAACCTCTATGATCAGCTTGTAGTAATTCGAGACGACAAAGTACAAGAGATATGGAGAATTGAAGGCCGGGGCAAATTCACTTAGTACACTGCTCTGCTTATTTGTGAAGACGGCGATTTCGAGACAATTTGCTTTCTGATTGCGCAAGATACATGCAATACCAAGACAGTCTTGGCGATAAAGTGCCTCGTTTCAACAGTCTCTTTTCGTCCTCTCACGCGGGGAGGCATTCATCGGGGGGATGATCGATGACCTAGTGACCAAGGGGGTGACCGAACCCTACCGCATGCTCCCCTCCCGCGCCGAGTACCGGATCACACTGCGTGAGGGGAACGCCGATCTGCGCCTCTCGAAGATCGGCCACCAGATCGGCCTCCTTCCCGACGAGCGTTACGAGAAGGCGCTCGCTCGTGCTCAGGCTATCGGGCGACTACTCGATGAGCTGAAAAGCCGTCGCATTGGCCCGCAGGACCCATTAAACCGTGCCCTCATCTTTCGAGGAACATCCCCGCTAGAGAAGAACGGAGCGAGCCTGTACGACCTCCTCCGCCGGCCATCGGTCCGCCTATCCGATCTCCTTCCCCGCGACGGAATCCCGGAGGACGTAAGAAGCGAGGCGGAGATCGAGGCGAAGTATGCCGGGTACCTTGAAC
>Ga0315533_1001587_pt1 | contig 17169 bp, 17 predicted proteins | sample SalMarSW160130MG_FD_203081 | JGI IMG/M metagenome (GOLD analysis project Ga0315533, IMG submission 203081) | Salt marsh sediment microbial communities from the Plum Island Ecosystem LTER, Massachusetts, United States - Salt Marsh Sediment SW1601-30 ... | reverse complement strand
ATACGTTCAAGAAGCGAAGCAACTTGTTTTGTAAGTTTTTCGATAATAGCGTCTTTGCCCATAAAACTTTTATCGGACAAAAACAAACTTTTACTTCAATTATCTAAAATACTGTGAACGGAAACAAGAATTGTTAGAACAAGTTTCCAAATAAAGGAATATGCGTCGCCGTGGGCCGTTAGAAGTTGACAGCTTACTTCTAACAACGGGGTAAACCGGCGACGGCTAAACAAATTCTGAGCTTCGAGGGATTTGATTTGGAGATTAAGATATGTCGGAAAAGAGATTGGCAGTTGTGACGGGTGCGGCGAGGGGGATAGGGCGGGCGATTGTTCTTGAGCTGCTCAAGCAGGACAGGATTGTTGCGGGGCTGGATATAGACGATGAGCAGTTAGGCGAGCTTGAGAAGGTTGTGAAAGGAACCGGCTCTACGGTTGTAACCAGATGCGTGGATATAACCAATACGGATGAGCTGACCGAGACGCTGGAATCTTTAGCTAACGAATACGGTGGGATAGGGATTTTGGTGAACAATGCGGGTATCACGCGCGACAGGTTGATTCTGCAAATGAGCGATGAGGATTTTGACAATGTTATCAAGGTCAATCTTCGGGCAGCTTTTATTGCGACGCGGATTGTGGCGAGGTCTATGGTGCGGAACAAGTTCGGTCGAATTATCAGCTTAAGCTCGGTATCCGGGATGATAGGTAATGCGGGCCAGAGCAATTATGCGGCCAGCAAGGCGGGCCTTATCGGTATGACCAAGTCGGTGGCCCGCGAGCTTGCGAGAAAGAACGTAACGGCGAATTGTATTGCGCCGGGATTTATTGTTACGGATATGACGGACAAACTGCCGGAGCCGGTCAAAGAGGCGGCAAAACAAATGATACCGCTGCGAAGGTTCGGCAGCGTTGACGACGTGGCCAAGGCGGTCGGGTTTCTTGCGAGCGACGCTGCCGGCTACATTACCGGCCAGGTGCTGTGTGTGGACGGCGGAATGGCGATGTAGAGGGCGGTTTTTGGGTCGTAGAGAAAAAATAAAAAAATATTTGTAGATAAGCGTTTTAGCAGGTAATATACCTGCCTAAATATAAACGGTATGGCTGGTTGTCGTTACAGAGTGTTAGTAAAGATTATGAAATAAATTCCTTTTTTTAGGGAGGAAAAACAAGTGAGTGCTGACGAGATAGATGTTAAGGCAATTGAAAACAAGGTGGTCGAGATAATAAGCGAGCAGATGGGCGTGGAGAAGTCTGAAGTAATAACACGTGAGACGTCATTTATCAACGACCTAAACGCCGACTCATTAGATACGGTCGAACTTGTGATGGAATTCGAGGACGAGTTCGATATGAGTATCCCTGACGAAGAGGCGGAGAAGATCCAGACGGTCGGCGCCGCAATCGATTACATTGTCAAGGCGATGCATTCCAAAGGCAAAGAGTGACAAGCAGTCTAATATGAGTAAGCGACGAGTAGTTATTACGGGCTTAGGCTGCATTAGCGCTTTAGCCGAATCAGCCGACGCCCTTTTTACTGCGCTGTGCGAGGGCAAGAGCGGTATTTCCGCCATAGAGTCTTTCGATATCAGTGCGTACCCTGTGAAGTTCGGCGGCGAGGTAAAAAATTTCGACGTTACGGAATACATCAAGCAGCGTGAAAGCAAACGAATGGACCGCTTCACACAGTTTGCGGTGGCGGCGGCGAGCCAGGCGGTGGACGACAGCGGACTTGATTTTTCGAAAGAAGATGTTTTTCGTGCCGGCGCCATCGTAGGGACAGGTATAGGCGGCATCAAGGAAATCGAGGAACAGCACATACGGCTGTTAAGGGGGGGACCAAAGAAGCTTTCTCCTTTCACTGTTCCCCGTCTTATGAGCAATGCCGCCAGCGGCAATATTGCTATTCGTTACGGTCTGGGTGGGCCGAATTTTTGTGTTATCAGTGCGTGTGCTTCGGGCGGCCATGCGATTGGTGAGGCGTTCTGCAACATTGCTGCCGGTTACAGTGACATCATGATAACCGGCGGCACGGAGGCGGCTCTGACACCGATAGGGCTGGCATCATTCTGTGCGGCGAGGTCGCTGAGCACGCGCAACGATAATCCGCAAGCGGCGTCGCGGCCTTTTGACAGGGACAGGGACGGCTTTGTGCTCTCCGAGGGGGCTGGGATTATCGTTTTAGAAGAATACGAGCGTGCTAAAAAACGCGGTGCAAATATATACGCCGAGCTTCTGGGCTACAGCGCTACCGACGACGGCTATCATATCACTGCGCCTCCGCCGGACGGTGCGGGGGCGGCAAAGGCGATGGAGCTGGCGTTAGTTAATGCGGGGGTCGAGAGGGAGAAGGTCGATTATATAAATGCACACGGGACGGGCACGGAGCTAAACGATATAGCGGAAAGTGCAGCTATCAAGAGTGTCTTCGGTGAGCACGCATATAAATTAGCGGTAAGCTCGACGAAGAGCGGTCTCGGACATCTGCTCGGTGCGAGCGGAGCGGTCGAGCTTATAGTATGCGTTAAGACGATTAACGAATCGGTCATCCCCCCTACTATCAACTTAGAGAACCAGGATGAGCGATGCGATTTAAGGATGGATTATGTGCCGTTAGAGGCCCGGCAGAGGAAGGTCAACGTTGCCTTGAGTAATTCGCTTGGCTTCGGGGGGCATAATGCGTGCCTGGTTGTGGGGAGAATGAGTTAGTAGTTCGTAGTTCATAGTTCGTAGTATTATCATTTCGAGGAAGTGAAAAATCTGGCATCTGGGGGAAATTCAAATATCAATTTCCGGTTTCTCCGGCTTGCTATTTCAAATGTTGGTGGTGAAGCCGGCAAGGGGCAGGAAAAAGTCTTTCGGCTTTCAGTATCTTTTGTTAGAGTATAAGCAATGAATACAATTTGGGCGATTATACTACTGGCTGGGGGATTAGTGATACTGTGGAAGGCGGCGGACTTGCTTGTCAGCGGGGCAGTTTCGCTGGCGGAACGGCTCGGCATCAGCCCACTTGTCATCGGCCTAACAATCGTTGCTATGGGGACGTCTGCGCCGGAGGCGGCGGCAAGTATCGCAGCGGCAGTGCGAGGTATCGGGGACACGGCCATCGGCAACGTTTATGGCTCGAATATCGCTAATCTGGCCCTTGTGGGCGGAGTGTGTGCGCTTATTCGGCCAATAAGAATTCAATTGCTGACACTGCGGCGAGAGATACCGGTGATGCTGGCGGTGATGCTTCTCTTGTGGCCCGTTTTAGGTAATTCATACCTGTCACGTACGGAAGGTATCCTGCTGCTGGTTTTGTTTGCAGGGCTGATACTGCTGACGGTGTATTCGGCACGAAAAGATAAAAGATTGGCCACAGAGGACACAGAGAAAAAAATATCGAACGTCGAACATCGAACGTCGAACGCTGAAAGAGAAAAGAGCGACAGTAACCTAAGGAAGAACGTGCTGTTTGTTGTTATAGGGCTGGTGGGATTAGCGGTGGGTGCGGATATGGCGGTTCGCGGGGCGGTGGTTATCGGTGAACGGGTCGGCTTGAGCAAGGCGGTCATCGGGCTGACCATTATAGCAATCGGGACATCTCTGCCGGAGCTCGCAACGTGCGTGGCGGCTTCCGTCCGCGGTCAGGATGATATTTCGGTGGGCACATTGGTCGGCTCTAATATCTTTAACGCCCTGCTTGCCATCGGCGCAGCGGGATTGGTTCGGCCATTTGCGATAGTGCCGCGATTGGCCGGCGGGGTTGATTACTGGGTTATGGTTATTATAAGCGTCGGGTTCGCTGCGGCGGCGGTAATCGGCAGGCGCACCATCGGGCGAGTCAGTGGGGTGCTATTGGTTTGCGGATATGTTGGATACATGATTTACTTATTAGGGTTCAGCGTATAGAAGAAAACTAAAAACGTAAAGTTAGAAATGCAAAACCATAACATAAAATTCAAAATTAGATTTTGCCACAGAGGGGAAAATGGTGAGTCGATGGGTATCAGAAGAGCAGGGTATCAGGTTGTGGGTATCAGGGGTCAGGATATCAGAAAGAAAATCAAAGATTAAAAATCAAAACGTAAAATTACAAAGCAAAAATCAAAAAGGAATGCTTGATGCTCGTGGTCTGCGGATTTGATTGACTCGTCGAAACTTCTCATTGAGTTAAGACAGGCGGTTGTTAAAATGGTGGGGGGAGAAAAAGTGAAAAGGCAAAAGTAAAAAGGCAAAAGACGAGCAAAAACAATAAGTAAATCGGAGCGGCGGTCTCAATTGATTATTGATGAGTGATAATTTTTTGAGATTGCCACGTCGCTTCGCTCCTCGCAATGACGGTGCGCTGAGAGATTCTTCACTGCTTCGAGTTCGCTGGGGACAAGTTACGCTCAGAATGACGTGGGGAATCGAATATCGAATGTCGAACAAGGAACGCCGAACGGCGAAGTGAGATGCTTCGCTGCGCTCAGGACTCAAAACGACATACAATCTGCGAAGGTGTCGGTGAAGTCGGGTTCGTGTGCAATTTCGATGTATTGAATCTTTTGGGCTAAATTTTTGGCTGATTGCCGCCAATCTCGGCTGACAAGGAGCATCTGCGCGCCGGATGAGGCGGCGTTGCCGACAAAACGAATTCTCTCAGCTGGGATGGCGGGTAAGAGCCGTATGCGCAAAGCACTTTCCCTGCGGATGTAATTGCCGAAGGCGCCGGCTAAAAGGACCTGTTTAATATCATCGTCCTCAAGCCGGAGTTTTCTCTGTAAGAGCAAAATGCCGGTTCGGATGGCGGCCTTTGCAAGCTGGGTCTGGCGTATATCAAGCTGTGTGAGTACGACTTGCTCGGCGAGTAAAAAGGCCGGCTGGTTATCCCGCTGGCATAAGCGAGAGGCAACGGCCTTTGATACGCTGTTTTTCACTGTGTCGGGGTCGACAAATCGCCCTGTTTTATCAATGACACCCAAATCCAGCATTACTGCCACGGCGTCGATGAGGCCTGAGCCGCATATCGAGTGCGGCGGGCAATCGCCTATTACATCGAGGTCTATGTCGCCGTCGTTTACAACGACAGCTTCTATAGCACCTTCGGCGGCCCTGCTGCCGTGGGTTATTCGTGCGCCTTCGAAGGCGGGGCCTGCGGCGCAGCTTGCGGCGTAGAGCTTATCGTCGGCGGCGAGGACAATCTCGCCGTTTGTGCCGATGTCGATTACGAGAGTCGTTTGTTCGGCTGAATTTATATCGACCGCAAGCGCAACGGCGGTAATATCGGAGCCGACGAAGCCGGCTATGTTCTCAACTGTGTGAATGTTACCGGCAGGGTCAATTTGCAGGGACAGTTGTTCGGCGGGCAGGTCGTGGGCGTCGAGGGAGAAGGCGTTGTATGGCGCCTGGCCAAGCTGGGTTACAGGCAATTTAAGGAAGATGTGATTCATAGCTGTATTGCCGACGACGCACATTTCGCATATTCGGCGGGGGTCAAGGGAGGCCTTTTTGCAGAGTTTTGCGGTCAGTTCATTTATGCAGTCAATTATGACTCTGTGCAATTCGGTGAGTTTTTCATCGTTTTGAGCGTAATCAATCCTGCTTATGACGTCGTCGCCGTATTTAGTCTGTGGATTTATATCGGCCTGCGTTGCGATGCAGTGTCCGTTTGCCATATCGATTAGCCTTGCAACGACGGTAGTTGTGCCGATATCGACCGCCAGGCCAAAGGCAGGAGCGGTTATATCGGGCCTCTCTAAAGAAACCTTTGGCTGGATGTCGATGCCGTGTTCGAGGATTTTCTGCTCGAATAGCCGAGATGCGGGGGGAATCGTTACGGTGAGGTCGCCTTGGATACGGTATTGGCAGGCCAAGACCTGCCGGTCGGACGGCTGAAGGATTACAGCACACTTCTTACAGATGCCCTTGCCGCCACAGGTGGAGTTTAGGATTATACCGGCCTGGCCTGCGGCCTCGGCGATGGTGGCGCCGGCGTGAATGGAGATTTGCCTGCCATCCGGCTCGAAGGTTACCTTAAAGTGTCTCATTTTAGCGTATAACCCCGCATCGCGGTGCGGGGTAAACTAATAGCGGATAGCATACAGAAAAAACTATCCGCTCTTTTTGTGCCGTACTTTCCAGCGGGCACGCCTTTTTTTGCTGCCCACTTTGCGTCTCCGTCTCGATTTCGCCATTTATTTCTCCATACAGAGGGAAATCCTGTTCTAAAATACTTTCAAGATGTTAAAGTATATGGTATTATGAAAAAAGGCGAAAGTAAAAAGTAAAAAAATAAGCGAAGAGAAGACCGGCAGCACAGAGAGGATGGTTAAATGGTTAAATGGTTAAATGGTTCTTCTCCTTAATTCCAGTTACGGTGCAAAAATGATTCAGTGTAAAGATTGTGAGTTCTGTGAGATTGGTCCCGATGGCCGAAGGACGTTTAAGTGCGACCCGTTTTCCAATATCAAGGAGCCGGAGTGCCTTGCCAAATGGCAGCTCATCCGTCTTGATATGCTGGTAGCGAGCTATCAGGAGATGCTTAAATGGCAGGGGAAACTGGGACATCTGCAGGACAAACTGTTCAAGTATATGAGGCGAGAAATCGAGGATATGGAAGAATCCGACCAGTGGAAGCTCGACGAGGAAGAAGAAGAACAACAAGAGGGAGAAGACATACGCTGAACGGCGTTAGGTAGAAAGGCTTGCGAAGCAGCAAGTTTAGTCCCCTGTTTCATCGAAGCTGTAACCGCAGGTATCGGCGGTGAGCGATTCTGATTTTGTGCGGGGGTACTTGCGGCAGCTGAGGGGGCGGAAGCGATAGATTTTGCATACAGACAGCCCTTGCTCATCAAAGTCCAAAAATGGGCATCGATTCGGCAGCTTACAGCAGGCACCGCAGCGGACACAGTTACCTTTGCGATTTTTGTCAACCGGCAGGATGCTGGTGGCCGTGCGTTTAAGCTTGGCGGACCAGGTATTTTTCGAGAAAAGCTTCGTTTCAATACCAGCCATAACAATGCAAGATAATAATTTTTTGGGTTTATGCAATAAAACAATCGGAGATGGCGTCTTTATCTATGTAAAAAGCGTTTGAAAATGGCAGAAAGCGATGATTTAGCCCAGGTAATAACCGGCTGTAAGAGAGGGGATGATGAGTGTTTTTCACGGCTGGTCGATGAGTATGCAGGTCGGTGTTACGGCTATTTTTGCCGATTAACGGGCGACAGAAGTGTAAGCGATGATTTGCTCAGCGAGCTATTTGTCAAGTTAGTGGAGAAAATCGGCTCTTACAAGGGCGGGCGATTCGAAAGCTGGCTGTTCAAGGTGGCATCTAATATCTTCCACGACTGGCTAAGGGACAAGCAGCGGCGGCGAAGATTGCTGGAGCTTCAAAAAGATAAGATTGAATCAGAAACGACAGGAACGAAACGGTCCGACAGTGAGAAAGTCGATAATTTGCAGAGGCAGCTTGGCAAACTTGATGCGGATACGAGGGAATTGATAATGCTGCGTTTTTATTCGCAGGTGAGCTTCAAGGAGATGGCAGAGATGCGTTCCGAGCCGATAGGCACCACGCTGTCAAAGCTACATCGGGGACTAAAAAAGCTGCGGGAGCTGATGGAGTAGAAAATTAGAGAATTAGAGAATTAGAGAATTGGTTAATTGGTGAGCGGTGAGAAGCATTGGGTTGTTGGAGAATCAGGAAAAGATATATGAATGGTCGAAACGATGAAAATCTGAAAGAGCTGTTTGAGAAGTTCCTTAACTCCGAACAAGCAGAGCGGGCGGCGGATGATATTCAAAAGGCGGAGCAAATTCTCAGCGACAATCCCGCCCCCCTGCCCGATGATATACTGTTAGCAGATATAAAAACGGAGATTGCAGGGGCTTTGGTGCGTAGCAAGATAAATGTTTTTAGAAGGAGGGTTTACAGGACGGCGGCTGTTGCGGCAGCGGTTATCATTTTAGCGGTTATAAGCGTAAAAGTATTTGAGAAAGGCGGCGATGAGCCACAAAGGGTTATTACCGCCTCAATGATACCGGCAGCAATATGGGAAAGCGGGGATTTTACCGAAGACGATGCGGAGATAGCAATGTTGGCCGCTGAAATCGAACAGATTGAAAGCGAGATGCTGGCTTTGCGATTAGGTGAGGACGGCGGTAACGGCGATATTGCTGTAACGGAACTGGAAATGGAACTGATAGAAACCAATAGTGATTTTTGGAAAGGATAAAGAAATGAAGACGACTTACGGAACGATTTTAGTGTTGACAATGGCGGCAGTTATACTACTTACCGCCCTGCCCTGCCTTGCTGTGGAGAAAGAGGGAGGGGAAAAAGTCTGGCTCGAGGATAAGCCGAAACAGCCGTATAAATGGTTTGAACTGACTGATGAAAAAATCGAGCATATAATGGCCTGGCTGGCAGAAAGCGACCCGGAAAAGGCAAAAGAATTAGCACAGTTGAGAAAGGAAGACCCTGAGAAGTTCAAGGTTGAGCTTAAAAAGGCCAAGCAAGAGAAATACGGGAAGTATGATGAGAAACACTGGGAGGGTCAAAAATTACATTCCAAAAAGGATATGCAAATGGCGGGGGCGGGCGGGCCTGGCGGCGGACGAAGAGAAATGATGAGGGAGCGGGAGCCGATGCACGACAGGCACGCTGAATGTCTCGAATGGCTTGGAAAGAATTACCCCGAAGAAGCGGAAAAGCTGACTAAACTGAAGGATAAAAAGCCGGAACTTTACAGAAAACACCTCAGATACAGGTGCGAGAAATACAGAAAAATCATGGAGGCAGAAGAGGAAAATCCGCAGTTAGCCGGGGTTCTCAAGCAAGACCTGGAACTCAAGATGAAACGGGGTAAGCTGCTCAGGACGATAAGAGCCGAAACGGACGAGAATCAGAAAGAAAAGTTAGTCAAAGAGCTCAAAGAGGTAGTCAGTAACAGATTTGACCTGATAATCAAGCGAAAACAGATGCGCTACGAACAGATGAGCAAAAAGCTTGAGAGACTGAAAAAAGAGGTGGCGAAAAAGAGCGCTGAGATTGAGAAATGGAAAGAGAAGAAGCAGGAGAAGGTAAAAGAGCATCTTGAGGAATTGATGAGTCGAACCGAAGAATTCGACTGGGACTAAATTAGTGAATGGCAGTTCGTATTTGTTTAACGACTAAAGGGCCTTACGGAGGTGTAAGGCCTTTTTTTATAATCCGGTGCGTTTCTGCTCGGCCTCGGTGGCTTTTTTCAGTATCTTTTTTTCTTTGGATGTTAAGCTGTGGATGCCGGATTGGTGGACTTTTTGCAAGATTCGGTCAAGCTCGGCCTGAAGTTTGTGGTGTTCGGCAGCTTTGCTTTGCCAGCGGTTGGTTTGGGTTTTCAATGCGAGTTTAGCCCGCCAGGGCTGAGAGAATACGTAGATTGCTCCTGCGGCCATACCTGCGAGGTGAGCTGCATCGCCGCCGGCATTTCGACTGCCGGTGAGCAGACTGACGACGTAAAAGAAAATCAAGATTATTGCAGCAACCCTTATCGGCACGGGAAAGAAAACAAAAAGAACAACAAACTGGGGGAAAAGAATTGCGCAGGCAGCCAGCATACCGAGTATTGCGCCGGAGGCCCCTATCATAGGAAATGCTGGCAGGAAACCAACGGCGACGAGCAGAATATAGAACAGTCCCCCTGCTATTCCGCAGCCGAGATAAAATTTCAGGAACCTTTTACCTCCCCAGTGGCGCTCGAGTGTGGGGCCTAAAAAGAACAGGCCGACCATATTAAGAACTATGTGCAATGCGCCGCCGTGAAGGAACTGGTAAGTTACCAGCCGCCATAATTGCATCGCTAAAAACAGCGATGCGGGATAAATCGCAAACCAGTCCACCAGCAGTTTATCGCCGCCCAGCAACTGGACAAAATATACCACCACGTTGATAATCAACAGCCGTTTGACCACCGGCGTAAGCTGAGGAAAGCCAATCCTCATCTGCGGGGTATAACGGAAGTGAGATTGAAAGTTCTCTCGAGTGTAATCTCTATCGTAAAGGCCCATAGCTCGTATCTCGTGTCTCGTATTTCGTATTTCGTATTTCGCAACAGGTAACTTTTGTATCTTATATTCTACTTCGGCTGTTGGGTTTTGATTCTTTGAAAAAATAGCATCAGAATCAGGCCGAAAATTGTTATATAAATACTGATATTTTGAGAGATGGTTCCGCCTTTGTAAATAGCCCACCAGCCATACTCAAAGGGATTGTCATCTCGGAGAAATTCTATTAGAAAACGTGTTATGCCGTAAAGTATGAACATCAGGGCGAAGGTGCAGCCGGGTTTTGTAAAGGGTCTGTTCTGATTTTTGGATTTTTCATTGTTTTGTGCTCTTCGCCAGAAGAGATAGAGTATAAGGCACAAGAAGGCCGCATTCGCAGATGAATACAACTGGGTGGGGTGAACGGGCAGACAGCGATACGGGCCGTTGTCAACCATATCTTTCTGCTGCGCGGTCAAGTCTTCGTACGGTTTTGGATACAATCTGCCATTTTTGTCGGCCCAGGCGAAGAAGTCGGCGGGCAGCTTTAAATGTGGCTCGGGCCGATTTCTCTCAAGGTCCGGGTTTATCTGACTGGTGCAGGCGAGGGACGCATAGGGGAAACGAACTGCCCAGGGCAGGTGTGTGGGTCTTCCGAAGCAGCAGCCGTTTAGGAAACAGCCGATTCTGCCAATTGCAAGCGCCAGCATCAACCCAACGGCTAATATATCGAGGTATCGACGAATGGGCAGCTTGCGGTACCGAAGATAAAGTATGATGACGGCGATGGCCGAGAGGACACCCCCTAAAAGCTCGAGTCCGCCCCTCCAGACGGCAAAAACGGAAGGCCAATCTCCGCGGAACCTGTCGAAATAGTGAACAACGTAAAAAAGTCGCGCCCCCAGCACGCCGGCTATTAGAGAGTAAAGGGCGGCAGAGGTAATAATCTGTGGGTCGGGTGCTAATCGGCGGCTAATACGTCTTATGAGAGAAACGGCTGCGAGAAAGCCGATTACGAGCATCAGGCCATAGGTTGGCACGGTCAGATGGATGATGGGTATTTTGAAAAGCTCAGGATACATTTGTTTCGTATCTCGTATCTCGTGAAGCGTATCTCGTATTTCTATGAACAACGAACTACGAGCTACTAACTATTTTGTTGTTTTCGTCGAGAATAACGATTTTGGGTTTAAGCTTCTCGGCGTCTTCGGGCGTATAATAGCCGAAGCTGAAGATAATGATAATATCCTTCGGCTCTATAAGCTGTGCGGCTGCGCCGAGTATGACGACCTTGCCGGAGCCGGGTTGTGCGGGTACGGCGTAGGTCTCTAAACGGCTGCCGTTATTTAAGTCGGCGACGAGGACGGACTCGTAAGGGGCAATGTCGGCGGCCTCCATCAGCTTAGAATCTATCTCGATGCTGCCGGGGTAGTGTAACTTCGTACCGGTAACCGTTGCACGGTGTAACTTGCTTTTTAATATCTTTATAAACATAACCGGCCACCATTATACATTATTGTTAGCTGACGTCCAGCAGAATATTGTCAATAAGTCGAGCGTGGCCGATTCTGACAGCGACCGCTACAAGGACTCTGCCGGCGACGCGGTCGAGGGGCTGGAGGGTTTCGGCGTCAACAATGCTTACATATTCTATTTTCATTGAGGGGCGGTTCAGCATTTTTTGCATTTGTGTGGCAATTGCCTTTGTATCCGTGAGGCCAGCGTTAATCATCTGTCGGCACTTTTGAAGGGATTTGTATATCAGGGTTGCGTCCTTTCTCTGTTGAGCGGTTAGATAGCGGTTTCTGCTGCTGACGGCCAGGCCGTCCGGTTCGCGAATCGTGGGACAAACGACGATTTTCAAAGGCATATTCAAATCGGCGACCATTCGCTTGATAACGATTGCCTGCTGGGCGTCTTTCTGGCCGAAGAAAGCGAAGTCGGGGGCAACGATGTTAAACAGCTTGGCGCAGACGGTAGTTACGCCGCGAAAATGCCCCGAACGAAAGCGGCCACAAAGCGGCTCGGTCAATTCCTCGACGTTTATCCAAGTAAGATTTTTCGGGCCGTACATCTGACGCAGCGTCGGGACAAAAACGACATCAACGGATGTTTTTCTGCAAATCGCCAGGTCGGCATCGAGCGGCCTGGGGTATTTTTCAAAATCCTCGCCTGGGGCGAACTGGGTTGGATTGACAAAGATGCTAACCACAACAAAGTCGGTTTTCTTTGCCGCCGCTTTGATTAGCGAGATGTGGGCGATGTGAAGCGCCCCCATTGTGGGGACAAAGCCAATTTTTTTGCCTTTGCTGTGGGCGGTTTCTACAAGGTTTCTGACCGACTTTATTGTTTTTGCGATTTTCATAATAAGCATTCAATGCTTACTCGAGGCAATCGTTTTAGATTGCTTCGCTGCGCTCGCAATGACGGAGGAAGCGGCAACGTAATATTTTATCTGGTTCGCTAAACGGTTGATTTCGGTACTTTTATCCAATCCTAAGGCCTGTTTACGGATGACAGGTGATGTTTTCCAGCCGGCGAAGAGCTGCTCGTAATCAGAATCGAGCGCCTCTAAAAATTGTTTTTTTATCGCCTGCTCATAAGGGCGGTTGCGCCGGTGGATGCGGTCAAGGCAATTTTGCGGTGAATCGGTCAGATATATTACCAGGACAGGTGCGGTGACGACTGCGGCAAACGGCGGATAAACCTGCTCATACAAAGTTAACTGGTTGGCATTGAGCAGACGTCTTGCGTAGATGAGCTCTTTATCGAAGACATAGTCACTTATGGTAATCCGTTCCTTTGCTAATGTGCTGTGGTTTAACTGGGCGGCCCTGCTGGTGAGAAAATATAATTGGGAATCGAGGGCGAATTGCTTCTTGCCGGCGTAGACATCCGACAGGTATGGGTTTGTGTCATAGGCCTCGAATATCGGCTCGGCACCGAGTAAATCCGAGAGTTTTTCCGTCAGGGTGGTCTTTCCGACGCCGATGATACCCGCTATGCTGACAAGCTGCGGCAGGTCGGGGTCGGGCACAAAGTCGGTGTCTGCGAGCCGGGCCGCCAACTCTTTCATTGGTTCTGTTATAACAGGATGCGACAGTTCGGGGTTGAGCTGACAGAGACCTTTGAGCACAAAGGAACGCAGGTGCATCTGTGGATGCGGGACGGTTAATTGGGGGCGATTTATGACCTGGCTGCCAAACAACAGAAGGTCTAAATCGATGATTCTGGGCGACCACTTCTCGTTTCTTTGCCTGCCGAGCGAGGTTTCAATATGAAGCAAATGCTTGTGTAAATCCTCTGCGGTTAATGAGGTTTTTATTTTGGCGACCGCATTTATGTATTTCGGCTGGTTCATTCGGCCAAGCGGGACGGTCTCGATTAAGTCACTTAGGCGAACAACTTCGGCTCCTTCGGTGTCGTTAAGCATTTTAACGGCAGTGGTGACGGCGCTTTCCCTGTCGCCCAGGTTGCTTCCCAGTCCGATATATGCAGTTGTTATTTTGGCCATATTATTAAACGGCGGCGAAGCGTCGCATAGCTTCTTTAACATCAGCGGCAGCGGCGAAGGCCGAAAGGCGGATAAATCCTTCGCCGGCCGGTCCAAATCCCGAACCGGGGGTTGCGATAACGTTTGCCTTTGCGAGCAGCCGGTCGAAGAAATCCCAGGAGCTCACTTTGTCCGGCGTTTTCATCCAGATATAGGGTGCGTTGACTCCACCATAGACCTTGTAGCCAAGCTTGGTGAGTGAATCGCGAATCAGGGCGGCATTGGTCATATAAAGAGCAATGAGCCGGTGACACTGTTTTTTGCCTTCGGGGCTGCAGGCAGCGGCTGCGCCGACCTGCGAGATATATGAGGCACCATTAAACTTGGTAGTGTGGCGCCTTCGCCATAAGGAATTGACTTCAATTGCGCTGCCGCCTTTTGTGTAGGCGTTAAGCTGCTTTGGGATGACGGTAAAGGCACATCTTATGCCGGTGAAGCCGGCGGTTTTGGAGAAGCTGCGAAACTCAATAGCAACCTGTTTTGCGCCTTCGAGCTCGTAAATCGAATGGGGGACGTCAGGGTCTGTGATAAAGCCCTCGTAGGCGGCATCAAAGAGGATTATCGCCTTTGTGTCGCGGGCGAAATTGACCCATTTACTCAAGACATCTTTTGTGGCCACTGCACCTGTAGGATTGTTCGGGAAACAGAGGTAAATAATGTCAACAGGGTCTTTCGGCAGCTCAGGGATAAAATTATTCCCTTCAGTGCAGGGCATATAGACGATTTTGTCGTAGCGGCCGTCTTGATTGATGTGGCCTGTTCTGCCGGCCATAACGTTGGTATCGACATATACGGGATAAACGGGGTCGGTTACGGCAATGACGTTGTCGGTGCCGAAAACTTCCTGGATGTTGCTCGTATCACACTTGGAGCCATCGCTGACAAAGATTTCGGTGCTGTCTAAATCAATGCCTTGTGCGTTAAAGTCATTTTTGATTATCGCATCGATTAGAAAATCGTAGCCATTTTCCGGCCCGTAGCCGTGGAAGGTGTTCCGGTTGGCCATATCGTCAACAGCTTTTTTCATTGCTTCGATTATGGCGGGCGCCAAGGGCTGAGTAACATCGCCGATGCCTAAACTGATTATGCTTGCGTTTGGGTTTTCGGCTTTAAAGGCACGCACTCGCCGGCTGATTTCCGGGAACAGATAACCGGCCTGTAATTTCAGAAAGTTCTCATTGACAGTTGTCATTGTTTTCCCTCTTTCGCAGTCTGAGCCGCCGGTTTCACCGGCAGCCAAATAATATCCTACATCAAAACGGCAATTCTATTGGCTGGCGGGCCTTGCGTCAAGTGTGTCGGATACTTTGGGCGGGAATCGGCAACAGGATTTTAGGAACTTGTAAGCTCTTATCGCAAAAGCAGTTAAGGGTGGACGCTGTCATAAGCAGCGTGCCCGGACAAAGAAAAGAAGAAAATAAACGTTAACATTGAACCAAAAACATTTGAACATTAGCCCTGAATAGGGTAGTATAATTATATAGAGGAATTTTATAAATGAAGAACCACAATAAGGAGATGTCCAAAATGTCAAAAGGTGTAAATCGGCGAAAGTTTCTAAAAAATTCCCTTGCAGCATCTGCGGGGGTAATATCCGCTTTAAGCTTTGAGGAAAGGGCTTTATTAGCGGCGACACAAAAACGCCCAAGCAGAGCAAAGGCGGCGGCCAGTAAGGTTCCGGAGGGTGGCGTTAAGGGATTGCAAACGGGCAAAATCGGCAATCTCACAATCAGCAGGTTAATCTGCGGCGGTAATCTAATCAGCGGCTATGCCCACAGCCGAAATTTGATTTATGTATCGTCGGTGCTTAGACACTACTTTACCGATGATAAGGTCGTCGAGACTTTGCGGATAGCAGAGGAAAACGGGATAAATACGGCGGTATTGAGACTTGACGACAATACTATCAGGATTCTGAAAAGGTACCGTAAAGAAGGCGGAAAGATACAATGGATTGCGCAGATTAAGCCGAAACCGCTCGATTTGACAAGCGCAGCGAAAAAAGCGATAGATAACGGGGCTGTCGGTGCTTTCAGTCATGGCGGCGTGGGAGACAGCTTTTTTGAGAATGGCCAAATTGGGCTTCTTGGGAAAATGGTCGAATTTATCAAAGAGAATAAATTAATAGTGGGTATCGGCGGACATTCGTTGGATGTGATTATGGCTGCTGAGGAAGAGGGATTAGAGCCGGATTTCTACTTCAAGACGCTTAATACCTGCGGTTATGAGAGCAAGACGCCGGAAGAGACAGTCAAGTTTATGGAGAAGGTCAAAAAGCCGTGGATTGCCTTTAAGGTATTAGGTGCGGGGGCAATTCGTCCGAAAGACGGCTTTAAGTATGCGTTTGAGAACGGCGCTGATTTTGCGTGTGTGGGGATGTTTGACTTCCAGATTAAACAGGACGTGGTTATAGCAAAAGACGTGGTGGCGGGGGCGGAAAGTAGGAAGCGGCCGTGGATAGGTTAGAAGACAGAGGTCAGAAGACAGAAGGCAGAGGTCAGAGGACAGAAATGAATTAGGTGCTTGATGTGATTTTATTTTGCGGGACAAGAAGAAAAGTTAAAAATGGATTCCCGCATTCGCGGGAATGACAATTTTTAATAGATTCCTCGACTTCGCTGGCGTTGCGCTCGGAATGACAAGTGCCACATGGGCGAGAAAATTTGATCATCCTACATACTGATTAAACTGCAGGAAATGTAGGAGAAGTTGTGAAGAATTTGCTAAAGAAGATTACGCCATCCCTAATTTGGAGTTTCCTTAAGCGGCGCAAAAGAATTTTAATTCTTGGCTTGCGCAGAAGTCTTGAAGTTTTTGGATACAATATTGCTCGCAAGAATGACTATTATTCTCCGCTGCCGGTCGTATCAAGGTTAAAAAGAGATGTTGAGAGGTGGTATAAGCCAAGCAGATTGGCTGGAATAGAGTATGATGTAGATGAATTCAAAGAGACGCTGTTTAAGTTACTGTCAGACTACTATGCTGAATTCTCGCAAATTCCAGCGTATAGTGAAGTTATAAAGATGGGCTTTGGCCCTGGTTACACCGCTCTGGATGCACTTACGCTATATATGATGGTTCGGGACCGCAAGCCAAGACGGTATCTTGAGGTGGGTTCGGGCGTGTCAACATACTACTGCAGCCTTGCAGCTAAGGAAAACGAGAATGAGGGATATCCCCTGCAAATCGAATGTATTGAGCCGTATCCGTATGAGAGTCTATACAAGATGCCAGGAATAAAGATTTATGCTAAGGAAGTTCAAGACATAGATGTGGAGCTTTTCTGCGGGCTCCAAGAAAATGATGTTTTATTTATTGATTCGAGCCATATTTTAAAGGTAGACGGTGATGTTCCATTCCTTTACTTAGAGGTTCTTCCCAATTTAAATAATGGGGTCGTAATACATATTCATGATATACCTTTGCCGTATAATATTCCATATCCGCCCGAATTTTGGGTATTCGCGCAAAATTGGCCGATGTTTTGGAATGAGGCAATGGTTTTACAGGCATTTCTGTGCTTTAACGATAAATTCAGGATTATTATGTCCACTCCACTTCTGCGATATTTTGATGAGGGTTTTCTGCAGCAAAACGTTCCCATTTATGAATCAATAGAACAAA
>Ga0315533_1001582_pt1 | contig 17192 bp, 22 predicted proteins | sample SalMarSW160130MG_FD_203081 | JGI IMG/M metagenome (GOLD analysis project Ga0315533, IMG submission 203081) | Salt marsh sediment microbial communities from the Plum Island Ecosystem LTER, Massachusetts, United States - Salt Marsh Sediment SW1601-30 ... | reverse complement strand
CGAACCTACAAATGAAAAAAAAGATTTTGATAGTCCAGATGCATCAAGCCAATTACTAAAACAGACCCAATAGAAATAAGGAACGTTGAATCAATAAAAATGGAAGGCAAAAGCTTAAAGGCAAATATTATGTCAGATGTTCAACACAAGATGTCCAATAAGCGAATTTCCGTATATAAACATCGGGCACGACTCTATATCGTTCTCCACAGCTATTTTGTATTTGTAACTGTTTGCCTGTTGGCAGTTCCTGTCGGTGCTGAAATCCAGCACGAAAAACAATTATCTGCAGAAAATTCAAATAAGGAAAATGGAGAACTACAATTAACAAAATCTGAAAGTTCAGTTGTTAAAGAGACGAACATCGCTCTAAGACAACAACTACAGCAGGCCAGGATTAGTATTTATCAAGCTGAGAAGGACAGCAAGGGAAAAAACGAGCTTAAACAAGTGATTGAGCAAATCCAATCTATTGTATTTAATTCACTTAAACAGCCCTTAAAATCTATTAGTGTCACCGGGCCGGAACAACCGGTAATCGAGACGAACGAAGCCTTACTCGATACAAAAACGCAGGAAAAACCTGGGAAAACACCTGCCCAGCCGGAGCCTAAAAAGCTAATTAAATCCGAGTGCCAATATGGGTCGCTAAATGAGCATACACTACAAATTCTTGAAAATCTAACGCAAATCCCAGACCAGCTTAAAAATCCTTTTGAGGTGGCGGAAGTTTTGTTTCTTAGTGGTCATGCGAGAGAAGCAACGATGTTTTACCAGGAAGCTTTTAATCGCAAGGGCCCGAATGACCTCGACTCTGCTCGGGAAAAAGCCTGGATTTTATTCCAAATAGGCAACTGCCAGCGAAATAACGACCTACAATCAGCAAAGAAAACCTATAGACAGTTAATTGCAGAATATCCTGACTATCCGTGGACCGACCTTGCTAAAGTCCGGGAGAAACTGATTGATTGGCGCCTGGAGGATAAGCCACATGCATTAATTAAAGAGTGTGAACAATTGGCAGGCGGCAAGTAGCTAATAAAAACAAAGAAATCAATTGGAGTTCCTTAACGTGGATGACACCGAGACAAAAAACCTAAGCTCAGAGCAGCATAAGGAAGATACTGCGAATGTATTGATAGTTGGTAGCGACCCCGAGATGGCCCGTTTTTTACTTGAGATTTTAGCCCGCAAAGGAATTCGTGGCCATCTGGCAGATAATAAAAAAGCGGCATTTCACTACCTTGAGAAAAACAGTTATGACCTTATATTTACCAGCGACGGGATAAGTCAGTATCCTGACCGGTCTTGTCAGCTACAGGATGGCTTCGAGCTGCTTGCCGTAATCAGGGCAAATTCGCCGGAGCTTCCAGTGGTTATGATAGCGAAAGCTCAAGATGGACGAATACAACAAAATCAAACCGTTGAAACAGCGGTTAACGCTATTAAACAAGGCTGTTGTGATTTTCTAATCGAGCCGCTCGACCGCAGAAGAGTAGAAAACATAGTGGACAGCTTCCTGCCTAATCACCATGTATCAACGATAGCCTCTGCCTACGAAGGTCCAAACTGCCTGTATCGAATTGTAGGCAGAAGTTCAAAGATGGTTCAAACCGTAGAGTTGGCGAAAAGAATAGCGCCAACTTCGGCGCCGGTTTTGGTAAGTGGTGAAAGTGGAACAGGCAAAGAGCTGATTTCTTTCCTAATCCATTACAACAGCAAAAGGGCACAGGGTCCATATATCAAAGTTAATTGCGCAGCACTGAGTGATTCCCTTCTTGAAAGCGAGTTATTTGGTCACGAGAAAGGGGCCTTCACCGGCGCCTATAATCAGCGTAAAGGCCGGTTCGAAATGGCACATGGAGGAACCCTGCTGCTGGATGAAATTACCGAAACACCCATTAAATTTCAGGCCACACTTTTGCGAGTACTTGAACATCAGGACTTTGAGCGTGTTGGAGGAACAGAAAATGTCAAAGTCGATGTTCGAATAATAAGCACCACTAATAAAGATTTATTACAGGAAGTTCAAAAAGGCCGATTCCGCAAAGACCTCTACTACAGGTTAAGTGGGGTGAGGTTAGTTATCTCTCCTCTAAAAAAACGCAAGGAGGATTTGGCCGATCTCGTGTTGCATTTTGTCAATCTATATGCTCGTGAGGCTCAGCGCAACATTACCAAACTTGACCCTGCGATGATGGATATATTCACTAAGTACCCCTGGCCCGGAAATGTCCGACAATTACGAAATGTTGTGCAAACATCGTTGATTTTAGGAGTCGGCCAAATCCTCTCCTTGGCTGATGTATCATGGCTTTTTGATGAATTACAACCTTTACCGCAGGAAAAAGTAAACGTATCAGGCGATGTGTGTCAGCAAGAGCAGGTAAATATCCCTAAAACGACGCGGCTTGGAGGAATACCTCTTAAACAAGTGGAGCGAAGGGCGATTTTAGAGACTTTGCATCAAACAGCAGGTAATCAAACTAAAGCTGCGAAGGTATTAGGAATCAGTGATAGAACCTTGCGAGATAAGATTCATCGATATCGGCAGGAGGGTTGCCTGCAGTTAACCTGATTGAAATTCTCTTAAAAATATAATAGTGAGGCAGGAAAATGGCAGATACGGATGAAGTGAAAGAACAAGAAAATTCAAAAGAAGAATCAGATGGCAAAAAGACATCAAAAAGCGGCATCTTATGGTGGATAATATTGATTATAGCAGTGGTCTTTTGTGCGGGTGCGGGCTTTGGGCTCGGTCGCTTATTTGCCGGTTCTGTTAAAGACGAGCCAACTGAACCCTCTCAATACAACAAAGAAAATTCGAATCAGACTGAAGATATAAAATCGGATATATCCGACTTAACCGGAAAAGATTCTCAAAAGGTCTGGTATTATGATTTAGACCCGGTGGTCGCAAACCTTGATGAACCTGGCGTAACACGATACATAAGGGTCGCTTTGACGTTTCAGATGAACTCCGAGGCAGACCAGAAGAAAGGAACAGCTTTTCTTGAAGAGAAAAAGCTGCTTTTGGCAAACTGGTTTACTATCTATCTTGCGGGTCTAAGCATCGAAGATACTCGAGGCGATAGAAATCTTCAGCGTATTCAATCACAAATATGTGATATTTTTAACGAGAAGCTTTTTCCTGACGCAAAGCCCCAAATCAAAAACATTCTTTTTAGGGAATTCGCTATACAATGAGTGACACAGGTGCTAATAACTTGAGCGAGCAAAGGATTCAACAACTACTCGCTGCTGTTGGGTCCAGACCGCCGGAAGATAACACACAGGTACAAACCACTGATTACGACTGGCATCGGCCCCATTATTTTGGCAGTGAGCAGATTAAAAAACTTGATGATTTTGCAAAAATACTTGCAACGGCAATAGCTGGAAAATTTACTTCCCTTTGTCAAAGTGACTTTAGCGTGACAGTTGTCTCAATCACGCAGCACTTTGCTGCTGAATTTTGTAACGAAACCTCAGATAGCAAACAAGAATATTTTTTAGGTTTTGGGACCAACAGGGCTCAACTATGTGGAGTTGTTGGCGTACCTAACGAGACGGCGGTTGTTTGGGCAAGACAATTGCTTGGTGAATCAGAAACCGAAGGTGAATCAGATAAGGATTTGTCTCAGCTGGAAGTATCGCTTTTGTCAGATATTGCTTCTGGTATTATTGAGGTTCTTTCCGGCTCTTATGAATCTTTCGATTTTCGTCCGGTTGACAGTTTTGTTAAAGGAGAATTGCCCCTGAAGCTGAGTGGTTCAGAAGTACTTTGCAAGATTGCATTTAATGTAAAAGGAGCCGACTCGGAAAACGCATCTGATGCATACCTTTTAATACTCTGTAGCGAATTGGATTTTGTGGCAGGAAAAACTGAATCCATTGGTGGACCTAATGCGCTCTCTCCCGAGGAAGTTCCAAAAGCCATTCTACAGCACATAGAGCAAATAAATGTTAATGTTACGGCCCAACTGTCTGAGACCCAACTTACTTTTGACCAGATATTAAACCTCCAGGTTAATGACATATTGGTGCTTGGTAGGAGAGTTAATGAGCCGATCGAATTGAAGGTTGACGGCCGAAGGGTTTATCGCGGCTGGCCCGCAAAATCAGCCGGCCAATATGCTGTCGTATTCAAAGAGGACCTAAAATGACCTGTTAATCTTGAGAAAAATAAGTACAAACTCTTTGCAAAATTAGGATACGTCACTGAATGCTAATTCGTTTACAAACAATTAAATAACTTGCCATTCTGAGCACAGTTAAGTGTTTGTTTTTAACTGACACGCGCTTAGCTTACTTAAGTTCAGAATGTCGAAAGGAGCGTCGTATGGCAGAAACAGCTACAGAAGTTAATGAAAAACAGGACCAGTCACCCGAAAATACACAAAAAGATGACTCGAAGAAACAAGCAAAATCCGTGGAATTTGATGAAGTTTCTGAAGGTGAAGCTGCCGGTCCCGGCGGCAGCATTGATATTCTGCTGGATATGAACATACCGGTCACAGTTGCTATTGGTCAAACAGATATTTCGGTCCGCCGGCTCTTACGGATTGGACCCGGCTCGGTCTTAACCCTTGACAAACCTATTGATGAGCCGGCTGATCTTTATCTGAAGGACACTAAGTTTGCCACCGGAAGTATAGTGGAAGTGGATGGCTGGTTTGCAGTCAAAATAAATCAGATTTTGGGTGCAAAGCCGCAAAAAGCAGACGTTACATAAATTAAATTCTTAGGAACTTTTGTTTTATAAAAGAAGTATTTATGGCAGATTCTGCAAAAGCCGGTTCATCAAGATTACCAGGGACGCATCTGCGAAACAGAGCAGATGGGGACCTGATTGATGCACCTATGACCTCATACAGCAATATCATTTTGGCCGTGGGACTGGTTTTTGTTCTGGCAACTTTGATAATACCTCTGCCCACACCTTTACTGGACATGCTGCTGGCCTGCAGCATATCTTTGGCTATATCTGTTTTGATAGTAACTGTATCCTCGAAAGAGGCCCTCGAGCTGTCCTCATTTCCTTCGTTGCTGCTTTTTGTAACACTGTTCCGCCTCTCACTTAATGTGGCCTCAACAAGATTGATACTGCTACAGGCCAGTGCAGGAAAAATCATCCAGACCTTTGGTGATTTTGTTGCCGGTGGCAGTTTTGTGGTTGGTTTGGTAATCTTCTTAATTCTCGTTGTTATACAGTTCGTAGTAATTACAAAAGGGGCCGAGCGAATAAGTGAAGTCTCTGCACGTTTCACCCTTGATGCCATGCCCGGCAAGCAAATGGCTATCGACGCCGACCTAAATAGTGGACTTATTACTGAAGCTCAGGCCAACGAACGCAGAGCAAAAATCATCAAGGAAAGCGAGTTCTATGGTGCGATGGATGGTGCCAGTAAATTCATTCGTGGTGATGCCAAGGCGGGACTTGTAATTACTGCGGTCAATATTATCGGTGGCATTGCTATGGGTTATTCACGTGGCATGACAATTGCCGATGCCATAAGGACTTATTCTATCCTTTCTATTGGTGATGGACTCGTTAGTCAGATACCATCGGTAATAATATCAGTAAGTTCGGGTTTTCTGGTAACCAAAATCTCCTCTCAACACAGCGTGGGCCAGGATTTGTCCATGCAGTTTCTTAGGTCGAGCCAACCTCTAAAGACGGCTTCCATTATCATTGCTGCAATGTCTCTGGTGCCGGGTCTGCCCAAGATACCATTTCTATTGCTGGCCGTTGGTACTTTTTTAATTGGACGAGTCGCAGCTCGAACTGAAAAAGACCGGCAAAAACAAATCACTCCTGCGAAGGAAAGAGCTGAGAAACAACCTGTTGAAGAATTGTTGGATGTCGATAGAGTTTCCGTCCAGGTCGGCGTGCGATTGATTAGTATGGTTGACCCTCGTAAAGACAGCACCATCTTTGAGCGCATCGGGGCACTGCGAAGAAAATTTGCTCAGGAACTCGGTATCGTTATCCCCTTGGTTCGCCTGCGAGACAATATCACTATCGAACCAACAGCTTATGAAATTCGATTGTTTGACCATATAGTCGCAAAAGGTCGCTTGGAGCCTGATATGTTCCTCGCTCTGGATTCTGGCAACGTCCAAACTAAAGTCGAAGGCATAGAAACTGCCGAACCCGTTTATGGCCTGCCGGCTTTATGGATTATACCAGCTAATAAAGAAAAGGCCGAGTTAAACGGCTACACGGTTATCGACCCCGAGTCTGTATTTATTACCCATTTATCCGAAACGTTACGAAAACACGCCGGTGAATTGATGACTCGTGAAGACGTACAGCTTCTTGTTGACCGCCTTCGTAAGAGCCAACCATCTTTAGTAGGAGAAGTTGTTGGCCCCGATAAAGATATATCCGTTGGGCTACTTCAACGTGTGCTTAAAAATCTCTTGAAAGACGGGATACCGATTCGTGAATTGAATACTATACTTGAATCATTGGGAGAAAACACCGCAAAAACCAAGAATCCTACTGTTTTAACAGAAATGGTTCGAAAGTCGTTAAGTAGGACAATTACCGAGCAGTTTAAAAATGAGAATGGTATTATTTCGGCCATAACGCTGGAACCTGCCCTTGAACATCAGATGACCTCAACTTTGCGACAAGAGCCGGAAACGGCAACGATATCTCTGCCGACTGAAATGGCAATGGATATTAGCAGGAAAATTGCAGAGGCTTGGAAAAATGCGATGGATAAAGGTATTGACAAGGTGGTTTTACTGTGTGATTCGAGATTACGTGTGCCTCTGGCAACAATGTTATCGCGGATGGTAGCAACATTACCGGTGTTAGCTTACGATGAAATCCTGGTCGGAACCGAAGTAGAACCAATAGAAGCTATATCTGTCTTTCAGGCCGAATCGGCTGTGCCGGAAGGAAAAGAACTTGTCGGGTCTTCAATTTAAGATTTGAAATCTGGAGATTTACTATGCCGTTTAACGCTCGTTCAATTGCCGTTAGCATCGCAGTGATATGCTTTTTCGGCTTGGGCTTCATCGGATGGATTAGCGGTCTCTCTCCATTTATTTGTTGCAAAAGAGCATCGGCAGGCGCAGTACTTGCCTACATAGCAGGGATGTTGGCGGTCAAGGCAGTAAATGCTCTTGTACTAAGTGCAATGGTTACGAACCATATGAAAAAACAAAAGGGAAAAGAAAGTGGCAGTAAGGACTAAGAACAAGCTAAAGCATCAGGTTGATGAGGATACAAAAAAGCATCTGAACTCTGCTGCTATGCGCGCTTATTCTGTCCAAAAGAAATCTGCTAAAGTCATCGAAGATGAGCAGATAGCACAATTACTTCCTATGGTTCATAAAATAGCTCACGAGGTGATAACATATCTGAAGCCCCCGTTATCATTTGAAGATTTAGTTTCAGCTGGAGCTGTTGGGCTGGTAAAGGCGGCCCGCGATTTTGACCCCGTTCATCAGGCTGAGTTCACAACTTATGCCTATATCAGGATAAAAGGGGCCATTCTGGATGAACTGAGGGGCTGGTCTTTTGTACCGGTTAATCTGAACAAGCAGATTCGCAAGGCCCAGCAGCTTAGCCAGAAAATCATCGAGCAGACGGGTACCGCTCCTGCTGATGCCGAGTTAGCTGAAAAGCTCGGAATAACTCTCGATGAACTTTATCAAATATTCGAAAATGCTCGTGCCCAGCATTTTGTCTCCATAGACGGCTTTTCAGAAGATGCTCCTGCATTAGGGAATTTTTTGGCTGCAGCGCGCACAACTACTCCTGACCAGCAGATTGAACAGGCTGAGCTAATAGAAAAATTAACCGATGCAATTCAGGAATTGCCCAAGAGACAGCAGCAAATTATTGTGCTTTATTACCAGCAGCATCTAACGATGAAGCAAATTGCTGATGTTCTTGAAATAACCGAGTCGCGTGTCAGTCAGCTTCATGCAAGTGCTATATTTAACTTGTCCATAAGATTGAGGCGGTGGAAAGATGGTAGATAATGATTCCAATATAATAAAGCCAGTGGAAAGTTTGCATAATATTGCGGGGTTAACTCCCGTTAAAAGCCGCGAAGACAGAAGACGCCGTCAGAAGTTTAATCGGGCAAACGAACAAAGCTCTGATGCAGAAGGTCATACAAACAATGCTACTGATGAGAAAAAATTGCCCGTTGACCTAACTGAGAACGAAAATGAGCAATCTACTTCTGGTGGAGTTGATTACTGTGCTTAACGAAGTTGTTAACCTAAAAACTAAACGAAAGGTTGTGGCGATAAATGACAAGGTTAGCTGGACGTGTTCTAAAGGCAAGCGATATTAAACTCAATGGCCAGTTTCGTCTGGATATAGCGCAGGACAGTCCAAGACGGACAAAAGATTTGTCTAAGCCGCAGGTGCGTATTACGGAAAGTCACCCAGATTTTGCTGTTGTAGAAGTAACCTGCTGTTGTGGTTCAAAAACATATGTAAGGTGTGACTATACTGTTTCCCAGGCTCCCAAGGCACAACAAACATAAGATAGTGAGTTTATGATTACTAAACGAATTTATGACAAAAAAGTAATGGAGAAAGCGAAATGAAGGATAAGAAAAACATATTGTTATTTTTAGTAAGTTCAGTAATTTTAATATTTTTTCTGACAGGCTGCACACCTCCTCAAAATAGCACTGAAACAACTATCTTATCCGGCCTTGCAGAAGATTCTGTCTCGGCAGGGGATGGAAAGGTTGCGAAAAGATTCCAGGAATCTGCTCCACAAAATCCTACCGCAATAGAATCGGCGATAGAATTGTCGAAAAGATATGCTACACTTTCTGAGGAGGCGGTTGTGCTACGGCAGAAAAATCAGAATCTCCTAAATGAAAATCAACAACTCAAAAACCAGTTCGACAATTATAGTGCTCAACTGAGACAGACGCAGAAAGAACTAACTGAAGCTAATGACCTTTTGATTGATATGCGTATCGAATTAAATAACTGGAAAAATGATATCTTGGGATTTCGTGGAGAGATACGGCAAGCCGACACAGAGCAGCTGCGGGCGCTAATCAAAATATTGGAAATTCTCGGCGGCGAATTCAAAACAGAACCTGCTAAGTCTGAGGAAAATCCCCGAGTTTCAAAAGCAAACGCAGCTAATGACGAAGATACGGGTTCTATTATTGTATCAATGGATAAAGCCGAACAGCTTGAGCTTAAAACACAAGAAACATCAACCTTAGGTGAATAAAATGGGTAAATTTAAAACATTATTATCGTATCAGTTAACTCGTTTCCCACAAGCTTTCGCTGCCATTTCAAGCCAAAGCTTACAAGCAGCATTTCATAGATTACACATCTTAATGCTGTTATCGCTAACTGCTCTGTTATTCGCATTGGGCTGTCAATCCTATAAAATCCTTTTGCCTAAAACAGCAGAACACTACTATCTGAATCCCAATAAGGACCTGTCTTGCATTGGCAGGGTAGCTTTAGTGGAACTTAACAACGATTCCAGCTACCCTCAAGTCTCTGTAGATATGACAGAATCGCTTTTCAAGGAATTGCAAAAAAAGCAGTTGTTTGGCATAACCACTTTTGGTCAAAGCAATCCTGCGTGGCGTAATCTTCAGTTAAACCTGAACGATACCTATACTCTTGACCAATTATTAGCAGTCCGCAAGGCATCGAAGTGCAATGCTGTATTAACTGGGACTATTACTGAGTTCAAACCTTATCCTCATATGGTTGTTGGCCTTCGTTTAAAGCTTGTGGACTTGAGGGATGGAGAGTTAATATGGGCTCTTGAACAAATATGGGATACGGCCGATAAAACAACGGAAAAAAGAATAAAAAAGTATTTTCAATCGCAGCTGAGAGCCGGTTATGCACCTTTACACGAACAATTGGCAATCATTAGTTCGTTAAATTTTATCAAGTTTGTAACTTATGAGGTAGCTGCAACAATATGACAGGGATATCGAGCAAAGAAATATATTCGCAAATATAGGTGAAAGAAGGGGATTTATAAGTTGGCTTTTTCGTCTGAAAACGGCATAAGCTTTAGAAAAAAAAGAAAATAAGAGAAAATATCTTAAAGTTTTTTAAAAGTCATACGAGAAAAATTTTGGAATGAAAATTTAAAGAAGCAATGCGATGATAGAGAAAATAGATACAAGCCAATTTCAAGAACCTTTGGAAAAACCGACACCGAAGCAGTCTAGTTCTACGGGTCCTGTTCCGGAGGATAACATAGATGTTTCCATCCAGGTTAATTATGCCTCTCTCATTGACCAGGCAACGCAGCCTCTACAAACAGATGCTGAAGTTATTGAACAAGCTCGAAAGCTCCTGAAATCTGACCAACTTGTAAGTCTTGAAAGAATCCAGGAGGCAGTAGAGAACATGGTAAAATTTGGTATATAAAGGCTCACAAAAAAGAAGGTATTATTTAGTAAGGCAGGCCAAGGAAGGCCCACCTAAAAGCCGAATGGATTTCGCTAATTTGGCGAGGAAGTTAGTCAGCTTAGCACCCCCCAATTATCCCTCCTCGCCATTTTTTTCTTTATTACAATTCCACGAAAACCTGCAATGGATATGTCGAACATGGAATCGAAATCAACAATTATCGGCAAATTTAAGATACTTTGGAAATATTACCTTTTCCAGAGTTTTTTAGCCGCCACTGCGTTGTTTATCGTCATCCTTGTACTCGGGAAGGACAGAGTAGTCGTTATCAGTGCAATGGGAGCTACTGCCTTTATCGTATTTGCGTTACCTACTACTGTTTCGGCGCAAACAAGAAACGTAATTGGTGGGCATATGGTTGGCTTGGTATCAGGAGTCATTTTTTACTTCACCAGCTTGCCATATTTCATTGAATACCCCTGTGTGGTGGGAATAGCAATCCTGCTTATGGTGGCTTTGGATGTAGAACACCCACCCGCTGCAGGCACAGCCCTGGCGGTTGTGATGAATGAAGTTTCACCTGACGTCTTCGTTACGATAATGATAAGCGCGGCAGTACTGTCTCAATGCCGTTATTTCCTAAGACACTACCTTAAAGATTTGATATAATCTACCTGACCGATTTTGAATCTCTGCTTGTAAGTTACAAAGCGGACTGTCAAACGTAATAATCAAGAATCTGTCCAATTAGTCTATTGTCGATAGACTCTTTTATCATATCTAAAGGTTGTGAATTTGTAAACGAGTTGCGTGTATGGTTGACTTGAGGCTCTCTGGCAGCAGTGTTATCAATCCTGTGACGGTTATTACTGAGCTTGTTGATATATTGCAATATCTCACTCTTATTGCTAAGAGGTTTAGAACAAATAACTTTGCATGATATTCTCTTTACCATTTCACTATGCCCCCAGTGAACCTATATTAGCAGATTCAAATAGATAAATCAAGTAAAATCGCACTATCTGGATTCATTGAGGGGAGATTTTTTATACTCCTAAATAGCTCCATTTTGATTAATTGATATTATAGGGCAAAAAGGAGGAAATTTATGATGGATACCCATCGGGTCTATGGCTAAAATACTTGGTGTGGATTCTGGATTGGTCTGTATTTTCAAGTTCGGTCCTTTGCGTAGGAATCTTATCGATGCAGATTATTGCTCAATGCCCACAATGCGGTAGTCCTTGGCTTCTTGATGGTAGTGCTGCTGACCGAAGGATAAGGTGCCGAAAATGCAGGAAAATATTTAAAGTCCCAAAGCTGGAGGAGGTTCCTAAGGCAATCAATGTAATAAAGCAGGCAAAAGGCACCATTTATGTAGATGAGACGGGTAAAACATACGGCTGAAACTAATTCCTCGCTCGATTATCGTTTTTCGAAGGGCAATTCATGGAAAATAGAATTAACGATGATTTTTGCAGATATGTGGCGATAAGTTTAAGTTAAGGTATTAAGGGTAAGTTTTTTTAGTCTTTAATATTAAGGTTTTTTGGTCGCGACTCGGCAGCCGGTTTGGCCTGTACGATACCTAAGGCCTTTTCGATATCTGTTATTCTTGCAGATAGCTCCTTCAATTTATTGTCGATGGAATCTAATCTTTTTACTACAACTTTTACATCCGCTCCAATCCCGAATAAATTCCTTTCTGTTAAGTCCATATACCGTTCCATCAGCCGTTCATAGGCATCTATTGCTCGGGCTGCATCGGTTCTATATTCGGGTACGGTAATCTGCGGTTGGACTTCATAAGTTCTTTGCCCGCCCTGAATCGAGGGGCAGTACCATACCACAGCAATGCATAAAGCGATAATCACAGTAATAGCCAGTAAATTTTTGCTCACTTTCATTTATTATCTCCTTTACCGCTCTTTTGTGGCTAAAGACAGCATTTCATTTGTCGGCAGAAATCAGGTTGAATATCAAAGATATAAAAAAATCATATTTATAACAGGAGCATTTGGCCTTCAATCGACATTTTTCGGCTGTTTATTTACGAAAGCAATCTGACTATGTAGAAAAAAATGTTTTAAGCTTCTGAAGAATCTATCGAAAATAATAGGGGTAAGTATTTCAAAGACGACCGTAAGAGTATAGACCCATTTGTTATACGAATAAGCCCCCAACAAATAAAATAAATACAGTGACTAGGTGAGCAATGATAACATTCCTAACAGAATCCAAATCGCAAGTCATAGAATTATCGGAAAGAGCATTAATAACCTTTTGTAGTGACATTTCCAGTATGCTGGGTGTAGATATGGAATGTAGCCGGCAGGAGTTTGGCAATGAAAACATAAAGGATTTTAAGGAGTACTTTGGGGACCTGGTAGCGGTTACTACGGTTAAAGCCGAAGGGATTTTGAAAGGCAATTTCCAGCTTGTGTTCGACCAGCAAGGCATATTTATCCTCTCGGGAGTTATTAATATGCTACCCGAGCAAATGATTTGGGAAAATATAAAGCTTGGCACTCTCGAAAAAGCTAAGGATATGAGTAATGTATTTACAGAAGTAGGTATTGCAATGGTCGGAGCGTGGGACAGAGTTTTCCGAAAAGAATTGGATGGTTACGGCTCATTTACCTACATCGATACTTTTATTGGCAATCTTTGGGATAAAACCGAGAAAAAAATAAACTTGCCCGGCAATGAAGAATTTGTGCTTGTCCCGTATCAGATGACAATTGGTTCTTACCCATCTTTCAAATGCGGCATTATTTTTCCTAAAGCTTTTTTCCCCGATTTATCTGCCACTGTATCCGAGCAAACAGATTTTGCTGAAAGCAAAGAAGACAGTAAAATTATCGAAGAAGCTGCCGAGCAAGTAATTGAAGACGACAACACTAAAGAGCCACCAGAGCAAGAGGGAAAAGTTACTATGGATGAGAAAAATGACGATGTAGCAGAAGAAGTCAATGCTTTGGCTGATACGGATGATAATGAAGCTCATCCAGTTTCTCAGGCAATTCGAAAAATGGCCGAGTCTCCTGCCGCTTCTGCAGGCGAACCAATCACACTCGAAGAGCGCTCTGGGCATGATGCTGTCGATGCAATTTTAGCGATATATGCAAAAGACATTATGCGAAAAGAAATCGTTTGGGGCAGTCCAGACGATAACGTAGAGCAGACCATTGCAAAAATGCAACAGTATGGAACTGGGTATGTGATGATAGGTCGAGATAAAATACCGCAAGGTATTGTATCGAAGTCTGATTTAACAGCATTATTGAGTCCTTACCTACGGCCCGAATTTGCCAAATGGCGCAAGCCGTCGGATGATGCCTCGCTTAAAATCAGAATCAAATGGATAATGAGCAGTCCCGTCAACACCATAAACTTGGAAACGCTCCTCCCTGAAATAATGGAAATTATGTGTCAATATAGCCAACGTGCAATGCCTGTTGTGGATCAGCAGGGTAAAGTACAGGGCTTAGTAACAGTATTTGAGATTTTTAAGGGAATCATAAAACACTTCTATCACAAGTAAAAGACTACACATACACCGCTGGTGTGGAATTAATACCCATCCAAGTTTATAATACAAATGAGGATTTTTTCAATAAAGATAATAAAGGCCAACACGTATAATTGCCTCTCTGCCCTAAAGTTAGAAAAACGAGGCCGATGAGACTCGAACTCACAACCTTCGGATCGACAGTCCGACGCTCTAACCAATTGAGCTACGGCCCCTAATCTAAATAAACTGTATCATCACGTAATATACCGGCCAACCATCATTTGTGTCAATTGTTTTTGTATGTAGCAGTTAATCTAAATTTTAGAATCGTCGGGGTAAATCTATTGTGATGTACGAAATTTGAGCTATGGTTCTGTTTCTAAAGTTTATATGGTCCTTATATGTAACCGCTATTTTCTTGCAGACTGTGAACGTCTGATGACCGGTTGTGACTTGCTGTCCTTCTTATAGTCCTGCTGCAGAATTCTCATTGCTTTTTTCACATCGGCTACTTTTAAAACACCGGTTGTTCGGCCACCCTTAGCGCCTGCGGTGCAATATGCGTATGAAATATTTATGTGGTTCTTAGCCAGTTTCTCCGCTACAGTCGCCAGCGCACCGGCTTTATTGGCCAGATTCACACATAGGACTTCTGTCTCGTTATAGCCCATATTTAATTTTGACAGCACTTGTTTTGCCTTTTGCGGCGCAGCAAAAACTATCCGCATAACACCATGTTCTACAGAATCCATCATTGTCATTGCTATAATATTAATCTTAGCTCGCGCAAATTCACCGAGCACCTGCGCCAGTACGCCAGGCTTATTGACCATAAAAATCGAAAATTGTATCACAACATACATATCTTTTGCCTCTCTAATCAAATGCATTGCAGCAACGCAACAATGGTATTTCATACCCGTAAAAGTGGCAGTTAATCTATACCCATTGCTTTGATGGCGCTTTGCTTATCCGGAAAAAAGCTAAAAACCTTATCAAGATTGGTTATTTTGAAAACCCTGTGCAATTGTGGATTTATCTTACTTATCGCGACTTTACCGTTATACGGCTGGAGTTTAGCCCTGATTTCCAAAAGCAGCCCTAACACTTGAGATGAGAAAAATTTTACTTCCCCAAAATCAAATATTACTCTGTTTGGGTGATTGTTATCGATGAATTCCCTTATTTGTTTTGAAATAACCGCTATCTCTTCCGTGTAACTTATTGAAGCACTCTTGAAAACCACGATTGCGGTATTGTCCTCAAGGGTTATTTCCACGCTTGCTTTTTCTTCCATATTGCCTGGACCTTTTCCAAAACCAAAACACAGGGCTCCATTTAATTAAATTATCTTAAGTTTTATAACTGCAGTCAAGTTTTTATCCGTTTTTACGTGTTAATCCATAATTTTTAGCATTTCCAGCAGGCAACGAAATGTTCCTTGTAATCGCCTTTTTCCTCCAGCTTTGGCATCTGGCTTATGCAATTATTATCGGCCAAAGGGCATCTTTGGCTAAATGAACAGCCATCCGGCGGCTCCAAAACGCTCGGAACTTCGCCATCAATGGTGGTTCTATGCTCTCCCGGTGATTGCCCAACCTGTGGAATTGCCGAGAATAGTGCACGCGTATAGGGGTGCAATGGATTTTGGTACAGTTCGTGTGCTGTAGCTCGTTCAACAATCTTACCCATATACATAACTGCCACAATATTGCAAAAGAACTGCACGACAGCCAAATCGTGTGCGATAAATAAATACGTCAGGCCAAATTCCTCCTGTAAATCCTTCAACAGATTCAAAAGCTGCGATTGTATCGAAACATCAAGAGCACTAACCGGTTCATCGCAGACAACGAGTTTCGGTTCCAGTGCCAGCGCCCTGGCTACGCCGATTCGTTGGCGCTGACCTCCTGAAAATTCGTGCGGATAACGGTTTATATGCTCAGGTGCAAGGCCGACCTTTGAAAGCAACGTTGCTATTCGCTCAGTCAGCTCGCTGCCGGTTATACCTTTATGAGTCTTCAATGGCTCACCGATGGTATTACCGATAGTCATCCTCGGATTTAATGAGCTATATGGGTCCTGGAAAATAAGACTAATCTGCCTGCGAAGCTTCCGCAGTGTAGTCTTGTCGGCTGATAAAACATCCATCTGGTCAAAGACAATCTTTCCCGCTGTTGCCGGAACCAGTCGAATTATACTGCGGGCAACTGTCGTCTTGCCACAGCCGCTCTCGCCAACCAGCCCAAGGGTCTGGCCTTTCCGGATTTCGAAGCTGACACCATCGACCGCCTTGACATATCCGGCGGTTCTTCGCAGCAAACCTTTCTTTATAGGAAAATAGGTCTTTAGGTCGTCAACCTTCAATAAGTGTCCATTTGTATTTTCCATATTTTGACTCGTATTCCTTGTATTATTCACCAATTTGCATGGTGGGGTCACAACCCCACCGCTAACTTTTTTTTCATCACATATTCTGGTGGGGTAAAAGACCCCACCCTACCACTTTCTTGATAGGAAAATAGGTCTTTAGGTCGTCAACCTTCAATAAGTGTCCATTTGTATTTTCCATATTTTGACTCGTATTCCTTGTATTATTCACCAATTTGCATGGTGGGGTCACAACCCCACCGCCCAAACTCATTCTCCAGCCGAACAAATATTCTCCGAAGATTTCTTGACGTCATTTGGCATAACACCCTGATAAAATCCTTCGTGAACAAATTTATGATATGTCGACCAGGGCCAATCCTCAATATTTTTTACCAAACCATGCTTGACGGGATTATAATGTATGTAATCGATATGTTTTTGTAAATCATTCTCATCTCTTATCCGATGCTCCCAAAACCGCCTTTGCCAAACAGCCGCTTCGCCCGTCCGCATTCTTGAGACATTTCTTTGTCCTTCATACCCGCCGGATTTCAGATACGTTTTTGTAAAGAGCGACTTGACTGAATTCCATCGTGTTGAAAAATCAGAATCACCGTCGGGCAATTTCCATACACAATGTAAATGGTCGGGCAGAAGGCACATTGCGATGTTGTCGAAGGGTCGTTTTTCTTTCACTTTGACAAATGCTAAACGCAGACAATCACGTGACAGGTCATCAGTCAGGAACTTCATTCGCTGAAACGTAACGACCGTAAAAAAGTAATATCCGCCCTCGAAACTGGCACGTCTATAGTCTGACATTTTTATAAATCCATTTTGGTGGGGTTACGACCCCACCCTACATTTCTTCAATTCCTTTATCTTCACAGAGCTCCCTGATATATTGGTGGGATT
>Ga0315533_1001577_pt1 | contig 17210 bp, 14 predicted proteins | sample SalMarSW160130MG_FD_203081 | JGI IMG/M metagenome (GOLD analysis project Ga0315533, IMG submission 203081) | Salt marsh sediment microbial communities from the Plum Island Ecosystem LTER, Massachusetts, United States - Salt Marsh Sediment SW1601-30 ... | reverse complement strand
TTTAATTGAGCGTCATTAAGTTTAACAGGCTCAATATTATAACTTTTTAGTTCGCTTTCATACTCATTTGTAATGTCAAAACATATTACTTTTATGCCGCTTTCAGCCACTTTCTTTATAAGCTCAAATGCCAAGCAGGATTTGCCGATACCTAAAATTCCCAATATAGCGGTGTTATGCGTAACTAACGCCTCAGTGTCTTTGATTGGTATTTCCAAATCAGTTTCCGGCAGACGTCCAACCGCATTTTGAGCTATCTCTTCTATTCGCCCGGGAGACAATTGGCTAGAAAAAGCAAAAAACAACGGGGAATATATTGAGGGCATCCATTTGTTAATCTGTAACTCTTTTGAATTTTGATCATATTTTCCCAATTTACGAGATATACCAATTGTGTAACCGTGCTTATCGAAATCTTGTAAATGCTCTTCTCTCGTATTTCCATTTATGACCTGATAAAGAGTATCTTCGCCGTAAATATTAGTTTTCAAGACAGTACCTTCCGTAATCTTTTGATCGGACTTTTCAAAATCCCTAAGTATAGAAAAGTTTATAGTGGTTATGTTTGAGTCCTTGGCTACACATCCTACAAACTGTTCTTTATTCTTATATAATTGATTATTTTCAATTTGCCCTCTAAGCTCACTATTCAGTTGGTTAATGTCGAGAAGATAGACGGAGTTTTCTTTTGAAAATATTGAGTTATTGTCGCTGATGAGTTTTTTATTTCTTGTATCGATTTTCAAAACTTCACCACTTTGATTTTGCAAGAAGTATATGCTTATCCATCGTTTATTCAGCAAATGTTTAATATTTACAATCAAGCCGATGGAGCCAATATTTGCACCTGTTTCTATAGATACAATATCTCCGTACTTAATAGCTTGAACTTTATGCTTTTTATAGTCTATTTCCACCTTATATAGCAGGGGATTATCGCAGCCAATTGCATGTCCTAGTTCATTTTCAATTTTGTTTTGTAAATAAGAGACCAAACTCGAAACACGCTGAACAACAATCGCTACAACATCAAAAAATATAACACAAATCCAAAATGTAAGAATGCTTATAAATGGAAAAATTCTTCCGGGTAAAGCAAAGTATGAGTATGCTGCAGATATATATACTATTGAAAATATAACTTTAGATTGTCCTAAGTTTGTTGAAAAGAAATAAGTAATTTTACTTATTTTTTTCCAAATAGAAGATTGCAAGTCCTTTATAAAAATGGACGTAGTACCCAATCCTACAACTGCAATTGAATAGCCGCAAATCAAGGAATATCCCAAAAGAGTATTTTTATCTGGAAGACTCAATAAGGCTATAAGAACTATTGTTGCGTTTGCTATCGCATTGGCTGGTTTAGTAAAAAACGGTTCTACTAGATATGCACCTAAAATAATCATAAAAGCACCCGAGTAGAACAAAATACTTTCGTCTATGCCCGGATTCCATATTAAATCTTTGAAGCCGCCACCAATCAATTTGAAAATTATAGAGAGAATTAGCAGGTATAAGGCTCCAACTATAATACGCTGTTTTTGTGATAAACTCTTACTCATAGACCTTTCCCTCATTTTGTCACTTTACACCCAAACCCCCAATTGCCGGCAAACAAATTCGTATCTCGTATCTTGTGAATTGTATCTCAAATATCGTATCTCACTTCGATAAGCTCAGTGTAAACTCCTCTCGTGAAGCGTATTTAGCATTTTAAGTTATTTCGAGGAAGCTTTGATCCCCTTGTTGTCTCCTTATTTAGTTAGATAAAATAGCGTAATAGACCGTAAAAGTCAAAGGAAAAGGGGAAAAGTAAATTGGCGTTAAGCCAATTTAGTTTTTAGTGCTGAGTTCTTAGTTTTTAGTTGTTGAGATTGCTTCGGCCTTACGGCCTCGCAATGACAATTCGTATGTCGTATGTAGTATGTCGTATGTCGTCAGAGGAAGCTGGCGAAGTCCTCGCAATGACCCCCGTCGCGAGCGACGGGGCACGAATCCGTCGCATTTTTTCTCATTTCTTCTCTATTTTTTGTAATTTTTTGCAAAATTTCTTCCGATTTTCGTATTTTTTCACTCATTTTCGCAACTTTTCTCACTTTTTCCTTACGTTTACCTCTGTTGTTTTATTGAAGTTTGTCATTGAAACTCAGACGGAAATATTGTAATAGAGTATGTAATCTCTTAACTGGTTTTAGCTTATGAAACGCAGGCGCAGAAGAAAATCACTGTATGAGGTAATCGGCGAGACCCGCTCTAAGCCCCGTTACAACTGGCTCTTAGAGTTGCTGCGCCCGAAAAAATCCGCCGAAGAAAAATCACCCGCAGCAGCCCCGGCAGAGCCCGCTATCCAGATGCCCGAAAGGCCAATGCAATGGCCCAAAAGGCCGAAAATCCTGCAGCTTAACGCCGGCAGAATCGAATTATCAATGTCCTATCAGCTTGCTATCGCAATACTTCTGGGCCTTATTCTATTGCTTTTAGTGGCCTTTCGGCTGGGCCAAATTATGTATATGGGCAGCCAGAACGCAGTAGATTCATCTGAAAAAACGCCGCAACGTCCGCAGCAGCCAACACTTGAGGCGGCCGCCGGCCTGCTGCATACGCCTGTTTCAGCCGAGATAAAAGCGGCGACACCTGCATCAGTCGAAGAACCTGAACCGGCTGAACCGAAAGGTGATAATCGAATTGTGATACAGACCTATGAGCTCAGAGCCCACCTGGAACCGGTGAAGCAGTTTTTCGCTGAGAACAGCATAGAAACCGAGATACGAAAAATTGGCGGTATGTATTATTTGGTCACAGCGAAGAAATACGAAAACCCTGGAAAACAAGGCACAGATGGATATTTTGCAAAGCAAAAAATAGTCGAACTGGGCGCCAAATACAAAGCGCCACAGGGATACGAGACTTTTGGTGCGAAGCCGTTTCACGATGCGTACGGAATGAAATTTGACGATTAAACTTTCAGAAAATCGTAGATTGCGTAGATTTCACAGGATTAAAGTAAGAAAAGGTTAATACAGGAGAGATGTTAAATGTCGATTGACCGTTCATTGAAAATCAAGGGTGCGTTGACCAGACACCGAAACGTTCTGACGCGGGCCGAGCGCATCGAGCAGTTGAAAGATGAGAAAAAATGGTCCGAGGAAGACTCTCTGCTGGGGCTGCCGAAGGTCGCTCACCGCAAGAGCCACGCCGGGCGCAAAGCAGCAAAGGAAGAAGAGGCAGCTAAAGAAGCTGCAGCCGAGCAGGTAACGGCTGAAACGCCGGAAGCCGAAGAAGAAAAAAAGGGTTAGTGGAGATAGTAAATAGCAGTGTGGACCGATGTATATTAAGCGTGGCGGCTTTCACAGCCGCCACGCCTTTTTTGCACAAGTATCTATGAGATGAGTAATCTTCATTTCAGGTTAATGGCGGTTTTTCTGAAGCTACGTGATTTGTTTTTGCCGCCCGGGATAATTGTTAAAGAGGCAGGGATAAAGCAGGGGGCTGTGGTGCTGGATTTCGGCTGTGGGCAGGGTAGCTTTGCGATAGTGGCTGCTGAGATGACCGGTGCGGACGGCAGGGTTTGCGCTCTGGATGTCCATCTGCTTGCAGTTAAAATGACAGAGAAAGCAGCGGCAAGAAAAGGGTTGAGGAATGTAGAGACCATCCGCTCGGATTGTGCAACGGGATTGGAAGATAAAAGCGTGGACGTTATCCTGCTGTACGATACGTTTCATACGCTGAGTGATGGAAAGGCGGTGCTGGAGGAGCTACATCGGGTATTAAAAGCCGATGGGATTCTATCGTTCAGCGACCATCATACAAAGGAAAACGAGATAATATCAGGGATAACAAGCGGCGGGTTGTTTCGGCTGTTGCGAAAGGGCAAAAAAACATATAGCTTTGTGAAAGAAGTGTTCCGCCGTTGACGAATTTTTGAGATTGTTCGCTATGGCTGGAATGACGGACAAATGGATTTCTGTTTGCGCAGGAATAACAGATAGGGATGATTTTATTGATTATTTGAGACAATAGGTTATTATACCCGGTGTTATGAAGAAATTGATAGCTGACAGGGCGGGTAGAATTGATTCGAGCGGGATACGGAAGGTGTTTGCACTGGCGGCGAAATTAGCCCAGCCGATAAACTTCTCGATAGGTCAGCCGGACTTCGACGTTCCGGAACGACTAAAAGAGGAGGCAATAAAGGCAATCAGGGCGGGGCAGAATAAATACTCGCAGACGGCGGGCGATGAACTGCTGCGCGAGAAGATAGCTGTGAAGGTCAAAGATGAGTTCGGCTGGGACAGGCCGGCGGTGCTTGTAACCAGCGGAGTAAGCGGGGGGCTGTTGTTGGCGTTTATGGCGCTGGTCAATCCCGGTGACGAGGTGATAATAGCCGACCCGTACTTTGTGATTTACAAGCACGTAATAAATATGCTTGGCGGGGCGTGCGTTTTTATCGACAGCTATCCGGATTTTGAACTGCCTGTCGAGAGAATTGCAGAGGCGATAAGCGACAAAACCAAGATGATAATAGTCGATTCGCCCTGTAATCCGACGGGGGTGGTATATTCAGAACAGCAGATAAAGAGATTGGCTGAAATTGCGGCGGAAAAGGATGTTGTTGTTCTGAGCGATGAGATATACGAAAGATTCAGCTATGACGGGGCGTGTGCGAGTATAGCAGCGTATTATGATAAAACGCTGCTTTTGCGGGGCTTTAGCAAAAGCTATGCGATGACCGGCTGGCGGGTGGGTTATGCGGCGGCCGGCGAGCCCTTATCGGATGTAATCGAGCAGATGACCAAGATTCAGCAGTACACGTTTGTCTGTGCGCCGCTGCCTTTTCAAAAGGCGGCGATAGCGGCAATGGATTACGATGTGAGCGATTTGGTCGATGAGTACAGAAGGAAAAGAGACCTTCTTTACGAGGGGCTGAAAGACAAATTCGAGCTGGTTAAGCCGGGCGGCGCGTTTTATGCGTTCGTTAAGGCACCGGCAGGGGGGTCGGCGACACAATTCGCCGAAAAGGCAATCGCCAACAACGTGCTTGTTATACCAGGAAATGTGTTCAGCGAAAAAGATACGCATTTTAGAATAAGCTATGCAACCAGTGATGAAAAGATAGAGGAGGGAATAGAGATTTTGCGGCGATTGGCATAGCCATAGGGAACGTCAAATGTCGAATTAGCAAAATTCAAAACCCACTTGACCTTTTAGGGTAAACAAGTTAAAACTGCCGCACAAATTATCAGCGTTTAGCGTGTAGCGTATAGCGTTCAGTGTTTTTTCTATCTTCTGTCTCCATAGGGAGTTGGGATGGTCAAAGAGACGATTTTCGGAGTGGTAGGGGGGCTGGGTCTGTTTTTGTTCGGAATGGGGATGCTGTCCGAAGGGCTGAAGAAGATTGCCGGCCAGAAATTAAGAAGTCTTCTTGGGTCGCTGACAAAACATCGGGTTATAGCTGTTTTGGTGGGGGCGTTGATAACGTGCCTGATTCAGTCAAGCTCGGCCACAACGGTGATGACGGTCGGGTTTGTTAATGCCGGGCTTTTGACTTTGAAGCAGGCGTTGTGCGTTGTTCTCGGTGCGAATGTTGGGACGACATTTACGGCGTGGATAGTTTCAACCCTCGGTATCGAGACACTTAAGATAACGACGTATGCGCTGCCGGCTATCGGGGCTGGTTTTCTGCTTCAGGTTATAGGAAAGACGCAAAAAACAAAGAGCATCGGCAGTATATTGTTAGGACTTGGCCTTTTGTTTGTTGGCATCTGGTTTATGAAGAATGCATTCGGGCCCATCCAGGACAACAAGGCCGTTCAGTCTGTTCTTATCCGACTGGGCAAAAATCCAATTCTGGCTATATTGGCAGGGACTGCAATAACAATACTGTTGCAGAGCAGTTCGGCATCCATTATGGTGATACAGGTGCTTGCGTTCCAGGGGGCGTTTGGTGTGGACTGGGATTTGGCGCTTCGGGTTACTATACCCTTTATCCTGGGCGATAACATCGGCACGACGATTACGGCGCAATTAGCGGCGCTTCGGACGTCAAGAAATGCCAGGCGAACGGCGATGGGGCATACGATATTTAATGTTATAGGTGTCCTCTATATTCTGCCGTTGGTATGGACAGGATTGTTTGGGGAAATGGTGATGTGGATTACGCCGTGGGAGCTGTCACAAAGCACTATAATGGTGCATCTGGCTGTTGCCCACAGCATGTTCAATGTGCTTAACACGGTAGTATTCCTGCCAATTATTCACTGGCTGGAAGTGATAGTTATGAAGATTCTGCCGGTCAGAAAGGATGAATTGGAGGAGAAACCCGTTGTGCTGGAAAGGCACCTGCTCGATACGCCTGTGATAGCGATGGACCAGGCGAGACGCGAGATTGTGCGGATGGCAGAAAGGGCGGAGAAAGCGGTTCAGGGAGCTGTCGAAGGGCTAATTGAAGGTGACAGGCGCAAGCTGAATAAAGCGATGGAGGCCGAAGATATTATCGACGAATTTCAGTACGAGATTACATCTTATCTTGCTGCGCTTTCAGGTAAAGAGCTTTCTGAAGAGTTTTCGGTAGAATTGCCGGTGCTTCTGCATACGGTTAACGACCTGGAGCGTGTCGGCGACCACGCCGTCAATATTGTCGAGATTGCCGAACGAAAGATTAACCAAAGGATTACCTTCAGCGACACTGCATTGGCCGAGGTCGCCGAGCTGAGGAAAGAGGCAGACCAGATGTTCGGCTGTATCATAACATCTCTGGAAAACAACGATACCGAGGCGGCGAAATCGGCTCTGGTTAACGAGCAGGCCCTCAACAAGATGCAGATAGATTTCCGTCGCAGCCATGTTCAGCGGATGACGGACGGCATCTGCAGCGCGGAGTCGGGGTTGATATTTATAGATTTGGTCGATAACGTCGAAAAAATCGGCGACCACCTCACCAATATCGCCCAGGCGGTAATAGGAGGGCTTCAGTGGGATGGTGTCGAGTCGAAAGCTTCTTTAGGTTCCTGACTAAGCTGAACATTTCACTTCTGTTTAACGTTCGAGCTCCAGCGAAGCGACTTTAGAGCGATTCTCGCATCAGGGTGCGCTTTATGGTAGCATAATAGTATGAGCGGGACACGTCGAAGAGCTCGAAACAAGCTGCAGAAGCAGGCCAGAGATTCGGCACGAGAGGATGTCAGCCGAGGGGGTAAAGAGCTTTCGGGACGGCCGGGGCCGGAGATTAGATTGCTTGTGGTTTTGCTTGTTCTGGTTGTCACGGCGGTTCTGGCGGCCCACTGGCCGGTGTTGTCAACACGGACGCTATCGTTTGACGACGAGCACTACCTCACTGAGAATTTATTAGTTCAAAATCCCAGCTGGTCATCGGTTCGGCGGTTTCTGGTGGAGGTGCTGGAACCGTCGACCGTAAAAGGTTACTATCAGCCGCTGGCAATGATTTCGCTGATGGTCGATTACGCTATGGGTGGGCGGGCTGATAATCTGGCGGTGTTTCATCGAACCAGTCTTGCGCTGCACGCTATGAATACTGTGCTGGTGATTGTGTTTTTATATATGCTATTTGGCAGGGTCTGGGCTGCGGCAATCGCCGGTTTATTGTTCGGGGTCCACCCGCTGACCGTAGAGTCGATTCCGTGGGTGGCAGAGCGCAAGACATTATTAGCTACGTTTCTGGCACTGTGGTGCCTGATTTTTTTTGTGCGTTACGCCAGGGGGGGTGGCTGGAAGATGTACGGCTGTTCTGCGGTGATGTATGTGCTGAGCTTGATGACAAAACCAACGAGCATACCACTGCCGATTCTGATGGTACTGCTGGAATACTGGCCGTTGCGGAGGTTGAGCAAAAAGACGATTTTAGAAAAAATACCGCTCTTCGCTATTGGTGCTATCTTTGGACTTGTGATATTTATCTCTCAAAGGAGAACCTTCGGGGTCAGGATGCCCGAAGCATACGGCCCGACTGGGGTAGTTTTGGTTGTCTGTCACAATATTGTTCTTTATTTATCCAATATGGCCTGGCCTGCCAACCTTTCGTTATACTACCCGTTCCCGCAGCCGATGGATTTGTCGAATCCGAAGGTGCTGGGTGGAGTCGTCGGCACATGTGTGCTGATTGCTTCGTTAGTGATTTCATTGCGCTGGACACGGGCGATAGTAACAGGCTGGCTGTTTTTCTTTGTGGCGATACTTCCGGCGATGGGGATTATCGGGTTTCAGGATTGTATTGCGGCAGACAGGCATGCGTATCTGCCGTTTGTGGGGATAATCCTGGTTGTGGCGTACTTTTTGGGGCGGTTCTTGGATGGGGCGGCGAGCTTATCGGCGAGGAGGTTACGACAGGTCGGCACGCTGGCGGTCGTGGTAGTTTTAGCTGGATTGGAGGCGTTTTCGACGCGGGGACATCTTGTTTACTGGAAGGATGCACCGACCCATCGCCGGCGTATGCTGGCGCTGGCCCCGAATGAACAGGTAACACACAATAGCATGGGTGTAGTGCTGTCTGAGCAGGGCGAGTTCGATGAGGCCATTATGCACTACAGGGAGGTGCTGCGAATCAAGCCCGATTCCGCCGAGGTGCACAATAATCTGGGTATCGCATTAGCGGCACAGAGTAAATTCGATGAGGCAACAAGTCACTATCGTCAGGCACTGCAGTTCAAGTCTGACTCGGTGGAGGCGCACTATAACTTGGCTAACGTGCTTAAGTCGCAGGGCAAGCTTAATGAGGCAATCCAGCACTATCTTTGGGCATTACAGTTTAAGCCGAATGATGTTGATATTCACATTAACCTGGGTAATGCACTTCAATCCCAGGGCAGGATTGAGGAGGCGGTCGGATACTATCATCGTGCATTGCAGCTCGACGGTGAATCTGCGGAAGCCAATTACAACATAGGCGTTGTGCTTCAGTCGCAGGGCAGGATTGAGGAGGCAATAAGTTACTATCGTCGTGTGCTGGCTGTGAGGCCCAATGACGTTAAAACCCATTACAACATAGCCAATGCGCTAAGGTTGCAGGACAGGCTTGACGAGGCGATAAGTCACTATCGCCAGGCATTGCAGGGACAGCCGAACGATGCCAGGGTGTATAACAATCTGGGTGGGGTGCTGTCGGCACAGGGTAAGTCTGACGAGGCAATCAGCTATTATCGTCGGGCATTGCAAATCAACCCCGACGATGCCTTGGTGCACAGCAACCTGGGGCGGGGGCTGAAAGTGGTCGGACGATTCGATGAAGCGATTAAACATCTTAGAGAAGCGGTGCGTTTAGGGCCCGACTATGTGACGGCCTTGAACGAGGTAGCGTGGATTTTAAGCACACACGCCAACCCAAATCTGCGGGACGCTGACGAGGCGATAGAGTTCGCCGAGCGCGCAGCTAAATTAACGAAGTATCAAAGTGCACATACCCTTGACATATTGGCGGCGGCATACGCTTCTGCCGGTCAGTTTGACAAGGCGGTGTTGACCGCGCAAGCGGCGATTGCCTCGGCCTCTTCGGCCCAGGATGCGGAGCTGGCCAAAGATATCCGCAGGCGGCTGGAGCTTTACGAGCAGCGTCAGCCATATCGGGAACCTATGTGAGGGATAGGTGCAGTTCGTTTTCGGCGGGTGCACCAGGGGATGACAAAACAAGCATTCAAAACCAGGAAGATGCGAAATATTCTATCTTTATATTGCCATTCGTGCGACATAAAGGTAAAATTTTGAATATGAAGAATTTATTTCTGAAATTTGCCTTTGTCCTGATGTGCCTGCCGGCAGCAGGGGGGGCGGTTTTGACCGCTGAGCCAGATAATCTCGCCGACGAAAGGCCGACCGTGAAGGCGGCGGTAATCGTATGTAAGGGTATGATTGACGATGGGCTTTATAAGTCTGTCCAGCGAAGAACTCAAATCGCTCTCGATGAGGGGGCGGAATACCTGATTTACGAGATAGAGACGTACGGCGGGCTTTTGCAATCCGGCGACGATATATCCAAGTATTTTATACTTGAGGTAGGTAAAAAGGCACATACGGTCGCCTACATAACCACAGAAGCAATATCGGCGGGGGCAATGATAAGTGTGTCGTGCGAAGATATAATAATGCTCGAAAACACTACTATAGGTGATTGTGCCCCTGTTGCGCTCGGCAGCAAGCTTGAGGGTGTCGAGCGGGAGAAGGTCGAAAGCTTTACGCGTGCGGCCTTTGACCGGGCGGCCGAGGCAAACGGCTATCCTGCGGTGCTGCTGAAGGCAATGGTCAGTATGCAGACAGAGGTCTATAAAGTGAAAAACCTGGAAAGCGGTGAGGATGAGTTTTTCGAAGGTGACAAGCTGCCCAAAGACCCTAACAGTTATGATATAGACAACAAGGAGTTAATTATCGGGGACGATGAGCTTTTGACGCTGACCGCTTCCAGGGCCTTTGAATACGGCGTAGCAAGGGCGGTGGTCGAAGGCAGGGCGGCGGCGCTGGGCTTTCTGGCCAAGCGCGACGGCGTAACCTTTACAGGTGAGCCGATGGTGCTTGAGACAAACTGGTCGGAAGAAATGGTGCGATGGCTGAATTCACCGGCGGTAATGGGTGTGCTTGTTATGCTTGCGTTGTTAGGGGTTTATGTCGAGCTTAGCACGCCGGGCGTGGGGCTGCCGGGACTGGTGGCGGTTATATGCTTTGCCGTTATAATCGGCAGCAAATACCTTGTGGGAATGGCTAACTGGGTGGAGGTGGCGTTGTTCATCGTGGGGCTGCTTCTTTTGATGGTTGAAATTTTTGTCCTGCCCGGCTTCGGCGTTGTGGGTTTTTTGGGGATAATGTGTATATTTGCAGGGCTGTTTGGTATGCTTATCAAGAATCCGCCGGACAGATTGCCCTGGCCGCAGACCCAGTTTGACTGGCAACTGTTTACACACGGGGCATTGGGGATAGCGCTGGGCTTTATGGGTTTCGTCGTTCTGGCGTGGCTTCTGACGAGATATTTGCCGAGAGTGCAGTTTCTCAGCGGGCTGATACTTGTGCCGACTGCCGCAAAGCGTGGCGATGAAATGGAGGTCAGTATAACGGCCCCGCCCGAAAGTAAGTCCGTAGGTGTAAGGGTGGGTGACGTAGGCGAGGTGGTGTCGATACTTCGGCCTACGGGAAAGGTGAGGTTCGGCGATGCAATAATCGATTGTGTGGCAGAGGCCGAGTTTCTTGAGAAGGGCAGCAAAGCGGAGATAGTCGAGATTCACGGCAACAGGGTCGTGGTAATGGCAATAAGGAACGAATCATAAGAATTAAGGATATAATCGATGGGCTGGTGGCTTGTTTTTGCTGTTTTTTTGTATTTTGCCTGTGCGGTGTTGATAATAGCTGAGGTGTTTGTGCCGAGCGGGGGGCTAATCAGCATTTGTGCACTGGCTTGTCTGATAGGGGGGGTGGCCATATTTTTCCACCACAGTATGCAGGCCGGCTGGGCAGGCATAGTTATTGCCATTATAATGATACCGACGGTTGTGATAATCGCTTACAAGGTATTTCCGAAGACCAGGTTCGGCAAAAGCGTTACGCTGACGCCGCCGAGCCGGCAGCAGGGCGATGCTATACCCGATACAGACCGGTTGGAAAGGATGCTCGATGCTGAGGGTGTGGTGCTTACGCCGTTACGGCCGGTAGGGATGTGCGATTTTTCAGGACGAAGGGTTGAATGCGTCGCTGAAGCCGGTTATGTTGATAAGGGTAAAAAGGTCAAGGTTATCCACGTGGAAGCCACACAGCTAACTGTGCGAGAAATGGAAACAAGTTAATGAAAGGGAACAAAGATGTGTAACTTGGCAAATATAATCCTGGCAGCGGGCAATCCTGCAAGGGTTGTTGGGATGGCAATTATGGTCATTCTTATACTTGTAGTATTTATATTTTTCCTGCTTTTCCTAAAGTTTTTCAGATTGTGGCTACAGGCCAAACTATCGCGGGCGGATGTTAAATTCTCCGAGCTGATTGGGATGTGGCTGAGAAAGGTCGATATCAAAACGATTGTGCTTAGCAAGATAACGGCGGTGCAGGCGGGCCTGACGGTAACTACTCGGGATTTAGAGAGCCATTATTTGGCCGGCGGTCGTGTGCCGAATGTTGTGCGTGCGTTAATCGCTGCAAACAGGGCCAATATAGATTTATCCCTCCAGACGGCTACGGCGATTGATTTAGCGGGGCGGGACATACTTGATGCGGTCCAGACAAGCGTCAATCCGAAGGTCATCGATTGCCCTGACCCGACAAAGGGCAAAGATACTGTCGATGCGGTTGCGCAGGACGGCATTCAGTTAAAGGCCAAGGCGCGCGTAACGGTTCGTGCCAATATTGAAAGGTTAATCGGCGGAGCTACGGAAGAAACCGTTATCGCACGGGTCGGCGAAGGGATTGTTACCACTATCGGAAGTGCCATAACCTACAAAGGCGTTCTTGAGAATCCGGATAAAATCTCCAAGTCGGTTCTGGCCAAAGGACTTGATGCAGGCACGGCCTTTGAGATTTTATCGATTGATATTGCAGATGTGGACGTGGGTGAGAACGTCGGGGCGGAGCTGCAGAAGAACCAGGCCCAAGCAGATTTAGTTCGGGCACAGGCCGAGGCAGAAAAACGCAGGGCCATGGCATTCGCACGAGAGCAGGAGATGCGGGCGCTGGTGGTGGAGAACGAGGCGAAGGTGCCGTTAGCTATGGCGGAGGCCTTCCAGAAAGGCAATCTCGGCGTTATGGACTATTACCGAATGAAGAATATAACTGCGGATACCTCGATGAGAGAATCCATCGCAAAGCCGACAAAGAAAGAATAACAAGGTAGCGCCAAACGTATGAGTTATATTTTAGTGCGAATAGTGTTGGCTGCCCGGAAAGGTGACTTTGGGGATTGGGCGAACATACTGTTTGTTTTGGCTCTGGCGGTTTTCTGGGTGCTCGGCGGTATAATCAAGGCAAGGACAGCGGGTAAGGGCGAGCTGGAGGATGAGGAGCAATTGCCCGGCAGGCCGGCACACAGACCACCTGAGCGTGCAAAGGGGCCACAGAGGCAGACTTTTGGTCCTGTGCAGCAGAGAGAGTATCGCCCGGTGGCCCAGCAGCCGCGGAGAAAGATTAGCCGTGGCCAGCCGGCTGTCCCAAAATATGCTGCCAAAACAGAAGAGGGCATTCGGCTTCGGCCTCTGGAAGTGCCGGAGGTGTCGAAATTGCCGCTCTCGATGCCGTCTGTGCGGCCCAAGCAAAAAGAAGTTCGGCAACCTGTCAGCAAACCTGTTGTGGAACGTCTCCTTGACCCCGACGACCCTGATAAGCTGAAAAGGGCGATTCTGCATTACGAAATTTTAGGCAAACCGGTTTCATTGCGCAGCCCGGCAGAACAAAGATGAAATAGAGGGTGGTTTTGCAGATTACCCGTTACCCGCTCAAAAAGCACGAAAATCCATTTTCTAAAAAAACACACCACAAACAACGTCCCATAATATATGTTATGTTTCATTCAGGTCTGGTTTTGGGCTAAACCGTTAGGTTGTGCGTTTGCAGGTTTTTTGAACATTGATGTATCTCGGTTCAAGTAGGAAAAACTGTCCGCTTAAAACTCACCGGATGGGAATGGATGGTCTGTATTTATCGCCTGATTGGTGGTTTCCGAGAGATTGTCCCACATAGCGGCTGCTCTGTCCAATAGCCCGAGGTTCTGGAGAACAATCGAGATATTAACCGTTGCGTCTGCGGAGGTAAAATTGTTTTCGAGTAAATGGTCAAGGTTAATCAGCGACGATGCGAACTTCAGCCGATTGCAATAAAGCAAGGCCGTTTTGTAATGCAGCTCAAGCGTATCCTTATCAAGACAATCAGGGGCGGTTAGCCGGTCCAGCACGAGTTGCTTCTGGTCTGTTTCAAACAGGCAGACCGTTAGTTTGCTGTTGGCTCTGGCGTGTGTAGGATTTATCGCTAACACGGTCTGGAAGGACTTGATGGCGTCGCTTAATCTTCCGACACCCATCATCAGGACGCCGAGGCGATAGTGTAAGTCGGGGTTTTGCGGCCGATGGGCGATTTGTTGGCGATGTGCGGTGATTACGGTTTCGATGAGATTGGCCGGGTCGTCCCAGTTATGAGATGTCGGGTTTTCGCCGAAGCCGGCCTTGAATTGCAGTGTAGCTGTCTCGGCGAAAAGCAATGAGCTGTTCGGCTGAATTGCCGCAGCCAGTGATAACGTCACCGTCGCATCGAGGACGTTGCCGGCCAATTTCTGGGCGGTTGCCAGACCGAGGTAGGCATCAACTATCTGGTCGTTTATCTCGACGGCTCTATTGAATTGTTGTGCGGCGGGCTGGAGGGCATTTATCTGTAGATATTGTGTGCCGAGCTTAATGGTTGCTTCCAAAAAGTCAGGCCGAATACGCAGCGCCTCCTCGTATTGTGAAACGGCGTCGGCGGTGGCGCCTAACATACTGAGGATGTCGGCATATTTGACAATTAAATCCACCCTCTCGGGGTGTTCCTGCAACAAGTCCTCGAGTTGCTCGGCTGCGTCGTGGAGCTGGCCGTCGGCGATGAGCTGGTTTAAATAATCGTCTTCTATGGGGAAATTGTCCGGATGTATCAGAATTGCGATGTTAAATGTCTCAATGGCCCTGGTGTAGTCGGCGTTGGCAATGTACAGGTGCCCGAGCATTACAAGCGTTGATATATCATCAGGATACTCGTTTCTTAACAGCTCATATTCGGCAATGGTCTTTTCCAACTGGCTGTTTTTGAGATAAATGGCAGCCAGACGTTGTCTTGGAAGCTGGAGGTAGTTTTTAAACTTCAGACAATCCTGATAAAATTCAATTGCCTGGGACTCTTTACCGAGTCGTTCGTAGCAGCGACCAAGGGCATAAAGTGCCATCGTATTGTTCGGCTGCCGCAGATAGACCGAGTTTAGTTCTTCGATGGCACTTTGCAACTGGTTTTCGTACAGGCATATTGCCGCTGATGCCAATCTACCGCGTGCACAGGATGGATTCTCGAAAAGATAGAGGCGCAACTGTTCGGCGGCTGTTTCGAGTTTCCTGACGGCTATCAGTTCGATGACTTTGCTTAGCTGTTGCGATTGTGCGGATTTACTGTTGGCCTTGTGAAATTCGACCGTGTTCAGCCAGTGCCATATCAAATCGGCCGTATCGGCTGTTATCGCCCTGCCGAGAATTTCCAGTAGTTTACTCATAAACTCGTTGCTCGTGATAAGGAGATACGGGTTTCCTATTCACTATTTATTTCCTTAAGTTGTATCGACAATAAACGAGGGGTTGTTAATTGCTTACCGGCCAATTACTTACCCAGACGTCCGTTTTGTATGGTGTGTGTGGCGGTTGTGTGTGGTGTATGGATTGTTGGGATTTTAGAAAGTCTGTCGGATTATATGGTTTGCCCCCCCTGCCCAAAAGCTAACATTCGAGCCATAGAACGTCTCATAAAAGCAGCTTTTGCTGTAAATACAGGAAGGATGTTTTTAATGGTAATGAGAGTCGTTGTATTTAGGGCTATAAGTATAGCATAGCATAGCTTTGCTTGGATTATTCTGCTAATCCTATTTTGCCTTCTGGGTCTGCCTTTCCAGTTCACTTAAATAAGCCAATGTGCGTTCGAGCTTGTCGCTTAGATGCTTTAACTTCAGCATAGTTTTGACCCTTGTTAACAGCTCCAGCTTGTTGACCGGCTTGCTGATAAAGTCGTCGGTGCCTGAATCAATGCCGCGTTCAATGTCGCCGAATTCGTTAAGTGCGGTTACCATAATCACCGGTATGTCGGTGGTTTTCGGGTCGTTTTTTATCCTCTTGCAGACCTCAAAGCCGCTCATCTTGGGCATCATCACGTCCAGCAAAACCAAATCGGGCGGCTGGTTTGCTATAATCTTCAGGGCCTGCGGCCCATCGTATGCGGGGACCGTTTCGCAGTCCATATTCTCAAGGTAGGCCTGTAGCAGTTCAAGATTCTGCTGATTGTCGTCAACGACCAGTATTGTCGGTGTTTTCTCTTGCTGGGCTTCTGCTTCAGCTTTTTTCGCTGCCATTTTTAAGCTACTCCTTTTTGCTGCTTGTATGATTTTCGATAAATTGCCGGATTTCCGGCCTGATGTATACGTTTTCAATATCCACTATTCTTGACACTGCTTCAGCACAAAGGGCCGCCACTTCGCCCGAAGAGGCCTGGGTATCGACGAAGAAGAACGGCTGTCCCTTCACGGTACAAAGCCCCCCGCCGGCCCCGCCAAGCGGCTCGGTGCGGACAGTAACGCTGTTTGCCTCCAATAGTGCCAAAAGCTGCTCTAAAATCCTTTGCTCATTCATACTTCATTGTTCGTGACTGGTGATTCGTATCTCGTACGTCTCCCTGCAGCAAATAGCAGAGACATTGTTCAAGAAAAATCGTCTTAGAGGTCGATATAAGTAAAGAGTTATCCACAGGATGCCTAACGGCAGATGCCTTACGCAAGACTGAACAGTATTTTATAGCGGGAACAGGGGTTTGACAAGTATTATCGAAAAACGGCTTTCTCTGCATAAACAGCTGGCAAATCAACAGCAGTCCACAGGACGCCTTACGGCGGAAAATAACGGCTTGAGATTGCAGATTGGCCGGCTCCAGGCCCTTGCCAACATCGGTATGACCACCTCTATGATAGCCCACGAAATCAACAATTTGCTTACCCCTGTGGCCAACTATGCGGATGTTGCCTTGAAGAATCCGGGTGAAAATGGTCTGGTCGAAAAGGCGCTGCAGAAAACCGTCCGAAATTGCAGGCACGCCTCGAAGATTATGGAAAGTATGCTTGCAGTGGCGAACAGTGAGCCACAGGAGAAAAAGGACGTCCGGCTGATTACGCTGGTTGACGAGATTTTCGGCTGTCTGTGCCGGGATTTTGCGAAAGACGGGATAACGGTGAAAATTCAAATTCCCGAAGATTCGGCGGTCCGGGCGGTGCCGGTGCAGATTCAGCAGGTCCTGATGAACCTGATTCTTAACGCCCGTAATGCAATGCTACCGCGCGGCGGTATCTTAACCATCAAAGCTCAGGAAGGTCCTGACGCTGTTCAAATAGAAGTTTGCGATACCGGCTGCGGGATTGAACCGGCGGATTTAGAGAATATCTTTGAACCGTTTTTCACTGCGAACACAAATGAGAAGCCCTCTTCACAAGACGGTGGTTACGGCCTTGGTCTTGCCTTCTGCAAGGA
>Ga0315533_1001574_pt1 | contig 17215 bp, 12 predicted proteins | sample SalMarSW160130MG_FD_203081 | JGI IMG/M metagenome (GOLD analysis project Ga0315533, IMG submission 203081) | Salt marsh sediment microbial communities from the Plum Island Ecosystem LTER, Massachusetts, United States - Salt Marsh Sediment SW1601-30 ... | reverse complement strand
TGATTACAATAGAGCTAGGTCCATAGGAAAAGTGAGGTCTTTTTACGGAAATATCGGGGTCATCATCAAGGCATACTGTTATCTGCGGTCACTGGGTAAAGAAGGATTGAAGAAGATAAGTTACAATGCTGTCTTAAATGCCAATTATTTGATGAAGAGACTAAAAAAATACTTCTTTCTTCCTTATGATCAATATTGCATGCATGAGTTTGTTCTTTCAGGAAAAGATGGAAAGATGAAAGGTGTGAGAACCATGGACATTGCCAAACGTCTTTTGGATTTCGGCTTTCATCCTCCTACTATTTATTTTCCCTTGATAGTAAAAGAAGCCTTAATGATTGAGCCTACAGAGACCGAGTGCAAGGAGACCCTGGATGCCTTTGCCTCTGCTATGATTGGAATTAGAAAAGAGATAGAAGAGAATCCCTCTGCAGTAAAAGGGGCTCCTCACAATTTATCCATTGGTCGGCTGGATGAGGTTAAGGCGGCTAAAGAGCTAAAGCTAAGATGGGAAGAGGAAAAAATGGGAAAAAAATCATAGATAGTCTCATCCGGGGATTTGAGAAAAGATTCAGAATAAGGTTATTGTCTGGCTAATTAACCAGAGAAGAAGTGAAACTATCTCAGAAGTTGAGGAAGGTCAAATATAGCACTCGAAATTGGAATTACCGAAGATAGGTACAGTTCCCTTTATTTAAACTCACGTTTTCAACTTTTTGAAACTAGTAAATTTGGGGAAAAGATGAAATTTACCGAAACAATGGAAAAGCTAGGAACAAGGCTGCGTAAAATTGCCGGCGATGTTACTGACAATAAGGCGGACCAGGCGGATTTATTGCAAGAAGGATGGGTTTATTTATGGGAAAATAGAGAAAAACTTAAGAATAAGACGATATCTTATATTTTGACAGGCTGTTATTTTCGATTCATTGATTACTTTAGGCAAGGCAGGAGCATTGACAGCAAGGTGAGGAAAAATGTTATTGTAATCAGTTTGTATTACACGAGTGACGAAAGAGATACACCACTTGTATCCAATATTCCCTCGGAAGTAGTAGAGGATGCTGTGAATATCCTGATAGCTAAGGACTTAGAAAAGCAAATTAGAAAGCGCCTGAACAGGAAACTAAGACAAACCTACGACCTGCTCCTAGAAGAATACAGCCTTGCCGAAATTGCCAACGAACTTGACTTAACTGATGAAGCGATAAGACTCCGGGTCAAAAATATAAGAAGAATAGCTAAAGATTATCTTATGGAAAATTTGGATTTTTGAGAACTTTTTTCGTTTTTATGATGTAGGAGATTAATATATCAAGTGAAGTTAGATCTTTAGCGAAGGAAGAGCTAAAAATAAGGCCGGAGGGAGGTGAAAAGTAGGTAGACCATTAGGTTCAAAGGTTAATGCCTCGTTTGGGATGTTTCTACAGAAAAATACATAACGTGAGGAGGATCGTATGTATAGCTTAATTCAAAATTGTGTAATGGAGGTTTCGTTTACTTCAGGAAAGAGTTATGATGATCCATTCAATGAAGTCGAACTTGATGTCATCTTCGAGGGACCGAATGGTTCAAAGCAAGTGGTACCTGCTTTCTGGGCGGGTGAGAATCTATGGAAGATGAGATTCTCCACCCCTGCAACTGGAAGATACTCCTACACTACCGTTTGTTCGGACAAGGACAATACTTCTCTCAACAACCAGAAAGGTGAGATTGAGGTTAGTCCTTACCAGGGAACTAATCCGCTCTTTAAGCATGGTCCCTTACGAGTGAGTAACAATCGCAGGTATCTTGAGCACATTGATGGGACACCCTTTTTCTGGTTGAGCGATATTTGGATTTATGCAACGACTAAGCGAGTCGTCTGGCCCCAAGATTTTCGTATGCTTACCGAAGACAGAGTGAGGAAGGGATTTAGCGTGATTGCGCTTACCGCTGGACTCGTTCCGAGACGACCAGTCTTGTTAAGCGAGTACGATGCTAATGAGGGCGGTTTGCCATATGATGAGAACTTCACCCGCATAAACCCCGCTTATTTCGACATGGCGGACTTGCGCATCGAACACCTTGTAGATAGCGGCCTTATGCCAATGCTCTATGGCTGTTGGGGATACCATTTGCCAGTGATGGGAGTGACTAAAGTGAAGAAACACTGGCGGTATGTTATCGCTCGATATGGTGCCTACCCGATGATCTGGAATCTGGTTGCAGAACCACTCTTACCTTTCGAGAGAGAGATAGAGGCGAGTATCTCAGAAGAGATACAGAAATGGAAAAGAGAAAGAAGGAGAGAATGGACCGAAATTGCGCGCTACGTGAGACAAATGGACCCCTATCATCGGCTGTTAACCATTCATTCTGACGGTATGCAGCAAGCCCGAAAGCAATTGGACGATCCATCTTTGCTTGATTTTGATTATGTTCAGATATGCCACGGTGACTGGTTCATTGTCGGTCCATACGTTGAGATGATACTTGAGGCGGTAAAATCCAAGCCAAAAATGCCGGTCATTCCGGCTGAGGCCTGCTACGAAGGTCACCTAGGGACCGGTTTTGAAGATTTGCAGCGTTTCTTTTTTTGGTCAGGAGTTCTCTCAGGAGCCTGTGGTCGGGGCTACGGTGCTGAGGGTGTCTTCTCATCGCACCTTGGTGGAGAGCAGTATCCTGGGATTGGGGGGACTTACAGTCCGAAGTCCTGGAAAGAGGGTTATCAATTAGCCGGTTCTAAACAACTGGGAATCTCAAAAAAACTGCTTGAGCGTTATCCCTGGTGGCAACTGGAGCCGCATCCGGAATGGGTAAAGAGATGCTGGTACTTTACTGCAGGGGATACACATTCCTGGAAACGTGATAAGCACTACACTTGCTATGCAGCAGGTATCCCTAGGGAGCTTCGCATTATCTACTTTCCGATACAGCGTTTTCCCCGGCCTGTCATTGGGGATATAGAATCAGATGTCACTTATCGGGCATTTTTCTTCGATCCAACAACTGCTAGAGAATTCCCCTTAGGTAAAGTAGAGCCGAATGAAAAAGGAGAATGGGCTCCGCCTTCTCCTTTCATGGCCCAAGACGGCATTCTCGTTCTTGAGCGAGAGAAAAGTTCCCGGTAGCTGCCGAGAACATTATTCACGTATCAAAAAAGAGGCTCTTTTTCTTTTCTAGGAAGAGGCTATTTATCATTAGTAGTGAAGTTAGATCTTTGACGGAAGAGCTAAAAATAGGGCCGGGGAGATGATGAGATTATGAAAATAAATAGGCCCATTAGCTTGGGAAAGGAAGGCTTCTCAAGAAAGAAAGTGTTGAAAAATTATTTTCTCTTTTGGGAGCTTTCCATAGAAGAATAAAGAATGTCTAATTTTTAAAAGGAGGAAATAGAATGGCTGGGAAAAAAGCTGCAGGAAAGATTGTAACAGGTTTGATTTGTTATTTCCTTGTCTCACTCATCCTGGCAGCGGTGGGCTTCGCTGCCAAAGAAAAGGTAATAACCATACTTGCGGATGACGAGTGGGCAACGAAGCGTATGCTTCCTGTTATCAGAATCTTTTATCAAAAGCACCCGGATGTCAAGTTCAATCTTGTCAATGAGGGATATGACGCCGTGCAGACCAAACTGGCCACGAGTATGGGCTCAGGTGTTGATATACCTGATATCTCGACCACCTCGGATAACCAGGTTCCTCAGTTCATTGATTTGGGCGGTTTGCTGGATGTGTCCGACGTCGTAATGCCACATAAGGATAATATCCTCCCGGGTGTCTGGCCGTGGATAGAGAGGGAAGGCCGCGTATGGATGATTCCGTGTGCGTTCAATCCGTCACTATATTATTATAGAAAAGATATCTTCGATGAGTATGGAGTGGAGCCTCCCGCTAACTGGACAAAGGACTTCATGGAGGTAGGAGAGAAGGTCTGTCAGGATTTCAATGGAGATGGCAAGCTCGACCACTACTTGGGAGCTTTCCCGGACGATCTCCTTTATTGGCTTCTGGGGCGTGAAGAGACCTTTAGTAAGGATTGGAAGACCGGAGAGCCCAATTTTGTTACGCCCGGCAAAGTCGAGATTATCGAGTGGGCACGCGATGTGAACAAGAAAGGATATATGTCATATGGTACCTTCCAAAACCCTGAGTATTGGGAGCTTATGAAAAGAGGTGTAATAGTCGCTCAACCAATACCGACGTGGTTTCAGGGGTACGGACTCAAAACGTTGGGACGGGGACCTTACGTAGAGGGTAGGTGGAGGGCAGCACTATGGCCCGGATGGAACCCCGGAGACCCATCGCCAGGTGGATCTAATAATGCTGGTTGGTTTATCTCTTCCGGGACAGAGTATCCCGAACTTTGCAAGGAACTTCTGAGCTGGATCATGACACCAGAGGGTGGTCTGCTCTGGTGTCTCTCCGTTGGTGGGCTCGGTCCTTCCCTCAAGTCAGTTCTCGAGCTGCTGGCCGATACTAACGACTGGTTCTATGGAGATCAATTGATATGGAGACTAGTCGCTGAGGCGGGTTCTATTCCTAACAATTTCCGGTACAGTAAGAACTTCCCAGTTTTATTCTCTGCTTTTGGTAACACTGTCAAGAGAGTCATTGAGAAAGGTATGCCTGTGGAAGAAGCACTAAAGCTGGGGGAGAAAGAAGCTCGAAAAGCGATCGAATAAGACGAGAAAGGGATTAGTTGAATAGCCAGGGGCGGAAAGGTAGTATCCTATTTACCTTTCTGCCTGGCTATTCTAAAGCCATAAGTAAGGAGGTTTCCGTGAAAGGACAGAAGATCGCGCCGTACCTTTTCATCTTGCCGTTCTTTGTGACATTTGTTGCTTTTGAAGTTGGGCCCATCGGGTATGCATTATTCATGAGCCTTCATAGAGTTCGGTCATTGAAGGCACCGATGAAGTTTGTAGGTCTTTTTAATTACAGCAATGTTCTTTCCGATCCGCGCTTTCTCCACAGCCTGGTGATAGTAGGGGAATTTACCGCAATCGCGGTGACGTTTATGCTGGGCTTTGCTGTGCTTCTGTCGCTTCTCTTAAACGTTCGATTCAGGGGGAGAGTCGCCTACAGAACGGCGTATTTCTTACCTATAGTAACATCCCTTGTTGCAGCTGCCATATTTTTCAAGATCATGTTTGGGGAAAGGCTGGGGATGCTGAATGTTATGCTTAGAATGGTAGGTTTGCCCGGTTACCGCTGGCTTAACGATCCAAAACTCATGCTATTCTCGCTCATTATAGTGGTCGCATGGCGATCCGTTGGATTCTATCTTATCATTTTTCTTGCTGCTTTACAGAATATCCCTCAGGAGCTTTACGACGCAGCGAAGGTGGATGGAGCGAATGTCACTCAGGCTCTCGCCCACATAACGCTACCCTTGCTTTTCCCCACGATATTCTTCTGCATTATCATCGCAACAATCTCTTCGCTACAACTATTCGATGAGCCATTCGTTCTGTTCACAGTTGCGGGTAGATCGGCATTATATGATGAGATTCTTGTTCCTGCCGTATATCTTTACAGCACTGCGTTCGAGACTTTTCGTCTTGGAAAAGCGGCGACCATGGGATTCGTGATATCAGGCGTAATTTTTGCCTTGACTCTTTTCCAGATAAAAATTATGGGTAGAAAGGGAGGGTTGGGGTGATGAAAAAGAATTCTGTATTACCGTTTTCGTTTCTGTATGTTTTTCTCAGCATCGTGACCATAGTGATACTTCTTCCCTTTTACTGGGGCCTCATGACCTCCTTCCGACAACCAAGTGAGGTTTTTAACCCGACCCTCCTTTTGCTGCATCCATCGTGGGTCAACTACAGTCAGCTGCTCACTGAGACCTTTTTCCCTAGGTGGTTTTTTAATAGTTGCCTTATCGCTTCTTGCTATACCGGGATCGGGCTATTCTTTTGCTCCCTAGGCGGTTATGCCTTTGCCAAGTATAGCTTCAAAGGTAAAAATGTCCTTTTCTTGATTACTTTGGGTTCCCTTATGATCCCCGTATGGACTGTGATAGTACCTTTGTATACCCTCTTCGCGAAAATCAATGCACTCAACAAATACTGGATTCTCATTGTGCCGGGAAGCGCGCATCCTCTGGGTATTTTCATGATGAGACAGTATATACACGGCATTCCCTCAGAGATAATTGATAGTGCTCGAATAGATGGGTGTTCGGAATTCCGAATTTACTACTCAATCATACTCCCGGTAATCAAGCCGGCTTTGGGAGCATTAGCAATAATATTGTTCATGTTTTCCTGGAACAATTTTCTCCTTCCCCTCATACTTATGAATAAGAAAACGATGTTTACGGTTCCTGTTGGGCTTACCTCTTTCATAGGTCAGTGGACACAAATGTTTGGGCCGTTAATTGCCGGTACCTTTGTCTCAGTGATCCCTGTCGCGGTTATCTTCGTTCGCATGCAGAAGGAGCTTGTGTCTGGGCTCACTATAGGCGCCGTAAAGGGTTAAGAAAAACGAACCAGCGTGAGGGACTATCTCAGGAAAACGAGTTCCTTGAAGAAAGATAACAGGCAAGCTACCTATATTGTACCAGTTTTCCCAAAAATACGAGTACTTCTCCATTGTTGATCTACTGGGTGAGAAAGGTGATTTACCATTGGGGCATTTGTCCTCATGGTCAGCATCATTGGTAACTTTATACTTTAAAAAGAGGCGATTTAAGAACCAAGCTGATAGGGTGAAAATGAACCAGAATTTCCAAGGAAAACAAGGGTTTTTAGAAAGGAAAGAGGTGATTTAAGAACCCCCATTTTCTACAGAAAAGTGGATAAGGAATCTGGAAATAAGAGATAAGTTGGGAGAAAAAAGTGGAAGTCGGATAAAAAAGGGATGAGTATCTGAAGAATCCTGCTTATCGCAGCAGCTCTTTGACAAAATAAAAAATACCCCTGCATAGAGAGAGAAAAGAGACTAAAACTACCGAACTATCTGAAGGAATTGGTATTAGGGAGGAGATCTTTTTCTCTGGATTAGGGAAAGGATAAAAGTTGGCACCATAGGAGCTTCTAATTTTTTCTTGTAGGATTTGTCCCAGGTCTTCAAATATTTCATAAGGTTAAGGGTAACTCCTATGACAAAGGACATCACCCGCTTTAGAAGAGTAGTGATACAGGCCATGCTTGCCTCAATAGAAGCCATGGTTAATCCATAGATGCGGGGAGATTCCAAGATGTCTAGATCAGACTTACAAGTTCCATTAGAGCGCTCAGAAGCTGAGCGAAAGTTTCTAATCTTTTTCCAGCGATCTGAACACCGGGGGATCCCTGATATGAGACGTGGATGAGCCTTAATGGACATATGAGTAGAGTAGCCACATTCAGTACCCAGGTACCTGCAGGCCTCGATGGGATTAGGTACAGTCAGGGGTGAGGTTAAACACTCTTTTCGACAAACAAAGGATACTCTTTTTTTCTCCTTATCATATCCATTAGACTTACATAATACTCCACAAGGAGCAAAGGGAGTTCCTTTCTTATCGGAGCCTCTTTTTCTTAAACTCTTGATATCGGTCTTTTCATTCCGCTCATTGTAGTCAATAACAGGAATGGAAAAGGTGCTCCTTATATCATTAAAAACCTTCTTTATGTCAAAACCACAGTCACCAATGTCAAAATAGGACAAAAATCCATGTTGTTCGATAAGTTTTTCTCTTTCAGCAATAAGATAGGAGCCATCTAACTCATCTGCGGGACTACTTATACATCCCATAGGAAGCTCAAGGCCAATTTATAACAATCATTGATAAGAATAAATGAGGAGGCACACTATGACCAGCAATTTTACCAGAATTACCGAACACCTATATAAGTTTTGCGACACTTGCAATGTCTATATCATTAAAGATGAGAATCGAGGAATACTCATTGATGCTGGTTCAGGTAGAGTATTGGATTACTTGGATCAAATAGGAATCTCACGCATTGATTGGGTAGTTCATACCCACCATCATCGTGACTAATGTTGGGGAGATTATAAACTCATTGAAAAAGGAGCGGGAATCGCCGTACCTGAATACGAGCGATATCTCTTTGAAGAGGTAGAGGAATTCTGGAATCATCGAAGGATCTACGATAACTATAATGATCGCAATACCTTCTTTAGTATAGGTAAGAACATTCCAGTTAAGGCTATCCTGAAAGATTATGATGACTGTAAAGGCTCCTACAAACCCTACAAATGGGACCTTTCGTCAATTAGTCACCGCGGAAATTCATATTGACAGTATTCCTCAAGGTCCAGTTGCTGAAGTATTGGTCCAGGTGAAGTGAGCCTAGGATCGTCTCGATGTTAGGGTGGCTGAATAAATACGAGCCATTACTGGAATAATACAACATACAGAGGAGTTCTTAAATCAGCTCGAAAGAAATTTCTGAATTAACTATAGGCAGAAAATGAAGAAACGTGAGTTGACTCCATATCTATTATTGGCGCCAGCACTGGGATTAGTAGTATTGATGTATGCGTATCCGATGGCTAGTGCGATAAGATTATCTTTTTATGAGCTTTACCTGGTACGATCTCCCATCTCAAAATTTGTAGGTCTGAGGAATTTTAGTGAGCTCTGGGGTGACGAAGTTTTTCGTCTAACTATGAAAAATTCTGTTTACTGGGTAGTTGGATCAAGCCTTGGTTTTTTTGTTTTTGGAATGGGTCTTGCCCTTCTTGCAAATTTGAAATTCAGATTTAGAGGCATAATTAGAGGATTATTTATTTTACCGTGGGTAATTCCCGTAGTAGTGGTAGGAATAATCTGGAGATGGATTTATAATCCCCAATGGGGTCTTTTAAATAATGCATTATTAAAGTTGGGAGTCCTATCTTCCCCTGTAGGTTGGTTGAGTAATAGTAAAACAATGTGGCTCGCTATAATTTTTACTAATATTTGGAGAGCCTATGGTTTTGTGTTTATCTGTTTTTTATCAGGATTGCAGAGTATCCCTCCGGAAGCGTATGAAGTAGCATCGATTGATGGAGCAAATAAATGCCAAAAGTTCATATATATAACTCTTCCATTAATGAAACCAATTATGATCATAGTGTTTCTATTAGAGATAGTATGGACTTACAATAATTTTAACATGGTGTGGCTTTTAACTAAGGGTGGTCCGGGGCTCACTTCAATGGTATATGGTCCTTTTGTTTACCAGCAGGCTTTTTCATTCCTTCGTTTTGGATATGCCTCTGCCACCGGATTGGTCGGCTTTTCAGTGGTGTTAATATTTGGAATTATTTATCTCACTCGGGTGAGAATTGACTAATCTTTAGGGAGAGAAACTTGCAAAGCCAACACTTAAGGCGGAAAAGGGTATTTTCAAAGAGTATTTTTTACGTGATGATTATCTTCGTCTTGATGCTCATCCTTGCGCCATATCTTTGGATGGTTGCTAGTTCATTAAAACCAGCAGGTGATGTTATGAAAATAGATATTGAATGGATTCCCAAGAAAGTTACTATGGAGCACTACCGGTGGGCGTTTGGAATCCAAGCAGAAGAGGGAGCTGCCACCTTAAATCTAGGTATATATATTCGGAACACTCTAATTGTGGTTGGGGGCTCTTGTGGTATAGTTATAGTAGCTGCCTTGCTGGGTGGATATAGCCTTGCTCGATTTAAGTTTGTTTGGCGGGATACTATAGCTCTTGGTCTGCTCCTTACCCAATTTTTTCCGATGATTCTTATGCTTATACCGTGGTATATTTTAATGTCACAGCTAAGGCTCGTAGATAGTCTGAGCGGTTTGATTCTAACTATGAGTGCCATTATGGTTCCTTTCAGCACGTGGATGATGAGAGGATTTATTTTAACTGTTCCCCCCGAGTTAGAAGAATGTGCCATGATTGACGGATGCGGGAGAGTCGGGGCTTTTTTTCGTATAACTGTTCCCCTTACACTTTCTGGCGTAATAGCGGTAGCGTTATATATATGTGTGATGATCTGGAATGAATACTTAATTCCTTTGGTGCTCTGTCACACACCTAAGACGAAAACAATTTCTGTGGCAATAGGTGAACTTATTGTTTTTCAGGGGCAAATGAATTGGGGAGGAATAATGGCCGCGGGCGTTGTGACGAGTATGTTTCCGATAATAATCTTTATATTCATCCAGAGATATCTCATTGCAGGCATGACGGTTGGAGCAGTGAAGGGCTAGGAACTAGCAGGAAATTCCGTGTCAACCCCTACCATCCATGCTGATTTGAATGTTTTTTTGCTCCAATTGGTCCACAAAGGCCAAACAGGTTTGTCTATACTATCTTACTGGACTGCCCAAATTTTGGGGTTTACTTCAATGTCTCAGGCAAGAAGCTGGAGACTAAGGCCGGGAAAGAGGTGAAAAATAGGAAGGTCTACCGGTTTGGGATAAAGGAAGTTCCCAAGAAAAAAGTGTTGAATAATGTTTTTTCTTAAGGGTAACGTAAATGCTCAGTGAAGCACGTCATTGCGAGCGAAGCAAAGCAATCTCTATTAGATCGTTCAAGGCAATCTGGAGATTGCTTCGTCAGCACTTCTTGCTTCTCGTAATGACAATATAGAATGTACTACGAAGACCTCAAACGGGGTCGACTGGATGTTTACAGGGTAACTTCCATGGGAGACTGAACCATCTCCTTAGTAACGAAGGTTCTTAGTTGAACCTAAATTAAAAACATATAGGAGGAAAAAGATGTGGAAAAAGATCGTCCTTATATTGGGCGTTATTGGGTATCTAACAATAGCTTTCTCATCTGTTCAAGCAAAAGGAATTAAACTAATGTATGTGAACCCTTCGACTAGTGAGCCAGATGTTTATTGGCTTACCACCCTCATAAAAGATTTCACTGAGCAATATCCGAATATAGAGATTGAGGTTTCTAATGTTGGTTGGGATCATCACAATGACAAGATACTTTCCATGTGTGCTGCTGGAAACCCTCCAGCTATGTCTTGGGCTGATCCTGAACTAGGCGCGAGAGACTGGGCTAAAGCAGGGTACTTGCAACCCTTCGATAAATGGGTTAAAGATTGGCCGGATTTCAAACACTTCTATAAATCACTGGTGCAACAGTTCACTATAGGTGGAAAATTGTATGGTCTTCCTGCCTCAAATACTTTGATGTATACGGGGGGTCACTATAATCCTCTAATTATCAAGAAGTTTTGGGGGAATCCGGAGGACATCAAGACATGGGGTGATTGGTTGTCAGTCCTTAGGGCGGTCCAAAACCAAGAGTATGAAGGCCATAAACTATCCGCAGTAGTGTGGGGACACCACTGGAACGCCTTAGAATTCTTTAAGGCACTTGGACGCAATAACGGTCCTTTGACCTTAGGAGACTTCTTGGATCCTACGAAAAAAGAGGCCTGGCTCGAGGTTCTGGAGATGTATCAGAAAATGTCGCAGTTTGAACCACCTGGAGCAGAAAGCATGGATTACATCGATGCTGATACAGCTTATGTTAATGGACTAACAGCCTTTAGAGTTTTTTCCGGTTCTTGGATGTACTCTGTCATTAGTAGTATGTCACCGGAGACTTGTAATGAAGAGCATGTCGGGATGATGGCAGGGCCACAAGGCCCAAGTCATGAGCTACCATATCCTGTTGCTGCTAGTAAGGCTTATGGTGCATGTGTTTTTCAAAACATTCCTGCGAGTCACAAGGAAGCAGCTTGGAAGTTTATTAGGTTTATGGTATCAGGAGAGAACGCAGCGAGACATCCTGGGTATTCAGGTGCTCCGGTCCGAGACGATGTTACTATAGAGGATTGTATAAAATGGATTCCATACGAACCGGCAGAAGAGTACATATGGTATTTGAAGGCTCTAATAGAAAATGCCAAATATACGATTCCCGCTTACCCAGTGGAGGGTGCCAATGAAGTCCTAGCGTTCACTAAGGTTATTCTATTGGACCTTTCACGAAACAAAATCACTGTTGAGGAAGCTTATTCAAGATACTATGAGAACCTGACCAAAATCTGGACAAGAGTGGTCGCTGGGTAGGTAAATGGGTAGATCAATGTCCCTGGAGTGTGACGCACTCCAGGGACATTCTAAAAAAGAAGTAAAAAAGAATTGAAAAAAGGCAGGAATAATTTATAGGAGGAAAGCATATGTACCAAGTACAGCAAAATTGTGTAATGGAAGTCCACTTTCATTCGGGGAAGGTTTATAATGATTCGTTTAACGAAGTAGAACTTGATGTTACCTTTCAGGGACCGAATGGTTCAAAGCAAGTTGTGCCTGCTTTTTGGGCGGGTGAAAATCTATGGAAGGTGAGATTCTCTACCCCTGCAACTGGAAGATACTCTTACACAACCATTTGTTCGGACAAGGACAATATTTCTCTCAACAACCAGAAAGGTGAGATTGAGGTTTCCCCTTACCAGGGAACCAATCTGCTGTATAGGCATGGTCCGTTACGAGTGAGTGATAACCGCAGATACCTCAAACACGCCGATGGAACGCCATTTTTTTGGCTGGGTGATATTTGGTTATATGGGCTAAGCAAACGAGTTGTCTGGCCACACGATTTTCGTATGCTCGCTGAGGACAGAGTAAGGAAAGGATTTAGCGTGATTACACTTACAGCTGGACTCTGTCCGAGAAGACCGGTTTTATTTAGCGAGTACGATGCTAACGAGGTTGGTTTGCCGTGGAACCAAGAGTTTACTCGTATAAAGCCTGCTTACTTCGATATGGCAGATTTACGCATTGAACATCTGGTGAATGTTGGTCTTATGCCAATGATTTATGGTTCCTGGGGGTATTACCTAGAAGCGGTAGGATTAACCAAACTAAAAAAGCACTGGCGTTACCTTATTGCTCGATACGGTGCTTACCCAGTGGTTTGGTGTCTGGCTGGAGAAGCACTTCTACCTTATGATAGTGAGGCAGATAAAACTAAGGAGATCGAAATTTGGAGGAAGGAATGGACTGAACTCGCACGCTATATAAAACAAATAGATCCTTACAACCACCCATTGACTGTTCATCCTCCAGGTATGGACCATAGCCGCAGCCAGGTGGAAGATTTATCAGTCCTTGACTTTGATTATCTTCAGACTGCCCACGGTGATTGGTTCCTTATTGGTGACCACGTTAAGATGGTGCTTGAGGCGGTCAAACGCGAGCCAAAAATGCCGGTCATAGTAGGTGAGGCCTTTTATGAAGGTCATGGAGGAACGGCCTGGGAGGATATTCAGCGTTTCTCGTTTTGGTCAAGCATCTTATCGGGCACCTACGGTTATACCTATGGCGCTGAGAGTGTGTTTTCCTCTCACGTTGGTGGAGAAATATATCCCGGGATTGGGGGAACTTACAGTTCTAAATCCTGGAAAGAGACCTATCAATTGGCTGGTTCTAAGCAACTGGGAATTGGGAAAAAGTTGCTCGAGCGCTACCCCTGGTGGCAACTGGAGCCACATCCAGAGTGGGTAGAATCGTGCTGGTACTTTCGGAAAGGAGATACGCATGGGTGGAAACGCGATCAGCATTACACTTGCTATGCAGCGGGAATACCTAAGAAGCTACGTATTATTTACTCTCCAACACAGCGTCGCCACCAGCCTATCATTCAAGGGATAGAATCAAATGTTACGTATGAGGCGTATTTCTTTGATCCAGCAACAGGTAAAGAATCCTCGTTAGGCATAGTAAGGCCAAATAAAGAAGGGGAGTGGACTCCATCTTCTGGTTTCATCTTTCAAGATGCGATTCTTGTTCTCGAGCGGCAGAAGAGTTCTCGATAAATTAGCGGGAAAAATTAAATAGTAAGAGAGCGACTTCCATACAATACACACGATGAATAGATTTACTAACAAAAGTGACTTTTACTAAAACAAAAAACAAGACTTTGGCAAAACATTAAGCAAAAATAGGGTCCTTGACGCATAAATACTGGCGAAATACATTATAGTGATTCTTTAGCTACCTCAACAAGAAGGAAAGGAGATGGATTTCTTGAAAGCTCTGAGAAGATCTCTGACAGTATTAACGGTCTGAGCCTTTACTAATGAGATTTTGAGGTCAATTTAGGACTAATTGTTGCCAAAGTCTTGGAAGTGTTGAAATAATTAACTTCCCTTTTGGAAGCTTTCCACAGAAAAATGAACAATGCCCCGTTAATTAATAGGGCTACAGGGGAATTTTATCCAAGATAATCAGGATCTCAAAAAAAATTATTCAATGAGGGGGTTATCAAAATGAAAGGTAAGGTTATGACGGTCCAAGGCCTTATTGAGCCTGGTGAGTTAGGAATTACTTTGGTTCATGAACACCTAATTCTTGATATTACATCTGTTTGCCGAGAAGCAACAGAAGCTTCATTGAAAGAAGTAGCCTTTTCTCCAATAGATATTACCCATTTAGGCGTACTACGCTATGATCCGAGTCTGAGTCGAGATAACTGCGTGCTTAGTGATATCAAATTGGCTATTGAGGAGTTAAAAGAATTCCAGAGACTTGGAGGAACCTCGGTTGTGGATCAGACCAATATAGGTATGGGTCGCGATCCTGTAGCCCTGTTCCAGATTTCTAGGGAAACGGGTGTACATATTGTGGCGGGATGTGGCTATTACATGGAAGCTTCACATCCTGCGGGCATAGCCACTAGGTCCATTGATCAAATAGCAGAGGACATTGAAAGAGATATTATGGAGGGTATTGGTGAGACTGGTATCCGTGCAGGTGTCATAGGGGAAATTGGCACCGGTTCTCCCATAACACCGAATGTGAAAAAAGTTCTACGAGCCGCGGCTAAGGCTCAAATTCGAACGGGTGTTTCCCTATGCGTGCATCTTTCCGAAAACAAAATGGAAGGTCTTCAAGTTCTAAATATTTTAGAGGAGGTGGGGGTGGACCTAGGCCGTGTGAATATGGCGCATTCAAATCCTAATCTTTCTGGTTCTTTTCAATATCAAAAAGAGATAGCTAAACGAGGGGCATTTCTCGCATTCGATGAATTTGGGCATCAAGATTACTATGGCGGTGGGCATCCCGGTGGGTATCCTATGTGCTCGGACTATGATTATACTGTTCGTATAAAAGAACTTATTCGAGCCGGTTTTCTTAATCAAATTTTAGTCTCACAGGATGTCTGTTTTAAGATCATGCTTAGAAGATATGGAGGTTTTGGTTACGGACATATCTTACGTAACATTAAGCCTATGCTTCTGAGGAATATAGGTCTAACGAAGAAGGAGCTACAGACCATTTTACAGGAGAACCCGAGAAATTGGTTAACTATACGTTAAGGTGATTTAAGTTTTTGCTCTTTGTCATAGAGTTTGCCGAAAAGAGGGATCGTATGGTGGACCCAAATATTTTGGAGAATATATCAAGATACTGTAAAATAGCAAAAAGGGCTACCCTTGTCTTCGAAAAATAGTTAAAAGTAACGTCTTCAGGATTTTAAACAAAGCTGAGGTTAAACCTCATAAGGTCACCTATTATATAGAGAGACGAGATCCCTAATTTGAAGAGAAAATGGGACGGTGTCTTCAGGTGTATAAGGAGACTGAAATCATCAATACTGAAGCTAAAAATGGGCAGCCCAAACAGCTAATGGCAAACATCCCATACGATGAGAAACCAGGAATCCAAGCGATTAGGAATAAGGCGGCTGATCTTAATCCTGTACCTGGAAAACGCTCAAGCTTACTTAGGGATTATCAATATAAATGAGATGGTACTCTTTCATTGCTTGCGGGATTAGAGCTTAGTTCTGGTCATGTCTTCGGTCTGGTCAAGGAAAGACATAGAAGCTCTGATAACTACGTATTTGGAAGAACAAATCAGAAAGCGCCTCAACGCCAAACTATAAAGAAACCTATGATTAACTCTTGAAAGGGTATACCCTTGGTGAAATTGCCAAAGAGCTGAACTTAACTCATGAACCGGTAAGAGTACACGTAAAAAATATAAGAAGAATAGCTAAAGATTACCTTATGGAAAATTTGGATTTTTGAGAACTCTTTTCGTTTTTATGATGTAGGATTAATATATCAAGTGAAGTTAGATCTCTGGCGAGGGAAGAGCTAAAAATAAGGCCGGAGGAAGGTGAAAAGTAGGTAGACCATTAGGTTGAAAGGTTAATGCCTCGTTTGGGAGGCTTCTACAGAAAAATACATAACGTCAGGAGGATCGTATGTATAGCTTAATACAAAATTGTATGATGGAAATTTCCTTTAACGGACTTGTTGAATTAACTCAGAGTATCCTATGATGTTTACACTTTAGTGAATAACAATTTAATATTTCCTACTGATAAATCCCATTTACTCGACATCTATATTTTTGTTCATTGACAAAAGTCCGTATAAGTGGTATAATTCTACCAAAAATAAAAGAGGTAGAATTATGTCTAAGAAAACATCTTCTCCGGGAATAGTAGTAAAGTTCAAAGGAGATTCATACACTAAATATGGATTCTTTCCTCTTCTCGCCTGGTATATGATGGAAATACTTTCTCTACCCTCTTGCTTCACTACTCTTACAGTAAAGAAGAAAAGGAATCGCAAAAACCCTATTAAGCGCAGAAAACCTCAATACGACGCCTCTCAAATGTGCCTGGGAATTATCAGTATTATCCTTTTAGGAATACCCAATTTGAGAAAAATCAATGATCTTCTCTCTACAGAAACAAAGATCGCAAAGCTTATAGGACTAAAGAAATTCTTTGATCAATCTACAGCTCATCTTTTTCTGAACGAATTCGACAAGTGGCATGTGGATCAATTAGATAGAATTAATCAAGAACTTCTTATCCGTTATGGAGAAGCTATACATCAGGATCCGTTAGTTATCGATATAGATGCCACCACCCATTCTCTAGAGTCTCGCAAAAGAGAGAAGGCAGTAGTGGGATACAACAAAAAGAATAGAGGTAAACCCTGTTATCAATGGACAGTAGCTTTTGTAAAAGGAGAAGCAGTATATCAGAAACTTGCCAGTGGCAATACTTCCTGTAAAACTCCTTTTGAGCCTACTATATGTAAAGTCAAAGAAAGACTAGGAGAAAAAGAAATCTCCATTGCCAGAGTAGATGGTGGTTATGTATCAGGAAAACATCTTGTCTTTGCCATAAAAGAGGAAATCCAAATCGTAACTGTAGTTCCCTATAAATGGATTATGGCTCAAGGAATAGATCTCAAAGAACAGAGGTGGATTACCTATGACAAGGATACCCATATATATGATCTGGGAGAAATGGTTCCCTTTT
>Ga0315533_1001573_pt1 | contig 17219 bp, 13 predicted proteins | sample SalMarSW160130MG_FD_203081 | JGI IMG/M metagenome (GOLD analysis project Ga0315533, IMG submission 203081) | Salt marsh sediment microbial communities from the Plum Island Ecosystem LTER, Massachusetts, United States - Salt Marsh Sediment SW1601-30 ... | reverse complement strand
TGATTTCGATACGATCGAGATAGGATCATACAAGTTTCAATTTTATTCCCAGGAGAGCGAAGAAGAATGATAAACCTCTATCTGCTCCATAGCGGGCTCATCGTTCGCTATCCGAGAAGGACCTCAATCTCTCATTCGCCATTTCCTTTAAGCGCGCGTCTATTTGTTGTTTTGTGAATATTTTTTGGCAGTGAGTGCACTGATAGAGTTCTTCCGAAACCTCATCATATATCACGTCATCTGAAAAATTTACCTTCCTGAACCGCAAAGCAAAGTTGTAGACCCGGATAAAGTTTTTATTCTTGCAGTTATCACATACTATATAATCTTTGATATTATCCATTATGACCTCCAAACGGGTGCTGTATGCAAAAAATGTTTCCCTGTGCCATGGAATAAACAGGCCAGTACCTACCACCTTATGCACTCAGGGCTTCCGCGCTTATGGCAATAACTTCCTGTAAAGGTTCATTTTTCTATCTAATTTCACATCATTTGTCAAAGAAAATACAGGCAATGCAGCAGTGAAGCATGAACACCCCCTGATGGGTATCATGCTGGTCTGAGATAGAAAATTTGCTCTTGAAGCCTTGCACGCCCAACTCACGAACCATTCCTATAAGACGCTCAGGGTACAGGGGTAGTACCTTGATCAGGCGCTCCAGAGTGATACCCATTCATAGTATTCCAGCGGGCTGACACGGCTTCGTCGAATGAATTCGACTCGCCAGCCCGGAAAGACCGTAGATTGAATATCGAATATTGAACAACGAACCGCAGAATTACGAAGGGATCACTTCGACATTCGATATTCCTTGTTCGACCTGCCCGCTATGCCTTTGCGCCGGTCGGGCATGGTTACCCGGTGCTCGCAGTTGCTGCGTCATGGTTTCAACGCTTGGAGCGTTCCGCAGGCAGGCGGGTATTCTGCGGTTTTCCCTGTCCTTCGGGCATACGAACGTCTTTGCCTAAAGGCGAGGGTTTTTCTCTCCATCCCCGAGTGGGACAATAAAATCCCACGTATTCATACGGCACCGTTACAGAATGGGGCTGGCCGTGGAGCACTTTCCCTTCCTGGGCAGACCCTCTCCGTTGCTCCTCCCCAGACAGCGCTTGTTGGCTGCATAGCTAGGATTCAAATGCACGGAGCTTTATCATGCTTAATAACGGCGAGCAATACCCCCGTCACAGAGAACCCATAGTCTCCATAAAGGCACTATGGTATCTGTGGCAGCATAGCAACAATTTTTTCCCACACCTACATTCTTCTATAATTAAGTCTTGAATGATACATTTTCCTGTGGTACAAAGAACAAGATTTTTAGGCGAAATACTACGTGAATAAATAAATAATCTAAGGAGGTATACATGGCGGCACTATTTGGTGGCTTAGCGTCTTTGATTTTGGGCATTATTGGAATCATTATCTGGTGGGGATATTTTATAAAGGCCCTTGCTGCTGGAATACCAGCGCTGCTTATTTTGGGAGGTGCCTTAGCTACCTATCTGGGCATCGAGGAACTGAAGGATAAGAGGAGTGCGGATAAGTTTGAAGAAAAGCCCAACACGAACGAATTGAAAGAGGAAGTTGCAAGCCTCAAAAAAGAGGTAGAGGATCTCAAAAAGGAGGAATAGAACCTCACTGCCGAGAAAACCGCTCCTCATAAAGATCTCCATTTCACGAAAAAGATATTCTTCCTCAAAGGTGGGACTCGGGAGCTATCTTACACGGGTAACAAGTTATTCCAAAAACCCTTTTCATTGGACCGCTCAAAGTTGGCAGTCTTCAAAAGGCCCTTATGTCCATCACCTCAGCAGCCAATGATCGCGCGGTGCGAAGGGTATACTATTCCCTGGGCCCCGCGGATTGTTCAGCGTGAGACCTACGTGAGGATAGCACCGTTTCTTTAGCCGTCTCGGTCTCCCTATACACATTCATGAGCTTCCACGTGCCTCTCTCCTTTCGTTCTATCCATGGCATTACATGGCATCAGATCTTATTCTGAGTCCTTCTATTCATAGATACGACATCTATTGAGACTTCGGCTTGATAGGACACGTCTCTGCAGAAGCTCCCGGCGCTAAGCGCTGGCAGCAATGGCCCATGACGCTGCTCTATGACTCATCATGTCCTATTCCGATGCCGTAAACGTAAGGTACCGGCATCGGTGAACAAAAAAGGGGCTTAGCGCAGTTCTCTAAGATTGTCTTGCAGCGATTTTAGGTGCTGTGCTATAAGACATTTCTGCGATGGGATACGACACAATCCCGCAGGACTCAAATAATTCATAGGAGGATTGAATGGTGGAAGAAGAACGAGAAATCATGGACGTTGACGTGCTCTTTGTTGGCGGGGGCATTGCCTGTCTCAGCGGCGCCCTTCATCTGTCAAACCTTATTCGGAAACACAATGAAAGGGTTGAGGAGCAAGGACAGGGTAAAAAACTTGAGGATATTACGATTGCCCTGCTCGAAAAAGGTACTGATATAGGAGCGCATAGCATCTCCGGCGCTATCATGGACCTCATTGCACTTAGGGAGCTTGTTCCCGATTTTATCGATAGGGGCGCACCCTTAGAATGTGAGATAACCAAAGAGGAGGTGTCCCTGCTAACCAAAAATGGCCGGATTAGGTCTCCGGTGATACCACCCCCTCTCAACAATCACGGCAATTATATCGTTTCCCTTTCGAAGCTTGCCCATTGGCTTGGCTCCTTGGTTGAGGAGAACGGGATTGATATATTTCCGGGATTTGCGGCAATAGAGACCCTCTATGACGGCACCACGGTTATCGGGGTAAGGACTGGCGACAAGGGGATTGGCCCGGACGGTGAAAGGAAATCGAATTTCGAACCCGGCATCGATCTGCATGCCAAGGTCACGGTATTCGGCGAGGGTTCAAGGGGTAGCCTTGCCAAGGATCTCATAAAGAAACTGGGCTTAGATAAAGGAAAAAATCCACAGACCTATGTATGCGGGGTAAAAGAGGTGTGGGAGATTCCAGAAGGGAGATTTGAGCTCGGCAGGGTCTTCCACAGCATGGGCTACCCACTTAAGAGCAATACCTATGGAGGAGGGTTCATGTACGGGATGAAGAACAACATGGTCTCCCTGGGTCTGCTCACCGGACTCGACAGCGACGACCCCTATCTCGATGCCCATCTCGAATTTCAAAAGTTCAAACTCCACCCCTACGTATCTGAGATAATAAAGGACGGGACACTCGTTCAGTACGGCGCGAAAACAGCACCGGTTGGAGGATACTTTTCGGTACCAAAACTCGCCTTTGACGGCGGGCTCATCGTGGGTGATTCAGCGAGCCTCTTCATCAGCCAAAAGATCAAGGGCATACACGTTGCCATGAAATCCGGCATGCTGGCTGCTGAAACGATCCTTGACTCCCTCATGAAGGATGATTACTCGGAAGAGCAGCTTGAGAACTACCAAAACACGCTCTTGAACAGCTACGTCGGCAAGGAGCTCCACAAGGTACGGAATTTCCATCAGGCATTCCAGAAGGGCCTCTGGGTAGCCCTTATAAAGGCTGGATTCCAGTATATACTGGGAGGAAGAATCTTGAAAGGGAGGCTCTCCACGGAGCCCGATTATGTTCACCGCACAAAAGTTATTGACTACTATGGCACCGGTTCACCTACAAACGAGCAGAGAGGGGTCCCCAAATTCGATGGCAAGATAACATTTGATAAGGAATCCGATGTGTATTACTCCGGCGCCATTCACGAGGAACAACAGCCGCCGCATCTCAAGATATCTGATCTCAACATCTGCTACACGACGTGCAGGGAAGAATACCAGAACCCCTGCACACGATTCTGCCCTGCCAATGTGTATGAAATGGAGATTGACGATGAAACGGGCAAGCTTACATTGAAATTAAATTTCTCCAACTGCGTCCATTGCAAGACATGCGATATCAAGGACCCCTTTGAGAACATCACCTGGGTTCCCCCAGAGGGCGGAGGAGGCCCGAAATACACCGTTGTGTAGGTACCATTTTTTCTTGACAGCCTGTCTTTTTCTCAATTATAGTTACTTTATAGCTAAATCATAGCTACTTTACTCCAACTTTAGAGGTACGGAGATGGATATAATAGATGAAATTAAGCGTATCGTGGGAGATGAGAATGTATTTTCCGACCGAGTGGAATGTATCTGCAATTCACGTGACATGTCGGTACATGTGGGGGTTCCCGATGTAGTGGTCTATGCGCGTACAACGGAGCAAATATCCCGCATTATGCGGCTGGCCAACCAGGAGAAGGTCCCTGTAACAATCCAGGGTTCGGGAACGAGTGTGACCGGCGCATCCCTTCCTGTAGAAGGAGGTATTCTCCTGGATGTCCACAGGATGAATAGAATATTGGAGATCAATAAAGAGAATTTCTACGCGGTAGTTGAGCCAGGCGTGATCTGTATGGATTTGAACAGGCAACTTGCCAAACAGGGGCTCATGTTTCCCCCCAATCCGGGCAGCGAGCTTATCGCAAGCATCGGCGGTATGATGTCCACGAACTCAAGTGGGCACCGGGCCGTGAAATACGGCACGGCAAGGGACTATGTGAAAGCCCTGAAAGTGGTCTTAGCCGATGGCACAATTATCAAGACCGGCTCCAAAACACCCAAATCATCCATGGGATATGACCTCAACCACGTCTTCGCCAGCTCGGAGGGAACACTGGGCGTTATTACCGAGATCACGGTGAAGATCCGACCTCTTCCGGAGTATACCGCCCTGGCACTCGCGATCTTTAAGGACCTGGATGCCGGGGGCAAAGCGGTGAGCGATATCATCGCATCCGGAATACAACTCACCGCGTGCGAGATCCTGGATAAATACAGCCTCAAGATAGTCGAAGAACACATCGACAGAGATGTAAGCAATATAGAGGCCATGCTTATTTTAGAGCTCGATGGAGCCAAAGAAGTCGTAGCCAGGGATATGGAGAGGATTGGGGAGATGTGCAAGAACTACCAGGTGGAGGATTTCACCTGGAGTGATGACCCGGCCAGGGCTGAAGAAATCATGGAGGCACGAGGAAAACTGGTACCAACGCTCTCAAGAATAAAACCTGGTTACCGGCTCGTTGCCATATCAGAAGATCTTGGCGTTCCCCCATCAAAGATCCCTGAGACTATTAAGAAAGCACAGGCAGTAGCAGATAAATACAACCTGCTGCTTACCACCTTTGGTCATATCGGAGATGGCAATGTGCACACTACCTTTGTAGCCAATATGCGAAGCAAGGATGAATGGGAAAGGCTCAAACCGGCTGCTGATGAACTTGCTGAAATTGCCCTTGAGATGGGGGGCACCATTACAGCCGAGCATGGGACCGGTCTTGCCAGGGCGCCATACATAGAAAAACAGATGGGCCCGGGATTGGAGGTGATGAGGGCTATCAAAAAGGCGCTCGATCCCAACAACATACTGAATCCCGGTAAAATGGGGCTTGACGTTAAGAAACACGATATTTACGACTATTTCGCCTTCAAGCCCCTTCTCGAGCACCCCGAAGGGCTTAATTCCTTCGGCTACGATGCGGATAACGAGATCCTTGCATGCATCAACTGTGCATTCTGCCGCCTCGGCTGCCCTACCTATGAGGTAACCCAGCTTGAATCCAGAAATGCCAGGGGCAGGAACATCCTTGCCTTCAACCTGATGACCGGGCAAATCGGGCCTTCCAAGGAACTGGCTGAATCCTTCTATACCTGTACGACGTGTAATTCATGCACCCAGTTTTGCCCCGCCCAAATCAGGGTGGATGAGATTATCCAGAAGGGCAGAGAGAAGCTCTTTGCCTCGGGAACTGCCCCTGAGCCCGTCATGGCGCTGAGGGAGAGCATTCTTACCACGGATAACGTCTATGCCGCGAAAAAGGGAGATAGGGTCGCCATCTTTCCAGCATCTGTCAAGAAAAGGATTGAAGCTGGTGAGATCAAGAAAAAGGCGCCAACGCTTCTCTTTATGGGTTGCGTATCGAGCTACCTCGATATGAAGATCGTGCCGAGTTTCTTAAAGGTTATGGATGCTGCCGGCGTGGATTACACACTTTTAGGGGAAGAGGAAATCTGCTGCGGATTTCCGCTGCATCTTATGGGCGATCTGGAAAAATTTAGAGAAACTGCCATCAACCTTATTGAACGCATAAAGGCCACTGGTGCAAAGGAGCTGGTGACTCCCTGTGCCGGGTGCTATAAGACGTTTCGAAAATTCTACCCCGAAGTAGGCGATCTGGGAGTAGAGGTATACCATTCCGTTCACTATATCCAGAGATTACTAGAGGATAAGAAGCTTAAGCTGGGTGGCGACCTTGACAAAAAGATCACCTACCATGATCCCTGTGACCTTGGCAGGACCTTTCAGATCTTTGAGGAGCCCCGAGAGATACTCAAGGCCATTCCCAATGTCGAGTTCGTTGAGATGGCCAGAAACCGCATGAAAGCCAGGTGCTGCGGGGGCGGAGGAAGCGTTATTGCACTTGAGCCGGAACTTGCAGCGGAAATGGCAGCTGTTAGGGTGCGAGATGCCATGGAGGTAGAGGCGGAGATCATCGTCTCCGGATGCTCGGCCTGCAAGGATAACCTCAGAAAGGGAATAAAATACATCCCCAAGGAAGAGCGGCCAAAGATCAAGGTCATGGATATCACGGAAATAGTCGCCGATTTTCTTGTTTAGTGTTCCTTGAGTTCATGGCGTTTTTTCCAAGATAGCAGTATGCTATTTCCTTTTGATGAATCCGGTTGATCTTTGGTCTGGGAGCTTCACCAATAAACCCAATCAACTCAATAAACTCAAGAAACCATTACAAAGGAGGAAAACATGACAACAAGCAAATGGATGCACGCAGGCACTGTTGTCAAAATGAATGCCATCAATTATCCCGACAAACTGGGGTGGCAGGACAAATCCAAGGAGTACACCTTCAAGGAGTGGAATGAGAGGGCCTGTAGACTATCGCATGGGCTTTCAGGGTTAGGCGTTGGCTATCAAGAGAGATTCGCCGTTCTGGCCTACAATCGAGGCGAGTGGATGGACATCTACGCTGGGTGCGCCAAGGGCGGTCAGATTATCGTTCCCATCATGTTTCGGCTCGCACCGCCGGACATCGAATATATCGTCAACCACTCGGATTGTAAGGCCTTCATCGTGGAGCAGCCCTTTGTGGATATGATAAACGGCATCAAGGATAAGCTTCCCGTTCCAGAGGATGCGTATATCTACCTAGGAGAAGGTCCCGCTCCAGATGGCTATACCGGCTATGAAGAATGGCTCTCTAAATCATCTCCGGAAGAGCCGGATATCATGGTAGACAGTGATGATACCTGGACCTTTATGTATACCTCGGGAACAACAGGAAGACCGAAAGGCGTGGTGAAGACCCACGAAAGCTACCATGCCCAATATGTTCTAGACATCATAAACCAGGGCGTCAAACCCACCGATAAGGTGATGCTCGTGATGCCCATGTGTCATGTGAACTCCATATTCTACTCCTTTCCCTATACCCTTTTGAGCGCCCCGGTGTTCGTGTACAATATGGTGAGCTTCGACGCCGAAGACCTGCTCAGGACCATAGAGAAATACAAGATCACCTTTACCTCACTCGTGCCCACGCATTACATTATGATGCTCTCCCTGCCCGACGAGGTGAAAAATTCGATCGATGTATCCTCTATCCGGCAGCTCCTTGTATCCTCGGCGCCTGCCAGAAAGGAACTTAAGCTGGCGATCATGGACTACTTCAAAAAGGCAGAACTCTGGGAGGCCTACGGCACCACAGAGGGCGGCCTGGTCACACTCCTAAGGCCTGAGTGGCAGTTCGAGAAGCTCGGCTCCATAGGCAAGGAGATCTTCGGCACGGATAGGATCAAGATCCTTGATGAGGACAGAAATCCCGTACCTGACGGTGACGTAGGAGAAGTCTTTTACAGGACACCCATGATCTTCAAGGAATATTGGAAAGAGCCGGAAAAGACCAAGGAGGCCTTTGAGGGAGAGTGGTCCTCTGCGGGAGATATGGCTACAAGGGATGAAGACGGCTTCTATACCTTGGTGGACAGAAAGGCGAATATGATCATTACCGGCGGGGAGAATGTATATCCCTCGGAGGTGGAAAATATCCTGGGAGCCCACCGCGCGGTAAAGGATGTGGCGGTAATCGGCGTTCCCGACGATAAGTGGGGTGAGGCCGTGAAGGCGGTGGTTATCCTGCATGATGACTACTCTGCCAGCAATGAGCTCGCAAAGGAGATCATGGATTTCACCAAGGGCAAGATCGCGGGCTTCAAGAGACCGAAATCGTTGGATTTCATCAAGGAAGAGGAGATGCCTCGCACCGGTACCGGAAAGATCTTGCACAGGATTTTGAGAGAGAAATATGGAACGTGGAGCAACGCTTAAAAGGTAAGCGGCAAACAAGAAAACGTAGGCAGCAAGAAGCAGTACCATTCAATACCTAAGAGAAGATGTTTGAATCAACGGGTACGTTCAACACAACCATACAAACAGGAGGATAAGGGAAATGCTAACAAAAGCCTATATTCCGTACAAAGGGTACTACTCGACCCCGTTCTGCCGATGGCAGGGGGCCATGGCGAATGAGAACTCAATCCAACTGGGAGCGACCACTGCTCAGCGATGGATCAAGAAGAACAACATAGATCCCATGATCTTTGACTACATGTACTTTGGAATCACCGTCGCGCAACATCACCTCTTCTACAGTCACACCTGGGCGGCTGCCCTGCTCGTGGACGGCCAAAAGGACCTGCCGGCCCTCATGATCCATCAGGCATGCACGACCTCGACAACCTGTGTCCATTTAGCAGCCGTGAACATAGAAGTGGGAACCTACAACACAGCCTTTGCCCTGATGGCCGACCGTTGCTCCAATGGTCCTCACACTGTCTGGGCAAACCTCTTAGGCCCTGGTGGAGAGGTAGAGTCGGAAAACTGGATGATGGACAACTTCAACGGAGATCCCTGGGCCAGACTAAAGATGATCCAGACCGCCGAAAATGTGGCCAAAGAGATCGGTACCACGAGAGAGGAGTGTGATGCGGTTACCCTCCGCAGATATGAGCAATATCAGGATGCTCTGAAAAACGACAGGGCCTTCCAGAAGAGATATATGTTTCCAGCAGAGGTGAGGGTATCGAAGAAAAAGACTGTTTTTGTCGAGCAGGACGAGGGTGTTACGCCGACCTCTGCCGAAGGCCTCGCCGGGCTCCGGCCCGTTGAACCGGGAGGCACGCACACCTTCGGCGCCCAAACCTTTCCAGCCGATGGAAACTGCGGCATTATCGTCACTACCCGGGATAAGGCCAAGGAGTTGAGCGCTGATCCGAAGATCGAAATTCAGATCGTCTCCTACGGCTTCGCGAGAGCCAAAAAAGGCTATATGGCTGCTGCCCCGGTACCGGCGGCAGAGATGGCGCTTCGGAATGCCGGCATCACGGTGAAGGATCTCAAAGCGGTCAAAACCCACCAGCCATTCGCCGTGAATGATATCAACATGGCCGTCAAGATGGGGATGGATGTGAACTGGATGAACAACTACGGGAATTCTCTCATCTATGGCCACCCCCAGGGACCCACTGCCGGCAGGCTCATCATTGAGCTTTTAGAGGAAGTAGTGATGCTCGGCGGCGGATACGCCCTATGGGCCGGTTGTGCCGCTGGCGATACGGCTGCCGCTATGGTCTTCAAGATAGGCTAATAAAAAATTATAAGTGCCTAAAGTGAGCTAAAGTGCCTAAAGTTAAAATGCCAAATGACATAACGTGATGCCCTCTTCAACTTTAGCTCACTTTAAACTTTAGGCACTTTACATTCTTGCCTTGGCGAGAAGTGCAGCACCAAGAGCAGCAGTAAGTTGTGGTTCATCCGGCACTATGACATCGCAACCCGTTATCTCCTCAAGCGCACGTACCAGGCCTTTATCCAGCGCTCCGCCGCCCACAAGGGCGTACTCCCTTTCAAGGCCTACCCGCTCTGCAAGGCTATGGATTTGGGCTGCCAGGGCCCTGTGAATACCGGCCAGGAGATCCTCCTTTGTCGCTCCCTCGGCTATTCGTGAGACGGCCTCTGTCTCTGAAAACACCGCGCACCCGGTGCTAAAATCCACCCTTTTGCTGGAGCGAAGGGACAGGCCCCCTATCTCCTCGATCCTTACCTGGAGTACCTTTGCTATAATCTGTAATATGCGGGCAGAACCTCCGGCACACTTGCCGCTCAATAGAAAGTTGAGGAGATTTCCGCTTCCGTCGATGCGAAAGGCCTTGCTGAAAAGGTCGCCTACATCCACGGCAGTCCGTACCCCGTGAGAAAGGAAAAAGATGCCCTTGCTGTGACATGTAATATCCGTGACTACCTCCTGTGCGAAACCCACATTTTTTGCACCATATCCCGTGGCAATCGTGTAGACGATATCCTCCGGGTGTAGCCCTGTTTTTGAGAGGAGATTGTCCTTGATCGTATCAGCGGTCTTTCGATAATCTCCCCGCGATGGAACTACGATAGATCCCATTATCTCTCCGTCACGCATGACAAGCCCCTTGGAAAAGGCAGAACCGATATCAATCCCGATGACACAAGGCATCACTCTTCTCTCCCAACGCCAGAAATCCTTGGACGAAGAATGTATTAAGGGCGCTTTTTGCGATAGTTGTAGCGCTCCTTTCCATTCGATTCTCCTGCGCTAATCGTCTCCCCTGATACTCTGGGTCTTAATCCAGCCTCTTTTTAAACCGTTTGACCGCGCTTACAAAGACAATCAACCCCAGCACCATCATTGCAATAAATTGAGGCCATAGAACCTCCAGGCCTACGCCCTTTAAGAATACACCCCGTATGATAACCAGGAAATACCGCAAGGGATTCAGATAGGTAAGCCATTGAATGGCCGTGGGCATGCTGGCTATGGGGAACACGAAACCGCTGAACATGAAGAAAGGCAGGATGAAAAAAAAGGTGGTCATCATGGCCTGCTGTTGCGTTGCCGAGATGGTGGATATGAACAACCCTACGCCTAGGGTAGACAAAAGAAAGAGACATGCCGCAGCGATGAGAAGCAAGAAGTTGCCCTTCATGGGGAGGGAGAACCACACGATGGCAAAGGTGATCACGATAATCATGAGTGTCTGGGTAATGATGATATAGGGGATAGTCTTTCCCAAAATAAGTTCAACAGGTCTCAGCGGTGTCACGATAAGCTGCTCAATGGTACCCGATTCCTTTTCCCGGATGATGGCCATGGAGGTAAGGAGCAGAGAGAGTATCATGATCAAAACGGCCACGACGCCCGGCACAAAGAAGTTACGGCTATCCAGGTTCGGATTATACCATGTCCGTATTCGAGCATCTATCTTGCCGTAATCCAATCGTTGCTTGTACCGTTCCTCAATCATGCTTTGATTGAACCCCTCGAGAACAAGGGAGGTATACGCGATTCTCAAGGAGGCCATATTGCTCATGCTCCCATCGGCAAGGATCTGGACAGGGGCTGAATCCCCTTTCCTTATGCGCTCGCTGAAGTCCGGCCCGATCTTCAGGGCCAGGTCCACCTTTCTCCTTAGCAGTAGTTCCTCTAACTCCTTCGGATGATTCATGTAATGGGTTATACGAAATGTCCTGTTCGCATTCAGGGCATCCATCAACAATCGACTCTCTCGGGTACGCGCCTGGTCAACAACGCCGACCCTCACATCCCTCACGTCGGTGCTGAGCACGTATCCGAAGACGAGCAACTGCACAAAGGGGGCGATGATCAACAGTGGCCTATTCTTTTTGTCTCTGAAGAGCTGGATGAACTCCTTTCGAACCAATTCCCGTATCCTGAGCCAGCTCATTTCACATTCCCTCTTTTTTTAATAGAGCAAAACCGATATTTGACAGGACTATCAACATGCCAACGAGTATGAGGTAACTCGTCCACAAGTGTGCGAGACCAAGGCCCCGGAGATAGATCCCGTTGAGTATATCGATGAAATAGGTGGCGGGAATAATATAGGTGAGTATTTGGAATATCTTTGGCATATTTCCCACAGGAAAAATGAAATTGGAGAGCAATAAGGATGGCAGAAAGGTGATGAGTATGGCCATCTGGTTCGCTACAAGCTGGGATTTCGTGGCAATGGAGATCAAAAACCCTAGGCTCAAGGCAACCGATATGTAGATCGTGGAAGCAAGCACCAATAACCAGAAGCTCGACTTCATCACCACGCCGAAGAGCACCTGCCCCATAAAAACCGCCACCAATACGTCAGTGAGCGCAATCAGAAAGTAGGGAATGGCCTTGCCCAATAAAAACTCGCCACCGCCGACGGGCAGCGAGCGTATCGTTTCCATGGTTCCGTTTTCATACTCACGGGCAATCACCAGCGAGGTCAGCATCGCCCCTACGATCATGATAATGATGGCAATGATACCGGGCACGATAAAATTTCGGCTGTCCAGGTCCTCGTTAAACCATACCCGTATCCGTCCATCCACCGGGGCCTTTATCTTCTCCATCCCTTTTCGATTGAGAAAACTGAGGAGACGATCGCGATTGTAGGCCTCCACAAAGGCGGTGATATAGCCCCTCGATATGCCTGCAAAACTGGGATCGCTTCCATCAATCAGCACCTGGAGCGATGCTGTGCGGTCCGCCTTGAGATCCTCAGTCCACCCAGGGGGGATCACGATGGCCATCGTGGTGAGGCCCTGATCGAGATAGCTTACCGCGGGGGAGGAATCATTGAGGTGGTGAACGATCTCAAAATAAGAAGAGGCATCAAGTCTCCGGACAAAGTCGCGGCTTACCTCTGTTTTATCGTGATCCACGACCACGGTCCTCACGCTATCCACATCCAGGCTCAGGGCATACCCGAACATAAGGATCAGGAGCAGCGGGATCACAAAGGCCAGATACATGCTCCTGAAATCCCTCACCAGGTGATAGAATTCCTTACGGGCAATGGCCTTGACAGTTACCGGATTCACTTCTGTCTCCGAGCCATCATGTGTATGAAGACATCACTCAGGTCGGCCTCGGGCCTGCCGGGAAATACCTCACTGATAATCTCCGAGGGGCTCCCCATTGCTGCGATCTTCCCCTCGTTGATCATGACAAGCCGCTGGCAGTTTCGGGCCTCATCCATATAATGTGTTGTCACGAACACCGTTACCCCTCCCTGGGCCAGCGTATCGATAAATTCCCAGAAGTTTCGGCGGGTGATGGGGTCTACCCCTGAGGTTGGCTCATCCAGAAAAAGGATTTCAGGTCGGTGAAGCAAGGCACAGCCGAGCGCTAATCGCTGCCGCCATCCAGGCGGCAATTCTCTGGTGATACGGTATCGGACATCTTGTAAGCGGGCCATATCAAGCACCCAATCGATCCTCTCCTTCCAGGCCTCTTGCGGTACTTCATATACCCCGAGATAAAACCGGATGTTCTCATAGGGGGTCATGTCTTCGTAGAGGGAGAACTTCTGCGACATATACCCTATGGAGTGCTTGATCGCCTCTGCCTCGGAGAAGATATCATGACCTGCAACCCGGCCGTACCCGGAGGTAGGGGCTATAATGCCGCAGAGCATGCGAATGGTGGTGGATTTTCCTGCCCCGTTTGGCCCCAAGAAACCAAAGACCTCGCCCTTCTTTACGGCGAACGAGATCTTGTCAACAGCGACAAATCTGCCGAACCTTTTTTCGAGGTCCTTCACATAGACGGCATCAGAGCCCGAATCGGTCATGGATAAGCCCCTCATCCACTTCTTGGATACGATGAATCATGGCCTCCTCCAGGCTGGGGTAGTGGGATTGGACTTCTTCAGGAGTTGCCATATCGAGAACACGGGACTTATGCATGAGGACAAGGTGATCGCATTTTTCCCCCTCGTCGAGATAGGCGGTTGAAATCAGGATGGTCATACCCTCCTGCCTCATCTCGCCGAGAATGTCCCAGAACTCCTGCCTGGATACAGGATCCACCCCATTGGTAGGCTCATCCAGGATAAGGACTTTTGGTTCATGGACCAAAACGCACGCAAGACCTAGCTTCTGTTTCATGCCGCCGGAAAGCGCCCCCGCCAGCCTGTCAATGTAGGGAAGAAGGTTTGAAAACCCGAGATACCGCTCTCTCCTTTTTGCTCTCTCCGCCCCAAAAACACCGAAAACATCCATGAAGAAATCGATGTTCTCCTCCACGGTGAGATCAAGGTAAAGCCCGAAACGCTGTGGCATATACCCGATAAGGGGCTTAATCCTGGTCTTGCGAGATGCCACATCCAATCCGTGTATCCGGATTGTTCCAGAGGAGGGCCTGACCATTGCCGCTATCATGCGGAGCAACGTCGACTTCCCTGCACCATCAGAGCCCACGAGGCCCAAAATGCTCCCCCCTGCCACCTGAAAGCTCACATGACTGACTGCCTCGATTGAACCGAAGTGCTTTGAGACATCTTGCAGTTGAACGGCGGAGACTCCTGCTGGCGGGCAGTTCGAATTCCCAGGCGGATTGTTACCGTAGCCAGGCATCGGCAGGCATTCCTGATTTTAATTCAAGGTGTGGATTGGGAATGGCAACCTTAACCAGGTATACGAGCTTGACTCGCTCTTTGTGGGTCTGGATCATCTTAGGCGTGAATTCCCCTTCTGGCGAGATAAATGATACCTTCCCGTTATAGAGCTTATCCGGAAAGGTATCGGTCCTCACTTCAGCCTTCTGACCCGGCTTCACCTTCCCGATCTCTGTCTCATCAACGAATATCTTGAGCTCCACCCTTGAGAGGTCTGAGAGCGAGAAGACCTCCCGTCCAGGGGATACCACTTCACCGAGTTCCACATTGCGACTCGTTATCACCCCCACAAAGGGCGCCCTCAATTGGGTGCGTTGCAGTTGAATCTCCGTAAGTTTAAGCGTCGATTGCGCCGCCTTCACCCCTGCTGCGGCTGTCTCAACCTCTTTTTCCGCCGCCTCTATATTCTTCATGTTCGCCTTGGCCTGTTGTAAAACCGCCCTGCCCTCTTCAACTCTCGCCTTTGCCGTGTCTATGGTCTCCTTTCTGACACCCTCTTTCAAGAGCTTCAGGGTTTCCTCAGTCCTCTCAAACTCCTTTATTGCATTCTCATACTTGAGCTTTGCCTCATCCCATTGCTTCTCTGACATCAGGTGCTTTTCAAAAAGATTCTCAAATCTCCGCTTATCCTTCCCGGCCTCTTCCATGATGTTCTTCGCCGTTAAATATGCGAGCCGAGCCCGTTCGATATCCTGCTGGCGAGAACCTGCCTCAAGCTCCCTTAACTGCGAGAGCAGCACCCTGACGCCCGCCTCCGCGCGGGTAACCTCATTGGGGAGCGTCTCTTTATAGAGCGCTAGTAACGTCTCTGCCCGTTGCACATTCTTTACAGCAATCTCCAAACTCGCCCTAGCCTGCCCATGCCTGGCTTGATATTCGGATTGATCGAGCACTGCCAGCACCTGATTTTTCTGAACGAGCTGTCCCTCATCTGCGGGTATCTCGATCAACCCTCCGCTCACCTGAAAGGAGAGCTCAGCGCGTCTGGCCTCAATAGTGCCCGAGTAGTAGAGCTCCTCGATCTGCACCTTCCGCTGCCCGAGGTACACCAAGATGCCCACGCCCAAAAGCAACACGAAAAAGATTGCTGCAATGATCCTTTTTTTCAAACCTATTCCTCCTTGGAAAGATTCTATACCATCTTATGCCTTTTCTGCGCAATGCGAATTATTCCTTTGCAATCGACGATGAACGGATGCATCTTATATGAAATTCGGCCGGTGTGTATTTTTTGTTGGTTTTTTGATGGGTGTGGGTAATGATTGCACCATGTTCTTAGATATGCACAATCACATGCTTCCGGGCCTGGATGATGGGGCTTCAGACTGGAAAAAAAGCCTTTCTATGGCGCGTATGGCCGTAGAGGATGGGGTTGATGGGGTTGTATGCACGCCCCACTGGGTTTTGGGGAAATATGAAAACACGCGCCGAACGATCTTGACCGCCCTCGAAAGACTGAAGCAGAGACTTTCAGAGGATACCATTCCTCTTACGGTCTATCCAGGTGCGGAGCTACGGCTCGATGTGAGTATCTCTGAAAGGATCAAGGCTGGAGAGCTACTCACCATCAACGACACGGGGCGTTTCGCCCTTATCGAGCTCCCTGAAGATGTTCTTCCTCAAGGCCTGGATGAGTTTCTGTGGGATCTCAAGGTGAAAGGGATTACCCCTATCATCGGCCACCCGGAGCGAAACCTTGTGCTTCTCAAGGACCCGATGCGGCTCTATGATTGGGTCCAGATGGGGATTCCGGCTCAGGTTACGGCTGCCAGTCTTCTAGGGCGTTTTGGGGAAAGGGTGCAACGATTTTCTGCTTTACTCTTAGAGCACAATTTAGTACACATCATAGCTACTGACGCCCATGGATTAAGCAGCCGAAATCCCAAACTTTCGGAAGGTTTTAGAGTGATTGAATATATGAAAGGGGAAAAAGAAGCCATTGAGATGGCCTCTGAAACCCCTCAGCGTATCATCCATGGAGAAACCGTTGTGCCTGTCGAGCCCATCCCGATCAAACATAGTTTCCCCTTGAAACGATTCTTTTCCTTCTTCAAGGCCGTTATGATCATCTTTTTTCTTTCTGCGTGCAGCCAAGCATGGGGGCCTTCAATACAGGAAATCAAGCAACCTTCCGCCTCTTCCGGCGCCTCAAGATCTGAAACCGGCATTCCGAACTCAAAGAGCGATAAAGCGGCCGTCCAGGAGATTGGCACTGAGGCGACCCCGAAACCTGCTGATGAGAGGCTCATCCAGTTACAACGCAAGGAATTAACCCGCAAGGACTACATTCGGGAGAAATTCGAGGGCAAGGAGCTTCTTTTTCCGGAGGAATTGGAAATGGCTCCCCCCGGGCGCCCAATCTACAGTATCGGTGTGGAGGACGAGCTCTCCGTCCTTGTCTGGCAAAACCCGGATCTTTCAACGGAACTCGTCGTGAGGGATGACGGCAAGATCTCTCTGCCTCTCGTGGGGGAAGTGGATGTGGCAGGGCTCCAGGTCCCGGAGCTGGAACGTCTTCTCCAGAAAAAGTACGCGAGGTATGTGGAAAAGCCTCAGGTGACCGTCACGGTACAAGCGGTCAACAGCTTAAAGGTCTTCATAACCGGAGCGGTGAGGGTCCCTACGATTACCGC
>Ga0315533_1001572_pt1 | contig 17223 bp, 10 predicted proteins | sample SalMarSW160130MG_FD_203081 | JGI IMG/M metagenome (GOLD analysis project Ga0315533, IMG submission 203081) | Salt marsh sediment microbial communities from the Plum Island Ecosystem LTER, Massachusetts, United States - Salt Marsh Sediment SW1601-30 ... | reverse complement strand
TCCCCCTGCCCAATGCCTCCCCCTCGACCAAGATTTCGGCGGTAAATTGCTTGCTGTGGTCAGGACCAGTAGCTTCCACCAAACGGTAAACTGGCGTTGGCCTCTTTTGTCCCTGTATGAGCTCTTGTACCAACGCCTTGTAGTTTAGGGGTGTCTTCCCCGCCTTTATTTTTTCCAACTCCGGCTTGAGCTGTCTGAGAATAAATCGCCTGGCTTTGGCTAGCCCCTGGTCTAAATATAAGGCACCGATTAGTGCTTCCATAGCGTTTGCCAAGTTGCTCGCCTTCGCCCTTCCTCCGTTTGCTTCCTCACCTCGTCCTAACAAGAGCCAGTCACCAAGCTTGAGCGAAGAAGCTAGTTCAGCCAACGTATCGCGGCAAACTAGAGAGGCACGAATCTCAGTTAGCTCTCCCTCAGGTAGTTTGGGAAACTCTTTATACAGCTTTTTCGTTACAACGAAGTTAAGTATGGCATCACCAAGAAATTCTAAGCGCTCGTTGCTAGGCCGGGCGAAGTCGGGATTTTCGTTAGGATAAGATGAATGCACAAAAGCTTGCTCCAGTAAAGACTCCTGATGGAAAGATACTCCTAAGTTCTTCTGGCAATCATTCCAATCAATCATTTTCGGAATCAAGTATAGCAACAAAGCTTAGCTAGCTCAACCTGTCGCTCTGGCTCGTGCTAGCCACATTTTAGTTCATGGAAAGTGTGGGTAAACAAAACAGGCGATTGTGCAGCGGTAAACAATTCGGACAATTGTGCAATGGCGAAAATGAGGATAGCGACACGAAAGCCCGCATCTTCTTCGAGTTTGACACCTATCGCCACACGGTCATGCCGCCAACCCGCGCGATGTGCACCAGGCCACGCTCGTTCCCGGGAAGGTCGGTAACAGCCCTAGCCACCCTTCTTGGTCAATGCTTCAAACAGAGTCTTGGTATCCTCAAAGAGGGCTCGAGCATGCTCCAGGCCGCGGCGTATGTCTTCCTCGGGGCTATCGGAGAGCCTTCCGTGGCCAGGATAGAACTGGTCAACCCTGAGGCTGCTCAGCCGCTCAAGCGAGTTCATATAATCGCTGATATTCCCGGAACTGAAGATGCCGGACAGCGTGCCCCCGGCAAAAACGGTATCTCCGGTGAAGAGTAGCCTTTCATTAGGCTCATACAGGCAGATGCATCCTGAAGTATGGCCTGGCGAGTGAACGGTACGGAGACGGTATTTACCCATGTCTATGGTAGTATCTTGCTCCAGCCAGATATCGGCATGAAAGGGGACCGAGGCCGCGTCCATAGACTTCACCATGGTAACAAACTCATCCTGAAGCTCAATCTTATTAGCGGCAAGGCGATGGGCTGCTACCACGGCCGTCTTGAAGAAGAATGAGGTGGCTCCAATGTGGTCGAAGTGCTCGTGGGTGAGAATTATGAAGTGAATATCCGATACCCTGAGGCCCAGCTCCAGCAAGGAAGCCTCAAGCACAGGAAAGTTGGCCGCCATCCCTGTATCGATGAGCACGTTCTTACTGGTGCCTTTTATCAGGTAAACATGGCTCCCTGGCTTCTCCGCCGAGAACTGAAAGATGCCTGGTCTAAGCTCAACACTCATTCCGGTGCCTCCTTACCCTTGACTTTCGCCAACAGCAGATCTGCCTCCCGAATTCGCTCGCAGAGGTCGTGCATAATGGTAAAGGCGAACATCGGCTGCTGCTGAAGCATATACGAAAACTTCGGCCTATCGAGGGCGATAAGACAGGTATCCTCCTCAGCGACCGCTGTGGTGGAGCGAGGGCCGCCATCGATGAGAGTCATCTCGCCAAAGAACCCGCCTTCCTCGATGACGGTCACGGTGACTGTCTCGCCCGTGTCACCCCGGGTAAAGAGCCTCACCCTCCCCGAGTGGACAATATACATCTCGTTCCCCAAGCTGTTCTCTTCGAAGATGACCTCGGTTCTGTGATACTCCCTGGTGAATTTCTCAAAGGGTGTGTCATTCATCTCGTCCCGCCTGCCCTGCTCTTAAATTTTGGCCAATGCTTCCTCGGCCCTCGTCACCCAACCATCGGCTCCGCATTCTTTGAAGATCACTATCGCTTTGGTGAGATTCTCTTTGGCTTTTTGCGTATCGCCTTTGCGTTTGAACAACTCGGCGTAGAGGGCGTAGTCCTTTGCCAGATGAAACATCGTGCCATTCCTTCTGTCCGCATCGATGGCCTTCTTGATCCAGTCCTGTGCCTCAGATATGTGCTCTTCGTCGATGTTCAATAGAATCTCCCCTATGTAGCTTGCCATCCACCCTTCAAATACCTTCCATCTATTATCCTCGTAACATCTGAATATTTCATCCAGGTTCATATCCTTCTGGTTATTCATCACTTTTGAACGTGCCGAAGCTATCTTGTTTGAATTCATGAGGGAGGGCACAATTCTAGCACGTTGGAGGAGCTGAAATGCTTCATCATAGTGATCCTGAGATTTTTCATATTCTCCCATATCGAAATAGGTGTCGCCCAAGGCCCAATGTACAAAACCAGCGGGAAAAGCTAAATTGCTCCTTTGACAAAAGTCGCTACCTTTCAAGAGATGTTCTTCCGCCTCTTCCAAAAACCCCTTACAATAGCAGGAGAAACCATGGGATTGATGTGCGATGGCTTTCGAATAGCTGTCACCACTCTCTTCAGCTAGCCGCAGCGCCTCATCGCTGGTCTGGTAGGCCAGATTGATCTTACCCTGATAACCGTAAATCCAAGAACCTATCACACCTTTCACCACCGATATGCCCCAGAGGCTATTTGCCGCCACATTAATCTCCAGAGATCTTTCCAAATGATGAAGAGCTTTCTCAAACTCGCAATTCAGTTGCAGTGCCCAACCTAACCAGTAATTGGCCATCACTGAAGAAACGAGGTCATTCAACTCCTCAGCGATCATTACAGCATCCTCAAGGTGTTCTAAGGCCTTGGGGAAATCCTCCTCGACGGTGAAGTTGTACGTCCCTAATATGGTGTATATGTGGGAAACCCTATTCTTGTAATTCCGCTCTAAGGCGAGTTCAACTATCGGCTCAACAGCCTCTTTTGCTTCAGGGAAATGAGTGATCTCGAGGTAACGAAGCCCAAGAATTGTCCTGGCATCGATTATCTTCTTCCCCACGCCCTCTGTCTGAGGCGATCTTTCAAGGCAGGCTATCCTTTTCTCACCATAGGCAATTGCATCGTTCAAAGAGGCTGCCCTCTCAGCTTTCCTTTCCGCCAGCCGGCAGTACTCAGCCCCCTTCTCATAGCTCTCACCTGCGATATAGTGCTCAGCCAGTACTGCATAATGCTGATCTAGATTATCTTTATAGACCTCCTCAATGGCATCGCCTATGTCCAGGTGAAGCTTATTCCTCCTTTTGGTCATGACCGAATCATAGACCACCTCGCGGGTTAGGGCATGCTTGAAGATGTAGGTCGATCGGGGATATATCCCTCTTTCATAGAGAAGCTCTGCATCCCTTAAGGCTGACAGGTCGGACAGCAACTCCTGTTCTGATATGCCAGTCACCCGCTTCATCAACTCGTAGCTGAACTCTCTCTCAATCGCAGAGCCCGTCTTAAGCACGTCCTTGGCTGCTTCGGGCAACGAGTCAACCCTGGCCATGATGACATCTTGAATCGTACCCGGTATGGTTACATCATGAACATCTCTGGTTAGAAAATATCCACTATCCTTCCTCTCGATTATCTCAAGGTCTTTGAAGGACTTCATAAACTCCTCGATGAAAAAGGGAATCCCCTCCGTCTTCTGCAAGATCAACTCTTCAAGGTCCCCCGCTATTTCCTCCGTACCCAGGAGATGAGCTGCCATCGCCAGGCTCTCGCGGTTGGAAAGCCGGTTCAAGGTTACCTGGCTGTGATAGGACCTGCCGCCCCAGGTGTGCACAAACTCAGGACGGTAGGTAAATATCAAGAAAACCCGTGCCCCCGATATAGTATCCAGCCAATACTTCAAGGTATCCTCGGTGCTCCTATCAGTCCAGTGGAGGTCCTCAATGACCATTATCAAGGGCCGTAGCTCTGCACCCTTCAGGATAATTCGCTTCACTGCCTCGAGAATCCGATCTTTCCTGGCTTCCGGGCTCATGGATATGTTGTCTATGCCGCTGTCCTTGACCGATAGCAGCTCCAGAAGATAGGGAAGGGTGTTGGCCTCGTCTGCACCTAATAGCTTCAATCCCTCTTTCACCTTATCCCTGACCCGGTAGTCCTCCTCACTTTCCCTGATATCAAAGTTTGACTTCAAGAGGTCTATGACCGGATGATAGGCCACGCCTCTGCTGTATGAGAGGCACCTGCCCTCCAAAAAGGTAGCATCCTCGTTGGCTATGGCCTTTCTAAACTCATACAGCAGCCTGGACTTGCCTACTCCGGCCTCGCCCATGATGGAGAAGGCCTGGCCCCTGCCTGCCTTAGCCCGCTCGAAGCCATCCAGCAGCAGGTCAAGCTCCCTCTCCCGGCCCACAAATGGTGTCAGGCCCCACTCAGCACTTACGTCAAACCTCGTCCTTCTGGTGCTGGTGGCGATCACCCGGTAGGCCTTGACTGGCGCCTCCTTCCCCTTGACCTGCCTCTCCCCCAAGGCCTCAAAGCGGAAAAGGCCCTCGGTGACCTTGAAGGTCTCCTCGGTGACATAGGTGGTGTCCGGCTCCGCTAGCCCTTCCATCCTGGAGGCCAGGTTCACCGTATCCCCCATGGCGGTGAACTCCACCCGTAAATCATTCCCCAGGCTGCCGACCACGACGGGGCCGGTGTTAATACCAATACGCATCCTTATCGGGCCTATCCCGCTTTCGCTCTTTAGACGATTGCTGAACCTGGTCATCTCCCGCTGGATGGCCAGGGCGGAGCGGATGGCCCGCTGGGGGGCGTCCTCCACAGCGATGGGGGCCCCAAACAGGGCCATGATGCCGTCGCCGGTCATCTTGTTGACGGTGCCACCATAGTCGAGGACCTTGTGGATTAGGATCTCGAAGATCTCATCCATGATGGAGTAGATTTTCTCGTGGCCGATCTTCTCGGAAAGCGGGGTAAATCCCTTCATGTCGCAGAACATGACAGTAACCTGCTTGCGCTCACCTTCGATTTTGTCCCTTTGAGCCAGGATCTTCTCGGTGAGCCCTCCAGGCAGGTAACGCTGGATCTTCTCCAGTTTCTCGTTAAAAGAGAGCTCTCTGGGAGGCTGTTCGGAGGGAACTGTCAGATCGTGGCCACACTTTCCGCAGAATTCAAACTCAGGTGGGTTTGAGAAATTGCATTGTGGGCAAATCTTCTCGAATTTGGTTCCACATTTACCACAGAATTGTATCCCCTCTGGATTCTCAAACTGGCATTTCGGGCATTTCATTATTTATCTCCACAAATGGGTTCTAACAGGGCTTAGAAAGGAACTTTGAATTTTCATCCCGAACACCCCAGCGTCGCCAAGAAATTCGTTGGCGAGCTCCTGCTATTTATTATACCACAGCCGTCAACACATTCAGTGAAATTTGAGATAGCTTGAGGGTTTATCGGACGGAGACTTGCGAGCTTTGTCCAGAGCGTCTGCCGGATCAATCGAGTCGAACAAGATGGCTTTCCGTCCAACTGAGTAACAATACAGACTTTCGTTGCCCAAGCTGCACATTTTTGACGATTGTTACCTTGAGAACCAGGTACGTCTGTATAGTAGCATTCACTGATTTGGGCTCCACGACGCGGCTTGGAATCTTCCCAAGTCTCACACTAATAGAAGCCTGAAAGACTTGTATGCCCCCTAGTTGGTCTTGGTACAGATTGGGGGAATGCGCTCAGACCATGGCTTTGCCTTTTCCAGTTGACTGGCCAAACGGAATAACGTGGCTTCGTCACCATATCGTCCAACAAACTGCATGCCAATAGGCAGTCCCGCATCGTTCCAGTAGAGTGGAACTGACATGGCTGGCTGACCTGTAACATTAAACAGCGGCGTGTAAGGCATAAACTCAAAGACGTGTTCAGCGAGAACATCTATTCCGCTGAGCGTGCTAATCAATGCGCCGGCATTGAGCCTGCCCAGTAACTTCATAGCTGTAAGTTGACTCCCTTTGGGCTGGAGCGCACCCGTAACCACTGGCGGCATGGCCAGCGTTGGAGTCAGCAGGACATCGTACCTTTCGAAAAACTCGCCTATTTGTCGAGCTGTAAGTTGGGCCAGGTTAAGAGACCTCGATAACTCGGGTGCCCGGCACTGCCTGCCAAGCAAGCCGAGTGCCCATGTGCTGGGTTCAAAATCCTTAAACGAAGCTTTGCGGTTCAATAGCACCTCGGCGTCCTCAATTGTGGCTCTAGTTTCGACACAAACTATCCTCATAAAAGCCTTAGCAAAAGCTTTACCGTCTATTCGAGGTGCTGCTTCTACTACTTCGTGGCCGAGGTCCTGGCATAATCTAGCCGTCGCCTCTAGCCCTTTCACGCAATCTTTGTCAACAATGGCACCAAGAAAAGGCTCTGAGGTAAAGGCAATTCGCAACTTTCTTGGGTCAGTGCCAACTTCACTGAGGAAGGGACGAGCCGGTGGCACGGCACAGTAAAGAGCGCCGACATCTGGTCCGGCAGTGGCATCGAGCATGGCAGCACTATCGCGAACTGAGCGGGTTAAAACGTGGTCACAATGTAAGCCACGCCAGGCCTCACCAAAATCAGGGCCTATTGGGTTGCGACCCCGGGTCGGCTTGAGACCGAACACACCGCAGCAAGAGGCTGGTATTCGGATCGAACCGCCACCATCACTGCCATGAGCCAGGGGGACCATCCGTGCGGCTACAGCTGCAGCCGAGCCGCCGCTGGAACCACCTGGAGTACGTGTTAGGTCCCAAGGGTTGTTGGTCGGGCCAAACAACTCTGGCTCGGTTATCGGCACCAGCCCGAACTCTGGCAGGTTAGTCTTGCCAACAACGATGATGCCAGCTGCCTTAAACCGCTTGACCAGCTCACTATCATGGTCTGGTATGTAGTCTTTAAAAAACCGACTCCCGCTCGTTAGAGGAACCCCGGCGTAAGCCATCAGGATGTCTTTCATCAAAAAGGGAACACCCTTGAAGGGACCATCTCGCAGGTCTCCATCGGCAGTTTTTCGAGCCAGTTCATACATCTTGTGAATCACTGCATTGAGCTGTGGATTGAGCCTTTCGATGCGACTTATTGCCTCTTCAACCAATTCGCTCGGCTTGACCTCTTTCTTGCGCACGAGCTCAGCCAGACCGAGGCCATCATATTTTTCGTAGTCACTGAAGCCACTCATCATAACCCTCCTTGTTTACTTTCGCAGAGGCTGCTCAGGGATTTTGCTTGATGAATCAAGCAACCATAAAAATCCGGAAACATAATATCACTTCGAACTGCGCTATGACAATCACCGGTTATTGAGTCTTTGCTCGCATAATGAAGAACCGACGTCCGCTACCTGGTTAGCCATTCCGTCCTGATTTCGGACACAATAGCCGGAGGAAAACATCGTGCTATCGTCGCTTTACATTCTGTTAGGCGGTTATCTTCTCGCTGTGGATCGTATAAACTACGCCTCCTACACCCCCATCCTCAAGCCCCGGGTCAAGGCACCGCACATTGCGCCACACTAGTTCTGGCAATTCCTGTTTCCCGGACTCTGCCCATTCCATGGCCGTTTCCCACAGAGCATTGATTTCGAGCAGGACGGGGAGCAGAGCCTTCGGGCACATAATTCCTGTTGACTTCTGAGGATTGAGAAAGGGGTCGAAAACCAACCTGTCGCCTACCTTGGCTCCGGCGAAACAGGCTTGGGATTTTACCACCTCGGCAACTGTCTGGTACCCAGTAGTCTTCGGGATATTTCTGTAGAGTTTCTCTATTCCTGGGTGCAGTTTTGCCATCGCCTCGTCATCAAGGCCGGTAGTCAATCTAAATAAGTCTGCCGCTGCTCCTGTCAGCATTATGCCCTCCTTTCTATTGGTGAACTAACGTATTTGCTTTTTGCCTGCTTTCCTACAACATGGGTTTCAAACGTGGTGGTCTTGCCAAGATTGTCCACTTCCATTCATTTCAGATGCATTTCCTCTCCTGGGCATCACTCCTTTTCTTCTACAGCTTAAATAAAAAGGGCACCAGTAATCGCCATCTAACAGCGATTCCAGCACCCTTGCTTCACCCCCATCGTTCTCAGCCCCTGGTTTTATGATTTCAGTGGTACTACAGATACGTACAGGTTAAATATATTCCTTTTTGGGGATCTTGTCAACCTGTCACTTTCCTATACTTGGTATATTTCCACCAAATTAGAGCCTGTGTTGTCCTCCCGATATCCACCCTCTATCGCTCTTTGGGGCTTTCTCCCTTCAATGCTATAATAGTTCCTGAATCCTCATGGATATCTTAGCCACGCTTAATCCCGCCCAGAGAGAAGCTGTGGAGGCCATCGGAGGGCCTGTACTTATCCTGGCTGGACCCGGCAGCGGCAAGACCAGAGTGATTACTCATCGCATCGCCTATCTGATTAAATCCTGCGGCGTTAGCCCCCACAACATTATGGCAGTTACCTTCATCAACAAAGCCGCCCGAGAAATGAAAGAGAGATTGGAACAGCTCCTGGGTCAGGCAGTAGAAGCCCTGACCTTGGGCACCTTTCATGCTATCTGTGCCCGAATTCTCCGCCGTGAGGGTAAAGCTATCGAGCTTGACTCAAGCTTTGTCATCTACGATGAAGAAGACCAGCTAAGCCTGACAAAACAAGCTCTGGAAGAACTGAACCTCGACCCCAAGCAATATGCTCCTCGGGCTCTTCACTCAGCCATCAGCGCTGCTAAGAGCCGTCTTATCAGCCCTAATGACTACGCCCAGCGGGTTAGCAGCTATTTTGAGGAGATAGTTCACAGGGTCTATCAACGCTATCAGCAATTGCTCAGCCAGGGTCGGGCGGTGGATTTCGACGACTTGCTCATGAAGACGGTGCAGTTGTTCCAGGAGCATCCTCAAATCCTTAACAGATACCAGTCAAAGTATGTTCACATTCTGGTTGACGAATTTCAGGACACCAACATCGTCCAGTATATGTTGATGAAGCATCTGGCAGGAAAATACCGGAATCTGTGCGTGGTCGGCGACCCCGACCAATCTATTTATTCCTGGAGATTTGCTGATTTGCGTAATATCCTGAGCTTCGAGAAGGATTACCCCGAAGCCAAAGTAGTGTTTTTGGAGCAGAACTACCGCTCCACCAAAACTATTTTAGAGGTAGCCACGGACGTCATCTCAGTCAATATGCAGCGCAAGCCCAAAAAGCTATGGACGGAAAACGAAGACGGAGCTTCGGTAACTGTTATCGAAAGTTATAATGCCGAGGAAGAAGCTCAATCTGTGGTCAACGAGATAGAGAAGCTCATCGGCCAGGAACAAATATCCCTCAAAGATTGCGCTGTCATGTATCGGGTTAATGCTCAATCACGGGCATTGGAAGAAACTTTCCTGAGGTATGGTGTGCCCTACAGGCTTGTTGGTGGCACGCGTTTCTACCAACGGAGAGAGGTTAAGGACATTATTGCTTACCTCAGACTCATTAACAACCCCCAGGACAATGTTAGCCTTGTCCGGATAATAAACGTTCCTGTAAGGGGCATTGGGCAGCGTACCCTCAGCCATCTCCAAGATTGGGCAAAGGCTCATGATATCTCCCTCTTCGAGGCTTTAAAACAGGTGAGCCATAATCCTATTGCGAGCGAAGCGAAGCAATCTCTTCCTCCACGCATTACTCAAGCCCTGGCCGGATTTGATGCTGTTATGGCTGAGCTCATTGCCCAAAGCCATGAGCTAAGTCTTTCTGGTTTACTGGATGAGATATGGGAGCACACCAGATATAAAGAATATATTCTGGACAAGGAAGATGGGGAGGATAGATGGGAGAACATAATGGAACTGAAAAGTGTCGCTAGCGAATATGATGAGTTCAACCCCGAAGAGGCTTTAGTCGCATTTTTGGAAAAAGTAAGCCTGGTATCGGACATAGATGAACTGGATGAAAAAGCTGACGCTGTGACCCTGATCACCTTGCATCAAGCTAAAGGATTGGAATTTCCTGCGGTTTTTATCGTCGGCCTGGAGGAAGGAATTCTCCCATACAGGAGATCTTTTGACGACCCGGAAGAGATGGAAGAGGAGCGCCGTCTTTGCTATGTGGGAATAACCAGAGCCAAGGAGCGACTCTATCTTTTACGCAGTTACCGTCGAAGCCTGTTCGGCGGTAGCACGGCAAATCCCCCGTCCCGCTTTCTCCAAGATATCGCACCCCACCTAATAAGCCCAAGAGGACTATGGGAGGAGAGCCCAACTCCTGTAGCTAGTCCCGATTTCAATCGGGACTCCCAGCCTGCACCTCAGCCTCTTGGCACTCTAGCGCTAAAGGTCGGTGACCATGTCCGCCACAGCAAATTTGGCCCCGGCATAGTGATGAATTGCCTTCCTACCAGGGATGACCAGGAGCTGACCGTAGCCTTTGAAGAGGCGGGGGTTAAGAAACTCCTGGCCAGCCTTGCACCCCTGGAAAAAATTGAGAAAGATTTCGATTTTCCTTCATAAACTATTGACAAAATACACGAAACCGTGTAAAATAGAACGTAGATGCCTATTAAGGTTTTAGCGACCGAGGTAGTCTCTAAGATCGCTGCCGGAGAGGTGATTGAGAGGCCGGCCTCGGTGGTCAAGGAGCTGATAGAAAATTCCCTCGATGCTGGAGCCACCCAGATTGCCATAGAAGCCCAAGGCGGTGGAGTAGAGCTAATCAAAGTGAGCGACAATGGGGCGGGCATTCCGGCCTCGGAGCTGGAGCTTGCCTTTCACAGGTACGCCACGAGCAAGATCGACGATTTAAGCGACCTGGAGAAAATTTCTAGCCTCGGCTTTCGGGGTGAAGCTTTGCCCAGCATCGCTGCTGTCACCGAAGTCGAAATCCTCACTCAAACATCTTCGGAGGTTGTTGGCAGCTATCTGCATTTAAGAAAAGGGGAGGTAATTCGCAGGGAGAGCCGAGCCAGGCCCCAAGGCACTACCGTAACCGTGCGCCGCTTATTTCGCTATTTTCCGGCACGACTTAAGTTTCTCAAATCAGCAAATACCGAAAATAGCCACATCGCCCATTTGGTAAGCCAGTACGCCCTGGCTTTCCCCGAGGTTAAGTTCAGCCTGGTTCTTGATAAACGTCCCAGCCTGCGCACTACGGGCAACGGCGACCTGCGCGAGGTGGTAAATGAGATATATGGTTCCGAGCTAGCGCAAAGGATGCTAAAGGTAGAACAAAAGGACGGCCTGGCTAAAGTCGGCGGCTTAACAAGCCCACCTTCCTTAGCCCGTTCCAACCGCAACTATCTCAGCTTCTTCGTCAACCGAAGGTGGGTGCGCAGTCCCTTGCTAACTCGGGCGACCGAGAAAGCCTATCGTGGCTTACTTATGGATGGACAGCATCCCATTGCGGTAATCAATATCTCCCTGCCGCCTCAAGAGCTTGATGTCAACATCCATCCTGCCAAAGCCCAGATAAAGTTTTGCCATGAGCAAGCGGTCTTTAGCAGCGTACAGAAAACCATAGAGGAAGCATTAGCCAGGACTCCTATAGCCAGCTCGAAGGCCGTGCCCTTCTCAGTTAGCTCAGGGCAGTGGCAGAGCCCCCGCATGATAATGGATAACGAGCCGGCTTTTGTTGTCGCCCAGCTGCCGACCTTGGAATTACCAGTTTTGAGGGTATTGGGGCAGCTAGTCAACACCTATATTATCGCCGAGGGACCCAATGGACTCTATCTCATCGACCAGCACGCTGCTCATGAGCGCATACTTTATGACCAAATTTCAGCGCAGTGGGCACAAAAGGAAGTTGAAGTCCAGGGCTTACTCCAGCCCATAACCATAGAGCTCAGTCCCAGAGAGGAAGAGACCCTGAGAGCTAGTAGAGAGTTTCTGGACGAATTTGGCTTCACCATTGAGCCTTTCGGAAATAGAAGCTATGTGATACGCGCCATACCGGCACTAATGGCCAGGGCGAATATCATTGAGATAATAAGTACACTGCTTGATAGCCTTGCCAGCAAAGAAAGTCCCAGTCCTTGGGAGGAAAAAATAGCCCAATCTTTGGCTTGCCACGGTGCTATCAGAGCGGGACAGCAGCTAAGCAATGAAGAGATGCGAGAGTTAATAAAGCAGCTAGAACAAACCAAGCAACCGCGAGCCTGTCCCCATGGTCGCCCAACCATGATTCATTTAAGTTCGCATCAACTAGAGAAGGAATTTGGCAGGATAAGCTAGCCCCCTCCTGGCCCCACCAAGGGTGGTAAATTTGGGCTTTGCCTCAGTTTGAAGGCTGCTTTGTATATCCTCTGGATGGCATATTTTCTGGATTGCCGGTGTTACGGCAATATCTATGCCTTCCGTAGTCCTGTTTAACCTTCTTCAGAACAGTAATAACCGAGCTATATTTTTAAAGTTCTTTGGTTAGACCTTAAGCTCAAATTCGAAAAGTTACTTTGCAGCCTAAGTATATGTTAGAATAAGCGAGACTCGTTCCTTTCTTTGAATTACCTGGATAAGATTTCTACTCGGAGGTACATATGATCTACTGGGCTCAGTTACTGCATTTCTATCAGCCGCCGACCCAGGTGCCATCGGTGCTAAAAAAGATATGCGACGAATCATACCGCCCTCTACTCCAAGTCTTTGAGGAATATCCCAACGCTCAAGTAACCATAAACTTCAACGGCGTCCTGACCGATATGCTGATAGACTGCGGCCATATAGATGTAATCGAGGGCCTCAGAAACCTTGCCGAGAATGGCCAGCTTGAATTCACCGGAACCGGCAAATATCACCCTATTCTTCCCTTGATACCTAGGGAGGAGGTAAAGAGGCAGATAGACTTGAACACACAGACCAATCGCCGCTCATTCGGAAAGGGATATGCACCCCAAGGATTCTTTCCGCCTGAGATGTGCTATAGTCAGGACATTCTACAGCCCATTATCACGTCAGGATATCGCTGGATTATTCTAAGTGGTATCGCCTGCCCCGCGGAGTGGCCCCTCGATATTATTTACAGAGCGGAGTGTGAGGGACAGGAGATAGCGGTTTTCTTCCGTGACGATGTGCTCAGCAATAGGATAAGCTTTCAGGACCTGAAAGCTAAGGAGTTCATTGCTCATTTGGAGGAGTGGCAGGGTAAAAGAGAGAATATCTATGTGGTCACAGCTATGGATGCCGAAACTTATGGCCACCACATCCAAGGTTGGGAAAGGACATTCCTGGCCAAGGTTTACGAAGAGCTAGAACCACCCACAGAGCCCCTTGAAGAGGTTAAGCAAGCTAAGACATTGGCTGGACAACATGTCGCCCTTTTGACGAATAATGAAGCTGCCGGCAAAATCCAGATGGTCACCATCAGCCAACTTCTCAACCTCTTTCCCCAGGGTCAAACGATAGAGCCCAGGCCATCCTCCTGGAGTACCACATCCGATGACATGAAAGCCGGCAACTATTATCCCTTGTGGCAAGACAAAAAGAACGAGGTGCACCGTCTTCAGTGGGAACACCTGAGTATATGCATTGAACTGGTGAATAAAGCACTGGAGTGCGCCGATAATGAGGAGAGCCGGCAATCTGCTACCATTGCTCGGGGACTCCTAGATCGGGCTGCATGTAGCTGCCAGATGTGGTGGGCCAGCAATCGCCCTATGTGGGACATCAACCTCATCCACATGGGCCTGCTCGACCAATTGCGAACCGTGGTTAACGCTTACCGAGCTATAAACAAGAGCGGGGCCAGTGAGGAGACAAAGCGAGAATATTATTACCGCACTGTTGCTGCCAGGAATATTAGAAACCAACTGGAAGATAAGCTATTTGTGCAATAGCAGTGAAAGAGCAGAACTATGTACTGGAGCAATTTCCTTCACATATATCAACCACCAACCCAGACCGAGGCAATAGTCCGCAAGGTCACCGATGAGAGCTATCGGACGCTGGTGCGTGTCTTGAGGAAGGCACCTGGAGGCAAAATCACCCTCAACATAAATGCTGTCCTCACAGAACAGCTTGCCAGATACGGGCTTGATGACGTGATTCGAGGTCTCCGTGAATTAGCCGAGCGGGGGCAGATTGAGTTCACCGGGAGCGCCATGTATCATCCTATTTTGCCTCTTATTCCCAAGGACGAGGTCATCAGGCAGGTCAAGCTCAATAACGACATTAATCAGCGTTACTTTGGGGAAATCTACAGGCCTACGGGCTTTTTCCCCCCGGAGATGTGCTATAGTCACGAAGTAGCCCAAACCGTGGCCGAGCTTGGCTTCCGCTGGATAATTGTGGACGAACTTTCCTTTAAGGGAAAGATTGGCTCCGTTAAATGCGACCGACTTTATAAGGTAGAAGGGCTCGGAGATTTTCTGGTGTTCTTCAAGGAACGCCCCTTCAGCGCTGGCATTACCTATGGCACATATCCCTCAGCGGAACCTTTTCTGGCAGCTCTAAAAGGTGAGTTAGAGAAGCACAGCTATCTTCTCACAGGCACCGATGGCGAAGTCTATGGGCACCATCGCCCGGGGCAGGAAAAACTGCTCTCCGAGCTATTTGCCCGGGGAACCCCCAAGACCTGCACCATCTCGGAACTCATCAAACACTTCGCTCAGGTGGATACTGTGAATCCCTTGCCTTCTTCCTGGAGCACCTGGGAAGACGAGATGACACAGGGCATACCTTATCCTCAGTGGCAGTATCCCGGGCATGAGCTGCACAGGCTGCAATGGCAGCTCACCAAGCTTGTGCTGCACACTGTCAAGGGGGCTCCAACAAAGTCGCCTGGCTTCCCCGAGGCACGCAGACTTCTGGACGAAGGACTGCATAGCTGCCAGTATTGGTGGGCCAGTTGCCGGCCCTGGTGGAGTGTGGAGATGATTGAGTGGGGTGCCCAAAAATTATACCAGGCTGTAGAGTCGCTGGGGGATGCCATAGATAAGAAACGGAAAGAGGAAGTCAGCAGACTGTTTCAAGCAGTGGTGAGCAAGGCAAGGGAATGGCAAGAATCAGGCGAAGCCCAGCGTCTGAAACAGAAATATAGAAGGGAGCACCCCGAGGTTTCCACCGAACTTACCTTTGGGGGTTAGGGAGCGAGCTAATATGAAGTGTGCTTACGTCATCCTCGCCTTTCACGCCCATGAGCCGCTGTGGGACTTGCCCAACGAGCTCATTGCTCTGGTGGATGACCCCGAAATACGCGACGCCATTCGGGGAGAGAACTATGTTCTAAAAAGGGCGCGAGAGGAACGCGACATATACGCCCACTTAGTACAAACGGCGAATTCACTAGGGACTCCGGTAGCCTTGGATGTCACCAATGAACTTCTGATGCAACTAGCTTGGTACATACCGAAGACATTCCAGAACTTGGCAGCGGCTTACAAAAGCGGCATTATATACCCCTTGTACACACATGCCCATCATACTCACGCTGCCTTACTTACTTCCGATGAGATGGCTGATGAACTGCGTCTCAATATGGAACTGCTTCACAAAGTGATGGGTGTGCCTGAGCCAAGGCATCGTGGTGTCTTTCCCACCGAAGGGTCTGTGGACGCGGCTAAGTTAGCTGCCTATAAAGACAGCGGGATGGAGTACATCATCTTTCCTCATCTGAGTGACCACAAGGCACATTTCACCGTGGATGGCGAAGGCGATATCCAACACCACGCCTTTATGGTGGGGCCTGACATGCTGGCGCTGCCCCGCCATTTTCCGGTATCCCAATATATCTGGCGACCGATAACTCGTTATGACCCCAAAGGTGTGAAAAATCAGGGGTATATTCTGGGAAAGTACTGGGTCTTTGCCGAAGAATACCGCAATAAATCTTACATACTTTTTCCCATATCCTGGGAGGAAGCAGTAGCTGAGTATACCACCGTGCTGGAAAACGCACTGACGGAGGCGCCTGACCGGGGCTTAATCCTCTACATTCAAGACCTGGAACTCATGGACTTCGGCGATATTGCTCTTCGGATAATGGAGCAAGCCTGGAAAAATGTGATTACTAAGAACATCGCCGAAGTGCGGTTTATAACTCCGGATGATTATCTGGAGAGTCTAGGTGATATAGCAGAACTGCCTCGTGTCCGCTTTCATCAAATTTCCTGGGCCCCAGAAATACGCCTGGTTCTCCGCTACGATGGCCATTATCCACCACTTAACGCGGGGGAGTTCAGAGATGTAGACCTCGAAGAAGTGGTCTTCAAGCAATTACCGTTCGTCTTCTGGGAGCCTGGTCGTTTCCTTATAAATATTTATGGGGCAATCCTGGATGCCTTTGGCGTGCCCAGGCGACTAGCTGTAGACGCAACTTTGCTCCATGATACCAGATATGCTATCCCACGCTTTGATTTTAAAGACCAGCTAGCCTTGCACTACAGGCTAATGAAGCGAGCCTGCAACTGGGGCTGGCGACCTGAAGAGGGGCGCCAAAAGAGGCCCTTCTTACACGGCTATCGCCTTTCGGAACTTCTTCTCGGTACTGCGCCTGAAGACAGTGCCTTTGCTGGCACCAGATACGTGCACCCTGATGATACCCCCTACGTGGGAGCGGAGCGCATTCTGGAATTTCTTCTTGACACCCGATTTGATTACCTGAGAGCTGGTATTGAGGAGGGTGGTCTCGCTGGTGAGCAAAAGGAAGTAGCCTTGCTAGAGATTAAACGGGGAGAGAGCCATCGTGTCATCGCCACTGAATTTATTCACCGTGCACTCGAAGCCAGCCGCTCCGTTGAATCAGCAGCGACTCCCGATGGAAAGGGCGAAGCGTTGAATCGCCTTATTCGAGAACTGAAAGGATATTGCCGTGAGGTCTTTGTCGCCACTGACCACATACAGCGTGCCTGGGGTTATATCAGTGACCTAGATTCTATGATCCTGACCATGTACCAGCACCTCTACGAAATTTATCCCCCGAAGTTTCCCACGATGTTCAGAGAGCTTTTGCCCCAGGAGTGGAAAGCGCGAGAAAACCCAAAGTTGCTCTAGGCCACTAATCAAAGAGTACCTCTAAATGGAGAGGGCCTTAGTATAGTTGAAAAAACCCCTAAAAGATGTTTAATTGGAGATAGAAAGTAAACATCTTCTGTTAAGTAGAGAGAGTCAGAATTAGACGCACAAGTACATCGGGGAAAACTGCCCAGCCC
>Ga0315533_1001571_pt1 | contig 17227 bp, 17 predicted proteins | sample SalMarSW160130MG_FD_203081 | JGI IMG/M metagenome (GOLD analysis project Ga0315533, IMG submission 203081) | Salt marsh sediment microbial communities from the Plum Island Ecosystem LTER, Massachusetts, United States - Salt Marsh Sediment SW1601-30 ... | reverse complement strand
TGAGCGAGGTAACGCGTTAGGCGAGCGTTCCGTTTGCATCTGCACCAAATCCGACATTGCTGCAGCCGGTTCGATTGAGACATTTAAAAGGTCATGCAAATACTCTTTTGAATTTGTTAAGGTGTCGGTCGAGAATGGCGAGGGAATGGACAAGCTAAGCGAGTTTTTGTTCAGGCAGTTAAATATTATTCGCGTTTACGCCAAGCCGCCGGGCAAAAAAGCGGATATGGATGAGCCATTTACGCTGCCGGCGGGTTCTACTGTTATGGATTTGGCCACGGCTATTCACAGGGAACTGGCTGAGAAGCTGAAATTCGCGAGAATCTGGGGCACCGGTGTCTATGACGGCCAAAATGCTCAGAGAAACCATATCCTTAGCGACAAGGATATTATAGAGTTGCATTTCTCCTGATTTTCCCTAAAATTTTAGATGTGAGGTTTCCGCCTCTTAGTTGGTAAAATGCGATACGAAAGGAGTTACTATGTACACACGGAAAGCAATCGAACTGATAATGGCACTTGGTATTTGCTGTGCGCTGGGTCTGTTGGGGTGCGATACTGGCACGAATATTAAAGGCCCTGGTGCGAAGCTTGGCAAAATTGCCGAGCGCGAAGGCAGGGATTATCCTGTTCAGCCGATATCGTTCACCAATGTTAAGGTTACGGATAAATTCTGGACGCAACGGATTGAGACGAACCGAAAAGTGTCGATTCCTTATGCCTTTGACAAGTGTGAAAAAACCGGCAGGATTGACAATTTTGCCATAGCAGGGGGGCTGAAGAAAGGCAAACATCGCGGGGGCTTTCCGTTCGACGATACCGACTTATACAAGATTCTCGAAGGCGCATCTTATTCGTTGAGTGTTCATCCTGACGCAAAACTTAAAAAGTACCTGGATGAGCTGATTGTCAAGATAGCTGCTGCTCAGGAAGACGACGGTTACCTGTACACAGCCCGCACAAATAATTCCAAACGTTTAAGCAATTGGTTCGGGGAAAAGCGATGGGAAAAACTGGACGACAGCCACGAGCTTTACAATATGGGTCATCTTTATGAGGCGGCGGTCGCGCACTATCAGGCGACGGGTAAACGGACGCTGCTGGATGTTGCAATCAAGAACGCCGATTTCCTTGATACGGTGTTCGGCCCGGGCAAGAATGGGACCGTGCCCGGCCATCAGATAATTGAAATGGGACTTGCGAGACTGTACCGAACCACCGGAGACGAAAAGTACCTGAAATTGGCCAAATTTTTCCTCGACACCCGTGGTCCCGGCGGCAGAGAGTACAACCAGTCTCATCAGAAGGTTGTCGAGCAGAGCGAGGCGGTGGGGCACGCTGTGCGGGCATCCTATATGTATTGCGGTATGGCAGATGTCGCGGCGCTGACCGGCGACGATAGTTATCTTAAAGCAATCGACCGGATATGGGAGAACGTTGTCGCAAAAAAGCTTTATATTACCGGCGGTATTGGCGCCAAGAGTGATGGTGAGGCCTTTGATAAAGACTACGAGCTGCCTAACGCGAAGGCGTATTGCGAGACCTGTGCGGCCATCGGTAACGTTATGTGGAACCACCGGATGTTTTTGTTTCATGGTGACGCAAAATATATCGATGTGCTGGAGCGAACCCTTTACAACGGTCTGATTTCGGGAGTGTCGCTTAGCGGCGACAGATTTTTCTATCCTAATCCTCTTGAGTCGCGCGGTCAGCACAGGCGCAGCGCATGGTTTTCCTGTGCCTGCTGTCCGACAAACGTAACGCGTTTTATCCCATCAGTTCCCGGATACGTATATGCACATTCCGAGGACAAGCTGTACATCAATCTGTTCGTCAGTGGTTCCGGGACCATAATAACGAAAGACAACGCCGTGCGGATAAACCAGAAGACGCATTATCCGTGGGATGGGGCGGTTAAGATGACGGTTGAGCCGCGGAGCCCGGCCAAATTTACAATTTACGTTCGTATTCCCGGCTGGGCGCAGAACAAGCCGGTGCCGAGCGATTTGTATCGTTATGCCGACAGCAGCGATGAAAAAGTGAGTCTGAGCGTCAACGGCAAAGAGATTGCTTTGGATATGGAGAAAGGTTTTGTCTGCATTGAGCGGAATTGGAAAAAGGGCGATGTTATCGAATTGGAACTGCCAATGCCGGTGCGGCGGGTTGTGTCTGACGAGAAAGTCAAGGCGAATACAGGCAGGGTAGCCCTGCAGCGTGGCCCGATTGTGTACTGCGCCGAGGGTGCTGATAATGACGGCCATGTTCTTAATCTTGTTTTGCAGGATACTGCCGAACTGAAGACAGAGCATAGAAGGGATTTGCTCGGCGGCGTAACGGTGATTCGCAGTGAGGCAGTTGGTCTGAGCTATGACAAAGAAGGGAAAATACAGTCAAGGCAAAAACAGGATATCGTGGCTATTCCCTACTGTGTCTGGGCGAATCGGCGTTCCGGCGAAATGGCGGTCTGGCTGGCGCGAGATGAATCGGCGGCGCGGCCTCTGACACCGCCGGGGATGAAACGCGAGATGTCTGCGGAGAGAACAAGGCCAACCGTTAAAATCGATGCAACTAAAACCAGAGAGCCGATTTCGAAATATATCTACGGTCAGTTTATAGAGCATCTCGGCAGGTGTATTTACGGCGGGATTTGGGCAGAGATGCTCGAAGACCGTAAGTTCTATTTTCCCATCAAGGCGAATTACGCCCCCTATCGAGGCACGCAGGGCGTTTCCAAAGAACATCCTTTTGCGGTAGTAGGCGCCTCGCCCTGGCAAATCATGGGAGCGGCTGATTCGGTGGTTATGGTCAAGGAAGATTCCTTCGTTGGCGAGCACACACCGCTTATTCAGTCCGGCAGCGGTATCCGACAACTCGACCTGGGTTTGGTTAAAAATAAAAAATATACCGGCTATATCTACCTCAAAGCCGGACAGCTCCCGCTCCCGTCTTCAACAGAGGACACAGGAGCGAATGTGACGATATCACTTATCTGGGGTGATAAACCGGAAGAACGAGACGTTGCTCACTTTAGTATCGATGCGAACCGTTATACCAAACAGCAATTCCAGTTTACAGCCGGTGCCTATACGACAGAGGGTAAACTGGAAATCAAGGTAGCCAATGGTGCGTGCTTTGTGGGTACGGTCTCTCTGATGCCGGCGGACAATATCGATGGTATGCGGGCCGATACATTGGGATTGCTTAAAGAACTCGGCGCCCCGATGTATCGCTGGCCCGGCGGAAACTTCGTCAGTGGTTACGACTGGCGCGATGGTATCGGCGACAGGGACAGGAGACCTCCTCGCAAAAATCCAGCGTGGACGGGAGTAGAGCACAATGACTTCGGCTTCAACGAATTTATTCGTTTTTGCCGTCTGGTCAATGCCGAGCCATTGGTGACCGTCAATACCGGTTTCGGCGATGCCTACTCCGCGGCTGCTCAACTGGAATATTCCAACGGCTCGGCTGATACAATCATGGGCTCTTTGCGGGCCAAGAACGGTGAGCCGGAACCCTTTGATGTTCGCTACTGGTGTATAGGCAATGAAATGTGGGGTAATTGGCAGCTCGGCTATATGAAGCTGGAACATTATGTCCTCAAACATAACTGGATTGTGGACAAGATGCGCGAGGTTGACCCGAATATCGTCCCGATTGCCTCCGGAAATGCCGGCCCGTGGAGCAAGGGATTGCTGCGGCACTGTTCGAATCATATAGACCTGATTGCAGAGCATTTTTATTGTAAGCAAAAATCTGACATTATCGAACATACCTCCCAAATCGCCGACAATATCAAACAAAAGGTTCAATTCCATCAGCAACTCCGACAAAATTTGAATACTCTGAAAGATAAAGATATACGAATTGCCATGACTGAATGGAACTACTGGTATGGTCCGTATCTGTTTGGCGAATTAGGAACCCGGTATTTCCACAAAGACGCTCTTGGGATAGCCAAAGGCCTGCACGAATATTTTCGTCATTCAGATATAATTTTCTTAGCTAATTATGCCCAGACGGTCAACGTCATCGGCTGTGTCAAAACTTCCAAAACCGATGCTGCCTTTGCCACAACAGCTTTGCCTTTGAAACTCTACCGGCAGCACTTCGGCACGATTCCGGTTGAAGTTGCAGGTGTTGTTTCACCCGTCGATATAACAGCCGCCTTGACGAGCGACAAAGAGGCACTTACGGTTGGTATTGTCAATCCTGCCGAGAGCAAATACGAATTTACATTGGACTTAAAAGGCATAAAGCTGACCGGCAGTGGACAGCTTTGGGTGATATCCAACTCTGACCCTATGGCTTACAACGAGCCCGGCAAAGAGCCACAGGTTGTGATTGAGGAAAAAACGCTTGCAGAAGTCTCCGATGTGTTAGATATTCCGCCACTTAGCATCTGTCTTTACAAACTGAACATAAGCAAATAGAATATAATTGTTTTGAACAATTGATTCCGGAGAATTTTAGATGGAGTGCAAAAAAGAGCAGAACCTTAAAGACTGCAATTGCACATATCCATGTAGCAAAAAGGGGGTATGCTGCGAATGTATAAAGTCTCATTTGGCTATAAAGGAGCTGCCTGCTTGCTGCTTCCCTGATGATGTTGAGAAAACTTACGACCGCAGTTTCACGGCCTTCGCCAAGGCCTGGGGATTGTAAACAAAAAAACACATTGCAAAAAAAGCCGGGGCAACAAGCCCGGCCTTTTTGATAGAACTTATATTGAAGGACTATTTCGGAAGTTTGTCCGGCGCGACCTCTTCGACGTGCAGGTCGCCATAAATCACGCGATAGGTCTTCGAGTCTTTCGGCTGATACCAGAACACCAATTTTTCAGCATCGCCGAGTTTTACACCTTGTCCGGCATAGCGCCACTTGCCACCGCTTTCGTAAATTTGGAGGAACAGCATTCCTCGTATAAATTTCATCCCCAGTTGCTTTTTTTCATCATCCGGAAGGTCCAACGGAGCAAGCTTTTCTCCAAGCAGAGGCACTTTTTTCATGGTATTTTCGGTGCCTATAGCCTCCGGGAACTTGCCATCCATCAGAACATCGGCCCAAATCCGCAAGCTTTCAATAAAGTCCTGCTCGGTGGCCCCTGAGAAGTCGAACTCGGTTTGCTCTAACGTATATCCCGGTGGCACGTCCATACTAACCAGCGAGTCCTCTACCGGCGCATCAAACTTGAAGTTCTTCAAAATAACAAATAACTGTACCAATCGAAGTTCTACCCGTATCGGAACGGCTGTTTTAGGATCGGCCCAGATGGTCACTTGCTCATTTGGGCCCTGGGCAGCAAAGCCGATAGTTTTTTGTCCGTCGATGTCCTGTTCGCCAAGTTCTTTAACATTAGGACTATCTTTTAACTTCATAAGGACCTTCCGAACAAACTCTATGTAGTTTTTCGTTCCTTCCTGAAGTGAGCCTTTTATATCAATATAAACGGCTGTTTTTGCTTCGGTATCAAGTGCGAGTATTTTCGCACTTTCCAGGTCAATAATAGAGGTCATGTTTGGCAGGTTCGATATGGTCCTTCTGATTCGTTGACCCACAACTATTTCGTGCATGACGGGGCCTGTTTCTTCGTCTTCGCCTATAATGAAGTCGAAAATCACAGTACGCGCGTTAAGGATGGGCTGGATGACATCCGCGAAGGTTACAGTACCACCGAAGAATTGGCTGAAGCCAAAAAATGCTGCTACGATTATCACCGCCGCAGCGGCTAATTTTGTTATTTTGCTTTTCATAATAAACTCCCACAAAACATAGTGTTTCGGTTGTCTTTTTTGCATTAAAGTTTTGGCAAAATCTTTTGACGTTTGGTCTGCGAGCCTGTGCACATCAGCCGGCACATCTTCACTGCCGATATTCTTCAGGATTTCTTCGATTCTTTCTTCGTTCATTTTTATCTCTCCTGTTCTACTAAAGCGGCAAGTTTGCTTTTCAAAGTACCGATTGCCTTGGATACGTGCGACCTTGCCCCGGCTTCAGTGCAACACAATTTTTCAGCGATATCCATGTAATCATGCTGCTCCAAGTATCGCATTACTATTGCCCGGCCCTGCCTGGCGGGCAGATGACCTATCTCGCGTCTTACTATTGATGTCAGCTCCTCTTTGTTGAGCTTTTCGTCCGGTCCTTTATCTGTGCTGATTCGGCTTCGGGCGAATTGGCCATCTTTGCCGATTCTGTTTCGCCACGCGGTGGAATTGGCCGTCAGTGCAATCCGATAGATGTACGCACCAGCTTTTTTGGTGTTGAGCTTCTCGATGTTCTGCCACATCCCTAAAAGGGCATATTGCATTGCCTCGGTGAAAAGCTCGCGGTCACCTGTCAGTTTCCAAAGAACAGATGTTAGAAATCTGACATATTTTGCTCTTATCTGTTCGAAGGTCTCTGCTCTTCTGGATAAATTCATCTATACAACTCCAATATTCCTAAAACCTGAACGCGTTCGGTGCCGTAAGGCATGGCTAATGCCATTTCCATATAATAATAACAGCCGGGATTCCATCTTGTGTAAAATATTTTGTAAAAAAAACCCCGCAATAGATTACGGGGCTAAATATTTCTGTGTTTTTAACGAATTGCTATTCGATTCTTGCAATATTATCAAAAATTGATTTTTTTTTCTGTGAGGCGTTCGTAGGCCTCGATATATTTTTTGCTTGTTTTAGCGGCAATGTCGTTCGGCAGCTCTACGCCGAGCCCGGATTTGTCGAAGTTTATACTCTCTAAGTAGTTACGTACAAACTGCTTATCGAAGCTTTCCTGGTCTCTGCCCGGCTGATATTTATCGGCGGGCCAGAAACGCGAAGAGTCCGGAGTCAAAATCTCATCAATCAAAATAATCCTGCCGTCCACAATCCCCCACTCAAACTTTGTGTCGGCAAGAATCATCCCCTTGCTCTCGGCGTAATCACCGGCTTTTTTGAAAACCTCTATACTTTTATCACGCACATAGTTCGCCCGCTCTTTTCCAATGATATCAATGCATTTCTCGAAGCTGATATTCTCATCGTGTGTTCCTCTCTCAGCTTTTGTTGCGGGAGTGAATATAAATTCCGGCAGCTTCTCGCACTGCTTAAGGCCCGCCGGCAGTTTCTGACCGCAAACTGTGCCGCTTTGCTTGTATTCTTTCCATCCTGAGCCGGCCAGATATCCCCGGACCACGCACTCAACAGGTAAGACTTCGCCTTTTTTAACCAACATACTCCGCCCGGCCAGGCGAGCCTTAAAATCGCAAAAAGGAGGTGGAAAACTCTCAACATCGGCGGCAATTAAATGATGCTCAACCTCATCGCTTAGAAAGTCGAACCAGAACAGAGAAATCTGCGTCAAGACAATTCCCTTATGAGGTATTCCATTGGCCATAACCACATCGAAAGCGCTTATCCTGTCGGTAGCAACTATAAGCAGCTTATCGCCAAGGTCGTATATGTCGCGGACCTTGCCACGATTAGGCTCAATACCGGCTATATTTGTCTTCAAAACCGTCTCCATAATTGTCCTTTCCATTGGGCCAGCTTCTTTCTATTTTGCTTGTTTTATGCTACTTCATTTTCTATTCTTGAATCAACATATAAAAACACCTTTTTTTTGACCTCTTCGACATCTTTTGTTTGCGGCAGTAAATCAACCAGCATCTGGAGAAATTTGCGCTGCTTTATACGTTTTAGTGTTGCAGTAAAGTTCACATCATAGACCCAGCCAAGCTGGCAGAGCTTCATATCATTTAGTGTCCTTAACTCTTCGTAAGCTATTCGCTGACCACGAAGAATCTTCTCGACTATCTCCTCAGAATACTCCGGCTCGTCAGGAAGCTCCAGCTCTAATTTGAATCCCTCCGGATTATCTTTATATTGCTGATAGTATTCTGTTACCACATGGAAAACATCGATCTTGTCAGCATCTCGTATTAATTTCGAAAACAAGAGGCAATCACCGTTTAAATCTTTCGGGAGCTCTTTTCGCCCGTGATATTCAATCGCCTTCAGTATCAATTCCCTTTCTTGCTTATCTAAATCATTAAGCACTTTATTTTGGCGTAGGACCTCCACGCCGAGAAGATTATGGTCCACGCTTTTCGGGTCGTTATATGTTCGGTGCCTGACGAACTGCTCGAACCGCCCGATATCGTGAAAAAGCGCTATGGTTTCCGCTATCCGCATTTGATTATCCGACAAATTTAGATGCCCGGCTAAATACATCATCTCTTTACAGGTTCGCCGGCTATGCTCTTCCTTGAGCTTCAAATTGGCATTTACGAAATCGTCATTGCCATAAAAGCCGGACACATAATCATAAAACCACCGTCTGAAATTCTCAAGCTGTTCTTGCTTCATTATTTCCTGAGCTCCTGATAAGGAATTATTTACCACGAATTTTTAGTAAAACCCATATTACATATTTTATAATGGCTCACATCAGATATAATACAGTCTGAATCGATAATAGTCAAAGGAGCAAAACGATATGCCAACAGTAAAGGATATTATTGTCAGAAAGCCCACGGAAGAAGAGGCCAAGAACTGCAAGGTCTGGCCAATCTGGAAGTGTCAGCCCAGCACCTTCGACTGGACATACACGGAAAAGGAAACGTGCCTTTTAATCGAAGGCAAGGTAACGGTAACCGGCGGCAAGGAATCGGTAAGTTTCGGCCCGGGTGACCTTGTGATTTTCCCGCAGGACCTCGAGTGTACCTGGCAGGTTAACGAAGCAGTAAAAAAACACTACAATTTCGGCTGAAAAAATTTGAATCTCGGTCGGATTTAGACTTTTCGTACTGCGAGTGTATAGATTGACCTTTGGTTTCTGATGTATTTTCTTTCGTAGTTTGTACCGGTCTGTTCGCCTGGTTCTGCGCCTGCGGCTGGGAGAAATTCAATTTCCTCAAGCTTTTCACTCTTGTCAGCTATCAGCTGTTTTATCTCTTCAAAATAATCGGCGTGGTCGGTAGCGATTCTTATCCGGCCATTGGTTTTTAAGCAGCGGAGCAGATGCTCCAGGTTGGTGGGGCAAAGGAAGCGTCTTTTATGGTGTCGCCTTTTCGGCCAGGGGTCGGGGAAATAGACGTGGAAACAATCGACGGAATTGTCAGGTACGAAGTCAGCCAAAAAGACAGCGGCATCGGTACGTATTATCCGTACATTTGTCAGGCGCCATCGGCCTATGCGGTCTACGGCATAGCGGTAGTATTTGTTGGCTCGCTCGATACCGAGGAAATTCAGGTCCGGCTGGGTTCTTGCCTGGTTTAGAAGAAAAGTAGCTTTGCCCGTGCCGATTTCAATATGGACGTGGCCGGGACGTCCGAAAATCCGGACAAAATCGATTTTGCCATCCAAATCTTCCGGGTTTAATGAGACTGAAGGATAATCATTTAATTTTCGAGCCATATTATCCCTTAACGCTCTCAAAAAGCACAATAATTTATAGAAGTAAAGAATTCAATTGCCCTATTATACAAAATATAGGGGTTTTAGGTAAGGTCCGGAACCGCTGTTTATTTGTATCTGGATTAAAGTGGACACAGGGACAAATCGATAAAAGTGTGAACTGGTTCTTGGTTAATGCGTATTTATTATAGGACAATAGCGCAGGCCGTAAGGTAAGGAGATCTGGAAAATGATTCTCCAATTATTTAGAGCGTCGCGCAGGCGAGTACTGATTGACATCAATACTCAAAAAGACTTTCTATTGGCTGGTGGAAAAGCTTGCATAAGAAACCACAGGAGAGTATTGGCACATATTCGCAGGGCGATAGCGTGGGCGCGGGTCGCAAATATCCCGATTATCTCGATAGTTGAGGTTTATCCGGATAACAACGGCAATGGTGCCATTAAATATTGTATAGACGGCACGGAGGGTCAACAAAAGATAGGGTACACGTTGCTGGGCAGCCGCATAAGCTTTCCTGCAGATGGCAGTACTGATTTACCGCGTGATATGCTGCGGAGGTACAGGCAGGTTATTCTTCACAAGCGTTGCGTTGACCCGTTCGAAGAGCCGCGTATCGACAGACTGCTCAGTGAAGTTAGAGCCAGTGAGTTTATTCTGGTCGGGGCCAGTGCCGAAGACGCTGTTATGGCGACGGCACTTGGATTGCTGCAGCGGGGCAAGAGAGTGAGTGTTTTAATCGATGCAGTGGGTTCGCATAATAAAAGAGAGGCGAGATTAGCGCTTAGGAAGATGGAAGCCAAGGGAGCAAAGTTAATCGAGACCAAGAGACTTGCGGGTACTTCACATCTAAGGCGCGTTGGTATATGCGATTGCAAAAGCTGCCATGGATTGGCGGGCAAGACGCCGCCAGAGGATGAATAGTATTTAACTTTTTGTATCGGGCATATTCACTTCGCAATACAATTTTAGAAGGGCGGTTTTTTAAGCTCTTCGTTTTTGGGTAAGTCTTTGAGCGCGTTCAGGCCGAAGACTTCAAGGAACTTCTTCGTCGTTCCGTATAGCATCGGCCGACCCAGAACTTCTGCTCTGCCAAGGATTTTTACCAGTCCTTTGTCCATAAGTGAGCGAACCAAATCGTTTACCGCAACACCCCTTATAGCCTCGATGTCGGCTCGTATAACCGGTTGTTTGTATGCAATTATCGCCAGAGTCTCCAGCGCTGCAGGGCTTAGTTTACTGTCACTGCGTGAGCGAAGCAATTTTTTAAGCCAATGGTTATAAGGGCTTAAGGTCAGCATTTGATAGCCACCGGCTATTTGCTCTATCCTGAAGGCGTTATTGTTGGCCTGGTATTTGTCGTTGAGATTTTTAATATGCTGGCGTACTTGCTTTATGGGCGTTTCCACTATACTGACTAATCGCTCTGCTGTTAGGGGCTCATCGCTGGCGAATAATACCGCTTCTATAGCTGACTCGACCGTCGGCTCAATATTAGTGTATGATTGTGATATATCAATTTGCTCTTTTGTTCCTTGCTCTTTATCTTCTGTCATATTTCTTTCCATCTAAAGGGGTCTGCGTCTTTTTTGCTGATTTTTATTGTTACCTTTTTCAGCTTTTTTTGCAACTGTTTAGCGAAATTTTTCAGTATGAACCGTTCCGAGACACTATGACTTAAGCAGATGCAGGTCATATTTGCCTCTTGCGCGGCCAGAGCTTGATGATGTTTCAGCTCGCCTGTGAGATACAAATCGACCTTTGCGGCGATAACGAGGTTGATGAGCTTGCCGCAGTAGCCGGCGCAAACCGCTGCGGTTTTTACCAAACGTTTTTCATTTCCGACAACGCCGATAGCTTTTGCTTCGGTATATTTTTTTATTTTCCCGACGATTTGTTCGAGCCGCATTGGTTTGGCGAGCTTGCCGATTCTGCCCAGCCCGAATTTGTTCCGGGTATTATAAAGTTTGAAGACATCGAAGGCAGGTGTCTCGTAGGGGTGTGCGTTTTTTATCGCTGCTATACAGGCATCGAGCTTTTGTGAAGGCACAATCGTCTCGAATCTTACCTCCGATACCTTTTCCAATTTCCCTTTTTTCCCTATAGCTGGCTTTGCGCCTTTCAAAGGCAAAAAGCCGCCCACTCCCATTGCGCCGAAGCCACAGTGGCTGTAGTTTCCGATTGCACCTGCACCGGCGGCAAAGACCGCATTCGAAACCTTATTCACCGCATCGGCAGGAACAAAAACAACGAGCTTGTAATGCACAGCATGCCTTACGGCATTATCACCGGCAGGGCTATCAACATAATCGCCGATGGGCTTTGCGTTTTGAATCCCAATTATCTTGGCCAGGCCGTCGTTTACTCCGCCTAAAGCGGAATCCAGGGCCGTATGTATCGAAAAAACTGCAATCCCACAGCGGGCCAAATTATAAACAACGCTGCTTGTGACATCGGTGGTGATTTTCTTTAGGCCATCCCAAATGACTGGGTGGTAACTTACAATCATTTCGGCCTTTAATTTCTTTGCCTCTGCAAGCACTTCTTTGGTAATGTCGATAGTCAGCAGGATATTTCTTACATTCTTTTCCGGGTCACCTATGAGCAAGCCCACATTATCCCAGTCCTGGGCCAGTTTCAGGGGCACTATTTCTTCAATTGCTGCAGCTATATCTTTTATTTTCATTTGCTTTTACTGCATTCGGTTTTGAAAAATTCGTCGTACTTCTTTTGCAGTTTTTTTGTCATCGGGCCGGGCCTGCCGTTGCCTACATCATGATTTTCTACCCTGCATACCGGCAGAATCTGCATAATTACATTCGTCAGAAAGATTTCATCGGCGCCAAGCACGTCGTTTATATAGAGGTCTTTTTCGGCCAGATTGATAGAATCTCTAAAGGCAATCTGGCAGACGGTTTTTCTCGCAACTCCGGCAAGTATTGGTGTTCTTATGAACGGGGTGTAAAGAACAGAATCCTTCACCAGAAATACGTTGCTTATGCACCCTTCGGCAAGACGATTATCCACCGTGAACCATAAGGCCTCTGCCGCTCGTTTTTGGTGTGCCCGCTTTAGGGCGAGCATACGCGAGAAATAGCTCGTTGTCTTGTGTCCATAAATCGGTTCAGCGACGTTCTGCCTGAATGGCGACAGCACCACGAGGACGCCGTTCTTATAGTATTCTTGTGGATAGGGAGTTAATTTCGTGGCGGTGATAAGAAGTGTTGGTTTTTGCTGCTCACCTTCCTTTGGCATCGGCCCGGAAGTTACGGTCAGACGCAGACGTGCCTCGGTCAACCCGTTAGATACGCCGCCTGCCGTAGGCGAGTTAAAAGGCACACCCGGGCTTCTATCTAACGGGGTCAATTTGTTTGCCTTGAGTAATTTATAGATAGCATCGGTGATATATTTTCTGTCGTAAGTTTCTTCTATCGGAATTGATAAGGCGCCTGCGCTAAAAAACAACCTGTCCAGATGGTCTTTCAGTGAAAAGACAACACCGTTGTTGGCTCGCATCGTCTCGAAAAGCCCTGCACCATACAAAAAACCGCTGTCGGCCACAGATACACAGGCCTTATAAATATCAACTAACTTATCATTTAAAAATACTTTTTCCTGCATTGCAAAATCTTTATCAGTTTTTGCTGTTTGCTCTTATCATCATTCGGCCCCGCCGTGCTTGCGGAGTAAATCAGCAATATCGTCATGTCCAGCAACAATCGCATATTTCAAAGCAGTGTGGCCATTATCAGTTATAGCGTTGACCTCTGCACCCTTGGCAATTAGAAGCTCGATCATACTCTTGTGTCCGTCAATGCACGCCATATGCAGAGGAGTATGGCCAACATTAGTCCTGACGTTGACTTGCGCTTCGTTGTCAAATAGAATCTCAGCCATTTGGTTGTTACCGGAATTTGCCGCCATGTGCAGAGCGGTCCAGCCAAATTCCTTCTTAGAATTCCCCCATCCGGACTCTTCAAAAGTTTTGGCGTTGACTTCTGCTCCATTGGCAAGCAGAAGCGCAATCATCTGATTTTGGTTGGCATCAGCCGCCATATGTAGAGGAGTCCAGCCCTCTTTGTCTCTGGCATTAACCAGTTCCGGCTTTTCGGCCAATATGGATTTAACCCTCCCGAGGTCACCTTGTGCTGCAGCAATGTGAATTTCTGAATCACCACCTGTGAGCACCAGCCAAACGACCAAGAACATCAATACGACAATCAACAACGCCAATAAAATATTCAATTTTCTACTATTGAGCAGGGTATTTGTCTCTTTCTTGTTCATTGTGGATTTCCCAGCTGATTTGTCAGACTTAAAGCTTTGAATTTTGCATTTTAGTCATTTGTATTTGTTTTGTATTTCGGATTTCGAATTTCATGCTTTGTGTTGCTTTTATTCCTGCGAGCAATGCTCTTGCTTTTGTGATGGTTTCGTCCCATTCGGCCTGTGGTTCGGAGTCCGCGACTATTCCTCCGCCGGTCTGGGCAAAGGCCATTTGATTTTTAATAACAATTGTTCTTATAGCGATATTCAAGCAGACGCTTCCATCGAGGCCGATATAGCCAATGCTGCCTGTATAAACGCCTCTGGCTGTCGGCTCGGTCTCATCGATGATTTCCATAGAGCGAATCTTCGGAGCGCCGGTAATAGAGCCGCCGGGGAACATCGCCTTTAAGATATCACAAAAGGTTATTTCGCTGCGGAGTTTTCCAGCAACGGTTGCCACTGCGTGAAAAACCGTCGGATAGGTCTCAATAGTTCTCGGCTGAGTTACTTTTCGAGTGCCGGGTATGCAGATTCTGGCTACATCGTTACGCTCGAGGTCGATTATCATATTCAGCTCTGCCTTTTCCTTTTTGCTGGTCAGCAGCTCGTTGAAATTTCTTTTGTTGGTTTGAATATTGTTTGCCTCGACTTCGCTCGGGACAGGTTTAATATATGGCCGGGTGCCCTTAATCGGCTTGGTTCGGATGATACCGTCGTTAATTGTTATAAACATCTCCGGCGAGGCGCTAACTATATGAAAATCGCCGCTGTCGATATAAGCCGCATAGGGGCTGGGATTGTAGTAGTTTTGCCAGTGGAAAAGGTCTATCGCCCCGGCTGTATAATCGCATTCGAATCGCTGTGAGAAATTAATCTGGTAAACATCACCGTCATAGATATATCGCTTTATTTTGTTGAACATCTGCAGGTAATAATCTTTATCCATATTGCATTGAATTCGTGAGAAATCTATATTTTCAAGGTCAGCGGGATTAGGCACTGGCATCCTAATTCTCTGGGACCGAATCAGCAATTCTTCAAGAGCTGCTAATTTGTCCTGTGGCTTTTCGCAGTCGTCCGGCAATTCTACAGCAATCAGCCAGAAGTTGTTTTTTAGATGGTCGTAGGCGATAAGCCGGTCGTAAAAGCACAGCCGAATCAGCGGCATTTGAAGGTCGTCTATCGTGGTTTCAGGTAACTTTTCGATGTATCGGCCGAGTTCATAGCTAAAATATCCAATCCAACCGCCACAGAAAATGCCTTTTGGCAATTTCGTTCCTGCATATCGCATATTGCGTATTGCGTCTGGTTCAAGGTTATATTTCGTCAGGGCCTTGTGTAGTTTTTCAAAGGGGTCTTTTTGGCCTGCTCTAAATTCGAATAATTCTTTAGGTTCAGCGGCCCAATAACTGAATCTGTCCGCATTTGCTTTGGATATATTTCCTCCGAGGATAGATGCACATCTTCGGCTGGCGAAAATCTCACTTAGTGCAGGCAAATTTATGGGTGCGCTGATTTTTTTATAGTGCAGTTTGCAAATAGAGCTTTGGCGTAAGCCATCTTGACGATTATATGTCTCGACAACTGTCCCTGATGTCATTGTGGCAAACCTTTCCTGAACTCGTTTATAATCTGCACACCCGAGGAGGTGCCTATTCTGTCTGCTCCTGCGTCTAACATTTCAAGGGCCTGCTTTAGCGTTCTTATTCCACCGGCTGCCTTTATTTTACAGCTTGGAGCTGTTTCTTTCATTAGTTTTATATCCTCGATTGTCGCTCCGCCGGCAGGGTTCATCCCTGTACTTGTCTTTACGAAATCGACTCCACATCTGTCTGCGATTTGGCAGGCAAATATCTTCTGCTCACGTGTAAGAGCAGCCGATTCAATTATGACTTTCAGCACAACCTTCGGATTCATCGAATAGCAAACCTTTAGCACTACCTGCAGTTGATTGGATAGATAATTGGCATCACCCTCAATTATTGCAGCAAGGTCGGCGACCATATCAATCTCATCAGCACCGGCGAAGATGGCTTCTTTTGCCTGAGCGACCTTGATTTTGGTCGTATTGGCACCGAGAGGCAGGCTAACCACTCCGCCAACCGCAACTTTTGAACCATGCAATTGTTCCGCCACAAAGGACAGCCATCGTGGATTGACACAGACGCTGTGAAATCCGAGGTCTATGGCTTGCCGGCATAATTGCCTGATTTGCTCTTTTGTTGTCGTGGCATCGAGCAGCGTATGGTCAATACACCCAGCTAACTCTTTGTCAGTTTGGACTATCACTCCTTTTACACCGTGTTATCTATTGTTACAAGATGCTTATTTATTCGTAATAGTATAACACCACTTCCTGTTTATCTATCTGGCCAATACACGTACTTACGGCCAAAGCCAAATCCTTTGCCTTTGCGCTTAGGCGGAGGGTAAATATAATCTTCTTGTAATGCCTGAAGTAGCATAGTTAGAGTAAAAGGGATCAGCCGTACTTTGACCAGATTTCCATGGCGATCAAGGTATTCTCCTTCTCTGTACATCAATAATGTTGGGTGGTGAGGATTCTTTTTTTCGAGTTTAAGGACTGTGTTCCTAAAGAAGGCCCTCCGCCGTTCTTCCCATCCGTCAGGGTCCGCCAAATACTCTTGAGCCCGTTTCATTGCTTTATCGGTCGGAAGTGCAGCGGCAATATCTCCTTTTTCTGTGCATTTTGTATAGCAGTTGCGGCAGAAAATTCCATCCAACTCCAGCACCGATTCCCCAATTCCATATCCATAAGCGTTTCCAGAGGTAAAATCCCTATTACATATATCACATTTGAACGTCTTACTCATCAGATACGCCTCCTTTGTTTAGTCAAATTAAATAGCCTGTAACTTAAAATAACCGAAATACTTCGTTCATAGACGACTTTAAGTAGAACCTCAGATAAGGCCGTGTCCTAAAATAGTTTATTGAATTCTTCCTCTACGCCTAACATCTCGACCCATCTTTTAAGATAGTCCAAATCAAGGTTTTCACTATTTAATCTGTATATACTCTCACAATCTTTAATCTGCCTTTCCGAACCGCCGGCAGATTTACTCCAAAGAAGTTTTGAAATAATGAGATCTTCAGGGCTTATGACATATATCTCTTTGCCTTGAAAGTTTATTTTAACTCTGTTATTAAACTTTTTTATCTCATAGCTATCCTCCTTCAGTGGGATGAGGTCAATTTTGAAGCAGGTTTTATTAAGTATTATGTTGAACATGCTTTTATCTAAAATGGCTTTTTTTGCCTTTTCCATGTCAATGTAAGCTTCACCTGTGATACTCTTTAAAAGAGGAGCGGTTTGTTCGCTATGAATTTGAATTAGAATGTCAATATCCATTGTGGTCCTGATATGGCCCCAGAACCCGACAGCAGAACCGCCGGTAATCATGTAGGGGACATTTGCTGAATCTAACTTCCTACAAATCCATTCTAAGGTTTCAATGAATATATTTTTTTCATTGTCAACTTCAGACATTGCTCCAGCTCCTCATCATCAATGTCAGGATGCTTATATCTAAGCCCT
>Ga0315533_1001569_pt1 | contig 17239 bp, 17 predicted proteins | sample SalMarSW160130MG_FD_203081 | JGI IMG/M metagenome (GOLD analysis project Ga0315533, IMG submission 203081) | Salt marsh sediment microbial communities from the Plum Island Ecosystem LTER, Massachusetts, United States - Salt Marsh Sediment SW1601-30 ... | reverse complement strand
TGGGGGCGCCGGCGTATTCCTCTTGTTTGCGTGAATCCTCATCCAACTTAGCCATCAACATCCCAACCTGAGTGCCCCAGTTGCCGATGTGGTTCTGGCGAATGACTTTATGGCCGAGGAATTCAAGTATTCGGCAGATACAGTCGCCGATGATGGTGCTTCGCAAGTGACCAACGTGCATCTCTTTAGCTATATTTGGCGCAGAAAAATCAACAACAATTGTTTTCGGTTCGGCGATTTTTTCTACGCCGAGATTTACAGCATCCTTATTGATTGAAAGCAGATTGTCAGCGACAAAATCGGCTTTCAATCGTAGATTGATAAAACCCGGGCCTGCCACCTCCGGCTGTTCGCAGATGTCACTTAATAGTAGTTCAGAGTTCGGTGTTCGGTGTTCGGTGTTAAGTTTATTTACGACTTCTTCGGCTAATTTGTGAGGATTCGTTTTGAGCTTTTTTGCAAGTGACATTACGCCGTTGGCCTGGTAATCGCCGAACTTCGGGTCGGTAGCCGGGCCTACAATTGCAGCGCAATCCTCCCAGCCGGTGACGGCGGCCATCGCCGCACTGATTTTATCATTAAGTATTTCAACGATACTTTTCATTAAATTTTGTACTTCTGCGAATCCGCCACTGGCGGAACAAAATTGGTATAACCACATGTAAAACGTGGGGACACCCCCCAAGGGTTCCCGCGGAGCGGGGTCCCAATTGGGGGGCTAAACAAAAATATTTAGCCCCCAGTTTTACTGGGGGTTATAAACCACGACTTATTGTCGGGTCTTTTCAATAATCAATTCTCTCTGCGTCGCCCCAGAGCAGCTCCAAATCGTAATAGTCCCGGAATTCGCTGTCGAAGATGTGGACGACGACATCGATAAAGTCGAGCAAAATCCAGCGTCCTTGTTTGTAGCCGGCCCTGCCGAACCGCTGAAGGTCTTCTTCTTTAGCCGCCTTGCAGATTTCATCGGCAACGGTCCGCATCTGCCTGTCGCTTGTGCCGGTGGCGATTATAAAATAATCCGTAGCCGGCGATTTGCCCTGCAAATCAAGGATAACGACGTCGCTGCAATGTCTGGCAACAGCTAATTTAGCCGAGGATATAGCGAACCTTTTTGCTTTCGTGATTCTCGTTTTAGTCAAATAACCTGAACCTCAACTTTATAACAAAAATGGGTGGCTCACACGCCACCCATTTACCTTACATTCATCAAGCCCTCGCGTCAACATTTGCTTAAAGACACAACAGTTCAAACCTTTATTAATTTCGACTAATAAATATCTTACAGGTTATTGACCTCCGAGGTGAAGCCATTCGCTGATTACGGGTGCAAACTTAACTACAACACCGGAAAAAACAATGCTGACCATCGTCATCAGCTTTATAAGGATATTCAGGCTCGGACCAGAAGTATCCTTGAATGGGTCGCCGACGGTATCGCCGACGACGCTTGCTTTGTGGGCGTCGGAGCCTTTGCCGCCGAGATTTCCTTTCTCAATATATTTTTTGGCGTTGTCCCAGGCGCCACCGGCGTTGTTAAGTGTGATTGCCAGGACAAAACCGGTTGTTAAGCCACCTGCTAAAAGGCCCATCACACCAGAGACGCCGAGCAATAGTCCCGTCAAGACCGGTATGATAATCGCCAAAAGCGAAGGCAGGATCATCTCTTTCTGTGCGCCGCGAGTGGAGATGGAGACACAGCGTGCATAATCAGGCTTGCCTTTGCCTTCCATGATTCCCGGGATATTTCTAAACTGCCTGCGAACCTCCTCGACCATCGCACCAGCAGCTCGGCCGACAGCTTTCATTGTCATTGCGCAGAATACAAAAGCCATCATAGCACCAATGAAGATACCGCCGATAAGCTTTGGATTCATAATCGTCAAATTGTAGGCGTTGACGAATTGCATAATCGTGGCCGTTTTTGCATTGACGGCGTCGGCAACGCCTTCTTTGCCGGCAAAAGCCACCTCGCCTACGTGGATGATGCCGTTGGCACTCTCATTGGCAAGTCTGCTAATCCAGATTCGCACCTCTTCGATATATGCTGCGAGAAGCGCCATAGCCGTCAGTGCCGCCGAGCCGATTGCAAAGCCCTTACCCGTCGCAGCGGTAGTATTGCCGAGGGCGTCGAGGGCGTCGGTTCTTTTTCTAACTTCCGGCCCAAGGCCGCTCATCTCGGCGTTGCCGCCGGCGTTATCTGCGATAGGGCCGTATGCGTCGGTCGCTAATGTTATACCGAGCGTTGAAAGCATGCCGACCGCGGCAAAACCAATACCGTAGAGTCCCATCGACAGCTCGCTAAAGCCCCCGGCAAGGCCGAAGGCAAACAAGATGCCGATTACTATGGTTATGACCGGCAGGCCGGCAGAGTACATTCCCGTGGCGAAGCCGTCGATGATTGTGGTAGCTGCTCCCATCTTTGTTTGGTACGCTATGCCGCGGGTGGGCTTGTATTCATCGGATGTGTAATATTCGGTAAACTGACCAATCAATACGCCTGCAACCAGGCCGGCTATAACCGAGCCAAACACGCCCCAGCTTATCCAGCCAGACGCAGCCAGTAATGCGACGGCACCAATTATCAATACGGAGCTGCCAAGCGTTCCGAAGAGCAACGCTCGGAGAAGATTCTTTTGACTGGCGTCTTCCTTGCAGCGAACCATAAAGATGCCAAGGATAGAAAGAAGGATACCCAGGCCGGCGACGAGCATCGGCGCCAGGACGGCTTTTAGAGGATCCATGCCTTTGGCTGCAAGGGCCGCTGTGGGCAGAGCTGCGCCGAGGGCGGCTGTTGCCAGGATCGAGCCGCAGTAGCTCTCGTAGAGGTCGGCGCCCATACCGGCCACGTCACCAACGTTGTCGCCGACGTTGTCGGCAATAGTGGCGGGATTACGGGGGTCGTCTTCCGGGATGCCGGCCTCGACTTTACCAACGAGGTCGGCACCGACGTCGGCTGCCTTTGTATATATTCCACCACCTACACGGGCGAACAGTGCCTGCGTTGAGGCGCCCATGCCGAAGGTGATCATCGTAGTAGTAATCTCCACAAGCTTGTGATCGGCGCTCATGCCAGGATGAACGAGCCATAATCCCAGGAACCGAAGCCCTTTTTCCATATGCTCGGCTGTATAGACGAGCTTGTCGAGAATCAGATACCACATCGAGATATCAAACAGGCCGAATCCGACTACGACAAGTCCCATCACGGCACCGGAGCGAAAGGCCACCTGCAGACCGCTATTGAGCGATTTGCTCGCACCCTGTGCAGTGCGGGCGGAGGCGTTCGTTGCGGTTTTCATGCCGAGAAAGCCACACAGGCCGCTAAAGAATCCGCCTGTTAGAAATGCCACCGGAACGAACGGATTCTGTACGCCTTTATAGGCACAAAAGGCGAAGATGATTAAAAGGACCAAGAAGACAAGCGATACCACACTATACTGGCGGAATATATATGCATACGCACCCTCTCGGACGTGGCGGGCAATCTCGATCATCTTCTCGGTGCCCTCAGAAGCAGACATTACCTTCCTGTAGAAATAGTATGCAAAGCACAAAGCCAATAGAGCCGCTACGGGTGCCAGCCACCAGCTTACAGGCGTTCCCGCCACTTCGGTTGAGACTTCTTCGCCTGCCGCCAGTGCCGTTGCATTAAAGACAAAAGCAGGCAGCAGAAATGCTGTGATTCTGCTTAGCATCTTCACAATTTTGCTCCTTTCAATTTCAACTATAAAATTTTTCGTTATACGTTTATCGGTTGCGCAACTGGTTTCGTTTAACGTTATACGTTTAACGTGACGAGCTGCGCAACCGCAACCGAATGACGATCTGTAAAGTCAAAGCAGCTTAACAAAATACAGGTTATTTTCAAGGCTTTTATTGCGGAAAGCGAAAAACTGATAGATATGTAAGTATTGGGCCGAATGAGGCAGCCGTTTTGTGTTTCTATGTGTGATATTCGGCGTTGATTTTTACGTATTCTGCACTTAAGTCACAGCCATAATAAAAATCCGTTTGTTTACCTGCTCCGAGATCAACCGTTATCGTATGTGTGGTTTGCGAAACAATCCTGCTGGCTTCCTTCCGGTCGAAGAGGGTCGGCTCACCGTTTTTAAAGACCACCAAATCATCCAGCTTACATGATAACTTATGAGGATTCAATTTCACTCCTGCCGAACCGACTGCGCAGATAATCCTGCCCCAGTTTGGCTCGCCTCCATGAACGGCGCACTTTAGCAGGTTATAATCAGCGATTGCCCTGGCGGCTTTAGCTGCATCGGCTTTGCTGGCCGCTCCTTTAACTACTACCTTGAACATTCGCGTTGCTCCTTCGGCGTCAAGGGCCATTTGTTTGACCAAATCTTCGCACAGCTCCATCAATACATTCGAGAATTTTTTATATCGCGGACATTGTGTCACTATGGGACGATTTCCTGCTAAGCCGGAGGCAAGGATTATAGCTGTATCATTAGTGCTTTGATGGCCGTCAACAGTCAGCCTGTTTATCGAATTGTCAATGGCTGATTTCAACGCTCTGGACAGCAGAGGCTTACTTATAGCCACATCGGTCGTAATAAAAAGAAGCGTAGTAGCCATATTCGGGGCTATCATGCCGGCTCCTTTTACCGCACCGGCTATTGTCACTTCAGCACCGGATACTTTTATTTTTCGCACGGCTTGTTTGGGTTTTGTATCGGTTGTCATAATCGCCTTTGCAAAATCCAGTCCAGCCTTTGCCGAGAACGAAAGCTGTTCTGCTGCATTCGAGATGCCGGCGATTATTTTTTTAATTGGCAGTTGTTCTCCAATAATCCCGGTGGAGGCAACAAGAACGTTTCGTCCATCGTCTTTCACCCTTCGTCCCTCGACCGCCGAAAGACGACCGAGGAGCGATGCTGTTTTAGCACACATAGTTATGGCGTTCTTGATTCCGAGCCGACCTGTGCAGGCGTTTGCGTTGCCGGAGTTGACGACTACTGCAAAAATTTTTGGGCTCTTTATATGCTCCTTACTGATTTGAACCGCCGCTGAAGTGATTTTATTCGTGGTAAATACCGATGCCGCCTTTGCCCCAGCCGGACAAACAATCATCCCCAAATCGAGCTTACCTGATTTTTTTATCCCGCAGCCAATCCCTGCTGCCAGAAAGCCCTTTGGTACAGTAATAGTATTGTTTACCATTTGCACTCCCTACATGTTATCGCCGCTCTTCATGTCATCGCCGCGAAGGCGGGAATGACAATAATCGCCTGCGCGGTAATAACACTGTAGGCTGTTTGGCCTCATGGTTGTTTAAGACTTTAGCGACAATATTGCTCTGTTGAAAAGAGTTCAGAATGTCATTTCGAGCTAGCCGAAGGCGAGTCGAGAAATCTGTTTTTGAGCAGATTTCTCCGCTTCGTCCCCTGGGGACTCCGGTCGGAATGACGTGGCCAGCCATTAAAAGTAATACTAACTTTTCAGAAATGGCATATAGTTCTAAACAGTGCACATCCTAAGTGCCCTAAAAACCCAAAAGGGTATTATAAACAGGGACAGCCGCGAATGGCAACCACTATTTATCAACAACGCTTACTCGATAAACTCCTAAGAATCTCTATTTTGCTTTCCCATCTATGTGAATCAATTCCAGGCGAAAGACTCTCATTTGATCGCCATAATCTAAGCCAACATCTCCATACAAATCGTAGTGCACTCATTTAACCACCTCCATGTCAAATACTCATAATTAGCGTCAACCAAGAGCAGGAGCTCCCCAAAGGAAGGAGGTAGCGAAATGGGAATTAAGGTTCTTGATGGGACACATCCATGCAAAGTTTTTGACCTGTCCATTCGACGGCCACTCCTCCTTGATTTCTAACCTTCATAAGCAATGTAAGGCAGGAAAAAAGTAAGTCAAGCAGAAAAGCACTTTCTCTCTGTGAAAAACAAAAATTACGTGGCAACACGTAATCTATCGTGATATCAAAGAATAAACGTGCCTTCCTTAATCATCCTAAGGACACGACATTTAAAACGGCCATTTATTTACAAGGCGAAGCTTAAAAAACAGGGACAATTTCCTTTTTGTGAAAACTAGAGTTTTGTCTGCCGTAATTTTCTGTTATAATCCGGCTGGTTAAGGAAGGGCCGCAAAATGAATAAACAATTAGCCGGAAAAGTAGCGATAGTGACAGGAGCCAGCAGAGGCATCGGCAGAGCTATTAGTATCGCCTTAGCTGAAGAGTCGGCGACGGTCGTCTTAGCTGCAAGGTCAATCCGGAAATTGCAGGAAACTGCTGAAAAGGTTAAACAGGCAGGCGGAAAAGCAGAAATCGTTGTCACCGACTTAACAGAAGAAAAGTCCATCAAAAACTTAGTCAAGGTAACAAATAAAAAATTCGGCAGACTCGATATATTAGTCAATAACGCCGGCATCACTCACTCAGCAAAACTGCAAAAAACAAAAACCAAAGACTGGGACCGCTGCTTCTTAGTTAACTCACGAGCACCATTTATCCTTTGCAGAGAAGCCCTGCCGCTGCTGGAAAAAGCCGATGCCGCCTACATTGTCAATATCGCCTCGGTTGTAGGCGTAAAAGGCTATCCGCTGCAAAGCGCTTACACCGCATCCAAGCACGCCATTCGCGGAATGACAATCTCATTAGCTGAGGAGCTAAAAGGCTCAAATATCCGGGTGCATCTATTGTGTCCCGGCGGTGTCGATACGGAGCTTATACCAAGAGTCCGGCCGGACCTTAAAAAAGAGGACCTTATGAGGCCGGAAGAAATCGCTGAACTGGTGCTGTACCTTGTAACGCATAAAGGCAAAGCCAGAATAGATGAGCTGCACGTCCGAAGGTCAACCTCGGCGCCATGGTTTTATTGAACTTTGGGAAAGAATGTTTATGCGAGCGGTTGTACAGCGGGTTTTAGAAGCACTCGTCTCGGTGAAGGCTCGCCGAGCCGGAGCGGGACAGGTTAAAATAAACAGCAAGCCTATCGAGCGAATCGGCAAAGGGCTGCTTGTCTATCTCAGTGTCGGCAAAACTGATACGGAAAAGGACGCTGAGTGGATAGCAGAGAAGCTCATAAATCTGAGAATCTTTGAAGACGAAGCCGGCAAGATGAACCGCAATGTGCTTGACGTACAGGGCGGTATTTTGCTGGTCAGCAATTTTACACTTCACGGCGACTGCCGAAAGGGACGTCGGCCCAGCTTCGACGCCGCGGCTGAGCCGAAATCAGCGCAACAGCTTTATGAAAAAGTGATAGAGCTGCTCTCAAAGCAAAGTATAACTGTTGAAACAGGAACCTTCGGTTCATATATGCACGTCAGCAGCGTTAATGATGGCCCGGTGACATTCCTGCTCGACAGCAACCGGCTGTTTTAAGCCAAAGAACATAATGAAATTTGCAGTCCGCTAGGGGATGCCTAACGGCAGGAGATTATCATGTTTATAGTCCATGTATTCGCACATGTTAAGCCGGATAAGGTAGAGGCCTTTCGAGCCGCCAGCCTTGAAAACGCCCGCGAGAGCGTAAAGGAGCCGGGCATCGCCCGATTCGATTGTCTCCAGCAGCAGGACGACCCAACGCGCTTCGTGCTGGTCGAGGTCTATCGTACAGCGAGCGACCCCGCCAGGCACAAAGAAACAGCACATTATCAGAAATGGCGTGACGCTATGGCCGATATGATGGCTGAACCACGCAGCAGTATCAAATATACTAATGTATTTCCTGACGAAAAGGGCTGGGATTAAGTTACTATTAGACAGTTTTTAGACATTGGATGGTTTACTTCTGTATGCTCTGTCATTGCGAGGCCTGAAAGGCCGCGGCAATCTCAATCATCTGCATAAATGAGATTGCTTCACTTCGTTCGCAATGACATTAGTATGGTCAAAAAACTTTTTCGGAGTATATCAATTACAAAATTTTATATCAAGCAGGTCGATTGTGAGATTCGAGTTTGCGACAGCTACACGCATAATCTTCGGTCGTGGTACAATTCAGGAAGTTGGACCTTTAGCGGCTGAGATTGGAAAAGCCGCATTTATTGTCACCGGCCGAACGGTCGAAAGAGCCGAGCCGCTCCTTGAAAGGCTGGATAAACACAGGATTAAGTATTCCACCTTCAGCGTCCCCGGCGAGCCAACAATAACAATAGCAAATAAAGCTGTTGAACAGGCCCGCCAGGTAAAACCTGATTTAGTCATCGGTATCGGCGGCGGAAGTGTATTGGATACAGGTAAAGTAGTCTCCGCGATGTTGACCAACAGCGGCCGACTCGAAGAATATCTGGAAGTGGTTGGCGAAGGAAAACCAATTAAGCAAAGTCCCCTGCCCTATATCGCTATACCTACTACAGCCGGCACAGGAGCCGAGGTCACTCGCAATGCGGTGCTTGGTGCAGTCGAACATAAAGTCAAAGTAAGTATGCGCAGTGCCTTGCTGCTGCCACGCGTTGCTGTGGTTGACCCTGAGCTGACTTATTCAGTGCCGCCGGATTTAACGGCCAGCACCGGCCTGGATGCGCTGACTCAGCTCATTGAGGCATACGTCTCCAATAAGGCCAATCCTCTTACGGACGGCATCTGCCGAGAAGGAATAAAACGAGCCGGCCGCTCTTTGCTAAAAGCCTATGAAGATGGATACAATGAAGCAGCTCGTGAGGATATGGCTCTGGCAAGCCTTTTTAGCGGCTTGGCTTTAGCTAACGCGGGTCTGGGGGCGGTGCATGGTTTTGCCGGTCCGTTAGGCGGCATGTCCATTCTCCGTAGCATCCAGCCTTCGCAGCCGCTTCGGCGGAGTAGGCCTGCGAAGGATGAAATTTCAGCGCCTCATGGAGTAATATGCGCTCGTCTTCTGCCGTTCGTAATGCAGGCCAACGTACAGGCTCTCAAAACTCGCCAAGCTGACTCACCATATTTAACTCGGTACGATGAGGTAGCACAGATTTTGACTGGCAAAACAAAAGCACAGGCCAGCGATGGCGTAGTTTGGATTCAGAAACTTTGCGAGACATTAAAAGTGCCGTCACTGACTAAGCTCGGATTGACAAAATATGATTTCGTCGAGGTAGTCACCAAGGCTCAAAAATCAAGCAGCATGAAAGGAAATCCCGTTGCATTAACAAACGACCAGCTTTTGGAAATCCTGAAAAAAGCTATGTAGCCAAACATAAGTTTTAAAGCAGATTAACTTTTGTTCTTAATTTATTGTAATGTATATTCCTGAGACCATCGAAAATTGGGCCGGTTTGAATTTCGGTGAGCTCGTCTCGAAAGTATCCAGAGAGCTTAGTCAAACTGTCACTCTGGAACATCTCATTTGTCTGCCGGGACTGGCTCTATTAGCCTGCTGGCTGCTAAAAACATCATTAGGAAGAAATGCCTTAGCTGACTCTGTGCCTCGTCGAAGCAACATGCCTTTTTATATGCCCTTTATTCCACTACTGCTCTGGTCATGGTCTGTTTCACTTGGTAATTGGTTAATCGGCAAATGGATAATCCCCCCCGTGGCGGACCTATCATCGGCTACCAATCAACAATTGCCATTTAACCATTGGCAGAACGCTTTTTTTGATAACCTTGTCTTGGGCATCTGTGAAATAATAACGATTATAGTAATGATTCTTATGGCTAAAGCCGTTTTTGCCCGCAAGATAAAGGGCTTTGGCCTTAATGTAAAAACAATCCCTAAGGATTTTTTAGCAGCGGTTGTGAATCTGCTGACGGTATGGCCCCTTGTAGTAGTGATGGTGATATTGACGCTGTCCCTTGGGCGATTTATCTGGGGACAGAATTTTCAGATGCAAAGGCACGAGCAGCTTGATACTATCGCAATATATCAACAACAGTCACTTCGAATTATAATTGTTTTTGTGTCTGTTGTAATAGCGCCTGTTTTCGAGGAGATGCTTTTTCGCGGCCTATTTCAAACTATGCTGCGCTCTTTTTTTCAACAGCCCTGGCTGTCAATTTTAATAAGCTCTGCTTTATTTGCCAGCATACACAATATGGGGCACTGGCCCGCGCTGTTCGTATTAGCGATGTGCATGGGCTACGCATACGAAAAAAGCGGTTCGTTGTTTCGCCCTATCTTCATCCACGCGTTTTTTAATGGCATTACTATCGCGGCGGCCTTAAATACGTCAAGCCAGTAATACCGGAACGTGTAAAGTCAGCCTTGCCGGATACGCTTAAGAAGGCTGGCGTAGAAAATGATCCGCCATCAGCCCGGCGCAGCACCGATGATCTAACTATATGATAATAAGCCGCTTAGATACATAAGCTACCAGCCGATATCAAAAACTTTATAACAAGATAAAATTTTTTCTTGCAAGTGTAAAAAAAGCACGGCAGTATAGTAAAGCTTTCAGGATTTCAGATTGTCTGATTACAAAAGTGAGGTCAGGGACGATGGGTAAAAACCCAAAGCAAGAATGTGTTAGGGTGGAGCTGAAATCAACCGAACCCCAGGGAGTGGAAATCAAAAGGGGGGTTCTTTTACTTTTAGTTTTATGTCTTTTGCCTTTCTTGGTCTGCACAATAGCCGGCTGTGAGTCTGAAAAAAAGCTGGAACCGGTAACAATATCGGCTGAAGAGAAAAAAGCTGCATTAAATAAACAGCTCGATATTAAGTTTGAAAATCCGGACGTGCATTTCGAGCTGGGCCAACTATATCAGGCAGAAGGTAACTGGGCCAAAGCGGAGTATCATTATAACGTGGCTTTGGGCTTTGACCCTGCGCATAGGCCCGCCCAAGCGGCGCTTGTTAAGGGTCTTATTAACAACGGCAATACAGCTAAAGCTAAGCAGTATGCCGGTTCATACATAAATCAGGTCTCCAGCTCAGCAATGGCATCACTTCAGCTTGCAGAAGCCTTTGATAAACAAGAGCTGGACGAGTACGCATTGACTTGTTATCAACAAGCAATTCGTCTGGGACCAAATTCGCCTGAGGTTAACAAGCGCCTCGGCTACTATTATTTGAACAACGGGGATCAAAACAAAGCGAAGGAATATCTCAGTCGGAGTTTCCAGCTTAATCCTAATCAGCCGGACGTGGCCGGCGAACTGGGCCGACTTGGTGTCGTTGTAAAAATACCATAAAAGGCTAAAAATCAGAATGTAAACCAAAAAGCTAAGGTCTTGGCTCGTTGTCCTTTAGTCTTTGATACTGCACCTTGAGTCTCGCAGCAGTAATTACTGTATTTTTCATTGCCCCGTGGCGAAGGGATGCGCTGCGGGGTTTTTTAATATTTCAAAAATAAAAACCTGTCCCTTCGACAAGCTCAGGGCAGGCTCTGAGCAAAGTCGAAGGATGCAAAATGTAAAATTAAGGAAATCATTGCCACAAAGTGATAACTCCATAATTATTATATTTTATTTTTAATATTTGAGTTTCAAGATAGGAGTTAAATTTAGCCCACAGCGAATCTGAAAACCAAGCAACAAGGTCGTCGTACTTAACTTCATTTGTAACAGCTCGATGCTCCACAAAAAAATAAATATCGAATCCACGGCTAAGGTTATCTATAAAACCGCCGCTGCAACGATAGTATATCTTGCAGCCGCTGTGTATTTATATCAGCCACAATTCAAAAAGTTCGATGCGCTACAGTACCTTCTCATTGTAAACGTCTCTCTGGCTTGCTTAGGTAGTTTTGTGCTTAGCCGGCGGTGGGTAGCTGCATCAGCCGGCTCATTTTTTGCAGGAGCAATATACGGTTTTGGGTCATTTTCACTTGGCTTAGCCAAATACCATCCGACCGCCGGTCTTTTAGCTGCCGCAATACCGTGGCTCTTCTGTCCGGCCTCATTCATCGCAAAAACCAAGTGGCGGTGGTTAAGCCGACCTCTGTCGGCTCTACCTTTTTTAGCGATAATACTATTCTTTCGGATGTCTGAGCACTATCGCCTGTTTGCAGTGCCGATGCGAGCCAAATTACACTTAGCTGATTTGGTCGGCCTGATAGCTCCGCTTGTTATGGCTCAGCGAAGTGATACTCCGGTCGGCTTTTATCATGTGCCGATAGCAGCTCTTCTAATGGGCTTTGCCATATTAGTGGCAGCCCGGCGGTATGGCATAATAGTAATCTTTTGCATAGGCACAATATTAGCCTTTTGCGAGCCTGTTTACAGAGTCAGTCCTGTTATGTGGCTTACTGTTCCTCTCTTGTGCTGCTCGGTCTTGATTGGTGTAGGGATGCAGGGACTTGCCTTGGTCGGTTACGCCGACAGAAAATGGGTTCTGCTGACCGCGGCAGTTTCGGGCGCACTGGCTATCGTGACACTACTGTTAGCGACAAAATACTTTCAGGTGTTTGCGGGCCTCGGCGGATACGCTGCAAGGCTTCTTGCCGAATCTGCTAAAATGTATATACTCGGCACGCTTGTGGCGGTGGTTATATTCTTTCTGGCCCGTGCTAAGCTGCGGGTCACTGTACTACGGTGGATTCTGCTTTGCTCGGCGATGGCGGTCGATATATTCTTGGGCGCAAGATTTATTATCGATAAAATGTTTTAGAATTATCGTCGCCGTCCTTCTCCTTAGAAGTTATACTACGAAGTCCGCTAGGGGATGTCTTACTCCCATTAGGGACACCTTACGGTGGGCAGATAAATGCCGGACTTCGACGAGCTCAGTCGAGTCGCGTCGGCTAAACTACGGATTAAAAATTTCCCTCTCCACTTGGCCGAGGTAGAATCGGCCGTCTTTCCGCATAAAGCCGATTATGACATCCAACTGCTGCTCTATGAAACGAGCATCGTTTGACACGATAGCTATGGCGATGACGGCGCTATTTTTGTTGTCGTTATGGTCAACCTCCGAAATGGAGGCGTTGAATCTACTTTTTATTCTCCCTATAAGGCTTTTGACGATGCTTCTTTTTCCCTTCAGCGAGGTTATTCCATTCATACACAGATTAGCTGTTAAAAGACCAATAATCATGCTCACTTATTTTTTGCTTTCATTGGCTCTGGCTTGGTTTGTTTCCTTACGGTACAAGAGAAAATGATCGCTTTTTATAATCAAGCGTAAGTACGAAATGGTCTAGGAAATCTTTGGCTCCCAATAGGAATTGATTCTTATTGTTCCAGACAAAATAAACGACAACTTTGGGAAGATTGTAGATTACTTTGCTGCCCGCCGAGCCATCTGGTAACGTTTCCAAGATATCTAACATTACCTCTCGTGAATATCCTTTTCCAGTTCCGGTAGTAGACCCTATTGACATAGCTTCTTCGTTAGGTCTTAGTTTGTGACCTAAATCATAGAGTACATCGAAAGGGAATATACACGCATCTGATCCTGTATCTATTTTGGCTAATATCGGCTCGCTTCTTTTTTTGCCGTCTAAGCTGGATAGCCTGACCCATAACATTGGTCTGGCTATGCCTCGGAGAGTTGTAAAAGGGTAGTTATGGATTTTCATTTTAGGCCCTCAGTGGCTATAAATCACGCCCTCCTTTGGCACAAAGATCACACAGAAAGGATTTTTTGCTGTTTTCCTCGCTTCTTTAATCAAAGCGCTATAAGTGTCTGCAGACGCAACAATCTTCTTTTCTGGCCTGTTGCTTATAGCAACAAACTTGTCCTCATATTTCTTCTCTTGACGAGGAGAGAGCAACTTGTTTGAGCCTTTAGTTGTCATAATATCCTTATCCGGTCTTAACTTTATGAGCTTACTGCTTGATGCTTTTTTCAACATCTGCTTTACACCTTCCGTAGCACCAACTTCCATTTCTACCCCTTTCCTATTCGGCAAATACGCTTCCTTACTTAACTTGTTCGTAGGTCTACAACAGATTTTAGCGAATGGTCAAAAAATCGTCTATAAGGAAATCTATTTTTTTCTGTTGGTCAAAGAAGTATTCTGGTCCGATAAACTTCGACACTGGATGCTAATTCTAAGCCTTGGTACACTGAGTGCGGATTTTCTCCAGCAAGTGCTTGGTGGCCAATATGCCGTCGTTTTCACTGAGTCTGTTGCCTTCGTATTCAATACCCACGTAGCCGTGATAGTCGGCGGCAAGCACGATGTCCATCATTCGATAATAATCTATCTTTGTTTCGTTGCCCTGCTCATCAAAGTCATAGCTTTTGGCACTGACCGCTTTGGCATAAGGCATCAGAGCCTTAACAGCTTCATAACGGTCAGTTTCCGGCGGAAAGTTGCCGAAATCGGGCAACGTCCCACAATTAGGCAGGTCCACTTTTTTGATAGCGCCGGTCAGCCACTTGCTGTTTGACGACAGGCCGCCGTGGTTCTCTACAATGACATTTATTTTATGATCAGCGGCAAATTCACTAAGGCGTCTCAAGCCATCAGCTACAAGATTCATCTGCTGCTCATCGCTGCCCTGCGAGTAAGCGTTGACGCGGATGGAGTGACAACCTAAAAACTTTGCAGCCTCAACCCACTTGTAATGATTTTCGACGGTCTCACCGCGCCGCTTTGAATCCGGATCGCCGAGATTGCCCTCGCTGTCGCACATAATTAGTAAAGACTTCACGTCGTTATCTTCTGCCCGTTTTTTCATCTCGGAAAGATAGTCAGTATCTTTAGCCTTATCCATAAAAAACTGGTTGACGTACTCGACCGCTTCGATGCCGAAGCCGCGGGCCTCTTTAGCAAAGTCAAGATTGTCCATCTTCGGTTCAGCTCGGCTGAAAAGCCGACGATGCAACGACCATTGAGCTAAGGAAATCTTAAAGGGCTTTTTTGAATCAGCTAACATTTTGCCAAAGCCGGTGCGCCCATGCAGACAAAGGCCGCCGATAGCACCGGCACTAAAGCTAAGAAACGCTCTTCGTTCCATAATCATTTCCTTTCCGTAAATATTCTACCTGTCCCCTTCGCAGGATGTATCTAAAACACGTTTGTTTGCAAATCAAAATACTACAGCAGCTATATAAAAATCAAGAAAATATTCAAAAAGAAAAATGGCATACCCGAATCTAAAAATCCCATCTTTCCGTGAGACCACTGGTCTCTTACGGGATTGGCCTAACAATCTCTTCAATCGCTCTGGCCACTATATAATCCGGCAGTTTGCTCAGAGCAGGCTCAGCCTGGTAAGCAGATATAATGCTCGTATCCGGGAATGCACCGACCTGCCTAATCAGCTCATCCGCAAGCTGCCTTAGCTTTTCCTCAGCCATCGTCGTTTCCGCCTTGCGGCTTGCCGCTTCCACTAAAGCCTCAAATTCCACCCGGCTGTCATACCAGTTAAGCTGAAGCTCCAGCTCAACCACCTCACTCGCCCTAATCCGGTCAAAGGTATATTGAATCCCAATTGGATTGTAAGTTTCTATCCGTTCATCTACAAAAGCTAAACAAACGTCCCGATATGCAATGAACTTGTCTTTATCAAAATTTCCAAGCTCACAATCTTCAATCTCCTCTGCGAGCAATTGTTCAACTCTTGCTGCCAAGATATCCTTCTTAGCTCCCAGCCGTTCATATAAGATCTCATAATATGCATTCAACAATAAGCTCGTTTCATTCATTATCACCATCATAACAAATATTAAGCAATCAAACCACGTCCAAAACATACCTTGCTCCGCCGACCTCGCTTCGCCATGGCTACGTGAAGGTGAGAGCGATTTGCGAAGGCGGGTTCAAATTTAATCATCCAAAGCAGTTGACAAAAGCTAAAACAACAGTCAAATTTATATGAGTTCCGCAGACATTATTTGAATTGGCTGTTAATGACACTTTTTGGGAGAATAAATCATGAAATTGGATACTTGTCGTGTTGATGTTTGGGTTGCCAGCCTCGCAGATAAGCCCGGCGGTTTAGCAGAAAAGCTTGAGATATTAGCCGTGGCGGGTATCGACCTCGAATTTGTAAGCGCCAGACGAGCTCCTGACAAGCCCGGAACAGGTGTAGCTTTTGTTGCACCTATCAAGGGTGCCAGACAGACAAGGATTGCCAGAAAGGTAGGCTTCGAGAAGTCCGAGTCTCTGTACGCGATTCGCATCGACACCGGTAACAAACCTGGTTTTAGTGCTGAAATGGCAAGGGCATTGGCTGATGCAAATCTCAACCTTCGAGGCTTTACAGGCGTGGCCATCACCAACCGTGCTCTGTTTTACATTGCCTTTGACTCAAGTGCGGATGCCGGCAAGGCCGTGCGCGTTCTCAAACAGACTTTCTCGGTGGGTTAAACGATTCGCTTTTGGGCGGAAAGATGTCGGTCAGGATGCGCAGCAGCCGCTGCATCGCCTGCTTTACCAAGACAGATACTGATTGACCAAGTTGCGTCTGGGCAGGTTGAATCCCGATGAAAAAAACATCAACTGCAATCTGCCGGCTGAGCATATCTACAAATAAGCGGGGTGAAAGTGTATGCGTTGAAGAAACAGTCGAGCTTAGCTGTTCAGGTTTAAATAGTTCTATCATTCCCGCTGTAGCACCGAAATCCATAGCATCAATAACCAGCAAATTCGCTGGAGCTTTTTTTACTATAACCTGGATATAATTTTCAGGCACAGTACCGGCATCAATCACTTCTGCAGAGATTTTACCGGCGAGTTGCTTACAAATAAGCGGCCCTGCTCCATCATCACCTTTTAGCGTATTTCCAATACCGACAATAAGCGTTTTGGAATCACAAAATTTACTGAGCTTTTTAAAAAGCTGATTGTCCATAGCATTAGATGTGTGTACCCAATTGTCTTGCCCCCTCTATGGCTGGAATTTTACTTCAAAGGTTCAATTTTCCCAAGGGGTATTTGCCTTCTGGCATTTTTCCACAATGAAAGAAGTTTTGGTTTCGTCTATCGGTTGCGCTGCTCGTTTCGTCTATCGTTTTACGGTTGCGTATTAAATGCCGTTTTACGTTCGACAAAACCGATACGAGTCACGCAAACGCAACCGTTTAACGTTTCTGCGGTTCTCTCGAATAGAGCTTCAAAACCACCATATTCTGCATGAAAGTGTGGAGGATTATGGTCCTCGAAGAACATTTTGATGAGAATACCATAGAATCTGCATATCTCAGGCATTAATCGACTTTCGTTTTATATTAGGGAACAGCTCTTCGGGTTTTTCCCCTGTGATTTGTAGATATAGAGAGTCGGGACATAAATCAACCTCTTTGCCTCACAGTAGCTCACCTGATGATCCTATGGATACTTTCTTAAATTCTTTATAATTGTTCCACAGTGAAAATACTCCTTTGCCAACAAGATGGGATAAATTCACTGTTCCTTCTGTGCCGTCAGAACATTTGAGCCAGA
>Ga0315533_1001566_pt1 | contig 17265 bp, 17 predicted proteins | sample SalMarSW160130MG_FD_203081 | JGI IMG/M metagenome (GOLD analysis project Ga0315533, IMG submission 203081) | Salt marsh sediment microbial communities from the Plum Island Ecosystem LTER, Massachusetts, United States - Salt Marsh Sediment SW1601-30 ... | reverse complement strand
TGCGCGGATATCGAAAAATACACTGAAGAGTAATTAACTCAACTTCTAATCCGTTAAAATCCATCTCCGTTTCTTTTTCACTCACAAACGGCGAGTGCCACGTACCCCTCACTATATATGTTCTAGACAAAGAGTCAACCCAACTCAGTGATGCCAACGCAATCCGCTGATGGTATCACTATACTTCCGTTTACTATATGATACCAAGAAGGCGATGGTTACATGTTATTCAATGATCAGCAACACATTCCCGTCGAAACTAGATAAAATCAACCCAAGATACAGGAGATGGGTTACGCCCAGCACACCGACCAACTATGAATTTCGTTACCAATAGCGTATGGTTAGCGTGTCTTGAGAGCTACAGCTTCCCCACGAAGTACTCGTACGTCTCCCAGGCGCCCCCCGCGCCGTCAGAGGGCTTGACCCTCAGGACGGCTCCTCCGTATTCCTCGATGAAGCCCATCAGGGCGTTCCTCTCGATCCCATGCATCTCCATCGCGCCGCCCAGCACCACCCTCTGGATGAGAACCGCGACGCCCCCCGGCAGGTAGTCCATGAGCTTCCTCCCGGTCTTCACGCTAGGCATGTGGAACACCAGCACGCCCCTACTCGACAGGGTCCTCAGGAAATCCTTGACGTAGTTCAACGCGTGGACCGGCTTCACGTGCTGGAGGGTGATGTTCGAGTAGATGAGGTCGAAGTAACAGTCCGGGAACACCCGCAGGTTATCCTCCCCGTTCAACACGTATCTGCACCTCTCACCATGCCTGTTCAGCTCGTCAGCCTTATCGATCATCGACGGCGCGATGTCCACGCCGACCACCTCGTCGTAGTACGCCGCCAAGGGCTGCGTGAGCCTGCCCACGCCGCAGCCGAAGTCGAGGGCTCTCCCCCGGGGGAAGCTTGCGTCCAGGGTCCCGATGTCCCGGATCAGGCACTCTATCTCTCTTCTACCGGTCTCGAAGAACTCCTCGACGTCCCACCTCATCCTGGTGGTGAGTACCGCGGTGAATGGGTTTCTACGCCCCATCTCGTCCCAGTTTCTCTGAAGCTCCCTGAGGCTCATGCACCGTAACAAGCCAGTCTTTTGAAAGAAACCTGATCTGTTACTAGCAGCGAACCGTTTAGGTCACTACGACGCCTGAAACAAAATAGCCGTGGAGCCTTGGGCTCCTTGCACTCACGGCATCGGCTTGAGGTTGGACCCGCCCCGGGAAAGCGCCCGTAGCAGCACGTCCTCTACGACGCCCCTGTTCCCGGTGGGGTCGTACATTGCCTCCACGAGGGCGTCGTAGTCCAAGCTGTTCACCACGTCCGCCCCCCAGTTCAACGCGTTCAGGTGTATCGATTCCGCTGGTCTGAACATAAAGTATCTTATCAACCATGATTATCGTGATCTGGAGCGAATCGCCGCAGTTAAGAATATGATTGCCTCCATGCGTCAACGAACAGCTTACACTCCACAAGTAGTAGCACGCTTAGGTCTATTCGCTCGCTAGGTTTTGAATCAAATAAAAGCCAAGTGATAGTAACCTTTACTTGATCACATCCCTCTCTTTAGATGAGTCATAATGGAGACCCGAATGTATAAGACGACCTGGCCTGAGGTGGAAGACTACCTCAAGGAGAACGACGTCGTCATCTTCCCCGTGGGCTCCCAGGAGCAGCACGGGAAACACCTCGCCGAGGACAACGACGCCTTCACGGCGACGGAGATAGCGAGACGGGTGGGAGAGAGGACGGGAGTCCTCGTGGCCCCGACCCTTCCCTTCGGCAACTCTGTCCACCACATGAACTTCCCGGGGACGATGACGCTGACCTTCGAGACCCTCGTCGCCGTCTACAAGGAGCTCTGCGAGTGCCTAATACACCACGGCTTCACGAAGGTCGTGGTCATGAACGGCCACGGAGGCAACACCAACGCCATCGCCCAGGCCCTCCGGGAGATAAAGGAGGACACAGGCATCAAGGTCTACTCTCTCATGGTCTTCCCGAGCCCGAGGGGCTTCGGAGCCGAATCGACGAAGGTGATAAAGCAGGAGAGCGGAGGCCACGCATGCGAGCTGGAGACGAGCGTCGAGCTCTACCTGGGGCAGAGGGTGTTGATGGAGAAGGCCGAGAAATGGAAGAAGCCCAAGGGTACAACCGCCTTCGACGAGAAGTGGCTGGGTAAGGTGTCCTGGACGCGTGACTGGGACGAGAACACGGAGACAGGCTCCCTGGGAGACCCCGAGGCTGCCACTAAGGAGAAGGGAAGGCTGATGGTCGAGGCTACAGTGGATGAGATCTCCGCCTTCATCGAAGACCTTAAAGCGCTGTAGCTAAAACCTCCACTCCTTTTTTTACGAATTTTATCAACATGGATACTTCGTGGAAGAGCTGAAGAAGGCTGACTTGGACTCACTGCTGAGCAAGCCCCACAAATAAAATCCCCTTTTTTTGGAGGGAGCCTATGTCTCGATGATCTCTACGTTTGCCCTCGGGACGATGACCCTCTCGCCGCTCTCCAGTTCGATCTCTATGACCCTCACCGAGGACTCGGACTCGACCTCCTGGAGCTCGATCGGTAGGCTGACGACCTCCCCAAGGGCGCCGAAGTAGGGCTCCCTGATAATCCTGATCTTCGTCCCGGGCTTCATCCCGCTGGACAGTTCGTCCTCTGCCTCTACAACCACAGCCCTCTTGTGGGGTATAATTATCTCAGGTCTGAGGACTCCAGCCCTGATCTGGGTGGCGCCGTTGATGGCGGCCTCCTCCCCCTCGAACTCCTTGAGGAGGTTCAGGGTTCTGGAGTTCATCGCCATCTCCCCGAAACCCTCGGTGATCATTAGAGTGAAGCCCACCTCCTCCTGCCCGGTGATGGCGACCCCGATCTCGTAGCCGAGGAGGTCCTCGAGGTCGACGTCGATGATTCCGCCGGTCACGATGCCCGCTACGCCCGCCTTGACGGCGGCGTGCAAAGCGTCCCGGGTCACAAGGGAGCCTCCGACAAGTATCTTCCCCCTGTGTTCCTCGGATATGTGAGCCTCGGTGATCTTCTCCGTTGTGTCCTCCGAGATGATGTGAATCTCCCCGTGGGCTTCGCCGCCCACACCGAATATTCCCTGGATGTAAGCCGCGTCTGTCTCGACGTAGGCGCCCTCGTCCTCCATGATCTCCACGATTCTCCCCCTTATGAAGGAGCGGACGACCACGGGCACGGGATCCTCCCTCACAATTATCTGTCCGCTGACAGGCGAGATCGTCTCCACCGTGCCGTCGACGGGGGACTTTAACCAGTTCTTCCAAAAGCCGAACATGGCCGTGAAGCCTGCGAGGTCCTGACCCTCTGTGACCTTGTCTCCGACCTTAACCTTCATGTACTCCTCGAGGGAGCCCCGCTCTATACCTAGCTTGGCTACGGCGTTCAAGACCTGGGGGTCACCGGGGATCATCGCCCTGGCGATGGGCGTCTCGAAGTCCACCTCTTCTCCCACCTTAACTAGGACCTCACCACGGATGGGTAGCCTCCTCAGCTTCCTGACTCTCAGTGACCTCTTGATCTTGAGTCCCGGTGTGTATGCGTGGGCTTCCTTCGCGACCTTCACATCCTTAGCTGGCATCTACGCTTCCTCCTCAAAGATCTTCTCGGGATACATGTCCAGCGCGCCGATCCACTTCAAGAGGGTTGCCTTCCTGGTCTCGGAGTCCTCTGGGAGCACCAGCGGTCTGCCCCTCGTATCCAGGACGACGCCCACCACGCCTCCCTCGATGCTCGTGACAAGCTCCTGTCCAGGTCCAGCCCCTATGTCAAGGGCTTTTCCCGGTTGGATCGTTGCTTGGGCCACCTGGCGCTCGGGGAGGATGATCTTTTTCAACTCTCCACCCTTCAGGCTCTCTTTAACCGTGTCGCCGTCGGGCATCTCCAAGGTGATATCTAGAGCGACCTCGCTGGGGTCTGGCTCCCCGTTGGGGGCCACGATGGTCCCCAGCCTTACCAGGCAGTCCTTGTCGAAGACGTTCCACGCCGCGTCGCGGTAGACAGTGCTCAGCACACCCAGGTGGGGCATCATGAACACGCTGTCCTGGAACATCATGGTCACCCCCTCCGTCAGGAAAGCGTCGTTGAGTATCATGAGGGATTGCACCCTCCTCGGGGCGTGGGACAGGAGGCCTCCTGTGCCTGCGACGATGTCTATCTTCATCATGTCGATGTATGACTCTTGGATCGCCTGCGTGGTTATCCCTCTGAGGAACGCGACGTCACCCCTGACGCCCTTGAGGGTTGTGGCGATGGACCTGTGGTGGACGAGTCCGAGGCGCAGGGCCTCTCTGGCTACGGCGTGCTCTATAACCAGCTCCTGCAGCGTCTGGGGGATGGTCGTGGGCCTGATCATCTTGTTCCTGAGCCGGTTCCTGACGGCGCTGCTGTCGATGTCGAAAGGCAGCCACCGCATGATGTTCTCCAGCCCCGTCTCCTTGAGTACGTTGCAGATGCTGTAGCTCATACCGAGGTTGGCGCTAACGCTCCTGACGAACCTCTTATCGAAGATCGAGTAGATGTTCGTCGTCGCCCCGCCGAGGCCGACGCCTATGACGTTCCTATTGTAGCGATCAGCGATGAGCTGTATTGCCATCCCCTCGCCCACCGGAGTGGGCATGATGTCGACGTCCGTCCACTTCATGAGCTTGCCATACCCGGGGGCGTGGCTCATGACGTGCTCCATGAAGAGCTCGTGGATGGCCCGCCTCGCGGGCTCCGTGTTCTCCACCTCCAAGACGGGGCGGATGTTCTCTATGCAGCTGAGCGCGAACTCCTCGCCGAGGATGCTCTTGATGTTCTCGGTGGCGTCCTTGTTCCCTGCGTAGACTATGGGGAGCTGGAACATTGACCCGAGCCTGGGCTTCGGATCCGCCGACTTTATCAGCTCGGCCATGTTGACGACGTGGCTGATGGTGCCCCCGTCGGTTCCCCCCGCCATGAGGATCATGTCAGGCCGGAGGTTCCTGATCTGCTGGATCTTCTTATGGATGGGTCTCTTGTCGTTGGTGGCGAAGATCTCCATGACTATGGCCCCTGCGCCCAGGGCGGACCTCTCGGCGCTCTCGCCGGTCATTCTCTTGATGACTCCGGTGACCATCATCTGTAATCCGCCTCCGGCGCTGCTGGTGGTACAGTAGAGGTCGACGCCGCTCACTCCATTGTATGGGGTGATTATCCCCTCTCCGTCCTCGGCTAGAATCTTGTGGCCCGTCAGCTCCTCGACCTCCCTCACGGCATTCTTGACGCCCATGGTCACATCCTCGTAGGGGGCCTCTACCGTCGTCGGGGTCTCCCCTGCGACGACGAACCTCCATTCACCGTTCTCCATCTTCTTGAAGAATCGGGCCTTAGTGGTGGTACTTCCCACGTCGGTGGCTAGGATGTACTCCATCTCCTCGGTCGGCTTTCTTTGTGTCATTAGAGAACTTCACACAACCGTGTTCCCATGAAGAGTTATATGGATCGTCAAAAGCGTTTCTCTTTCAGGCATCAATATTATATTTTTTTTAACTAAATTTTATACACACTGTAAAATCGTTGATATGCCATCGGATGACCATTGATTAGCTTTAATAAGAGTCTGCATCCGAGTTAAAACTGGTGTTGGATTGGCCTCGCGTGATCCCCCGAAATCGACGTGGAACCTCTGGGACGACCTCCCCCCGGAGGAGGAGGACGAGTTAATCGAGAAGTTGGCCCAGAATATCGTCAAGCGTAAAATGGGATTGATTGCTCAACTCACCTTAGAGACGATAAGCCCCATCTCGAAGCTGGGGGCCGACCTGGGGATGACCCTCCTCGGGCCCTACCTTGAGTTCTTCGGGGTCGAGAAGGTCACGGCGCTCTTCAGGAAGAGGGAGAACCTGACCCGCCTTCTTGACCGGATAGATGAGCTTGAGGTGGAGAGGAGCAGGAAGAGGGATGAGGCGAAGAAGAAAAGGAAAGAGAAGAGCAAGGAAGAATGATGTGTGAACGGCCCATGAGTGAAGCTAAGAACGAGAAGGAGCGGAAGAGGGAGTTCCAGAGAGCCCTGCAGAGCAGGATGTCCCCGAACCTCCGTCATACCCTCGCCGCATTCGACGTTGTCATGGTTTTAACAGTCCTCGTCGACCTCGTCTTCATGATGGGCTTCATCGGAGATGCCTTCGTCCAGCCCCTCGTCGTGATCAATCTGGTGACCATAGTTATAGGGTACACCTCCCTGACCACTAAGCGGAGGCTGGGGAAACAAATCTCCAGAGAGATACTCGGTGACAAGGGGGATCCAGACTCCGAAGGTGCAGAGATACCGGTGGACGACGGCTCGGAGGAAGAGTCTGAAGAAGCGAGATAGCCTGAGGACCACTTTAGCTCTCAATACGTGACCTTGTCAACGCTTATACTGCCGTCAGACATAGTTAAACTGGACAGTTATCGGAGGTATGCGAGATAAGCGGCATCGTGAAGGTGGTTGAGGAGGCAGAGATCGAACTCGACGAGCCCACCGTGATAATGGGTTTCCCAGGTCCGGGATTCGTAGGCGAGACGACGACGATGCTCATACAGGACTCGCTGAAGATGACGGAGATCGCCCACCTTGAGTCTGAGCTTATACCTCCCATGCTCGTCGTTGTGGGGGCTGGGACGAAGTTTCCATTCAGGATATACGGCGATGAGGGCCTGGACGTCCTGATCGTTGTTGATAACCAGCCTATTCCTATGGAGCACCACAGAACCATCGCGAGAGAACTCATGGACTGGCTCACCGAGAGGAATGTCAGCGAGATCGTGGCCTTGAACGGCCTCCCCATGGCTGACGAGACCTTGGAGGGCAGCGTCGTCGGATACTCCACCGACCAACTGAAGCTTATGGATCTCGGCAGGTTTGGGGTGCTCCCCCTTACGAGCGGAGCTATAACGGGGATGAACGCGGCGTTCCTAGAGCTATGTCATGATAAGGGTGTGACTTTCACGGGACTCTTGACTCCGACGCTGCGCATCAACACCACGAACTGGCCCGGGATCGTATCGATCGTCGAAGTCTTGAATGGCAGCGTCGGACTTGGAGTTGAAACCTCCAAGTTTGCAGAGATAGGGAAAAGAGAGCGGACAAGTGATGCGACTACTAGGAAGAAGAGCATCTTCGACATACTTAGGGGTAAAAAATAAGACAGCGCTGGCTTTCCTGTCTTCATCCACAACCATAGAGCTGTCCCGTAGCCTGAGCCCGTGTTGACCTCGAGGAGCGAGTTACCTTTCTGAAGGTCGAGAGGATCGTAGAAGAGGGCGTGTTGGTATGCCTATGGGATTCAGTCACCCTTGGAATGAGGGGTCGGTATGAGTTATATCAGAGTAGGCGAGATGTGGAAAGCTTGGTTCTACGAAGAACTCCCTGAAGCCACTTCTCATCGACTCAGCTAGCCTAGGCGTCCGGAGATTGCCGCGTTTCAGGCATCGCATGACCATCTCCTCTCTTGACTGCCTGTAATTTGGGACCGCCATGAGCAATTCCTCGGTGTCTCTTATGGTGGTGAATAACGTAAACTTCATGATTTCATCGTTACGGCGATACTTATGACGCATTATTTTATTTTATCAATATATCAATTTTATTTAAATCTAACTAAATGTTTTTTTACCTCCCCGAATATATTATAAATGCCGCGTTTTTTTGAAATTAAGCGAAAATACTCACCGTTAATCTATTATAATGATGACAGACTATTTAAAAATGGGTAAACAGTGAATTAAAATGACAAATGCGTTATTCACATTACCAGGTTTTGCTGAAGGAAGACTCATAGGACTCTTGCTTCTGATACTGCTATTCGCATTAACTATAAACTTCATGGGGCAGGCTAAACTTCCTTACATCCGCCGTGTACCGGCTCTCGACGCCATTGAAGACGCCGTAGGACGATCAACAGAGATGGGGAAGCCCGTCGTATGCTCTTTTGGCATCGGAGGCTTCGACTACTGGACTGTCGCTGGGCTAAGCATTCTGGGATATGTTGCGAAGATCTGCGCGGAGACGGATACAAGGCTCATTGTACCGACTGGTGGGGGTAGCGAAACGTACATCACGCGAGAGGCTGCCGTCGACCTCGTCAGGAACGCGTACACAGCCGCCGGTAGGCCTGAGACTTTCAACGAGGAGGACATGCCCTTCTTGAGTGGTGAGCAGTACGCTTACACCCCAGGCTACGTAGGCATCCTCGTAAGGGAGAGGCCCGGCGCCACAATAATGACGGGTTCACACTATTCCGAGGCCATGAACATCGCTGAGATGGCCAACGGTGTCGACTCCATCACCATCACGGCAGGATGCTATACATCCAACATGGCCGCCCTCGCCTGTGCCTCCGACTACATCATGCTGGGAGAGGAGCAGCCCGCCGCAGGGGCCTACCTATCAAGGGACCCCGCTCAGATGGCTAGCATACGCGTACAGGACATCTACAAGTTCATCGCCATCGGCACTATCCTGCTGGGGCTTGTCGTAGTCAACTTTGGCAGCGACATCATTAACCGGCTGTTGTCTACTTGAGGTGAAATGAAATGTCTTCATTTTTTAGGAGTCGGAGTGTGCAGATGACCATTCTGGTTGTCTCGTTCCTCCTTGTCTTCGTGCCGTACTTCATCCCATGGGGGCCCCTAGACTGGCTCTCTGGCAAGCTTATGACCATCGCAGCCGTCACGAACGCCTTCACCATCGTGATCGCCGTCTACTCCCAGTTCAGGAGGAGCGGCCGATTCATCAACCAGAGGAGGAAGGGATGGGTCTACCATATCTACCTCCTCGCATTGCTAGCGATAATGACCCTAAGCGGGTTCATCTTAGGTCAGCATGGGGGGGCGTACGAATGGCTCCTATTGGCTGTCGTGACTCCACTGAGCTCAGTCATCTACGGGATGCTTGCGTTCTACATGTCCTCAGCAGGGGCGAGAGCCTTCAGGGCTCGGAGCCCCCAAGCCGCACTGCTACTACTAGCCGGATTCGTCGTCCTACTCTACCAAGCTCCGTTGACGGGCGCCTACTTCCCCGGGATCGAGGGAGCGGCGGTCTATCTCACTGACACATTCGGAATGTCCGTCTCAAGGATGTTCTCCATCAGCGTCAGCATCGGCGCCATCGTCCTCGGTGTGCGCATGCTGACGGGGAAGGAGGTCGCGTTCTTGGGCTTCGGGGAGGGTGAGGAATAGGATGGCTGACGAAGGCGGAATCTACAAGAAGATGGCGACGTACGACAAGAGATGGGTCTACGTCGTACTATTCATCACAACCTTGGGCCCGCTGATCAGTCCGATTGGGATGCCCATCGGGATCAGCGCTATGACTAAGAACTACTACGCGGAGCTCGATACCCTCCAGGAGGGCGACATCGTCTTCGACACATGGAACATGGAGTTCAGCGGCTACATGGAGCTTAAGCCAGGGGTACTGGCCACACACAAGATGTTCATCGAGAAAGGCGTGAAGCTGTGTATCGCCTTCGGGCACTACGAAGGCGTAGCCCTCCCAGGGGAGATCTTCAAGCAGTTGCAGACTTGGCTCGACAGATACGACTACACTGAGGGAGAGGATTACATAATCATCGGGTACGTGTTCCCCAACGAAGCTGCTGTCGCAGCCCTAGCACAGGACTTCCACGCGAACGTGAGGGTCGACTGGAAGGGAGAGTCCATCGAGGGCACCTTCCTTGACGAGATACAGAACGCAGGCGACTTCGACATGATCTCGGACTACACTACCGGACTGGCCACAACTTGGATGATAAACCACATGGTGCTACAATACGGCGTCCCCATGGTAGAGAACTCCATCGGCGTCTCGGTTCCTAATCACTTAGCCAACCTCGACGCAGGCCTCTTACAAGCGTTGCTGGCCAGCACGAGAGGAGGGGCTGAGCTGGAGTTCCTCATCAGTTCTCCAGGCCCAGGGCTTAAGGCGATGGACGCCTTCACCTTGGGGCACTACTCGCTGATAATCTTCATCATCATCGGAAACATCGGCCACTACGGATGGGCTAGGCGTTCAGGTGCAAGGGATAGGACGGGGATCAAGTAGGAGGAAGATGAAATGAACGAATTTTTACAGTTTGCTGCTGTGGTGGTGGGGATATTCATATCCTTCGCCATGTACACGACCCTCTACGGGAAGCCTAACCCACTCAGGTCATGGGCGGAGTTCTCATACCTGGGAGCGGCGACGGGAGTCAGCATCGTCATCAGTATAACCTATATCTGGAATACGGCCATCCTCGGAATACAGGCGGGTGACTGGATCCTAATCTTCTCGATAATATTTGGGTTGATGATGATCCTAAGGATGCATCCAGAGTATAGCTACATCTCGCGGCTGCCGCTGGCCTTCACCGTCGGGACTGGGCTGGCGCTATCGCTGAGGACTCAGATCTTCACGTCATTCATCATACAGATAAACGCGACGATCGTCAAGCTCTGGACAAACGTGCCACTAGAATTCCTCTACAGGGTGACCATCGCGGTCTCCGTGATCACGATACTGACTTTCTTCCTCTACACGATGGAGCTGAGCGGGCCGCTGCTATGGACGTCAAGGGTAGGCGAGTACCTCATGTACATCGGATTCGGAGCCATCTTCGCCCAGACTTTCATGGGCAGGCTGGGACTCTTCGTTGGATACATGGAGAGTCTAACGACTCCCACATGGAAGACGCCGTACACCCTTGCCTCGGCACTGATATGCCTGATAGCTGCAATCATCTTCGACAGAACAGGCCTGGGAGAGAAACTTTCAGCAGGTTAAATCCCTTTTCTTTTTTTTATTTTACAGTGCTAGAATGGACTTTGTCGCTGTCTCTGAGCTACGAATCGTCATGGTTCGGGCATCCAATGTGAAGGGACTGAGGTCGAATCATCTGTAGGTAACTTTACGCCCTCGATCCAATGTTTCTCTATGCAGGCTCAAAGGTCTATAGACGATTCGAGATCAAACCATGTTGAGTAAGAGACGTTGCTCAGTACACGCTCTTTCCCTATCTACCAACTCTCATCCAGATCAACTTGCACGTTCAATCCATTCATGTTCAAGGATAGCGTACACAAGTGAGGCCCTCCACTCTCCCCTCATCAGCAGGTTCTCACTGAGACGACCCTCCAGGCTCATACCTCACTTCTGCAGAACCCGTTCCGAGGCCCTGTTCTCACGGCATCGGCTTGAGGCTGGGCCCGCCCCGGGAAAGCGCCCGCAGCAGCACGTCCTCCACTACACCCCTGTTCGCGGCCGGATCGTACATGGCCTCGACGAGGGCGTCGTAGTCGAGGCTGTTCACCACGTCCGCGCCCCAGTTCAAAGCGTTCATGCTCAGCACAAGCGCCCGCTCCACGGGTATCCTCACGGGGTTGATGTCGATGCCGTAGAACCCGGTGTAGCCGTGCATCTTGAACACCAGCAGCGTCGCCAGCATCTGGTCGATGCCCAGCACCCCCACGTCCAGGTCCTGGTCGTAGTTGCCCAGGGGCTGGCTGTTCCAGTGGCTGTGCATCAGCCTCCCCTCCCTGAGCACCGACGCGAAGGCGTAAGCCAGCTCCTCGTGCCCCATGAGCACGTGACCCACTTCCGGGTTCAGCCCCACCAGCGCGTGTCCGTCGCTCAGCGTCTTCCTGTTCTGCGGCGCCTTGAGCATCGCCTCCACATCCCTGGCCATGAGGAGGCCGTTGGCCGTGTTACGCCATACGTTGTTCCCCCTGGGCTCGTAGGGCTTGGGCTCCAACGCGATGCGTACACCGGGCACGGCGTCCATCGCCTCGGCGAGCCCCTCCTCGAACCGGGTCCACATCCCGTAGAAGTCGTGGCCGAAGGGGTTCTCGTAGCCGTCTATGCCGGGCCAGATCACGGCGAACTCGGTGCCCAGCTCCTTGTTGAGCCATAGAGCCTCGACGGTCCTGTCGATGGCGTGCCGCCGTACCTCGGGGTCCGGGTTGCTCAGGCTGCCGAACTCGTATCGGCGGTCGTAGAACAGGAACGGGATGGCCGTGATGAGCTTGATCCCGGTCTCCTTCTCCAGCGCCTCGTACATGTGGAGGTTCTCCCTGTTCACCTCGTTGGGGTAGTGGGCCTCGACGCCGAGCCCGGAGTCGATGTACCCCTCGTCGCGCATCCACGCAATCTTGTTCAGCGTGTCCTCTATGCTCCCCTTGTCCACGTACGCGTCGTGGAACCTGCTGGCCCCCGGGTAGAAGTACCAGACCCCTGCGCTGAACCTGGGCTTCAGAGTCGTGCCCTTGAGGTGGCCAAGCATCTCCTCCCTGTCCCTGACGATACTTTGAGAACGAATATCCTTCAACAAGGCACCGATCTCAGCATGCCCCCCGGGTTTAAAGGATTAACCATGGCCGCCTAGGCTTCCACGAGATAGAAGTAGAGCATGAAAGCCACCGCCCCTATCATGCTCAGGACCGTGTTCAGCGACGCCCACCCAGCTGTCGACAACACTACGCCTCCTACGGCGGTGCCTAACCCGTAGCCCAGGTACAAGAGGGCGGAGCTCAGGGACATCATGCTCCCCCTGTACGTCGGGACCTGTTCAAGCACAAGGGTGTTCGCCGCGGAGTACTGGAGAGAGAAGAAGAAGTGCCCGACGACGATCACGGCCGCGCACAGCCAGAGGTTAAGGTACGGGTAGACAGCCTGGCAAAGGAGCGCCACCCCCAGAGCCGTGACGAGGGCCTTCTTCACTCCCATCCTATCCGCGAAGCTCCCGCAGAAGAATGAGCCCAGCAGGAACGTGAGGGAGGCCGCCGAGAATATCAGCGAGACCTGTCCCTGGGATACGTCGTGGGCTTCCCTCAGGTACGTGAAGCTGTAGAAGTATATGCTCTGGGTGGACGCCCCCATCATGGTCACGGCCCCGAGAGCCGCTAACGCAGACCGCTTGGAACCTATGGCCCGGAACCCTTCGCTGATGCCGCTACTCTCGGTCCTGACTGGTGTGGGCGGCAGCTTCCATAAAGTCAGTGCCAGAGCAGCCACCGGGGCCAAGGCAGCGTAGGCGATGAACGGGAGCCTCCAGCCGCCCGCTGAAGCTAGGTACGCGATTATCGGCGCCCCCAGCATGTAGGAGAGGCCCCCAGAGGCGCCTATCCAACCCATGACCCTCGCCCTCCCCTCCGGGGGATAGTACTCCCCCACGAGCGACGTCAGCATAGGGAACACGATGTTAGAGGCAACTCCGTTCAGCGAGTACAGCGCGAACAACAGCCCCAGGCTGGACGCGGCGGCGCTGCCCAGACAGGAAAGACTCAGCAGCACCAGCCCAGCGGCGAGCAGCCTCCTGCCGCTGTACCTGACACTCAGCGCCCCCATGGCGAGGGCCGTCACGAAGCCCAGGACGGAGGACAGTGTCCTGATCTGGCTGACCACGCCGACGCTGGTGTCGAAGGTCTCTGCGATCTCTACGAGAAGGATAGACGTCAGTATGGTGCCGGGGTAGATGGAGTAGTTGGACAGCAGAAGAGACGAGAGCGCTGCTGGTCCCCGGCTGTCCCTGTCCTTCTCTTCACTCATCCGACGCCTCACCCGTTGTCTTAGTCGTTGAAGAGTTCTCTCAGGTCCATGCTAAGTCTATCTTGGGTGGACTGCAGCCTCTCGTAGATCTCTGCGTTTCGTTTAATGGGCTTCAGCCTGCTGGGTTCGTCGAGCTCGACTAGATCTTCTGTGATTTCGCTCATGGTTACCCGTTCTCCCTGCTGGAGCCTGTATGTCCACATGGCCTGGAGGGCGGCGCCGTAGGCCGCCCCCTCCTCTTCTTTGAGGATCACGATCTCGGCGTTGAACACGTCGGCGGCGATCCGTCTCCACGCCCTGTTCCTAGCTCCGCCTCCGGTGAGCCTTATCTCCTCGGGGTCTATGCCCAGCTCCCTCATCCTGTTGAGGCCGTAGTTGAGTCCCATGGTGACGCCCTCCATGGCGGCGCGGGCCAGGTGCCCTGCCTTGAAGGTCGCGGGTGTGAGCCCGTAGTAGACGCCTTTCCCGCGGGGCACGTTGGGGACGCGTTCTCCCGTGAGGTAGGGGAGCAGCAGGAGTCCGTCGCACCCGGGCGGGGTCTCCGAGACGATGGTCTCCAGCTCGGCGTGGCTGAGCCCAAGGAGTTCTCGCACCAGCTCGGTGGCCACAGTCACGTTCATGGTGCACACGAGGGGTAGCCAGCCGTTGGTGGAGTCACAGAACGCGGCTACCTCGCCCCCGGGGTCGACCACAGGCGCATCCGAGTACGCGTATATGGTCCCTGAGGTGCCGAGGCTCACCGTCACCTTCCCGGGGGACGTGTTCCCCGTCCCGATGGCGCCCATCATGTTGTCGCCTCCACCGGCGGAGACCAGCACGTCGTCGCCGAGGCCCAGCTCTGAGGCCATCCTTTGAGTGACGACTCCGGCTGGACGGTCGCTCGGCTTCAGCTCTGGGAGCCACTCGATGAGCTCTGGGTCGATGGCGTCGATCACATCCCTGCACCACTCGCGTCTCCGCACATCCATCAACGCCGTCCCGGAGGCGTCGCCGTACTCCATCGTAGCCTCCCCGGTGACCACGTAGTTCAGGTAGTCGTGGGGCAGGAGCACATGCCTGAGCCTGGCGTAGTTGTCCGGCTCGCGGCGCCTCAGCCACAGTATCTTCCCGGCGGTGAAGCCCGGCGGTATGCTGTTCCCCGTGAGCCTGATTACTTCCTCTACGCCGCCCAGCGCCTCCGTCAGTTCGCCGCAATCCTTCGCCGTGCTTGTGTCGTTCCACAGCTTCGCAGGCCTGATCACGGCGCCGCTTCCGTCGAGGGGGACGAACCCGTGCTGCTGGCCGCTCACCCCGATGGCCCGCACCTTACCCGGGTCTACGCCCGCGTCCTTCACGGCGCCCCGTACGGTACGCTTCATGGCGTCGGCCCAGGTCTCGGGGCGCTGCTCCATGCGGCCGCGGGGAAGCCCCTCTATGAGGCCGTAGCTCACTGACGCGCTGCCTCTTACGCTGCCCTCGGCGTCCACCACGACGGTCTTGGTGCCCTGGGTCCCGCTGTCCACGCCTATGAAGAAACTCGGCATCGCAGATCAACGTGACTATGTCGTTAACCGTATAAGTCGATTAGGAGCAGTGGACGTTTAATACAATCTAAATACGTGGCGCCAGAGATATACTGAGAGGGTTTTACGTGCGTTCATCTACACTGGCCGATATCGATCTGCCTGACTTCGGGATGCCCAAGGTGGAGCCAAGGGTCTCCGGTGAGACCTACCAGACCCGGCTGGAGAAGCTCTACGAGGCAGCCGAGGGCGCGGGGTTCACATCGTTCGTGGTCTACGGGGACAGGGAGCACGTCGCCAACCTCGCCTACCTGACGGGGTACGACCCCCGTTTCGAGGAGTCCATGCTCATAATGGACGTGGCTTCACGTAAGGCGACCCTCGTGATGGGCCACGAGGGGCTCGGCTACTATCCGGTCTCACGCGTGAAGGAGAGCCTAACGCCGGTGCTCTACCCTAGCTTCAGCCTCATGGCTCAGGACCGGTCCACGACTCGGCCCATAAGCATGATGCTCATGGAGGCCGGGATCGAGGACGGCGACAGGGTGGGCGTAGCTGGCTGGAAGTACTACACGGAGAAGGAGACCGCTAACCCGGAGTACTGGCTCGAGGTTCCATCGTACATCGCCGACGCCCTCAGGGAGGCGGTGGGCAAGCGCAACGTGGTGAACGCCAACAGCCTCCTGATGCACCCCACGGACGGCCTCAGGGCCGTGAACGAGGTTGATCAGCTGGCGTGGTTCGAGTACGCGGCCAGCCACACCTCCCAGGCCGTCCGGGACGTGGTGTTTAACCTTGAGCCTGGGATGACCGAGTACGAGGCGGTCAGGCTCATGAAGGTCACGGGTATTCCCCTCTCCTGCCACCTGATGCTGAGTTCGGGGCCCAGGGCCTTCATGGGGCTCTCCAGCCCGTCCAGCAGGGTCATAGAGCGGGGGGACCAGTTCACCACTGCTTACGGCGTCTGGGGCGCCCTCAACTGCCGCGCCGGCTGGGTCGTCGAGGACGAGGGCCAGCTGCCCGAGGAGATCAGGGACTACGTCCCCAAGCTGGTGGCTCCGTACTTCGAGGCAGTCGCCGAGTGGTACAGGCTGGTAGGGGTCGGGGTCGAGGGCGGTGTGCTCTACAAGGCCATACACGACCGCATCGGGGCCCCCTTCTTCGGCGTACACCTCAACCCGGGGCACCTCATACACCTGGACGAGTGGCTCAACAGCCCCATATACAGGGGCTCACGGCTGAAGCTGAGGTCAGGGATGGCCCTCCAGGTCGACGTGATACCGGCCACCGGCACCCCCTACTTCACCACCAACATGGAGGACGGCGTAGCCCTGGCGGACAGCAAGCTGAGGGCCGACTTCGCGGCCGCATACCCGGGGGCCTGGGATCGGATACAGGCGAGGAGGGACTTCATGGCCGACGTCCTAGGGATACGGCTGAAGCCTGAGGTGCTGGCCTTCAGCAACCTCGCGGCATACCTGCCGCCGTTTCTCCTCTCCCCCAACAATGGCATGAAGCTGACAGGCTAGACCGTCTTCGCCCACTCGTTAAGCTCCTGAAGCGCCAATGCGCCGGTGGGCACATAGCTCTGGTAAGGCCCGATCTCCCTGTTAAGGTTCTCCAGAAGGCTCTTGGCCTCGGCGACCCGCTTCTCGGTGGGCTCCGCCACGCAGGCGTCTATCCCGTTGAGGGCGTCGATGCCCTCACCAACCATGGGGCCAAATCCCCTGTAGTTCTCGAGGAGAATCACCGCGTCCTTTATTTTCTTCCTTAGGCCCTCGGTCTCCAGAGTTTCCTTTTGAATATGTTCTATATAAGGCGGGGGTGGTCGTCGTTGCCTTTCGATGTAAAATTTCATGGAAAACGCAATTAGGTGGTCACTCACCTTTTAAGTTTGTAACGATCAATCAAGGATATGCAGGGCGTCATCGGCGTATACTCAAAACAGGAGGCCTGCACCAGGAGCCTCCAAACTCTCTATGGGGTACAGCACAGGGGCCAGGAGAGCAGCGGCCTCACAGCGGGCGGCGACAACAGCCTCAGGACGTGGAAGGGGAAGGGGCTGGCCAGCGGCGTCTTCAACGAGCAGTTCCGCTCCTTCATACACCCCAACGACTACGCCGTCATAGGGTGCGCCAGCGGCGAGAACGCCGACAACGGCTTCCCACCCCTCGAGTCGCGGAACCATGAGCGTTTCGTATTCAGCGTCG
>Ga0315533_1001564_pt1 | contig 17269 bp, 11 predicted proteins | sample SalMarSW160130MG_FD_203081 | JGI IMG/M metagenome (GOLD analysis project Ga0315533, IMG submission 203081) | Salt marsh sediment microbial communities from the Plum Island Ecosystem LTER, Massachusetts, United States - Salt Marsh Sediment SW1601-30 ... | reverse complement strand
CAGCACTGTATCCAGGGCTACATTTGTCGCTTCGGAAGCCGGCTGCGGCTTTCTTGCAAGAACAGGTATGTAGAAGAGCCGTACCTCGCTCAGACTGCATTGAGGCAATATGCCGCCCCAGTTACCATGAGCGGTAATCCTGACGTACTTTGCCCCGACACCGTTGAAATTAACGGTTGTATTGTAAGTATAATCATCCAAGCCGGTACCTTGTCTAAATTCAGGTACATTGTCTAATTGTGTCCAGTTGTTGTCATCTGTTGAGTACTCAATCGTAACATTCCTCAGGCCGAAACCAAAAGAAGGCTCGATCGACTGATTAGAGTTCCACACCCACATTTCATGTAGTTTGTATTCTGTGTTGAATTCATATTTTATCCAGATCGGCTCCGTGGTGCCGCTTAGCCACATATCTGTTGCTAATGTTGAGTGCTGGTCGCCACCCCCGACTGGATCGGGGGTCAGGCCGGAGTCGTCGATGGTTTTATCAGGCCCCATATCAGGAGTGTAGCTTGAAGCCGTGGCGGTTATATTAGCACCTGAGAGAGGATACGTAAAAGGCTCCACTGTAAAGCTCCAGACATCGCCTTTATATACTGTGGTGTCGGGCGGAGCATTGACCTCATCGACCCTCCAGTAGTAGGTCTGGCCGAATTCGAGAGGAGCAGCAGGTTTGTAAGTGCTTGCAGCCTGGTTTGGGCTTACCAGCACATCCCTCGGATTCGTTGTGTCGGCTTCATTAACATCGTCTAAAACCGTTCCGAAATAGACATTATGCTTATCAGTATAACCCCCCGGCGTCCAGCTAAGGACTCCATCGCTGAATACATCTACCTCTCCATTAGCGGGATTTGGAATGCTTGCGGCTCCCGGATTGAGGGGCATGCCGATCATATAGCGGACCGTGTTGAGAAACATTTTTTTGCCGTTTTCGTTGAGGTTCAATGCGCCGGCGGTCTGGCCTCCACCGCCACCGGTAGTAAACAGCATCCGCTTGCCGCCGGGTGTCTGGGTAGTTTCACTATAAAACGGCACTCCAACCTTCCATTCAACAATCCATACAGAATTGTCGTTTGCTCTTTGGGCAATTAAAATTCCATTTCCGATATCTGTGGTAATAATGAACGTGCCCTGGCCGGAATTTACGGCTCCATCAATAATATCAATCTGGCCGTCAGCTAACGTTACGCCGCTAAATACCGGATGGCTCTCATCAACAGCTCGCAGCATTGTTTCTACAGAAAGTTCGGTTATCGAAGTGCTATTGAGCCACTGCCAACGGTTGCTCCTGGTTAAGAAGGCGCTCTGCAGAATCATCGGCGTTGTGATGGAGTTCCACTGGGCTACCTCATCTTCGTCGTCATAATTACCGCTGTTCGTATTACGGCTTACAATTATAAGGTCGGCAGCCTCAAGTGCGGCTATCTTACTCGCGTCGAGTGTCATATAGTCACTCGTTGTATCAGCTTCAACGATGTAACCTTGGGTCTTGAGCAGGTCGATCCAACCCTGGTCAAACGGGGCGCCACCGGCATCTGTCATCCACTCAGAGACCCAGATGATTGTAGCAGCGTTAGTTGATACCGCTAATCCAAAGATAAGTGCCAGAGATAAATAAAACATTTTTTTATACATAACATTGTTCCTTTAATAACGAACGGTATAAGCCCAAAAGTGTAAATTGCCTAAAGCGAACTGAAGAGCGTAATTCGTTTATCGTTTGCGCAACTCGTTTCGTCTATCGTCATACGTTAAACGCAACTGATACGAGCTGCGCAACCGCAACCGTTACACGAACTTTACGCATTTTAGGTACTCCAAACTTTAGTTCACTTTAGCTCACTTTTGCGAGACGCCGCGAAAATTTCGAAACGCGCTTATCCTTTAACACAAATCAGAAGACAAAGCTTAGCCACTTTTTTCGTTGACCTGTTTTTTAACCTCCTTCTCGCAATAGCCTCTTTAGAAGGCTAATTGAAATGAAGCTATCGTGCCTCCACAGAGTAAACCTACCCTGCGTTTTGCATTATATCGCTGACCGGTCAATGTAAACCTCGTTAGAAGCCTTTCGCCCTTTGAACGGGACTCACACGGGGCATTCTAACGGGGTAAATCTATCAATTTATATACTTATTTATACCAAATCAGGCACCCATATTTCAAGTGTAATTTTGGTTGTATTATAGGGCGTGCGATGCTCCGTCCTCCGTCATCCTTCGTCTCTCATCCCTCGTCATCTGTCGTCCCCGCCTCCGGCGGGTAAACCTCGTCCATCGTCTGTCCTCCGTCTTCTGTTTTTAATACACCTGATACCCTGATGTCCTTCACTCTGATTTCATGGTGACCTGATAACCTGATAATCGTCCCTCGTCCATCATCTATCTTCACTCGTGCGAAGTTCCTCAATCCAATCCTCCATCTTCTTGACCTCATGTGGTATGCCAATTTTCTTATATAAATCCCTCGCCTTTCCCCAAAATTGCCTTGCCTTTGTAATGTCACCCCGTCCTTCATAAATCCCACCCAAATTGATGTAATCAATTGCTGTTCCCCCCTGCAGGCCAAGCTTCTCATCGATCTGGATCGCCTTATTAAGCATTTCTTCTGCCTTATCAAGCTTACCTCTTCTTCGATAAATCAGACCCAAATTGCCGTACGCTTTCGCTACACTATCAGGCCGACCAAGCCTTTCTTCAATTTTCAAGACCTGTTTATACATCTCTTCTGCCTTATTAAGCTCACCTCTTGTTAGATAAATCGCCCCCAAATTACCATAATCACTTGCTATTCCCCCCTGCAGGCCAAGTTTCTTATCAATTTCTAGAGCTTTCTTGTGCATCTGTTCGGCCTTATCAAGCTTACCTCTTCTTCGATAAATCAGACCCAAATTGCCGTATTGATTTGCCATTCCTTCAAGCTGGCTCAGCTTCTTATTAATCTCCAGCGCCTTTTTGTGCATTTCTTCGGCCTTATCAAGCTCACCCCTCGTTTGATAAATCAGCCCTAAATTGCCGTACTCACGCGCTGTACCTATCTCACGTCCAGCTTTCTTTTCGATCTTAAGCGCTTTAAGATGCATTTCTTCAGCTTCATCAAGATTCCCTTTTGTCCGATGTACTAAACCTATCGTACAAAACAACGCAGCTTCTTCTTCAGAACCTCTCTCAACCATCCTCAAAGCCCTTTGAGATAATGAAAGCGCAGTATCCAAAAGACCCAGCATCTCTAAAGGTCTGTAAGTCTCGTATGCGCATGTTTTAATAAATGCATTTTCACCATTAGCTGCTAAGATATGCACAGGCAGTCTCATCGCTGCTAATTCATCCGGCTTGGTCTGCTCTTCCCGTGCCTTCTCCAGTTTGGCTCTGTAAACCTCCACCGTCCGCTGGTGATATTCCTTTTTCTCAGCTTCGCTGATTTGCTCAAGTACATAATCAGCCAGTATTGCGTGATAAATCCGTTTGCCATACCCTTCCTCTCGCAGCAGTCCCATAAGGAATTTATCCGCCAACAATGACTGGCGTGTGTCTCCATCGACCTCGCTTGCGGTCTCGACCACACCATCGGGCACGCCAACCTCCAGAACAGCATAAGATTTGAATAGCCGAATAGCATATTTGCTCTTTTCGCAAATCTTGTCCCACTGCTTTTTTGCAAACTCTATCGGCTCAGGCCGTTTTGGCAAATCCTCTAATCCTACACCCGCTTTTACTAAATCTATAGCAGCCCCCAAAGCATACGGGTGTCCCTTATGTTGCATCAGAACCTTCTTCAAATCACCTATAGAACAAGTTAATTCCGCACTTTGCGCCCGCAGAAGCTCATCAACATTATCATCACTCAAAACATCCAAATCTTTTTTGGGGATACGCACTACGTTTTTTAATGAATCGAATGTCTCGCTGCGAACCAGTTCATCCTCGGGCCGTTGTGCAAAGATGAACTTTATCTTGTCAGGAAGGTCTTTAACTACAATCGCCCAGGATTGGTCACTTTCTTTTTGCATGTACTTTTCAGGATCGATGATAAATATTGCCCGCCCTTCGTTTGGCAATCGTTTTGAGATTAACTCAAGTCTCTCTAAAAATTGGTCGCGTGTATTCCTTGCCGGATCTCGCCTCAAACTCATAACCAGGTCACCAATATTGAACACATTGAGGAAACTTCGCCATTGTTCCAACCTTCGTGCTGTCCCATCTAAAGATCCATCTGTTATCTGTGCTGCTTCAAAGGCATTATCCATCATTAATGTCATCGTAGAATCAACACTATCTGTTGGCGTCACCTCATATCGTACAAATCCACATCTGAGGTCAGGATGGCTCCCTGCTATCTCTGTCATTTTGTTCAAGAGCAGAGTTTTTCCCATACCCGCTTGACCGACTACGAGAACAGCCTGTCCCTGCTGGTCTGCAAGAACTTTTTTGAATTGCTCAATTTCTTTTTTTCTGCCAACGAATATTCTGTCTTTTGCCATAGCTATACACTGGAATTACATACTTTATAATTAGTTATTATTATTCCAATATATCCATATTATATAAATATTCTAAAATCTTGTTGAGTATCTATGGTCAAGTACTATTTATTTCGCCTGGATTCGACAGAGCCTGCCCTGAGCGAAGTCGAATGGGCTCACCACAAGCTTCTTTAAGGTCTGATTATACAGCTTCAGACAAAACTGTGCCGATGAAATTTTGGATTTTTCAGCTTACTCAGTGGAAAAAATTAGGTATATCTCCAACTAACAAATCCTCTTTATCTAAACTACCCTTCTTTGCTATAGCCCCTATTTTATCAATATCTTTATCTACAAAATGTTTCACGTGAAACATTTATAGTAGTTCACAATCTCATAAGCATATTGACTATACATACAAACAGTGACCGTCATTGCGAGGCCGAATGAAGTGAGGGTGTGGCAATCCCGACTTGTATGTGTTTAGCTATATATCGTCGAATGCCATCCCCAAGCTCGGACTCCACATAGCTGGAGTCCAGCACTTGGGGCTGCCACCCTTTATTTATCAATTTTGTTGGATGTCAGCCTCAATCCTGATTCATCGGGATTGCTTCGTCGTTCCGATGTATCGGGGCTCCTCGCAATGACATTTGGTCGAGGTACTTATGAAATAGTGTAGATATAACTCAGCCCCCCTGCAGATCCATTACGATTTCTCTATTAGATCATTGCTCCCCCTGCCTTCGCAGTCCACAGTCCACAGGATGCCTCACGGCAGATGCCTCACGGCAGATGCCTTACGGCAGGGCAAGCCTGTCCGGCTGCGGCTCGGCACTTCGCCGAGACGAGTCCCCGCAAAAGCGGGGAGTCGCGGCTCTGCATTTACACCATTACCTTTGGCAAAGAAAAATAACTCGGGTGATGTGCTCCCGTGGTTTCTGCTCCAACTGGCTGCTGTCGTTTCTATTTCTATCGACAATGTTTCACGTGAAACATTTTTTTAAAAACACGATTTTTTAACCTGATAAAGTTGCAGAAATTTCAGCGATTATTCCGAAATATCATACAGATAAATAATTGAGCTTCCGTTAAGAAGCAATTACTTGTTGTGTCTTTGGCGCGTTCACCCCGTGAGATGGATGGCCTGCGGCCTATCTCACGGGGCAAACTGGGCTGTAAATTAGATTGATAATATGCACACAATAGATAAAATAACGAATCTTGGTAACATAAAAACGTGATCCTGAAGGAGCATTACTATGGAGACCAAAAAGCAAGAAAAGCCAAAACATCTCGGCAGGGGGCTGGAATCATTATTAGGTCCTATAAAATATAACGTTTCAGCAATAAAACCGCCTGTGACGGAGCAGGAACCAGCTCCTAACTTTCCGGCTGACAAAGAGTTAAGTGAATCTCTACGGGAAATCAGTTTGAACGCCATATCGACAAATCCGTATCAGGCACGGACGGTGTGGAATGAGCAGGAGCTGGAGGAATTGGCTAAGTCCATCAAGGCCAACGGCATAATTCAGCCCATTATTGTCCGCCCTGCTGGGCCTGGATACGAACTAATAGCCGGTGAGCGCCGATTCCGAGCCGCTCAGATAGCTTCGTTGACAACAATACCGGCTCTTGTTCGGCAGGCAACCGATGAACAAATGTTAGAATTGGCATTGGTGGAGAACATACACCGGATCGACCTTAACTCGATCGAACGAGCCAAGGCCTACCAAAACTATTTAAGCACCTTCTGCCTGACCCAGGCCGAGGCCGCTGAAAGGCTCGGCGAAGACCGCTCTGTTATCGCTAACTATCTGCGCTTGCTGGACTTACCGGATGAAATAAAACAAATGCTCAGCAACGGCCAGTTGGCTATGGGCCATGCACGGGCGATACTCGCCCTGCCGACCGATGAGCTTCGGCGAAAGTTAGCCAACCGGGCGCTGGCAGGCCGACTTAGCGTACGCGAGGTCGAAAGATTAGTCCGAAGATACCTTACAAGCACCGGCCGGACTACAATTACCGCGCGCTCAAAACCAGCTCATATTCAGGACCTCGAAAGCAAAATAAGCCAGCAGCTCGGCACAAAAGTCAGCATTGAAACCCGCAAAAACGGCCAAAGAGGCAGGATTATCATCGAATTCTACTCTTTGGACGAGTTCGACAGTATCGCAGAAAGACTCGGCCTTGCGACCATAGAGCAGGTTTGAATAGGGGGCTAAAATCAAATTTGCCTATTTTCCACAAAAATGGTAAAATATTAGTGTGCTTATCGGACAAACAACTGGTGGAAAGGCAATAAATCCAGACCACCCACAGAGAAAGTTAAGAGCTTCCACCAAGCCACAAGACATCGGAAATTTCTTAAAGAAAGGTGAATAATATGTTGTGCGTAAAGAAACCTCACTGGATGGTGTCCCTCATCACAGTGACAATGACATTACTTGGTGCCGGTCTGTGCGTCGCGCAAGACCAGGCGGATAAAACTGATTACGTCGCCGAGCTTAATAAAATAGGCATAGCAGGGCGTCCTGAAAGCGATAACGCAGCGCCTTACTACCAAAAGGCAATAGAACTTTTGATAAAAAAGCCTACGGACCTAACAATATCAACAAGAACCTGGCCAAAAGAACAGCCCACGCAACAACAGGCCTTGTTAAGAAAATGGGTGCAGGATAACAGCAGCGCACTTGAGCAACTGCAACTTGGCAGTCAGAAATCATATTGCTGGTTCACGCAAACCGACCAGAAACCGCAGACCGAAATGCCTCGCTTAACACCAATAAAGGAATTAGCAATGGCACTACAGGCTCGGGCGATGCTTCAGGCTGAAGACGGCGGAGTCAGCGGTGCTGTCAACGATATAGTGACTCTATATAGATCTGGAGCACATATTGCAGCAGGGCCGAAACTCCTCGTAGAAAAACTGGTAGGGATTGGTGTAAAGAGCTTTTCTACAAGTGCTGCGTTTAACATCCTCGATGAAAAAATGATTGACACCGACTCGACGAAGAATCTACAGAATCAATTGGAGCAGCTCTCGGCGAACTACAGTGAGCCGTTTGATATTCGTGGCGAAAAAATTTATATGCAGGAGCAAATTGAAACAGACCCTCAATACCATGCTTTTAAGCCGTACTTGAAAAACGCTCTTGAATACTATGACACAATGGCGGCCAAAACTCCCTGGCAGATACATACTGAGCCAGCTCAGTCCCCACCAAGTGATAATCCTTTGACGACTGATATGACTAAGATAATAGAAATAGAATATCGCAGCAGGGCGGACACACAGGCCTTAATAACAACGCTCGCCATTCTGCGATATAAAAGTGACAAAGGTATGTATCCTGCATCGCTTCCGGAGCTTGTTCCAGCCGGCTATATTAAAGAGCTTCCGACAGACCCATTTAGCAACAATCCTTTTGTTTATAAGCAAACAAGAGAGTCCTTTACGCTCTACAGTTTCGGAGTAGATTACGATGATGATGGCGGTGACATGGCTCGAGACGGCAAAGGCAATGTAAGAATGTGGGCCAACGAAGGCGACGCAGTCTACTGGCCTGTTCAATCAACGGAAAGTGCACGGAAGCAAGCAGATGAGCGAAAACTTCCGACCGGGCCTGAGCAGGAAAAATTAACCGAGTCACTCCACAATGCTATAATAGGCGGGGACATTGACCGGATCAAATCGATCATCTCGAAAGGCGCGGATGTCACCGCAAAGAACAGACAAACCTGGACGTCACTACAAACCGCTCTTTGGTACGGCAACAATGAAACGGTGGAGCTGCTAATCTCCGAAGGAGCCGATGTTAATGCACAGGATAACAGTGGTAATACGCCCTTGCACTTCGCAGCAATTAAAGGCAATAGCGATGCGGTAAATCTGCTTATTGAAAAGGGCGCAAATATCAATACAAAGACAAATGCTGAGCAGACACCACTGATGTTCGCGGCGGATAACGGCCACAAGGAAATCGTGGAATTGCTGATTTCCAAAGGCGCGGATGTCAACGCACAAGCGGGCAATGATAATGCTCTGTCATTAGCAAGAAGGAAAAACCGTAATGAAATGGTGGACCTGCTGCTCAAACACGGTGCCACAGAACCGGCTCAGCTCCTTATGGACGAAGGACTTTATGGCCGTAGAGGCCAAACAGAGGGACCCACGCGCCAGCGGCCCGGGGGACTTTCGTACCAGGGCTTTGAGGGACAGGCTCAGCCGGGAAGCAGCCTCGTTGTAATCTCAAGAACCAGTGAAGAAATACTTGCCGATGCCAATGAAATAAAAGCCAGGGTCAAGACATATGAAGGCCTTGCAGAATCGTTGGAGGAAGTTGAAAGCAAAAGTCGGCTTGAAAAAAGTGCGTGGGCCCAGAGAAGGATTGATAACAGAACAAGTCTAATCAGAGTAGTGGAAGAACAGGTTAAGCTAGAGATGACTTTTGTACGCAAGATCGCTGCCGAAGAAAAAGCTGAAAAAACAACAAAGACGATTGATAATGTGTTATTAAGCAGGGACGATATCTCCGGCAAAGTTCGCAAAGAGCTTTCAGCGCAGAGAAGAGAGGCAAGGCAGAGCCAACAGCAAGAGGTTTCACGTGGTCGAGGCATGGCCAGAGGCAGCAGGGGCACAAGAGGCAGAAATCTTCAAGAAGGATACCAGCAGGGATACGGCGGTACTGCCGGACCGGGACAGGAAATGAGACGCGAAGGCGTATATGGACGTAGAGGCGAGCCTGGCGAAGGTGAACAGTTGGATTCCGAAACCTGGAACAAGATCAACCAGTGGCTCCAAACAACGCTCGATAACAAGGAAGCCCTGATGCAATTTGTATACACAGATGTCCGGACGCAGTATGCTTTTATACAAGCCGTTGCTGTTGAGGAGGAAGCGAAAAAGACAACAGCAGCTATTGATGGGATATTGCTTAACAGAGAGGAACGGTTCGAAGACATCGTTCTGAGAATGGAAGAGTTGGCGGAGAGAGAAGCACAGCAAGAGCAGGACGGGCGTGGCCGCAACACAAGAGCCACCAGAGGCAGGGCTGGGCAAGACTGGTCTCAGCAGGGACAGGGGAATGAATCTGCACCCCGATCTCGCCGACGGTAAAATTACACGATGCGTAGGGACACGTAAGGTATGACCTGCATACCCAAATAGGTGGCTGTGGGATTGTTGAAAAACCTCCAGTTCAACGTATCTCAGAAGGGAGAAACAAGCTTTTCAGTATCAAAATGCGGCTTGCGAACACCCAAAAACGTCTAAAACCGACTTTTTCAACAGCCACGTCGCCCCTATTTATAAACAAGGAGAGTCCATGTACTATTTAACCTGCATTTCTCACAAACTACAGAGATCGCAGGTTACGTATTTCGTTTATCGGTTGCGCTGCTCGTTTCGTAATACGTTTGACGGTTGCGTCTTAAAAAACGTTTTACGTTCAACACAACCGTAACGAGCTTCGCAACCGCAACCGTTTAACGCAAACTCCCTGCCCATCATACTGTCATAGATAACAACAGTCGCAAACAAGCGTAAGTTTTTATATATCAAGAAGCTCTGCAATTTCGGTGTTCTCCGCGGTGAGAAATACGGGTTAAGATTTCTGTTTCTGTTAATCCTCAATGTACCTGTTGCCGCGTTAGCTGGTGATAACATGGCTTGGCCACAAGACGGTCCGGAGCTGCTATGGACCGCCTCCGGCATTGGACATGGGTACAGTTCAGTGGTGATAGTAGGAGGCCGTATTTTTACGGCCGGCATGATCGATAAGCAGACATACGTAACAGGCTTGGACTTGACAGGCAAAAAACTATGGCAACGTCTCAACGGACAGTCCTGGCAAGCCGAAGGCAAAGGGTCTCTGACTTATGCTGACGGTCGGCTTTACTGCCTTGATGAAAAAGGCGCGATGTCGCTCGTACAGGCAACTACCGATAAGTGGGACGAGGTAGGTTCATTTCGTCTCCCACGTATTTTAAATAGGGACAGCCACCTATTTAATGCGGCTTTTCTTTAGATTTATCTCTTCTTGTTTTCGGCCTACCGACAGGCAGAGGCCGAAGTCTCCGACCTAATAGGTGCTCAAACTTGCTTATAAATCGATCGCTGCCGAGGGGTCTGCCCGTATGTGTATTCGCTTGCAAGCTCGCTACTTCGTAATCTTCCAAGGTCTGCCTGAGCAGCTTCATCCATTTTTCCGGGTCTATTATATCCTGCCATTTAGATAAATTCAGCAGCCCTGCACCGTCGGCTTTGCCAACATGCGCAGCGGCGCTGGACCAGCGGTATGACCACGGCACCCTCGCGATTTTCGCCCTCACTGGATTGCATTCGATGTAGCGCATTGCTTTCAAAAAATGTAGTTCATCGAGGGCACAAGAGTAAAATCTGCTTTGCCACAGATGGCCACTACGTCCGTGCATTCTATTGATGTACTGTGTGTAAAGAAAGTGCGTTTGGCCTATCGCATTCGCAAGTGAATCTTCTTGTTGCGGTGCTGCGACAAGATGGATGTGATTAGTCATCAAGCAGTAGCCAAGAATCTCCAAGCCGTATTTCTCGCAACGTTTTCGAAGCAGCTCCAAATATACAATCCGGTCGTCGTTCACAAAGAACACATCCTGCTGGTTATTGCCACGTTGGATTATATGATGTGGTACTTCCGGTATAACTATCCTTGCAATTCTTGGCATGTTAGTAAATTAACGCTTCAGAGATAAGCTGTCAATATCAAAATAGGGGGCTGTCCCTATTTATAAAGCTTATCTATTAAATCCTACCTGAGATTTCCTCAAGTTTTCTGCTGAATTGTCGATATGCTGTTTAGGCTTTTTTTGCGGCCTGCCTGCGCGTCCCGCCTGCCCAAAGTGTTACGGCGGGCAGGAGCCGCTTCGGCGAAGGCAGGTCTCCTTTTAAAAAGAAATACGAGTACTACTTATGAACTGGGCAAATCAAAAGAAGTTTGCTTTTGCCATTGTGGATGATACCGATAAGGCCACAATCGAAAATGTAAAGCCCATCTATGACCTTTTGGCGGAGTTGGGTATCAAGACAACAAAAACGGTATGGCCTTTAGCACCAAGCCAAAAAAGCAACTTTGGCGGTATGACCTGTCAAGACGAGGAATATCTTAAATGGTTATACAGTCTAAGAGATGAAGGTTTCGAGATTGCGTTTCACGGTGTTACAGATCACACTTCCGGCCGTGAAGATACCGAGCGGGCAATAGAATTCTTTCACAGACTTTTCGGAGACGAAGATTTTCTCTATTGCGCTCATTCCGGACAGAAGGAAGGTATGTATTGGGGAAAATATCGGCTTGGAGGGACACGACGCATAATATACCAGCTTGCGACGCTACACAAAAGAGACAACCACTTTAAAGGACACGTGGCGGGCGACCCGCTTTTCTGGGGAGATCTATGCCGCAAGCACATTCGTTACGTTCGTAATTTTGTCTTTAGAGAAATCAATACGTTTAAAACTTGTCCGGAAATGCCTTATCATGATCCTTCTCGGCCTTATGTTAATTACTGGTTTGCGTCCTCTGACGGTGCCGATGTTTGTTCCTTTCGTAAGTTGATGTCTGAGAAAAATCAGGATTCTTTGGAAAAGGAAGGGGGATTGTGCATCGTTTACACCCACTTCGCGAAAGGTTTTTATACGAATGGGAAACTCGATCCGGAATTTGTTCGTTTAATGAGATCACTATCCAGACGCAATGGATGGTTTGCCCCTGCTACTACGATATTGGACTATCTGCGAGGCCAACCTGGGTGGGTCAGGAATATTAATCCCAGCCGGATTCGAGAGCTGGAATGGAAATGGCTCCTTATGAAATGTCTCCATGGTCGTTCATAGGATTTTAAATATTTGACATATCATCAAATAGGGACAGCCCCGCTGTCCCTATTATTTGGAAATGGTATGAGACAGCAGTTAGCTATTGAATATTAGGTCGAGTTTTCCTCGCTTTGGGGTTGGTAGTTCCACTCCGCATCGTGTGCAATTAACCTTGGTTAGTCCTCGGCTTCTACTACAAGCCGTACATTTTATCACGGTGGTATGGTTCAAGGCCAAATATGTCAAAAGACCTGCGAGGTTGAATATGCCTGCAAATGCCAGCCAGAACAGAAATTTAGGCCATGATGTTCGTCTCGGCCAGCCGTGCCAAAAGGTAAAACCTATCATCATAGCACTCAGCAGCCAGTTGATGGTGCTGTTGCCCGGTCGTACTTCTGCTAACATTTGTTGGAAATCTCTGGATAAGTCATTGCCCTGGAAAGCGGACACCCAGAATTCTCTACTCATTAGATGCCAGGCTAAATCGTATAATGGAGGCGAGAGTTTACTCACAGAACGTTTAGCCGGCAATCTGAAGTCTCTGGCTTCGACAACCCTTTCAGACAGAGCGGGTACGGTCCAATTATAGTGATTGAGCAATTTAAGACCGCCCTGGTTATCAACCATGTACAACTCGACCCAATGTTTTTGAGGCTGGCTTCGGAAATTACGTAACCATTGCTGAAAAAGTTCCGGGGATTTACTATATTCTGGAGGGTGACGTGACTCGATCCAAGAACGGCGCATAAAAATAGCTTCTTTTGTGGCTGTGAATTGACAATAGTTCCTGACCCAGTTTTTCCAATCTTCAGGAACAGTAATTGTAAGCCGCTGCTCAGGGTCGCGCATTATCAAATGATTTTTACCATCTTCGGTTTCACATTGAAGCAAAGGTCGGTACTTTGCAGAATCCCTATGCTCCTTTGTGCCGGAGGCTAAATCTCTCCATCCGTGCAGGCTTAATCTTTCAATGTCAGAATCGGTACTTTCAAAAATCAGCTCTGTAGTTTGTTTTTCAAATTCTATTTGATAAATACGCCTTTGTGTTTGCCACAGTAATGTCGGACTGAAAGAGTCCTGCGGACACCATGCGGTGAAAGATTTAAATTCTCCAAATGGTTTCGCGTTTGATTTTGAGCCCGTAAAACCTGTTGAGCCGATGTAACCAATTTTGTTGCCCTCATTATCATAACCTGCAAGATAATCTTTCGCCAGATTATAACGCCAAATCTGGATAGTTTTTTCCTCGGATTGAACCGGTATTTCGAGAGTTCTGGAAAATTCAGGTGTAATCATTTGTAATTGCTTCATTCGCTGCTGTGTAAAGCCCACTCTGTATTCACGTAATTGCTCCGACCATGAGAGATATTCGTAGGGTTTTCTATTGCGTGGGCCTTCCCACAGCGGGTTGTCATTGATGTCATATATCTGCACCATCTCAGACCCGTCCACTTGACCCGGTGTACGTTTAGGTGCGTAAACAAGGTGAATTGTCCTATCGGGCAAAAACTCTTTTGCCGAATTTCTTATTCTGCTAATCCGTTTTTCCTCCTGGGTGAGTTCTGCTTCAGGCTTCATTGTTGCCGGCGTGTACTTTGTTCTCGTAAATATATCTTCTGTTGAGATGATAATACCCTGTACTATCAGCAAAGCTAACAGCAGGATAAGGGCTGTCGTAAAGATTTCGGCAGGTGTCACAATGTATTTTAAGTTGTTTTTTAATCTCATAGCGATGTCCCTCCGGTCAAAATTCCCTGTTCAGGAATAAGTCGATAATTTGCGAAAGCAAAATAAAAGCACCAGCGACAATTACTATGAAGGCCCAGGCAAGCCGCCACTGTGCAAAAGTCACTATGATGATGACAGTTGCAAATGCCAGGCCGAATATCCTTGTAGTGTACCATTTGGCGGTGCTCAGGCCTGAAAGGGCCGTCCCCAGATACGCAATAAGACCCAATGCTATTAAAATCCAACCATCGATGAAAATTCTTACTGTTTGTGGTAATGTAAAAAGCTCCGGCCTGTTGGCGTACCAGTAAAAGAAGATCCATAGGGTCCCAAGCGAAATAACAAAAGCTATTGTTGCTGCGGTCAGCTTCGCGGCAAGTACAAATTTTCTGCTGACCGAGCGATGAAGCAGAAATGGCCACGTCCCTGTAAAACAAGGTATCCAGAAATGTCGGATGCCCAGAGACAGACCAAGTCCGATAGATGTCAGAGATAACCACACACCCGTCATCTGCAATGGCGAGTAATGAGTGAACTGGTAAGGTTCGACTATAGAGCCCGGCGAAAAACGTGAATAATACCAGTTTCGGTTACCTTGAAAGGCCATCGTCCGCAAACAAAAGCCACCGAAGCCGAAAAATATAATTGCTGCTAAGATTAACCAGGGCAGGCTCTCACGAAATTCTTTTCGTAATAATACCCAGAATCTCATTTATATTTCCTCCCACTTAAAAAGTTTTTTACGGCCAACTGGCGCGGTAAATTCGATGAATTGGTCCTCCAGATTCATCTGCACGATTTTGTATTGTGCAGCACCAGCAGATTTTGCCCATTCGGCAATTTTATCTTCGTTGGTACCGACTAAAATTACTTCAAGCTCTTTTTCGCTGCGTTTGCAGTGTAATAGTCCCTCGATGTCTGGTTCTTTAGGCACTGAATCAGCAAAGCTAAATATTGCCTTTTTTACTGCTTCTCGGAACTGGTCAAGCGAGCAATTTGCTCGCAACAGTCCTTTGTCAATAACTGCTATGCGTTCAGCGACCCTTTCAACATCACCGAGGATATGGCTGGAGAAAAGGACAGTTCTGCCTTGGCGCATAATAAGCTCGATCATACCCTCCAGGAATTGTCGTCTGATCGCGGCATCAAGGCCGAGCGTTGGGTCGTCCATTATTAGAAGCTCCGGATTCGGGGCCAAAGCAAGTGCCAATGAAACCTGCGCCCGCTGGCCGTTTGAGAGGTGCTTTATCTTTTGCTTCTTTGGCAGGCCGAAGTATTCGATCATATCAGCGAAGCACTTATTATCCCACTGCTTCGGGAAAAACGCCCGCTGAAATCTCTCTAATTCAGCAATGCTCATCCAGCGAAATAGACGATGACCTTCCGTTACATAACCAATGCGCTGACGAATGGCAGGCGTTAGCGATGTTGAATCACAGCCTAATAGTCTTGATGAGCCTGCCGTCGGGTTTAGCAGACCCATCATTAACTTAATGGCGGTGGTTTTTCCTGCTCCGTTTCGGCCAACAAATCCGCAGATACAGCCTCGCGGAATCTGCATATCCAGATGGTCAACCGCAGCTTTGCTGCCGAAATATTTCGTAAGACCTTTTGTTTCCAATACTATCTCAGACATTTTTATTATTCTTTCAAGTTTGACTGGCCAGTAAATTTGTCTATTCTGGCTTTAAATATCTTGATTATATCCTGTGCTTGAAGACCTAAATTCAAACCTCGGCTGATTAGAGTATCCATCCTCTCGGCAAGCACATTTATGTCTGCGGCATCGGCTTTACGTAGCTTCGGGTCGGCTACGAAAGTGCCGGAGCCGGTTTTAGTATTAACCAGCCCGGCTTGCTCCAATCGGCTGTAAGCCCTGGCAACAGTGTTGGGATTGATCACTAATTCTGCCGCAAGTTTCCTGACAGCGGGCAGCTTATCTCCACTTGTAAGCTGTCCTTTTGCGATAGCCTCGCTGATTTGCTCTGCAACCTGAACATAAACAGGCTCACTTGAGCCGGGCGTTATTTGTATCCATAAACCCATCGAAAATACTCTCTAAATAACCGCAAAGCTTGCGTTGATTTCCCTAAAGTGTATTAATACTCTTAATACATTATGTACTATTAGCAATGTATTAGCAAGTCTTTTTTAGAAAAAATTAAAAAATTTTTAACTTTTTTATTAACAGGATGTTATAAAGCTCTACGACAGAGAAAAATAAAATATTTCCTCCAAAATCCCATAGAAAAATCCTCGGCATCGGCGAAAGAACGCTATACCGCAAAATTAAAGAATACAATCTGTAGTATTCAACCACGGATTACACAGATTTCACGGATTAACACAAATCAATGTTTAGCCCTGCCATTTATGGCAGGGTTTTTGTTTTTTTGACACAAATACTCCGATTAGCCGGAAATTCCGTCTTCCGTCCTTCCTTCTTCGCTAAAGCCTGCCCGCCGGACAAGCCTTTGGGTAGGCGGGCTACGAAGGACAGGCCGTTTTCTGTCCTTCCGTCTTCGCTAAAGCCTGCCCGCCGGACAAGCCTTTGGGTAGGCGGGCTACGAAGGACAGGCCGTTTTCTGTCCTTCCGTCTTCGCCATCTGTCCCGCCAGAGGCGGGTAAACTTCTGTCTTTTCCCTTGCCTTTTCCCTTCTATTGTGTTATTTCCTGTCGCTAAGGGCGTGATGCATCCGGGAGCGGAATCAACACGCGAGATACAATTTTATGCGGAAGTTTACCCCATGAGATAGTAAAGAATTATCTCACGGGGTGAAGGCGGTAATTGCGGGTTTTTGGTTTGATAATGAAATGTAGAATAGAATAAATGGGTGACTGCCCCTAGTTTTCCCAATTGCAGATTTTTTTTCATCTGCTACAATCAAGGGTGGAAAGGAGTATAATGATTAAGAATGGAATCGAGAGTGATTAGACTGACTGCAGGAGCTATAAAAAACAACAAGCTAAACATCCGGGCTTGTGGTCCTGATTTCTTTCCCAAAGATGCTCTGGGGGGCTGTAGCAAAAATCAGGTAGGAAAGGAGATTACTATCAATGCTGTCGGCCTTCTCTGCCCAATTAAAACAGACATTCCTAGAGAAAAAAAAACGGGGAGGCCCCGGTGGATCTTTCGAAACAGGACTTGGGTAAAAGAGTTTGTGCGCTATCACAAGCTCAGGCCAGATGACGCCGTAAGGATTACGCGGATTGATGAGCGCACGTAT
>Ga0315533_1001562_pt1 | contig 17272 bp, 18 predicted proteins | sample SalMarSW160130MG_FD_203081 | JGI IMG/M metagenome (GOLD analysis project Ga0315533, IMG submission 203081) | Salt marsh sediment microbial communities from the Plum Island Ecosystem LTER, Massachusetts, United States - Salt Marsh Sediment SW1601-30 ... | reverse complement strand
GGGACTCAATTGGCTGCCCTTGCTTGAAGGTACGTTTTTGAACCAAAATAGACCGACAAATACTAAAAGTCAAGAGAAATGTCGTTTAATTTCCTTTATATTACAATTTAGCCGATAGTCATGTATTTGCAATCTTTTTGAAAGGGGGGAAATTGCGGGGGAAAATGAAAGCCTTCATTCTCTTCCTTATCCTTCTGCCTGGCCTGGCCCAGGCAGGGGGTTGGCGCACCTATACCAATACCAATTATCTTAGCGATCTGAAGGTTATAGGCAGCCAGGTCTGGTGGGGAACGACCGGTGGGGTAGTGAGATACGATAACTCGGATAGCTCTTACACCATCTATCGGAACACAGAGGGTTTAGGGGGGATAAATGTGCAGGCCGTGGAGGTAGATGAGGAGGGTAACCTCTGGTTTGGCCTGGTAGATGGGGTATTAAACAGGCTGGGGCCCCACGGGCAATGGAGTAGAGCCTCCCTGGGATTTGCCGTCAACGACCTCGTTTACCATCAGGGGTACCTCTGGGTGGCCACCGAACAGAATCTGATCAAATTTGACCCCCAAACCTGGCTCAGCTTAGAGGTCTGCGAGCAGCCTGGAGTTGGGCTGCAGAGGGATCGACCCATCAGGTGCCTCTTCTTTTGGGGGGATACCCTCTGGGCCGGCACAGAGGGGGGGATCTCATATATCGATATTACCCAGACGGAAAACCTGAGGGACCCTGCCCAGTGGACCTACTTCACCACCGAGAATAACCCTTCTTTAGGAGAAGACAAGATTAATACGATCACCTCATACCAGGGGGAGATATGTGCGGGCACCAAAAACGGTATCTACAAATTTGCCGATAGTTCCTGGCACGCAGTTGGCGGAGATTGGCATAAGGGCGTTGTCTACGATCTGAGGACTTACTCTGATACACTTCTGGCGATAACCGCAAAGGGGGTTTGGCGGTGGGATGGGGCAAATCTCGACTCCTTGAAATGTCCCTCCTCAGTTCCTCGTAAGTTAAGCGTTGGCCCACAGGGAGAGCTCTGGGTGGGGACCTGGGGGGAGGGAACCCTCCTCTACTTAGATGGAGGGTGGCAATATCCCTTTGAGACCGAGGGATCCATCGGGAACAGGATAGCGGATATGGCCCTGGATGATGAGGGGAATCTTTGGTTGGCCTCTCCAGGGTATGGGATGAGCGGCTTCGATGGAAAGAGATGGGAGAACTTCACCCCAATAGCAGATACTACACTTCATGAGAGCAATGGTTATCATGAAAGCCCTATCTCACGAGGCCTCTGTGCGGTGGCCGCGGACAGATTAGGGAACAAGTGGTTTGGCCTCTGGGCGGGAGGGGTGATCAAGCTTGATCCAGAGGGAAATCAGACCCTCTACGATGAGGATAACAGCATCCTCAGGTGGAGCGATCCCAATTATAAGTGGGCCACCTGGAATGTGGTGGTAAACCAGATAATAGTGGACAATGCCAACAACAAATACTTTGCCAACTGGTACAGGGGAGTAGTCGTTTTAGACAGTGAGGAGGTTAACTGGATTGTCTACCCCCAGAAAAATGAGGGCGGTCTTTTCTCAGCGTTAATCCAGGATATGCTCATAGATAACCAGGGGGGGAAATGGTTTGCTCACCTCCCTGGAGTAGGGGGCAGCCAGGGTGGAATAAGCCATCTCATTGACGACAATGGGACTCCATTCAATCGGAATGATGATAAGTGGGAGCACTTCCTGGGGGAGAGGGATGGGCTTCTAAACAACAAGGTGAACTCCCTGGCGATTGACCTTGATGGCTCCATCTGGATGGGCACAGATGAAGGGGTGAGCAGATATGATTCCTTGCTCTCCCCGGTCCCCATCCCTGGATACAGGTTCCTGCCAAACTATTTGGACATGATTGGACAACGAGAGGTCAACTCCATAGAGGTGGACACCAAGGGAAACAAATGGTTTGGCACCAGCAATGGTCTGCTCAGATATGACGGCGAGAACTTCCTCTGGCAGGAGTTTACCCCCAAGACCAGTAGCCTTTTGGACGAGAAGATAAACTGTCTCCTCTTAGACAAGGCTCAAGGTTACCTCTGGATTGGGACGGACAAGGGACTTTCTATGTATGAGTTGGGTATAGTGGAGCCGGAGTCTACATTTTCCCAGCTTCTGGTTTACCCCAACCCTCTCCTCCTCTCCCAAGATGGAACCGAGGTCAAGTTCAAAAGGCTTACGGCCACATCCATTGTATACATCTTTACCGTTAACGGCGAGCTGGTCAGGGAGATACCCTCTGACGGGTCTGGCCTGGTAAGCTGGGACGGAAGAAATCAGGGCGGAAACCTGGTAGCCAGCGGGGTCTATCTCTGGGTGGTAAGGGATAAGAATGGAAACAGTCGGAGGGGAAAGATAGCGGTGATCAGATGACCCTTTCCAGATAAAGACCTAATGTTACCCCACTTATCTTCAAGGCCCTTCAAAAAAATCCTTGACAAATAGCCGTAGCCTTTCTTAAGTTTATCTCTGCAGATGAAGAAGAGAAGCTTCAAAGGGGGGGCTCACCCCCCAGCAAAAAAGGGGCTTACCGCCAAATCCCCCATAGCGGCTATGCCCCTACCGGAGGAGGTTATCCTCCCCTTAAGCCAGCATATTGGCGCTCCAGCCAAACCGTTGGTTAAACCCAAGGACAGGGTGAAGACCGGTCAGAAAATTGCTGAGGCGGGGGGGTTCGTCTCCGTTCCTCTCCATTCCTCCATTTCCGGCACCGTTAAAGAGATTGGGGAGTTTCCCCACCCCACCCTTGGCTTAAGCTTAGCCATCAAGGTAGAAGGGGATGGAGGGGATGAATGGGATGAAGAGGTTAAGGAGAGGGCCAACTACAGCGGCCTCACCCCCCAGGAGCTGAGGGAGATCATTAAGGAAGCAGGCATTGCCGGGATGGGTGGGGCCGCCTTTCCCACCCATGTGAAGCTCTCCCCTCCCCAGGAGAAACCAATTGATACCTTCATCCTCAACGGGGCCGAATGCGAACCTTGGTTTACCGCTGACCAGAGGCTGATGTTGGAGAACGGCGAGGGGATCTTGGAGGGGATGCGGCTAATTATGAAGGTTCTCGGCTGTCAAAAGGGGTATATCGGCATTGAGACGAACAAAGGGGAGGCCATCAAGAACCTGCAGAAGTTAGCCTCTCCCTATGGTTATGAGGTTATCCCCCTGAAGGTCAAGTATCCCCAGGGGGGGGAGAAACAATTAATCAAGGCGATTACTGGACGAGAGGTTCCCTTAGGTGGGCTCCCTATGGATGTGGGTTGTGTGGTGCACAATGTGGGGACGGCCTATGCCGTTTATGAGGCTGTGGCCAAGGGGAAACCTTTAATTGAAAGGGTAGTTACGGTAACTGGTAACCCAGTCAAGAACCCCCAGAACCTGCGCACGCGATTGGGAACCCCTTTTGCCAAACTCCTTGAGGAGTGCGGGGGGACAATGGCTGAGGTGGGCAAGCTGATAAACGGTGGGCCGATGATGGGCATAGCGGTGGAGACGAATGGAGTTCCCGTGATCAAGGGGACATCGGGGGTCTTGGTCTTGTCCCCCAAGGAGGCCAGATACCGAAAGCCCCGGCCCTGCATCTATTGCGGGAGGTGTATTGACGCTTGCCCTATGGGGCTAATGCCCAATGTCATTGGCAACTTGGTGGAAAAGGAGAAGTTCGCCGAGGCCAAGGAGTATGGAGTATTTGATTGTATAGAATGTGGCAGTTGTTCCTTTGTCTGTCCTGCCAAGAGAAACCTGGTTCACCTCTTCAAATATGCCAAGGCCAAGCTGGCCCAGATGAGGGAGAGTTAAATGGACTCTCCGCTCATCCTCTCCTCCTCCCCTCACATCAGGGATGATGTCTCCATCTCCAAGATAATGTGGACGGTGAACATCGCCCTTCTACCTGCCCTATTGGGCTCCCTCTGGTTTTTCGGGCTGCGGGCCCTTTGGTTGGAGGTGGTGGGCATCCTGGCCGCGGTGGGAACCGAGGGCCTGTTGCAGAAGCTGATGAAGAGGCCCTTGACTATCTACGATGGATCTGCGGTGATCACGGGGTTACTCTTAAGCTTTAACCTACCCGCCGGTGTTCCCCTCTGGATGCCGGCTGTGGGGTCGGTGATTGCCATTGCTATCGGCAAACAGGTCTTTGGGGGGCTGGGATTTAACCCCTTAAACCCCGCCCTTTTGGGGAGGGCTTTCCTGATGGCCTCCTGGCCGGTGCATATGACCACGGATTGGATCCCCACCAGGTATGGGACGATGAACGGAATAGACACGGTAACCAGGGCTACCCCCTTAAAGGTCTACCAGTTGGCCAGGGACTATCTCTCCGCCCATCAAGGGGTATCACCAGAGCAGTTGGCGCAGGCCAAGGCCACCCTGGCCTCTCTACCTCATGCCTACAGAAACCTCTTCTGTGGCAATGTGAGCGGCTCCTTGGGGGAGATCTCCTTCTTCCTCCTCTTTGTGGGGGCGTTTCTTCTCTTTATCAAAGGCTATATCGGCTGGAGGATCCCCTTCTCCTTCATCGGCACAGTGGCCCTGGGGGCCTGGATATTTGGAGGATCCCAGGGTCTCTTTACTGGTGATCCCCTCTTCCACATCCTGGCCGGTGGATTGGCCTTGGGTGCCTTCTTTATGGCCACCGATATGGTCACCTCTCCGGTTACCCCCAAGGGGAAACTTCTATTCGGATTTGGCTGTGGATTGATCACCATCCTCATCAGGCTAGTAGGCGGATATCCCGAGGGGGTCTCCTACTCCATTCTCTTGATGAATCTGGTCGTTCCCCTTTTAGACAGATACACCAAGCCCAGAAGGTTGGGGGAAATGAGAGGATGAAAGAGGTAATCAAATTTGGTGGTCTCCTCCTCTTAATTACCGGAGTAGCGGCTGGCCTTTTGGCCTATGTGGATTCCCTAACCAAACCGAAAATAGAGGAGCAAAAGAGGTCTAAGCAGGAGGAAGCCTTGAGCTGGGTCCTGCCCCAGGCTAAGGATGGGGTAATCATCCCCCATTCCCTAAAGGGCAAGGTCTGCTATTATCTTGGCTATGCCCACAAGGACACTACCCATCTGGTTGGTTACGCCTTTCTGGCCAAGGGCACAGGCTTTTCCAGTGATATTGAAACGATGGTCGGGGTGGATACCTCTGGGGTGATCACTGGGATAAGGGTGCTCTCCCAGAAGGAGACCCCGGGCCTCGGCTCCCGGATTGTGGAGGCAAAGCCAGGGGAGACGGAACCCTGGTTTCAGCGCCAATTTAAAGGGGAAAAAACAGGCCAGGTAGCGGTAAAGGAGGATGGAGGGGAAATAATCAGCATCACCGGTGCCACTATCTCCTCCCGGGTGGTGGCCAACTCCATTAAGGAAGGGGCCTTGCATTTAAAGAAATTGATCGAAGAAAGCAAGGGAAAATGAGGGTAGGGAAGGAGTTCTTTAAGGGGCTCTACCAGGAGAACCCCATCTTCCGGTTGGCCCTGGGCCTCTGCCCCACCCTGGCAGTGACCTCATCGGCAGCCAATGGACTGGGAATGGGATTGGCAGCCACCTTCGTCCTGGTGGGTTCAAACTTCATCATCTCCCTGGTGCGCAAATTCATCCCCAAAAGAATTAGGATTCCTTGCTTTATCGTGGTGATCGCCACCTTTGTCTCCCTGGTAGAGATGGTTATGCAGGCTTACTCCCCTCAGTTGTATAAGAGCTTGGGCATATTCGTCCCTTTGATTGTGGTCAACTGCATCATTTTGGGAAGGGCAGAGGCCTTTGCCAGCAGGAATGGGGTGGGCCTCTCCCTGCTCGATGGGTTGGGGATGGGGGCAGGTTTCACCCTGGCCTTGCTGATTATTGGGACGATTAGGGAGCTATTGGGTGCGGGGAAGATATTTGGGCACATCATCCTTGGTTCGGGGTATAACCCGGCCCTCCTCTTCATCCTTCCTCCAGGCGCCTTCCTCACCATTGGCCTTTTGATGGGACTCTTCAACTTTATGGAAGAGAGGAGAAAGAGGGGTTAAGATGGATATCGGACACCTGCTGATCATTGCCGTGGCCTCCATCCTGGTGAACAACTTCGTTCTCTCCCGCTTTTTAGGCCTCTGCCCCTATATTGGGGTCTCCAAACAGCTCGATTCGGCCATCGGAATGGGAATGGCGGTGATCTTTGTGATGACTATGGCCTCGCTTTCCACCTGGATCATCTACACCTATTTGTTGGCCCCGGCCACCTCCATCTGGAAGGTCGACCTTACCTATCTGCGCACAATCTCCTTCATCCTGGTGATTGCTGCCTTGGTTCAATTGGTGGAGATGGTGCTGCAGAAGCTCGTCCCTACCCTCTATCGCTCTTTAGGGATATATCTCCCCCTGATCACCACAAACTGTGCCGTCTTAGGGGTGACCGTGCTGAACATAGACAAGAGGTTTGGCTTTGTGGAGAGCGTGGTGCAGGGGTTCACCGCCGGCGTTGGTTTTACCCTGGCCTTGGTTCTGATGGCGGGGATTAGGGAGAAGCTCGACCTGGCCGATATCCCCAAGCCGTTGCAGGGGATACCCATAGCCTTCATCGTAGCTGGGATTATGTCCATAGCCTTCTTGGGCTTTTCCGGTCTGGTAACCGAATAGATGAGCTCGGAGATACTTATTCCCATATTAAGCATAGGCGGGTTGGGCCTGATCTTTGGCGTAGGCCTGGCCTTAGCCGCCAAGAGGTTTGCGGTTAAGGTTGACCCCCGGGTGGAGAAGGTCCTGGAGGTTCTGCCGGGGGCCAACTGTGGGGCCTGTGGTTATCCTGGCTGCTTAGGCTTTGCTGAGGCGGTGGTAGCGGAAAAGGCGCCAGTCGATGGCTGTGTGGCTGGGGGGGCGGGGGTGGCCCAGAAGATAGGCGAGATAATGGGTAGGGAGGTGGGCGAGGGGATCAAGAGGATAGCCTTTGTCCAGTGCCAGGGGGGGAGAGATCAGGCCCGCGGAAAGTATATCTATCAGGGCCTGGAGAGCTGTGGGGCGGCTACCCTCATCTCCGGTGGCCCCAAGGCCTGTAGGTATGGCTGTTTGGGGTTTGGGGATTGCGTGCGGGCCTGTCCCTTTGAGGCCATCAGGATGGGGGAGGGGGGGATCCCCGTGGTTGACGATGCGCGGTGCACGGGCTGTGGCTTCTGTGTGCAGGCCTGTCCCCGGGGGATAATCACCCTCCTGCCCGTTTCTCAGCAGGTCTTCGTGGGTTGTATGTCTAAGGACAGGGCGGCTGTGGTGAAGAAGGCTTGCTCTGTGGGCTGTATAGGGTGTGGCCTCTGTGCCAAGAAATGTCCCCAGGAGGCAATTACCATCAAGGACAACTACCCCTGGTTCGACTATGACAAATGCACCAATTGTGGCATCTGTGTCTGGGTCTGCCCCACCAAGGCCATTGTGGACAAGGTGAAAGCCAGGCCAAAGGCGTCGATCGGCACGGGGTGTACAGGGTGTGAGATCTGCAAGGAGGTCTGCCCGACCAAGGCCATCTCCGGGGAGAAGGACCAGAGGCACCAGGTGGATATGGAGAAGTGTATTGGCTGTGGCCTCTGCTTTGAGCGGTGTCCGGTAAAGGCGATTGATATGGTGGGAGCCTTGGGTTGGGTGGAGAAGAAGAGGGGAGCGGCCTGAGATAATGAGACCATCGGGCTTCGCTAAGGATGAGGCACAGAATCTATTACCCGGTCCTCCCATGGCCAATGGCTTTTCTCATTTTTAATCCTACATTTTACATTCGCAGTTTCGCTATCTGGCCTCATAAGGCAAGAGCTCAAAATTTATGTCAAGTTTTAGAGACAGGAAGAAAGAGGTGGACAATGAGCTTAGTCCCAGGCCCCTTGGCTTCAGGTTTTTTCATTCTTAATTCTATATTCTTCATTTTACATTCGCAGTTTCGCTAAGTTATGGGCCTCTGGCCATTCTACGAGGGCAAGGGTGGGACCAAGGAGATGCCCTTCCTAGACCACTTGGAGGAGCTGAGATGGCGGATCATCAAGTGTTTGGCCGCAATCATCATTTTAGGATTAATCTCCCTCCTCTTTTCTGAGAAGATCTTAAATCTGCTTACCCATCCAGTGGTCAGCCTGCCCCACCCCCCCAAGATAATTTTCCTCTCCCCCACTGGGATGTTCATCGTGCGCATCTGGTTGGCGATTGCCTCCGGCGTTTTCCTTGCTCTCCCCATCATCTTTTATCAGGTTTGGGCCTTTGTGGCCCCTGGCCTCTTGGCCAGGGAGAAGAGGTATATCGGAGGGCTGGCCCTTTTCTCCACCGGCTTCTTCCTCTTGGGAGCGGCCTTTTCCTATCTGATCATCCTTCCTAATGGGTTGAGGTTCCTTCTCGGATTAAGAACCCCGCAGATAGTGCCTCAGTTGGATGTGGGGAAATATATTGGTTTTGTCTCCAAGCTTATCCTGGCCTTCGGAGCGGTCTTTCAGCTCCCCATCTTCTCCCTTTTCCTCACCAAGTTGGGGATAATATCTCCACGTTTTCTGCGGGAAAAACGCAGGTATGCCCTTGTCCTCATCTTTGTCCTGGCCGCCTTCTTGACCCCCCCTGATGTCTTCACCCAGGTGGCTTTGGCCATCCCGATGGTCTTCTTATATGAGTTGAGCATCTTAGTCTCTGTTATCGTCCGTAAAAAGGAGGAAGGATGAGATTTGGCTTTCACATCTCCATCGCTGGTGGCCTCTCCAAGGTGCCCCCCAGGGCCAAGGCCAAGGGCTGTGAGGCCATCCAGATATTCTCCCGCAATCCCCGGGGATGGAAATACTCTCCCCTGCCCCCGGAGGAGGTGGAGGGGTTCCGCGCCGGAATCTCCCAGGAGGGGATAGAGCCCGTGGTGGTGCATATGCCCTATCTTCCCAACTTAGCCAATCCTCAACCAGAATCCTACCGCCGCTCGTTGGATTCCCTCTGCGCGGACCTGCGCCGGGCCGATCTCGTTGGTGCTAAGTATCTGGTCATGCATGTGGGCAGCAGCCTGGGAAGGGATAGAAAGCGGGCCATAGAGAGGATTGCTCAGGGGATCAATGAGACCTTCCAATTGGTGGAAAATGGGGTCATCCTCCTGCTGGAGAACACGGCAGGGGCAGGAACCGAGCTCGGCGATAGGTTCGAATCATTTCAGCTCATCTTTGCGGGGATCCTCCAAAGCCAGAGGATAGGGATCTGCTTAGATACCGCCCACCTGTTTGAGGCTGGATATGACCTTTCCTCCCCTCAAGGGTTGGAAAAGGCCTTGCAGGAGCTTGACCAATTGATTGGCAGGCAAAAGCTTTACCTCCTTCACCTCAATGACTCCAAGACTCCTTGTGGCTCCCGGTCAGACAGACATTGGCATATCGGGGAGGGATATATTGGACTGGAGGGGTTTAGAAGGATAGTAAACCATCCAAAACTTAAGGACCTCCCGGGGATAATGGAGACCCCCCGCAAGTCAGATCAGGACGACCTGAGGAATATGGAGGTGATCAGGGGATTGGTAGGAAAGTGAGGGTCCCATCAAATTATATGGAGTGCGTCAACTCCTGTTGACGCATGCTGTGACAGGAGTCACAGCACTCCAAACCTATTCCTTAGGGGTTACACCCAGAGGTTCAATCTGCGGCACGGTAAGGCAAGACATCTCTTTCGGGGCCGTTACAAAACCCTCCTCCGGGATTTGCTGGAGAAACTTAGGGAAGTCGGGGAACTTTTGAGGATTCACTACTCAAGGGTAAGCAGGTTAGCCTCAAGGATGGCAAAAAGCAAGACCTGACCCACTTATGGCGTTCTTCTCATCTCAACTTACTTTCTTACCAGCGTCCCTCTTGCCTTACCAATAGCGCAACGGGTCATCCTTTTGCCAACCGTTTAGCTGTTTCATCCAGTTCAATTGCCCCAAGCGTGGGTTTCCTTCTGCCAACAAAGGAACTTCGATCAACGAGTTTGGGATCTCCACCTGCCACTTCGTGGATGAATATCTGACAAATTGTGGTTCCAGGCTTTATCATAATGGGGATCTCCCCGATGTTAGAGAGTTCGAGCGTGAGGCACCCAGTAAAACCTGGATGGACGCCTGTGGCTGTCGCGATGATTAGCCCATGTCTTCCCCATGAGGACCGTCCAATGACAATGGCCGAGCGATCAGCCGGTAGCCGAATCCATTCTAACGTCACCCCAAGCACGAAAGCTTTAGGGTGTAGGACAAATCCTTCCGCAAACGGCACGTAATAAGACTTGGTCAGCTTAGCCTCGCTTGGCACATCAGCTTGATTCTCGTATACGTCAAGAAGTCCTGTTCTGCTTGGTCGGCACGCCAAGAACCAGCAACCCAGCCGTATGTCCACAGAAGCAGCGCCTGACTTCTGGAGTTCCTCTAAATCCGGCCTTGGTGTAATGACTAATGGATCGTCTGGATTCGTCGGATTTTTCAATTCGCGTGCGATCTGTGCAGCTTTAATGATCATGGTGATTCCATCGTTCGTTCATGGACTTCAGAGACCTCCATGCTTTTAAGTATGAGATCCCGCAGAATACGGTCCCTCTGCTCAGGCTTGACCTGAGGAACATTCTTCCAAAGATCTGGTTCCAGATCGCAGTTCCATCCAGCATTCAATATATCTGTAAGGGACTGTTGCGCCGAAGTCGGCACGATCATCTTGCGGAACTTGTCGTAGATGTCCGACACCTGCGCGAGATTCCGTGTGGGAACTGTTTTTTCTTTCGCGAAGTCCTGCGCTAGTCTAATCAGGTTAGACGCAAGGGAGTCTGACACAGTGTCGGCGATTGATACAAGCAGTTTTGTCGCTGGTTCCACCGGTTCGATTTCATCTGCGAAGTCCGACTTGAATCCTGGCGGAACCGATACTGCCATTTTCTTGGCCGCGTCAACAAGATGAGCTATGCGACGCGTGATGTTGGGGTAGCGTAACGGGCGTTGGCCGGATGTGCCTGGAGAAATCAGATAAGCAAAGGCGTGTAGGTATGATTCTGCGAAAAGGCACAACCCGAAGAAATCGCAGAATATCTCCTCGGATTGCAATAATGCCCAAGTGTAGGCTGGCAGCCAGGTAGACCGTACGAACATATCGGTCCCATCAAGATCCGACTTCTTGGATTGCGGGTAAAGCGACAGATAGTCCTGCCACCGATTACCTTTCAGCTCACCCAAGATACCATCCTCAATTTGTTTCTCGAACTTAGCCGAGAAGCGTTCGGTCTCCCAAACGGAGTGCCCCAGTTCATGTCCGGCCAAGGGGATGAGCAACGGGTTGGACGATTCTGGAGCAGGCAAGCCGATAAGAACGAAGCCAGGTAAGTCAGTCATAGACCGATAAACGAAGGGTGAAAATTCCCATTCGGACGATACGATCAACTTCGTGTCGGTTCCCATGACACTTTGAGCAAGTCGCAGCAAAAGAGGGTAAGCTTCGAACGCATTGCGAACATTGGTCGAACGAAGTATGAAACCGAGAATGGGAACGTAGACATGTAGTTGATATAGAGATGTGCTACACGCGTTATGAGTCACGTTGGCTGGTGCGCTTGGAGATACCTTTCCCAGCACGGATTGCTGCTTTTTGAACATCCCATCCAAAAGTTCCAGCCCATCGCGTGGATGTGCGTAAGGGAACTCAGACTGTTTCAGCCGATCGATCTCACTTAGAACGGCGTTGAGCCGCTTCCGTGCATGCACAATTGTGGACACCTTTACCTCCGAAACGGATGCGACGGGCGTAGATCACGGATTGACTTGTGGTAGACCATTACAGCCCTTGAGAGGGCGACGCAGAAATCCCTCGCCTGTTTGCTCTCCACAGGGCTCTGACTTAGGTCTTCACTAGATAGGACTTTGGCTATCTTTGTCGCTTCGTCAAGCAAATCTTCGACCGTCTGCAAAGACTGGTTTTTCAAAGCCTCCCCCATCGCCTCGCCAAGTACGGTTAGCATAGCCGGATCCATCAGCGAGCGCGGGGGACCACCAGCAGTGTCCAGTTTAATAGAATTATTCAGTCGGCTAGCCAAACGCCGTATGGCCGTTAGTTCTTTGGACCTGTTTGAGAGCAGATTGTCGATATCAATTGCAGCCTCTGATGCCAGGAAAGGAAGATCAGGATCGAGAGCGCGAAGCCCTTGATTACTTTGAGATGACACTAACTCAGATGACATAATATTCACCTCCGTTCTATCTTAATCAGGGATTCCACTTTTGGGTCTTCAAAATAAACATTGAAAATGCTTAAAGATAGGAAATATCGCAATTTTGCAATGAGATAGAAAATAATTTGCATTTTCAATATTTAATTTCTTTTTTGAAAAACGGAATCCCTGTTAATAGTAAAAATGTGCTTGCACATGAATAAATCCTCGGCATGTAGTAGCCGATCTTGCGCTTGAATATGACATATTGTCAACTGCTATTTCAAGTGTTCTGATTGGCAAGTTGTGGCGCTTGCCGTCGGCACATTCAATGACGTCAAGCTTGCTTCTGCTCTCACAACTCCGTCATGACAGTGTTGCTGGGTTGGTGCCTTCGTGGGCTTTGTTGACGGCGATGACGAAGAGTAGTAATGTGGGGGAGGATCTCTAGCTTCATTCATCGAATATCAAGCGTTCTCTTTCATGTTTTACGCTTCAGTCGCGGCATCTGAGGGCTATTCTCGAACATGTCTGCAATTCAATTTCATGACCTAACGGCTTCGAGCTCAGCCGCTGCGACCGAGCGAAGCGAGCGAGGAAGCAGTCGGCTGGAGCGAGTTGTTAGGTCATCCCCTCACCTATAAACTCCTCAATCTCCTGAATAACAACTGGCAAATTGGCACGATCAAACCTTATCTCCCGCGCAGGAACACGATGACGCTTTATATCAGGCGGAATATGCTTATGATGGGGAAAAGTTGATGCTAAAGTCGGATCATCAGGATGAGGAAAATCATCATACCAATACAACCGCTCTTTACCCCGATACACCTCGTACCCATATGAGGTTATAACCCCGGTCTCAAAATCCAACTCCTCCCTCACCCGCAACCGGAAACCTTGCACGAAGAAGGCTTTCCCTTCGGCCACCCCCGTGTAAGGACTGCTGGACCAAACCACCACCGTAGAACGCTTGACCGCAGGGCGGTTAAGCAACTCGGCTATGAAACGACTGTTATCGTCCAACGACCTCAGAAGATTTCGCTCCATAATCAATACGCAGGCTGAAAGCGCAAGACTTCGGCTAAATCACGCTGCTTTAATTGGGTCTCATAAGCCTTCTTGCGTCGCAGCCAGGTTTCGTAAATCCCCTTCCAACGGCTGAAATCCGCACGTGTTTCATCATATTCATCGTATTTTGCCAGTTTACCTGACATCAAAGCCTTATAGAAGTCTTCGCTAAGGATGCCGTACTTCTCTTCGTAAGGAGTCAAACGGCGTTCCAACAATTTCATTTCAACAACCAGTTCATGAAGCTCCATTGTTGTTTCCTCCGAATAAGTTGTTAGTTAACCTCAATTAATAAAATTATACCACCTTTCGCTTGAAGAATTTGTCTTGAGAGAAAAGGGTAGTGGCCTAACAATGATTATATGAATACATATAACACCCCGTCATAGATAGTTTGCAATATAAAATGCTCAGGAAAGCGTGGGATGAGCGACATCCAAGTCATTGTTTATAAATGGCTTCTGTGCCGCATTCGTATTGAGAAGGGGTCTTATATGGATCAGCATAATACGCTTTCTTCCCCTTTACAGGGAGTCCGCCGGACTGCGAACCCCAACCGGGCCACGGTTCAACACCTACGTATAAACCATTGTGGTTTTCACATCCTTGTGACCCAAAAGCTCCTGCAACGTACGGATATCCGATCCGCTTTCCAGCAAATGGGTTGCGAATGAATGCCGAAAGGTATGACAGGTAGCGCGCTTCGTGAGCCCCGCTCTGCAAAAGGGAATAAGGGGACGTCCATAAAATTATAAAAAGCTGCTCTCCTACAGATCAAACCTTGTCTCCTTAGTGCCACCTCAGTGATATGACTCTAACAAGCTCTATGCAAATACCTATGATCGCTTTCCCTATCCATTCACAGAAATCAAGCTTCCCCTTCACACTGTCACAGAATAACCAAGAATGATCTGAAAGTCAAACATTTTTTTACTAAATATTTTATCGACTTTTCCAGCGAAAACTTTAGGAATTTTCAGGGGTTGCTATCTAACCCGATTTATTCATTAAAAATGGGAACACTTCCCATTTTTTCTCGCCGGTGGGTCAAACAATAGGGGTCATCAAACAATAGGGGTCAGGTCTTGCTTTTTGCTATTTATTCTGTGTGCATCTGCTCTAATTTTATGGAGTGCGTCAACTCCTGTTGACGCATGCTGTGACAGGAGTCACAGCACTCCAAGGTTCTACTGAGGGAGGTTGAGAAATTCTTGGGGGTTCACTATTCAGGATAGCCTCAAGGGTAGCAAAAGGCAAGACCTGACCCCCTATGCGTGCCTATCTAAAGAAACCTTAAAATCTGGAGGCTCGCCTTTCAACTCGAAGTAGTATGATAGAACTGGTTAAAAGAACCCCTTAGAGGGAGGAAAATCTTATCCTATCTCCTCTTCATTTTTTATTCTTGTAATCCAGTCTATTCCGTCAAAATCCAGGTCAAAACTTACAATGTAGCCTAAGCTATACTCTTTGGCAAATAGGGCTATTAAGGCATCGTGAAAGTTAAGCCTCCCTTCTTTTTCCTTTACTAATTTCATAATATCGGTATAAAGATTCGGCACTTCGGGGTAAAGCCACTCGATCTTCTCTTCGCTTACGGTCTCCTCCAGTTTTTCTATGAGCCCGGTAAAATAGTGAACCTTATTCTGTTCTTCAAGCCTTTTACCGAGAACTGAGACCACCTCATTCAACACACAATCGAGGTAGACAACTTCCCAATCTTTTTCTTTTAGAGCCTTCGCAATAGTCTCGGCTTTATGGTGCCACTTATCCTCTTTATCTATCAGTGCCAACAGGACATTAGCATCTACGATTGCCTTGTTCACTGCCATACTTCTTCCGTGTCTTTAACCGCATCTCCTCCGATGGAAGCGATGCCAGCGAGTTTAAGAAGGTAGCCCGCTGGAACTGATTTTACCTCCTCCCTCTGGATTTTTCCCTGGAGCTCCCTCAGTTGCCTCTGAGGAATTCGTCGTAAGATTTTCATAATTACTTCGGAAGGGATCTTAAGGGTGATGTCATTCATCTTCGATCATCTCCTTTTTTTACTGAATTTGCCTTTGCTCACTCTAAGATAACATAAAAGTAAAAGAATTGCAACCGATAATAAGCCTGTTAATTCTCACTTAAAAAAAATGGGGACACTTCCCATTTTTCTTCCTATCTGGTTTCATATGGCAACTTCTTTGATTGAGCGGTCAGGTGGCCTCATCTGACCGCCCTCGGCCAGCCATCAAGTGCCCTTACCTGAGGGCACGGGGAGGGTGGCAGAATCGGGGTTCTGCCACCTCGCCTTTGGGATTAAATACCGAACCGAAATAGCCTTTCTCAAAGACAAGACATCTGCTTAAGGGCACAGAAAATGGGAAGTGTCCCTAATTTAACCAAGGGCACAGAAAATGGGAAGTGTCCCTAATTTAACCCTAAACATCGGCAACGGTTACAACCTTCTCCGTCTCCGCAATGGCATCCATTTCTATCTTCTGGGCCTTCACTAAGATTCCCCTCTCACTTTGCTGCACATCAGCAGACCAGTCCTTTGTGGACTTTCCGCTCCAAGGGCCGAGGAAGGCATTTTTCTCTGTAAACACAGAGCCGAGAAGATTCACTTCCTGTTGATATAGCGTCGCCGCACGCTTGAGTGCCTCGTGGCTTTCCCCTTTTAGGACTGCAGCACTTTCTTGAAGGAAGGACACGGCTGCCAGGCGAGCGTCGAACAGGCTGTCAAAGTTCCACCAACTGACAAAGAATAGCAGTTCTCGTTCCTTTTCCGTCAACTCATCAACTTGACCGAGATCCTCAATCCATGTGGATAGGGCCGCATCGCCGTACCAGTATTTGCCCTTTTCAGCAGGAAGGGGATCTCGTCGCCAGTTTCGCACCGCAATGTTCAAAGCCTCTGTCAGGGCGGCGAGGGGAGACAAAGGCTCGGCGTGATCACGGAGGAAGATCAGGAAAGGACCGAGCTGGGAAGCGGGCAGCATAAGGGGCGATTCACCCTTAAAATAATCCCGCAGGAGCAAGGTCTTGCCGCTATCCTCATAGCCGTATACCACATCCATGTTCAGCCTTTCTTCGTAGGCAAGAACCGGTTTGCCTGCGTCCAAGGAAGCAACGATGTCCGGCGCAAAGCGCTCCATCCGCGGGTTACCCTCCCCCAGAAGGACTTCATCCCGGAACTGCCAACCTGTGGCCTTTTGGATGGCCGCTATTTCCTCCGGAAACTCCCCAACCGGACTTGACGGACACCATCGCTTCCCGGTGTCCCCCTGATACCAGCGCACACGAAAGGCCAAGCCAGTAAGCCCCATAATATCGGAATACTTACAGGGATGCTCTGTCGCCGCTAAGGCTGCCTCCAACGCTCCAGCGAAGGTGCATTCTCTGTCCTTTCCCCAACCCAGCCACGGCACACCCTCAATCCAGACTTTTCTATCCTCGCGCTTAACCTTCGATTCCGCTTCAGTTTTATTTTCAGTCATGACTTTCTCCTTTTTACACTTACCATTTGAGCACCGTCCAGCCGACCCCCTACCTAAATAAGGAGCTTGCAGGAGGGGAGCTATGGGGAAAGGTCAAAGAACCTTCTGAGGCTTTCGGCCCTACTGGGATGCCTTAACTTCTGCAGGGCTTTGGCCTCTATCTGTCTCACCCTCTCCCTGGTCAGGTTGAAGATAGTTCCTATCTCTTCCAAGGTGCGCGGTCGCCCATCACCCAATCCAAACCTTAACCTAATTACCTTCTCCTCCTTCTGGAGAAAATAGGGAAAATAGGGGAAGGAAAATAGGGAAAATAGGGACACTTCTTATTTTTCTTCCTATCTGGTTTCGTAGGGCAACTTCTCTGATTGAGCGGTCAGGTGGCCTCATCTGACCGTTATCGGCCAGCTATCAAGTGCCCTTACCTGAGGGCACAGGGAGGGTGGCAGAATCGGTTGGGTAAAGAACAGGCGCATAGCAGTTGCAAGGCCAATTTATGACTGTCACCAGTCAACCGCAATGTCGATTAAGTGCCTGCGGAAGGCACCCTCCCAACATCTATGTTTCC
>Ga0315533_1001557_pt1 | contig 17320 bp, 19 predicted proteins | sample SalMarSW160130MG_FD_203081 | JGI IMG/M metagenome (GOLD analysis project Ga0315533, IMG submission 203081) | Salt marsh sediment microbial communities from the Plum Island Ecosystem LTER, Massachusetts, United States - Salt Marsh Sediment SW1601-30 ... | reverse complement strand
TTACCAGAGGGATATACCATTATTCGAGACACCCATTGTACTTAGCCTCATTGTTGATATATTTGAGCGTTGGCATAGCTTCAGCCTCGTGGGTCTTCCTGCTGGTTTTCTTTGTACAGTCAGTCTCTATAAGAATTGCGGCAGTTGGAGAGGAACGCTACTGCCTTGATAAATACGGCGACGCCTATCGTGAATATATTGATAAGACGCCGAGATGGTTAGGATTACCGAAATCGAGGAGGAAGTGATCAGCAGGCAATGCGGGGTGGAGCCATAGTATAATAAGGCTGTGGCCAAGGAAGAGAAACCACTGTTGCTGCTTTTTGACGGCAATGCTTTGGTGCACCGCGCCTTTCATGCCCTGCCCCCGCTGACCCAACCTAAGACCGGGGAGTTGGTAAATGCCGTCTATGGCTTTGCCAGTACCCTGCTCAAAGTATTTGCTGATTTTAAGCCCACTCATTGGGCTGTCGCCTTTGACCGTCCCACACCGACCTTCAGACATGAAATGTTCGAGGAATACAAGGCCCAGCGCCCGGCCACGCCCGAGGAATTGAAAAGCCAGATAAAAAAGGTCCACCAGTTGGTGGAAGCTTTCCATATCCCCGTTTTTGAAATCGACGGCTTCGAGGCCGACGATGTCCTGGGCACCTTAAGCCATCAGGCTGATGAGCAGGGCATTGAGACCATCATTGTTACCGGGGACAATGATATGCTGCAAGCTGTTTTGCCTCGAGTGAAAACTCTTGCTCCCAGGCGGACCTTCACAGATACCATCCTTTACGATGAAGAGGCAGTAGAGCAAAAATATGGCATCAAACCAGAACAACTCGCTGACCTTAAAGCACTGGCTGGCGATGTATCGGACAATATACCCGGCCTGCCAGGTGTTGGTCCGAAAACAGCCGCTAAATTGCTTCAGCAGTATGGCAGCCTCCGGGGAATCTACGACCATATTGAAGATATAACGCCGAGCAAGCTGCAGAACACGCTACGCGAATATCGCACTCAGGCTTTCCGGAATAAAGAATTGTCCACTATAGTCAAAGATGTTCCTATCAAGCTGGACTTGAAAACCTGCCAGGTAAGCCACTATGACCGGAACGAGGTGGCAAAGCTTTTCCAGGAGCTTGAGTTCATTAAATTACTTCCCAGGCTGCCCCAAATACAGGCCGAGAGCTATCCCTCCGTAGGGGCGGGTCTTGTACCCGCCCACCCATCGGCAGTCAAGTGCCACATGGTGAACATCGAGACAGCCTTGGAACAGCTTATAGGCGAATTGGAAAAAGCACAGGACCTCGCCATCGAGATTGAAACTACGGGCGAAAAGGCCGCGATGGCGGACTTGGTAGGCATAGCAATATCACCAGCCCGGGGGAAGGCGTTTTATATACCTTTGGGGCACCAGGGCTTAAATCAGCCGCCGCAATTGCCGCTAACCCAGGTCACAGCCTGGCTAAAACCAATTTTAGAAAACGCCGGCATAGGCAAGATTGCCTATAACGGCAAACATGCTATAGCGGTGTTGGCTGGCTGTGGGGTAAAGCTTGAGAATCTGAATTTCGACCCCATGCTCGCTGCTTATCTCCTTGGCGAAAAGAGCCTGGGGCTTAAAGCGCTGGCATTTAATAAACTGGGCGTCGAGATAGCGACCCCCGCTGAATTAACTGGCACAGGAAAGAAACAAGGCTCCATATTCCTGGCAGAGGTAAACCGGGTTGCCGACTATTTCTGCACCAACGTGGACATCGTTTGGAGTTTAAAAGAGAGTTTGGAAACCGAGCTACGAAAGCAGGGATTGTGGCAGCTCTTCACCGAAGTGGAGATGGCTTTGATTCCAGTTTTGGTGACTATGGAGAGAAATGGCATTGTCTTAGATACCGACCTGCTCCGTGAGATGTCTCTGGAACTGGGGCAGCAGCTGCTGGAACTGGAGAAGGAAATCTACAGCAGTGTCGGGCATCAGTTTAATATCAACTCGCCCCAGCAATTAGGAAAGGTGCTTTTTGGGGAGCTCAAGCTGCCCCAGTCACGCAAAACGAAAACCGGCTACTCAACCGAAGCCTCGGTCATGGAAGCATTGAGAGGTGTTCATCCCGTAATTGAGTTTATACTGGAATATCGCCAGCTTAGTAAGCTCAAGTCAACCTATGTTGATGCCCTGCCTGCGCTTATTAACCATAAGACGGGGAGGGTGCATACCAATTTTAACCAGACGGGCACGGCTACCGGCCGACTTTCCTCCAGCGACCCCAACCTCCAGAACATACCTGTAAGGAGCGAGGTGGGGAATAAGATAAGGAAAGCTATTATAGCTCCGCCCGGGACATACCTTTTAAGCGCCGATTATTCCCAGATTGACCTGAGAGCCCTGGCTCACCTCTCTCAAGACCCCGGCCTCATTGCTGCCTTTGCCCACGATGAGGATATCCACGCCCTGACCGCCTCTAAACTCTTCGGCATTCCTGGGGATGAAGTGACCCCTGATATGCGCCGGAATGCCAAAACGGTCAATTTCGGAGTTGTTTATGGCATGAGCGATTATGGATTGGAGAAAGCCACCAATCTCAGCCGGGAGGAAGCCGCTCAATTCATCGCCCTGTATTTCGAGAAATATCCCAGGGTGAAGGAATATCTTGAGGCAACCAAGGAGCGAGCCCGGAAGCTGGGCTATGTCCAGACAGTGTTGGGGAGGAGGCGGTTCCTGCCCGAAATTAATTCCTACAACCGAATGGTCAGGGAGGCTGCGGAGCGCATGGCTATAAATGCCCCGGTGCAGGGCAGCTCTGCTGACATCATTAAAATTGCCATGATAAATCTACATCGGGAAATGGAGAGGCGGAATCTTAAGAGCAAGATGCTGTTACAAATACACGACGAATTACTCTTCGAGGTGCCCGAGGCAGAAGTGGAGGAAATGAAGTCCCTGGTTACCGAGCTTATGCCTCGGGCTTTCGAGCTTTGCGTCCCTGTGAAGATAGATATCAAGATGGGCAAAAACTGGGGCGAGATGGGATGAAATGCCGGAGCTGCCTGAGGTAGAGACGATTAAGAACGAGCTTTCGCCCTGGGTCGTGGGGCAAAGCTTCACTCAGGTTACTATCTTTGATACCGAGCTAGTGTGCGGTGGTTCTGCTGAAGAAGTCCGTCGCGGGTTAATCGGGCAGAAGGTAGAAAGCCTGGGACGCCGGGGAAAGTATCTCATCTTTCACCTATCGAATGGCAGGTCGCTGATTATGCATCTCAGGATGACCGGTGTCTTGCTGTTAAATCCCAAAGGAGTTGACCGCTATGCCCGGGCGGTTTTTCACCTCTCCAACGGCCACCGCCTTGTTTTCAGCGACCGGCGCCGGCTGGGGTTGATATGGCTGGTAGATGATGCCGATACTGTGGTCTGCAAGCTGGGCCCCGAGCCGTTGGATGAAAGCTTCACCCCGGGCATTCTGGGGCAAAGATTAAGCCGGCATCATATCCCCGTAAAAGCAGCGCTTCTCGACCAATGTATCGTCGCGGGAATCGGTAATATGTATGCCGACGAAGCCCTCTTTGCCGCTCGGATTCACCCTCTGAGAAAAACAGATGCCTTGTCGCCCGAAGAAGTGCAAACTCTATATCAAAGCATCCGTAGGGTTCTTGGGGCAGGCATCGGCAGCAAAGGCGCCAGCGTGGATACCTACGTCCGCCCTGAGGGCGAGCTGGGCACAGCCCATTTCGATTTTAAGGTTGCTCATAAGGGATGCGAACCCTGCCCCATTTGCGGCAGCACCATCGAGCGGGTCCTGGTGCAGAACCGCGGCACCTGCTTCTGCCCCAGATGCCAACCCTCTTGTTCCGGGCCGCTGATATAAAAGCTGGCAGCGGCTGGATTTGAACCAGCGACGACATATTTCTTGGTATCTTCGTAACCTGAGTGTCTCATCCACCCTCAAAGTCCGTCCCTGTCTTCCTGGGGTGTAGTTTCGAGAAGGACTTCGAGGCCTGACTAGATGTATCTGCCTACCGATTCGGCAACTGGCCTGAGCTCCTTCATCAATCTGGCGAAGTCCGATGGAGTAAGGGACTGAAGGCCATCTATGAGGGCTTCCTTGGGGTTGGGGTGAACCTCGATGAGGAGCCCATCGGCACCTGCAGCTATGGCTGCCTTAGCTATCGCCGGAACCAGGGCGTAGTGACCGGCAGCATGGCTGGGATCGACGATTAGAGGCAGGTGGCTGAATCTCTTAATCACGGGTATGGAGCATACATCGAGAGAAAAGCGAGCGCTGGTCTCAAAGGTCCTGATACCTCTCTCGCATAAAATAAGCTGGCTGTTCCCCTCTGCTAGCAGATAGTCGGCCGCTGTAAGCCATTCAGCGACGGTACATGAGAACCCCCGTTTCAGCAAGACGGGGTGCTTACTCTTCCCAATCTCGGTTAGCAGGGCGAAGTTTTGCATATTTCGGGACCCGACTTGAAGGATATCTGCATACTTGGACACCAGGCTCACATCGTGGGGGTCTACCACCTCGGTAATTACAGGTATGTTGAACTGCTCTCTAGCTCTCGCCAGCAACTCCAAGCCGGCCTTCTCCAGCCCCTGAAAGCTGAAAGGGGAGGTGCGTGGTTTGAAGGCACCACCGCGCGCAATACAGGCTCCGCCTTTTTTCACAGCCCTGACCGCCTTCATGAGCTGTTCTTCGTTTTCCACAGCGCAGGGCCCTGCCATAACCACAATATGGTTGCCCCCGATCTCGATCCCTTTAATAGAAACTACGCTGTCCTGTGGCTTAAAATCGCGGGAGGCGAGCTTGTAGGGTTTCATAATCCGGGCTACGCTCTCTACTCCAGGGAGCAGGGCGAAGATGTCGGTAGGTAGCTGTCCTGTGTTGCTTCCCAGTAAAGCCACCACTGTCTTGTCGGTGCCCAGATTCAATTGGGTGCCCAGTCCCAGCGATTTAGCCTTCTCCACCACCCCGTTTATCTCCTCTGGAGTGGCACCTTTTCTCATCCCCACTATCATAGCGCCCTAAGATGATATATATATTCTGCCCCTTTGTCTAGGCTTCTAATGGGCATTTGAATGAGCAACGGCGCCATAAGTGTTAGCTATCCTTTGACGCCGTGAGCAACTCCTTCTGGGATACCGAAACCAGCGGACAAGCTACTTCGGACGGCGGGACAGGCAAGACTACTGCGCAAATGTGTCCTTGAGTCGTATTGACTAGTCCAGCTCATTCCCATATGATATATTTGAACAAGAGAAATAAGAATGGGATGATGATACTTATAGTAGTTGGTATGAAATAGGTTAAAGGTGAAGCTATGCTATTTTGTCCTAGTTGCGGAAAGGCAGGAGTCGAAGGAATGAAATTCTGCCCAAAGTGTGGGCAAAGGCTTACGGGCTTTGATTTGGAAGAAAAGCAAAGGTATGTCCACCAGCCTGCAGCGCCCCTTGAGGAAAGGAACTGGTTTGAACGTCACTTAAACTGGACCATGGTTCTGGCAGGGGTAGGGGTTTACGTGGTCAATTTTACCATTTATATCTCTTATCGTGAATTGGTTGGTGGTGAATTGGTTGGAATAGGTTATCCAATAGTAGACGTGGCAATACTCGCATTAGTTTGGGGATGGACATTAAGGAAGAAGAATAGAAGTCTATGGTGGTTGCCGTTGGGTCTGTTTGTGCCTTTTGGTTTTATTGTCCTCTTGTGTCTGAAAAACAAGAGCCCCACCCATGATGCAAGCGGCAGCTCCATAGCTGAAATACAAGAAGGCCATAGAATTGGACCCAGATAATACAGCTGCCTACGGTGAAATGGGTGAATATGGCCAGGCGATAGCTGACTATGGTAAGGCGATTGAGTTGGACCCCAGTCATGCCTTGGCTTACTACAACCGAGGTTGTGCCTACGGTGAGAAAGGTGAGGTAGATAAAGCGCTAGGTGCCCTGAAAAGGTGCATTGAACTGTCGACTGACCCTGAACTTACGGAGGCTGCGCAACAAGCACTGTACGAAATGAAGAACTCTCCTTGAGATGGTCGGCCGTGTATGACCTGCAAAGCCTCAAGCTATCCTGAAACTTCGCTGAAGCTGTTGACGGGTGTGATACAATGTGAGACAGGAGATATAGAGGTCGCTCACGGATGTTTTGGGCGACGATGAGGTGGAAGATGAATAAAGGGCACCGCAGTCGCTGTTTGATGGTGATTGTCGGTGCCCTTTTTGATTGAGGAGCGTATTAGTAAAAGCCTGGGTCTGTATATTTGAATGTCGGAAAGCATCAAACATGAAGGAGGTCGGCATGAGCACTAAACTTAACCCAAGGAATATTGGAGACATTCTCGGCGATACCTTTCGAATCTATGGGAGGAATTTCTGGGAGCTTTTGGCTATTTCGGCTATTGTACTGGGGGTCCTGGGAGTCATTGGGATTATTGCCGATCTTGGTTCGCTGTCTCTGATTATGACTTGGGGGGAGATTGAAGCCTTGGCTGGATGGATAATTGCAGGATTGATAATTCTGGTGGTGGCTAATACTTTAGGTGGTATTCTTGTGGTAGGGGCTCTGATTCACGCTGTATCAGAGCAATATCTTCGGCAGAGGATAAGTATTGGTCAAGCTTATGGTTTTGCATGGAGAAGACTAGGGGCCATGCTAGGAGCAGGTATATTAGCTTTTTTGGCCATCGGTGGCATAATTGCAATCTCTGTAGTTGTCGCCGCCTTCTCTTGGGTCGGCTGGATTCTTGTAGTGGTTGGCTCTTGCGCGAGTATTTACCTTATAATTTGCTGGACTTTTATCTTACCAGCAGCATTGTTGGAGGATCTTGGCCCAACAGCCGCCCTCTCACGGAGCTCAGCTCTAGTCAAGAAGAACTGGTGGCGGGTTCTGGGCATTATGTTAGTAGTGGCTATCATTTCGGGAGTGATTAGCGCGATTTTGGGAATGATACCAACGGTAGGTGCACTACTCGGGACTATCCTGGTAACACCCATTTATACAATTGCAAGCACTCTGCTTTATTACGACTTGCGCGTGAGGAAAGAGGAATATAGCCTTGAGGCACTAGCATCAGAACTACACATCCAAATTGAGAGCGACGTTACCTAAGACAGTGAGGATAAAGAAGGGGCACCTGCTTCTGCCCCCGATGCCAACCTTTTGGTTCCGGGCCTCTGATATAAAAGCTGGCAGCGGCTGGACTTGAACCAGCGACCAAGGGCTTTGTAGTCCCTTGGTTCATCTACAAGCTCCAGTGTTCTGAAGCTCCTCCTCCAAGGACTTCCATCTGCTCACGTCATTTATGGTGGTGAAGAGTTCTTTGGCAAAAGGAAGTGTTGACAATGAAACAAATAAGCATATAATAAAGAATCCTATGTAAACTAATTTCAATCGAGTGTTTTGTGAGATTGAAGTGAACTGGTTTGAAAGGCATCTGAACTGGACAATGGTTCTGGCATTGGTAGGGGTTTACGGTGTCAATTTTATCAATGGGTTGATGGCAGGTTTATCCGCCCATTATGTCTCTTATTTTACATGGTTTGACATAGGTCTAATGATAATATCCCTGGCAATACTCGCGCTAGTTTGGGGGTGGGCATTAAGAAGGAAAAACAGAAGTCTATGGTGGTTGCCGTTGGGTCTGTTTGTGCCTTTTGGTTTCATTGTCCTCTTATGTCTGGAAAACAAGAGCCTTATCCATGATGCAAGTAGCAGCTCCATAGCTGACTACAATAAACCCATTGAATTATCCCCAGATAATGCAGATGCCCACTACAAGCGGGGTAATGACTATTATGGGGTGGGGGAATATAGCAAAGCCATAGCTGACTACAACAAAGCCATCGAGCTCCACCCCAATCATCTCTCGGCTTACTACAACCGAGGTCTTGCCTACCGCAAGAAAGGTGAAGTGCCTAGAGCGGTGAGTGACCTAGAGAAATTCATCGGACTGTCTACTGACCCTGAACTTACGAAGGCTGCACAACAAGCACTGTCTGAAATGAAGCACTCCCCTTGAGAAGGTCAGCCGCGGGTGACCTGCAAAGCCTCAAACTATTCTCAAACTCTATATCATTGCATTCGCAGAGTTCTTGGGGCAGCCATCGGCAGCAAAGGCGCCAGCGTGGATACCTACGTCCGCCCTGAGGGCGAGCTGGGCACAGCCCATTTTGATTTTAAAGTTGCTCATAAGGGTGGCGAACTCTGCCCCGTTTGCGGCAGCACCATCGAGCGGGTCGTGGTGCAGAACCGTGGCACCTGCTTCTGCCCTAGGTGCCAGCCTTTTGATTCCGGCCATCTGATATAAAAGCCAGCAGCGGTGGGATTCGCACCAGCGCCTAAGGGCTTCCTAATCCCTTTCCAGCAACACGTTACCATTCCTTAATTATCGAAACTGAGGGTCTTCCATCCTACCTCGAAGTCACTGCCAAAACTCCTGAAGGCATAACAATGGGGGTGAGACATCGAGATTTCGTTGTAGAGGGGGTTCAGTTTCACCCCGAATCCATCCTCACTGAAGCAGGACACGATATTTTGAACAACTTCCTTGGTTCTACTTTAGCCTTGTGATATTCAGACATAAGACTAACGTCTGCTTCTCACCTTCTCACTCGCGGCACGAACCAGATAATCAACAAGATGATTCCAATCACAAGTAAAATCCAGAGGAGCGGGCCTGCTATGAAGTGGAGAAGTAGACCCAGCAGCCACAAGACGAACAGGATAACACCAACGATCAAAAGCAAACGGAACATGCTGACCTCCTTTTATTTATTCTGACCTTCCCCTCGTTCGTTAGTCTGTTCTTCTATAAGAAAACTATCCAGGCAATGCCACCAACGACCCTCACTGGGCCCAAAATCAGCAGCTATCAGTACCACCGCTTTATCTTCACTTCGGGTTGGAATATTGGGTCGCCTTGTCCTGCACACTCATTGGATGGCCTCTTCTATTCTAAATTTTAATTAGAGCCCAGGGACTCAAGTATCTAACAACCTAAACTGAAACTATAAGTCCATGGTACACCAGAGTCATCTTTACCTGAGGTACGCTATAATAGCCATTATGCCAATGATGATGAGATAAATACCAACCAGATAATTTAGTATCTTGGGGAAAATCATAACGATAACGCCGAAAATAAGGCTTACTATCCCCATCCATAGACTCAAAGCTGGAAACCCAATTGCTGGCATGAGAATTTCACCTCCTTTCTTTAGATTCACAAAACATTGTGAGGTATTTTATCCCCCTTAAAATCAGTATAATTAAAACAAGAGGCAAGAAAGCTGTCAAGCCAAGCAATCCGAGAAGCTGCCAAAAAGGCGTAGCTTTTAATCCATGATGAAGCCTCAAGTTATCCTCAAACTCTATATCAGTGCATCCGCAGAGTTCTTTGGGCAAGCATCGGCAGCAAAGTCGCCAGCGTGGACACCTACGTCCGCCCCGAGGGCGAGCTGGGCACAGCCCATTTTGATTTTAAGGTTGCTCATAGGGGAGGCGAACCCTGCCCCGTTTGCGGCAGCACCATCGAGCGGGTCCTGGTGCAGAACCGTGGCACCTGCTTCTGCCCCAGATGTCAACCTTTCGGTTGTGGGCCTCTGATATAAAAACTGGCAGCGGCTGGACTTGAACCAGCGAGCTCCGGGTTATCGACCCAAAACTTAAAAACGTCAATTTGTGCAAGGAGATAATAGAACTAGGCTATAGAATGTCACAGAAGATTTATCATTATGTAGAGTGGTATAATATTTATACCATTGAAATTGAAAGGATGTGAATTATGGGCATATATCCTAAAGACTTAATACCAGTTCTTAAGCAAAAATGGGCACGCCTGAGAAGTCGCCCTTACGGGAAACCACCTACTCTACCGCCTAGCGCTGTGCTTGAGATTCTTCTTGATGTTGCATTTAATGCAACTTTTCTACCAGAAGAAGGCAGACGCCCAGGATTTCGAGTCATATATTATCCTTCCAAAGTCTATAATAAAGAAAAAAAGGAACCAGATTATCGTTTTCGAATGTTACCATTTGACGTTCCAAGACCATACACTGTTTCAGAGGTAAACCGTCTTGCTCCAGCGGCAGAATGGACTCGGATATTACTTTGTGTTGAAGATATCTCCAATAATCCACATATGCCTGATTTACGTATATGGTCTATGCTCGATGTGGGTGAAAACTGGTGGAAGTTCATTCATAACGAAGTTTCAATAGGCCATCCGCTACCAAATCACCTCACTATCACAAGTTCATGTCCTGGTGAGTTATCTTTATCAGTTCAAGGCGATGTCATAATGACATTAAGAAATGGTCAAATCTTGTATCCAGCAAGTGATGCGCTTTGGAACGGTCCAGTAGCTAGTTTCCTCAAATCTGGCAGACGCAAACTCTACAAGGATGCTTTAGCTGCCTTAAAGCTAACTACATGGGATGACGAGGGTGCCGACGAGGATTACCCTCTTAGATTCTACAATTTCTTCTTAGAGCGCATCCTCTTTTACGTCCGACAAAAGCAGCATGGTGGTCTTATTATAATCATTCCAAACTCTATAAATAAAAACGATACCAGACTAACAGACCGTATAAATATTAAATACCCTTGCTCATACGACTATTCTTGGGACATAATGGTTCGCGACTTAGTCAATCACCATCGGTTATACGACTTACATTTTCCACTCTGGGATGGAAAGAAGACCGCGACCCAAAAAGTCTTTCAAGAGTACTGCCTGCTTTTAGACGAACAAGAGGAACTGGAGGAAGCTTTGGGTGATGCAGCTCAGGCTATTGCTACCCTCACATCCGTCGATGGCGCTGTAGTTATGACGGACCTATCTCAAGTCATAGGATTTGGCGCAGAAGTAATTGCCATATCGTCCCTTAGAGAAATCGTGATAGCGATTAAACCCAAGCCTTACCGCCTACCTATTGAATCATATGGAACCAGACACAGAGCAGCTTTTCGCTTTTGTTCATCCTTCGAAGACTCCGTCGCTTTAGTCGTATCAAGAGATGGAGGTGTAAAAGCCATAAAGCGTGTCGGTAGTGATGTATTCCTCTGGCCTGACATTAATATTGGTTCAATCTGATTAAGAGTTATTAGGTCAAGGAAACGAGGTAAAATCACCGAAAATTTTGCTTTCATCTAAGCATATCGTGGCGGGCTATGCTAAAAACTGGCCCTCCCTCCCGTTGGATTGCCTTCAAGACACCAGGCTCTTGCAAAAAGGCAGGATAACTTTCAGAGTCATCCTGCCTACTTAGTTTCTTGGTGGCGAGGGTTGGATTTGAACCAACGACCAAGGGCTTTGTAGTCCCTTGTGTTAAGCAAATGTTGGCCTGATACAGGTCTTCTGTTTGAGGTTATTTAGCGGTATAATTGTAATGAAGACTGAATTGAAGAGGAAGGAGGATAGCACCAATGGGAATGAACTTTATCAATTTAGATGAAAAGACTAGGAAATTTATGCTGAACGAGCTTGAGCAAGACATTGCCTCTAATAAACTATACTTAAGCCCACGACTCAATGCTGCTGGACGAAGGAATTATGAAAATTTAATGCGCTCGGCAATTCAAAAGGGTGATGACGTTTCTCTAGCCAATAGTCTTGCAGGTATGTTCAAAGATTATGAACAGAGAGCGAAAAAAAGTGGAGGATATACAACCGTTAAAGTTCCAATTACCGCACCTGAAACTCTAGCAGAAGGGGAATTTAATCGGTTTTACTGCCGTGGAGTCTGTAAGCGTGCCCAAGAAGAAGGTCTTGAGGAGGTTGAAATCTACAGAGCAAAAGCAGTTCAGAATCCACGTCCAGAGTCACAAGTATTAGTTGGAAGCAAACTTAAAGCCGATAAGTTACTACATGACCTTCGCACCAACATAGGTGTAGATACGGCACTTCGTGTTCCTGCTGGACCGAACTCCGGACTCAGCATCCGCCTACCACAGGCATAACGAAAGGGAGAACGTTTCCGCTCTCTCTAACTATTATAACCATGATTCTATTCAATGGATTCAGCCAAGTGAGGTATAATTCGAGGAACAGATGCTTTGGAGGGGGTATGAAATCGTTAGTAGTTTATTATTGTTTTCTGTTTCTAATAGCATCAATTACTGAAAGAAGAACTCCGACACCTATGAATACCGACTAAGACTTGCTCAAAAAACTACGCTCATTGCTCTCGAAACATAATTTCTTTTTAATGATGCTCTTCCGCTTCAGCTTTCTCAGCCTCAGCCTTAGTCTTGTGCACAGTCTTGTCGGGATGGTTAGGAGGAGAATATATTGTGTATAACTTGAGTTTCGTCTTCTTTGAAGCGTTAATGACGTTGTGGTATGTGCCTGCTGGGACCACTACAGCATCGCCATCTTTTACTGTATGTTTTTCCGTCCCGCCGAAAACGAATGTTGCCTCACCTTGCTCGATACGAAAGAACTGGTCGACATTCGTATGCACCTCGTTACCGATTTCTTCTCCAGGCTGCAGGCACATCACCACGAGCTGGGCATATTTCCCAGTGAACAATACTTGCCTGAAATAGTCATTTTCCAAGGTCTTCTTTTCAATGGATACAATATATCCTGCCATTGTTTCGCCTCCTTAGCATTGTCTTTGATTGCCAGATTATACAAGTTTTTTCTTTACTTGCTTCAGCAAAGAACTATTTCATTGGGATTACTGCACAGGACTACCGTTGTACCTGATACGAGCTTGGAGGTTTGTCCCCTTCACTGTCTCTTATAGTTTTAAACCCTTTGCCACGTTCCTTCCCAGCTCTGTGTCAGCCTTAGTCAGGTTATCAATCACCCGCTTCTGGATTGGTTTGTCAATGTGCATCAAGTCTGCAATGAGATTATCTATGAGATGTTCCCGGTCCACCTTGCTTAAGGAATGATATCTCTCACCAGCTTGTGCGAAATCATTTGTTAAGCTTATTTTCTGACGAGTTACTTCACCCTCAAGCTGGTATACGCGTGACTTACCTTCCTCGGAAGCCTCCTCAGGCATACCACCGGCCAGGCTATTAGGCTCGTAGTTGACGGGACCGCTGAATTGTCCAATCTGCATTGCACCGTCCCGCTGGTTATTGTCGACTGACACTACCGGCCGGTTGACCGGAAGCTCGAGATAATTTGCCCCCAGTCGATGGCGCTGAGTATCTGCATAGGAGAACGTTCTGCCCTGTAGCAATTTGTCAGCCGAAAACTCAATCCCCGGAACAATGCTCGCAGGACAGAAAGCCGCTTGCTCCACTTCGGAGAAGAAATTATCGGGATTGCGGTTAAGTATCATTTTGCCCACCGGCATCAGGGGGAATTTACTCTCAGGCCAGGTCTTGGTGGGGTCCAATGGGTCAAAATCCTGCTTCAGTTCATCAGCAATTTTCATCAATTGTACGTTAAGTTCGTACTCCACCTCTTCTCCTCTGGCGATAGCCTCGCGGAGGTCACGGATAAGGTAATCAGGGTCGACTCCAGCTAACCGAGTTGCTTCATGGCGGTCGAGGTTCTGCACACCCAGTTTCGGTTTCCAGTGGTATTTCACATATACCGCCTTACCCTCGGCATTAACCCAGACATAGGTATTGACACCGAAACCCTCCTGCATACGGTAACTTTTGGGCATGCCACGGTCAGAGAAGAGCCAGGTTATCATATGCGTCGACTCTGGAGTCAGAGAGATAAAATCCCAAAAGCGGTTATGTGCCGAGGAGGCTGATGGCATGTTAGTATCCGGTGCGCCTTTGAAGGCGTGAACCATGTCCGGGAATTTAATAGCATCTCGAATGAAAAACACGGGGAGATTATTCCCTACCAGGTCATAGTTGCCATCCTCCGTATAGAACTTGACGGCAAAACCCCTGGGGTCTCGCACCGTATCCGCGGAGCCCCTGCCCCCGGTGACAGTGGAGAAGCGTACGAACACAGGGGTCTTTTTCGCCGGGTCTTGAAGGAATTTTGCCTTGGTGTAGGGCTTCATGCTCTTGTAAACCTGGAAATAGCCATGTGCTCCCGCTCCTTTGGCATGGACAACTCTCTCGGGAATACGTTCCCTGTCAAAATGAGCCATCTTTTCAATAAACTGGACGTCCTGTAGAAGTACCGGGCCACGCTCACCAACGGTCAGTGAGGTTTGATTATCAGTAACTGGTACGCCTTGATTGGTTGTCAGGTGCCTTTTTCTTTTTGCCACGACATCCTCCTTTCTATGGACAATATTGGTGATAATGCAACTTAATTATACCAGTGATTGTGTCAGTCTAACAATTTGTCCGCTTGTTGATTTCGAGGAGGAGACTAGTAATTGCTGTATCGCCGGAATCAGCCCTTTCTTCTCAAACAGCAGTTCGGGAACTGTCCCCCAAGGTCTGGTTTACTTTAGTTGAACCTTTGTTTCCACGCGTTGACAGACAGCCTGCCTCAAATTATTGTTTTCTGTTTCTAATAGCATCAATTACTGAAAGAAGAACTCCGACACCTATGAAAGAGTAACCTATCAAACGATCATCACCGAAAATAATCCCCAGAACCACACAGGACATGCCAAGTATAAGAAGGTTAGACGGGTTAAGGAGTTGCTTCCCCTTTCGCCTTGAGATAAGCAAAAGCACCACAATAACAACCAGGGCAATGATTGAAATAGCTATCCATACGGGTTCCATGAATACCTCCTTTTAGAAGTACTGGCTACTTTCAAAAATTATAGCACCGAAGGCAAAGATAAAACAGATTATTACCCCTGCTTACTCTCTTCGAGATGCGAGACGATAACAGAGGATAGGGAGAAGGCCAGTAGCTTTGTGGGACATAGTTTAGGCTCAATTTACCTATGTTTATTATCATTCATTGGCGATATAATCTGGTTTACATTTATTATTGGGAGGTGTGAAACGCCATACGCGAAGAACAGAGATATCAATATCTATTATGAGGTTGAGGGTGAAGGTCCACCGCTTGTAATGTTGCACGGTTTGATACGCAGTTTAGAAGACATAAAAGAAGCCGGCTATGTGGATGTGTTGAAAGATGATTATCAGATTATCCTCATGGATGCTAGGGGGCATGGGAAAAGTGACAAACCTCATGCCCCGGCAATGTATATGGTTGAGAATATAATTAGTGATGTGCTCGCTGTTTTGGATAGCCTTGGTATAGAAACTACTAACTTCTTCGGCTACTCTTACGGTGGAGGAATTGGTTTTGAACTTGCCAAGTATACTCCTGAGAGAATGAAGTCTCTGATTATAGGAGGAGCCGGGGCGAGACATCCACCTCCTGAAATATACGAAGAACAAATCAAGTTATTTGAGACTGGAATGGAGGCTCTAGTTGCTGCACGTGAACAAACTGGACCGATATCTCCAGGTGTGAAAGCACGCATGTTGGCAAACGACTGTAAAGCATTAGTAGCTATCTGTAAGGCAATCATGTCTAGTCCTTCCATAATAGATGACGTGCCGGGTATGAATATGCCGTTCCTTCTTTTCGTCGGTGAATCTGATGCGGGTTTTCCAGGAGTTGAGGAAACCAGCAAACTGCTTCCTGACGCTACTTTCATCTCTTTACCGAGTCTTGACCACATACAGGCAGCCAACCGTCTCGATTTAGTGATACCTCATATCAAAGAGTTCCTGTCCAGAGTAAATTAAACAAAGACAATAAACAATAGCAGACATAAGAATAATAGCAGCGGCTGGATTTGAACCAACTACCAAAGGCTTCTTCTCTTCGAGATGCGAGACGATACTAGAGAACCAGGAGAAGGTGAATAGGGATGTGGTTACTAGTTTAGATACAATTGGGACTTGACAAATCCAATGGCTATGCTATAATCTGGTGGGAGGTGGGAATATCCCACCTGCTAACGAATCCCACCTATGTAAAGGGGCAAAATGGCAACTATAATAAAGGATACAGATTTAGCAATAGTAGCAGAGAATGTGAAACCAGATGCCAAAAAGCGAGTGATTTTGACCAAAGTCCCAATGGAGAAGGGTGTTACATATCATATATATATGAATAGCTTTGGGCAAATTGTGCTAGACCCACAAGTAACCATCCCTGCTTCAGAACTATGGCTATTCAATAACCCCGTTGCCCTTGCGTCGGTTAAACGGGGACTTTCCGATGCTGCACAGGGCAAGGTGTCAAAAGTTGACTTAGACACTCTTTAGGGTCAGCCGTGTTGTTTGAGTTAGAATGGACTGACGAGGCAAAGGCGACCTATATCCACCTTAAGAGTAATGTATCCCAGAAGAAACGTTATAAGGCCGTTAAGAAGACCATAGGGTTGTTAGCTAAAAATCCCCGACACAAAAGCCTTCAAACTCACCCATATTTCAGTTTGAAAGGCCCCAATGGGGAGAAGGTTTTTGAGGCATATGCAGAACAGAAAACACCAGCAGCATATAGAGTCTTTTGGTTTTACGGGCCTTCCAGGGGTAAAATCACGATTTTTGCCATTACCCCTCATCCATGATTAGGTTGTTTAATTTTGCCCAGCCTTGCATCCAGATTCGTCTTGGCTCTTCCGGAAATTCTTCACCCCCAGATTTCGTAGTGCGACCCTTCAGGGTCGTGCAGCACGAGGCTAAAGCCTCGCACTACATTTTTAAACACCCTCATGACCACAGTTATTCGGATATACTTACTTATCCCACCTAGCCTGTGCTGCCTTCCCGGCTATTTCCACTCAATCCTCCGATAAAGCCCCAAGCTATCCTCAAACTTCATTGACCCAGTAATATCCTGCCTAATGTATCGGTCTATCCACTGGTGAGGTATAATTCAAGAAACAGATACTTTGGAGGGTGCATGAAATCGATGGTAGTTTATTATTCTTTGACAGGTAAAACGAGGCTGGTAGCTCAAGTAATCGCCGAAGCCCTGAATGCAACGCTGGTGGAGATTGAAGAAAGAAGGCCCATACCAATACCGTTCGTCTATTTGAGTGGTGGCTTCGCAGCTATAACAAACAGGGGGAGTAAGATAAATCCCATAGATGTCGATTTAAAACAATATGAAACGATATTTATTGGTTCTCCAATCTGGGGTTCAAGCCCGGCACCGGCTATTAACTCATTTATATACCAGACAAATTTTGAAGGTCGGAGTATTATTCCATTCTTTACCATGGGCGGCGACACTTCGAAGAAAGCTCTGGCGAACATAACGGCTAAAATAGAGAAAAGCCAGGGCAAGGTAGCAGGCTCTTTTGCAATAACATCGTACAAGGTGTCCAACGAGGAAATCATAGCCAGGGCTAAGGAGGCTATAAAAAATTATCGCATTATCATTACTCAATCAACTGGGTAGAAGAACCCAATCGCAA
>Ga0315533_1001556_pt1 | contig 17323 bp, 16 predicted proteins | sample SalMarSW160130MG_FD_203081 | JGI IMG/M metagenome (GOLD analysis project Ga0315533, IMG submission 203081) | Salt marsh sediment microbial communities from the Plum Island Ecosystem LTER, Massachusetts, United States - Salt Marsh Sediment SW1601-30 ... | reverse complement strand
ACCACGGCACGTATCCTTTTGTCACCTCTTCCAATCCTGTGGCAGCAAATGCATGCATAGGAGCAGGCATAGGGCCGAAGAGATTGGACAGCATTGTCGGCATTGTAAAGGCATATACAACTCGCGTTGGCGCTGGTCCATTTGTCTGTGAGCTCATTGATGAGACCGGTGATTACCTTCAAGAAAAAGGGCAAGAATTTGGTGCCACAACTGGCAGGCCGCGCAGGTGTGGCTGGCTGGATCTGGTTGTAGTCAGATATTCAGCCCGCATAAATGGGCTGACCCACCTGGCAATAACAAAACTGGATATATTAACAGGTTTGGATTCGCTTAATCTATGTGTCGCCTATGAGTATAAGGGAAAGAGGCTTGAAAATATCCCGGCTCAACTGTCTATCCTCGACAAATGTAGCCCTGTGTATGATGAGATGGATGGATGGCAGGAAGATATCTCTGGGGCGAAGACCATTAGCGACCTCCCAAACAATGCTCTGGGCTATGTAAAAAAGATTGAGGAGTTTGTCGGTGTTCCAGTTTCAATTATATCTGTTGGCTCAGAGAGGGATGAGACGATCGTGTGTAAAAATCCATTTAATGACATTATTCCTTAAAGTGAATGACCTTTTCTGGTAGGTGGCGCTATAATAAATGTTATTACCACTATTAGGGCAAAGGCGGTATAGATTATTGTAAACAACCACCCTGGTGCATTATAATACAGAAGAGAATCAGTAATAGCGCCGATAAAGGAGACCTTCTCTTCAGAAAGTTTAGACGCATATCTGAGCTTAAATTCAAGCACTGTTAAAGGACAATTTACCCCTAACAATGCCTCACAAGCAACCCCAACAATAGCCAGCAAGTGCGTGATCCGAAAGGAAAGGCTTCTTATCCATTTCCACCTAAGAATGATGCCCAAGACAATAAGGATAAACCCCAGAATAACATAGATAACATATCCAAGATGAATGAAAGCAATGATGTCAGCTAAAAGCAGATCAGACATGATTAACAGATACTTTACAGGAAAGCGATCAGGTTATTATCAATTCATTCTATGAGATTGTATCACATAGCATTGCTGTTGACAAAAACCTTCCTCATATGAGCTCGTTAAGATTACATCAGATTATTAATTAGTGCCTGAACGAAAACCCTCCAATTTACACTTTTCCTGTCATTGCGAGGGAAGCATGACCGAAGCAATCTCGTTAAAAATCAAGGGATTGCTTTGTCGTTCGTTCCTCACTCCTCGCAATGACGGCTCGCAACCATGGGTTTTCGTTCAGACACTAATTAGTTTTTTTACGCTTTTTACGCTGTTTGAGCTTGACTAATCATAGAATTTCTGTTACAGGCGATTTATACTATGTATTAGAGGGTCGTAACCTTTAATATTTGTAAACATAAACAGATGAAAGGAGGAATTATGGGAGCTTTACTTATCATGGTTTTGGTATTTGTTGGTTTTATCCTTATGTACCAGTTTTACGGCAAATATATTGGTAAAAAGATTTTTGCCATATCTGCTGCCGCTAAAGTGCCTTCCGTAGAGCTTGAAGATGGCAAGGATTATGTGCCGACAAAAAAGGAGGTTATCTTTGGGCATCACTTCACCTCAATAGCGGGTACCGGACCAATTGTAGGGCCTGCTATTGCTATTATCTGGGGCTGGGTGCCTGCCCTGATATGGATCTTTGTTGGCAGTGTAATGATGGGGGCGGTTCACGACTTTGGCGCTTTGATTATTTCCATGAGAAATCAGGGTAAGTCTATTGCCGAATTTACTGCTAAATACATTAATGATCGCACCAAGGTTTTCTTTTTCCTGATCGTCTTTTTAGAGTTGTGGGTTGTGATTGCTATCTTTGGGTTGATAATTGCCATCATCTTCAATATGTATCCGGCAGCGGTGATCCCGATCTGGCTGGAGGTAGCCATAGCTCTATATCTGGGTTATCTGATTTACAATAAGGGCAAGAGCGCAATGACCTGGTCGATTTATGCGGTGATTTTAATGTATATTACAGTGATCATTGGCTATTACTTACCGCTTAAAATGCCTGCTATCTGGGGAATACCTCCCACTGGAGTGTGGACAATCATCTTGCTGGTTTATGCCTTTATCGCCTCTGTGCTGCCAGTGACCACGTTGCTGCAACCTCGTGATTTTATCAATTCACACCAGTTAATTATTGTAATGGCCCTTCTGGTCCTGGGTGTCTTCTTTGCTGCCTTTGGAGGCAACCTTCATGTAGTAGCGCCTGCGGTGCAGGCCAGTCCTGCGAAAGCTCCATCAATGTGGCCATTTCTATTTATCACCATTGCCTGCGGGGCCATTTCGGGATTTCATTCGCTGGTATCTTCTGGAACCTCTTCGAAACAGGTACGCACCGAAGATGATTCCATCTTTGTGGGCTATGGTTCAATGTTAATGGAAGGCGCTGTGGCGACATTAGTTGTTATAGCCGTGGCAGCAGGGATCGGAATGGGGTACACGCCAAAAGGTGGAGAAATGTTGACAGGTGTTGCAGCCTGGACAACCCACTATTCTTCATGGGCAGCAGCCGCAGGCCTGGGCTCAAAGATCACCGCCTTTGTTGACGGCTCTGCTAATCTGCTAGGTACCCTTGCTATACCAAAAGGGATAGGAGTCGTCATTATAGGTGTTTTTGTGGCATCATTCGCCGGCACAACACTGGATACTGCAACGAGAATTCAACGCTATGTTATTGCTGAACTCTTTAGCGATATCAAGCTCAACGTTTTAGCCAATCGTTATGTTGCTACCCTGATAGCCGTCGGTAGTGCCCTGATCCTGGCCTTTGTAACCGGTGCGAGTGGTGCAGGCGCCATGATATTGTGGCCTTTGTTTGGCGCTGTAAACCAGACATTAGCTGCACTGTCGCTGATTATTATTACGCTATATCTACAAACTAAGGGTGGCGCTAAATGGATGTTTGCAGGATTTCCTGCCCTTTTTATGTCGGTTATGACTATTTGGGCGGTCATTGTGAACCAGGTTCACTTTCTTGGCGCACAAAATATGCTGCTAACGGTGATAAATATCTGTATTCTCATCGTAGCAGTTTGGATTTTGATTGAAGGTCTCATTAAATTCTTTGGTGCCTATGGTAAACCTACTGTAGAACCAGCGCCTGCAACTTAACAATAAAGCGGAAGTATCGCAGAAGGGCGGTGCTTCCGCTTTTACTTATCACTGAGAGAAGCAAACTGGAGTTAAAATTATATAAGGGGATTGCCTTGTAGGGGCTTTTTTATTGCCCTCATTTCCTTTTTTATACCAGTGAATTCAGGTAGACAATAACATTACCTATGGCAGATGAATTAAGAAGAACCTACTTTATGCTTTTAGTTCCTGCAGTTGCAGGTTTTATTTTATTCTTTCTGGTCAAAGCATTTGTTAACCTCGGACCGTTTAAATTTCAGGAATTCCTTGGCCCATCCATTTTTATATTATCAGTTCTTTTTGCCATCGCCTTACCTATTTTTTTTCGAACCCTCTTTGCCCATAGAGTGCGTGCCCAGAAAAGTGTCTCTGAAGGCGATTTAGTCAAATTTGAACGCAACTTTCTTTATATTGCCCTGGTGACGCCCTATGTAACTTTGGTAGCCTATCTTCTGGCCCTCCCCCGTTTTTACTGTGCGGGGACGGTTTTGATGGCCCTCTATGCGGTGTATTACTACTATCCTTCTGAAAGACGAATTCGATTTGAAAAGCGGATTTTCAGGGTACGATAATTATCGTGTAGGACAGACTTTTGAGGAGGGCGAATATAAGGATTACCTTATTGGCGGTGTTTTAAATGAATTCAATTTCAAAAATCATTAAAGATAAACTTATTGAGATATGGAAGATTGCTGATGGGATGGCACGCGGCAAGACATTGGACGGCATTGAATATGTGGCTGAAGAAATGGACCACATCTTTGGAATTCTGGTCCTGGGTTCTTTTGTAGGACTGCCATCGCCGCCAATGCAGATTTCGCTGGATTTAATGCCTCTTATGGAGCGGGAGCTCATGCTCATGATGGAAAAGGTGGATACCGCCCACGAACCAATATCAGACCTTTTTTCAGAGTTAGATATAGATTAAGAATGGATACAGCAACTAATATCTTTTTTATGGGTAAAGGCGGGGTTGGGAAATCCACCGCAGCGGCGCTTAATTCACTTTTTTTGGCCCAAAAAGGTTTTCAGGTACTGCTTGTTTCACTCGACCCTGCCCACAATCAATCCGATATCTTTGAAAAGAGCCTTTCCGATAAGCCAGGAAAAATTGTTGACAATTTAATGGGGATAGAAATTGATCAAGACTATTGGATTAAGCAATATCTTAAGGATGTTCAGAGGCAAATCAATAAAACCTATTCTTATTTAACTGCCTTTAATTTAGACAAATATTTTAGGGTAATGAAACACTCTCCAGGTCTTGAAGAATATGCCTTAATTTTAGTATTTAAAGATATCCAGAAAAAATTTGACCACCTTGATTTTCTGATGTTTGATATGCCGCCCACTGCCTTGGGATTAAAATTCTTTATGCTGCCTACACTCTCCTTGATCTGGATAGAACAACTCCTGGCGCTACGGCAGGAAATTATCAAAAAAAGGGATATAATTACTAAAGTTAAATTGATTAAAAAGGAGATAGAAACGGATAAAATTCTAAATAAAATCAATGAGATGAAGAAAGATTACCAAAACCTGAAAGACATTTTTGAAGATTGTGAACAGACACACATAAATTTAGTTTTAAACCCCGATAAATTGTCATTAGCTGAATCAACCCGTATTGTTGAGGCCTTGCATGATATTAATATTACCTGTAGTCAAATTATCAACAATAAAATGCAAATAGATTCATCATGCGATGATATTAATACTACCTTTTCAGATATTCCCATATGTCAGTGCCCCTATTCAGAAACACAATTAATTGGGCTTGCTAATTTAGAGCAGTTTTTAAAAGCAAACGATAGTGTGTTGGAAGAACAGGTGAATCATCTCTTGCCATCTGCCGCAGAAAAATAATTCTGCATTCTCACATCTTTTCCTCTTTTTATTTCCATTCAGCCACAGATTAACACAGATGAACGCAGACATGTTTAAACAGAAAGAAATCACAGATATTTTTCTTAAAAGCTTTTATGAAGTTTATAATGAGCTTGGTGATGGATTTCTAGAATCTGTCTATGAAAATGCCTTATATATTGTCTTAACCGGATATGGACTATGTGTAGAAAGGCAGAAAGATATTTCTGTATTTTTTCGAGGCAAAGTAATCGGAGATTTTAAGCCAGACTTGATTGTAGAGAAAAAAGTAATCGTCGAACTAAAAGCAGTTCGTACCCTTGACCCTGCACATGAAGCTCAATTAATCAACTACTTGAAGGCAACAAACATTGAAGTGGGCTTATTATTGAATTTTGGCAGAAAACCAGAATTCAAAAGATTTGTATATGATAATAAAAGAAAAAATATCAGTGATGATCAGCGTAAATCGGTGGCTGAGTTACGATTTTGTTATATCGAGGATTATACGGTGTGTATTATTTTTAGATTAGGTGGTTCTATGAGGAAAGCAAGAAAAATAGGTTTGGCCTTGGGTGGTGGTGGGGCAAGAGGCTTAGCCCATATAGGGGTTATGAAGGTTCTGGAAAAAGAGAAGATAACGCCTGATATTATTATAGGAACGAGCATAGGCGCGATTGTGGGTGGTGCCTTTGCAAGTGGGATGAAGATTAAAGAAGTGGAGAAAAGAGCCGAGGCTTTTTTAGAAAGCGATCTATATCAATCATCCGAGCTTAAGGCTATGGGAGATGCAGAGAGTGGAGCCGAACAGAGGTTGAGCAAGCGGATTCAGTCATATTTTATGACCAAGATTCGATTGGCCCAGGCACTCTATAGGCCGAGCATTTTGCAAATAGATGAAATGCAGGAGTTTGTGAACTTTTTTATACCTGATATACAAATAGAAGAAACAATAATTCCTTTTAGACCAGTAGCAACCGATTTAGGGAGTGGTGAATGCGTTGTCCTTAAAAAAGGCTCTTTGCGGCGCTCTATCTTAGCCAGTTCCGCTGTTCCTGGCGCTTTACCCCCGGTTGAGATTAACGGAAGACAATTGTCTGATGGTGGTATTATTTGCAATGTGCCTGTACAACATCTCTTTGAAGAAGGTGTCCAAGAAGTGATTGCAATAGCTGTGGATAGGGATATAACTTTATGCTCGGAGCTTCAAACAGCTGTGGACATATATGTAAGGGCTGGCGAGATACAGGGATTTCACCTGGAGAGATACAGCCTCGAAAATGCCGATATTGTTATTAGGCCACAAATAGGCGCTATTCATTGGACTGATTTTTCCAGATCCAGGGAATTGATCTCCCTTGGCGAGGCAGCGGCTATGAACAATCTTCCTGAGATACAAAGGTTGGCGAAGCGAATCTATAAGCGGGACCTACTGGAAGGGCTAAAGAGGTCAGCAAAAAAGCTTTTTAGTGTCACCCCATCAAAAAATGGGTAATTATGCTGAGATAGATCAGGAGTCCAAGTATATCGTTTGATGTGGTAATGAATGGTCCTGCAGCTAATGCCGGGTCAATGTTGAACTTCCTAAGAAGAAAAGGAACAAATGCTCCAAAGGAGCCAGAAAAGAGTATTACTGTAATCAGGCTCACCCCTACCCCTAAACCTAATTTGGGATCAGATAACCAGAAAGCGACTACAAGCCCTAACAAGATACCGCATAAAACACCGTTTATCAATGCTACCCATAATTCTGTTAATAGCCTTTTGCCAGTATGGACTATGCTTATATCACCTGTTGCCAGCCCCCTGATGACAACAGTGGCTGCCTGGGTGCCGGTGTTCCCACCCATTGCCATTATTACTGGTATAAAAAAAGATAGGGCAAGTATTTTTTCAAGAGAGCCATGAAAGTGGTTAATTACAATAGCTGATATAAGCCCTCCAAAGAGACCCAAAAGTAACCACGGAAGGCGGGCCCTGGATATTTTCAATGCTGATTCTTCAGCAATTTCCTGATCCAAAACACCTGCCATCAGAGAGATATCCTCGCTGGCCTCCTCTTCAATGACATCTATAATATCATCGTTGGTGATTCTCCCTATCAGTTTGTGCTGAGCAGTAACAACCGGAATGTGGGTAAGGTCGTATTGTTTAGCGATTCTGGCCACCTCTTCTTGGTCTGTATCAACATCTACGCTCATAACATCGGAATTCATTATATCATTGATCTTTTTATCTTGCGGCTCAAGGACAAGATCCTTTATAGAAACAACCCCTACCAGTTTGCCAAAATCGTCTATCACCCAAACATAATAGAGGTTCTCGACTTCCTCGCTCTTTTTTCTAATCGTTTCTACTGCTTCCTGAATGGTAGAGTTGGCGTTAACAGAAACAAACTCCAGGGCCATGATGCCGCCAGCGGTATCTGTTTCATAGCCAAGCAATTTTTGTAATTCTTCGGATACATCAGGTTGCACCAAACCGATTATTTTTTGAGCCCTTTCCCTTGGAAGATAACTGAAGATATCCGTGGCATCGTCTGAATTTAGTTCATTTAAGATCTGGGTGATTGTCTGATCATCAAGTTCATGAGCAATTTTTTCCTGAATTGGTGCTGACATCTCTTTCAAGACCTCGCCAGCTCTTTCAGGCGTTAGAAGAGTAAACACAGCAAGTATTTCATCACTCTCAAGCTGTTCTACTAAATCAGCAAGGTCTGCTGGATGAAGGTCTTCGATTAACCTTTCCATATCTGAATATGCCTGTTCCTGGATCATATTTCTTATGTTTTCAAGGAGGACTTTATAGTCGGTTTGGGTCATTTTAAAACACAAGCTGTTTAATGGAGATTAGTTATTCGTAGCTCATTAAACCCTCGATTCACAGTCCGCAATCCCTGAATCTCTAAATTTCTAAACAGGATTCGGTAAGGTTTCGATATATTTCGGTGCATCGTAGGGCCTTATTTTTTGGCCTTTAGAGAGATTATTTCAGCAACCTTCCTTCCAGAAAGGATCATTCCACCAAATATAGGGCCCATGCGAGGGCCACCAAAGACATTGTTGGCTGCCATTCCAGCTACATAGAGTCCAGGAAAGACCTCTTTGGTATTGGCTACTGTGAATTGTTCCCCTTCATTAGCCCAGAGGGACATCTCTCCGACTACACCCCCTGTTCTTGTATTTAGTTTAGCATCCATTTTTTTGGTGATAATAGTGCATATATCCGCAGGATGGCCTGTTCCATCCACTATATAAGAGGCCTGGATGCTCAGCGGATCCACAAATAGGCCAAGATGCTCAACCGGTGACCAGTTTAATACTAACCCTGAGACCCTTTTCTTCCCCCCTTTTTCCCTGAAAAGAACATCTGTTGCCTTAATTAGGTTGAAGATAGGTGTCCCTTTTTTAACACATCTGGAAATAATGGTTGAGGTTGCTTCAACCGTATCCATGGTATAATATCCATCGCCCTTATCCTTAAAGCCTATATCCATTTCCTCTAAAATAGGGAGAGCGTCAGACTGGATAACGCCCTCATTAAACATCATGGCACCACCCCACATCCCTCCACCGGGGGCAAGTTTGGCCTCAAATATAACAGCCTTTAGATTTGCCTTGGCAAGATAATAGCCAGCGATCAGATTAGAAGGGCCTGCTCCTACGAGCGCCACATCGACAGTTAAAGATCCGAGAAGCTTTTCCATATAGGATTCAATAATAGACCTGGAAATAGTAACATCATCGATTTTCATTTTTCCCTCCAAGAGAAAGCATAAACATTTAAGATTACTTCTTGATTTCTAATATAATTAGGCAACACAGGATACCCTTTTTTGATCACAAGTCAATAAAATATTGACATATCTTTTTCCTCGATATCCAACGATCAAATCCCCATACTCCTTCCTGCAAAAATCGAGTTTTAATCAAAAAATGCGTCATTTTTATTGCTTAACTATCATATCTTAGGTTTCTTGATAGCTGTTGGATACTATAAATACCTGCCCCCAGATTCATTTTGGTCTCTTCTGCCACAATAAGTGAGCATTAATTTTCAAGGGAGAGGTGGGGAGTAAAATGTTAAAAACAATTGACATCAACCAAGCCGCCTGGTAGTATACAAAAGGATTTTTCCTGCAATGACTCACCATCCCGATGAGAGGGGCAAATGGCACGCCTGAAGGTCACCGTAGAGAGAATTGATGGTTACTGTAACCAGCCGATGCTGGTCGGCGATTATATCATCATTGATGGTGGCAAATTGATTATCCCCGATGGAAAACATATGTGTATATGGGCATTGCAGAGTATGATGCCCATTTTCCCTGTCTTGGAGAGAGAAGATGTGAAAGAAGGTGACTGGGCCACTAAGGTTAACCAATTTTGCTGTCCCGATCCCAGAGGTTTAGTCCATTATCGTATCGAAAGGATTTAATCCCAATGATTAGAGTAGATCCCCAGAAGTGTTCTGGATGTCTACGGTGCCAAGTAACCTGCGCTTTTTTTCATACAGGCAGGGTAGGAAGAAGCCGATCAAGGGTGAATGTGGTCAAAATCGAGGCCATGGGCATTGATTACCCTGTTATCTGCCAGCAGTGCAAAGAACGTTATTGTACCCGATGCCCCGAATCAGCCATTGAGATCGGGGCCTACGGTCAGATAATTGTCTCACCTACTCTGTGCGTTTCCTGTGGTACCTGTGAGAAACTCTGCCCAATCGGCGCAATCGAACTCCATGATGACATACCCTATGTATGTGATCTCTGCGGAGGCGAGCCCAGGTGCGTGGAACAATGTAATATGGGCGCCATATGGTATGAACCTGATGCCGGCGATAGCATCAGTCTTAAGGTTTTTAAGAAAAAGGGGCGGGGACAGGACCCCGAGACCAAGCGCGTCCATTATGCACTTGAAATGACAAAAGATTTACGTGAACGCTGGAAATCCAGTGTGGGGCGATAACATGCTTTATGGGTACAGCGGGCACATTCTCCGTGTTGACCTGACCAGTGGAAAGATCGTCAGGGAAAAGAGTGATCCCCGTTACATGTTGAAGGCCATCGGCGGCCGCGGATTGAATTCTTTGCGGCTATATGATGAATTAGAGAGGGATATTGACCCCTTGTCACCCCAAAACATGTTGCTTATGGGTGTGGGCCCGCTTACCGGCTCGCTTCTCAGTTCGTCGGCCTATATGACCATATCCGGGAAATCTCCTATGACCGGCATCCTGGGTGATTCCGCGGCCGGAGGATTTTTTGGACCTGAATTAAAGCAGGCCGGCTACGATCAGATTATCCTTATGGGAAAGGCTGACCAGCCATCTTATTTGCTTATCTCTGACGATCATGTGGAGATCAAAGAAGCCTCCCATCTCTGGGGTTTGGATATTTGGCAGACAACCTCTCTCATCCGGTCCGAATTGGGAAGCAATGCCTTCCAGATTGCCGCTATCGGGCCTGCCGGAGAAAATCTTGTTAAATTTGCAACGGTTGCCTGCAATAATTCCAGGATGTTCGGACGGACCGGAATGGGATGCCTATTCGGTTCCAAGAACCTTAAGGCCGTCGCTGTCCGAGGTACTACACCCATCTCCGTCGCTGACACTCTGATATATCTCGACCTGTGCAGAGAAATAGATCACCGAATACTGCACCACCCGGAATGGAATGATCGTCATGCTCTGGGGTCAACTCTCCTCATAAAAGCCCTTAATAACATTGGCATTTTGCCTACAAACCACTTTCAAAAAGGCGTCTGTGATTACGCTGACCACGTCAGCGGTCAGACACTGGCCCGAAAATTCAAGGTCAAAAACAAGAGCTGTTTCAACTGTAATATCCACTGCTCACGGTACTACATAACTAAAGAGACTGAATCAGAGGGTCCGGAGTTTGAGACGCTATGCAGCTACTCATCACGTATTGGTGTGGATGACCTGAAGTTCACTCTCAAAATGGCCGCCTACCTTAATCGCATGGGAATAGATGCCATCAGCAGCGGCGAGACCATCGGTTGGGCCATGGAGTGCTTCCAACACGGACTCCTGAATAAAGACGATATGGACGGCCTGAATTTCACCTGGGGCAATAAAGAGACCGTAGAAGAAATTCTCGGACTGATAGTTCAAAGAAAGGGGATTGGGTCTGCATTCGCTGAAGGGACTCGCTCGTTGGCCCGGCGATTTGGCAAGGGCACTGAAAAATATGCCCTTCATGTAAAGGGGCTGGATGTCATATGCGGAGACCCCAGGGGAATGAAGGCCTTCGGTCTGACATATGCCATTGCCTCCCGGGGGGCGGATCATCTTAGAGCAGAACCATTCTTCGAGTTGACCGAACGCTACGATGAAGCTGAAAAACGCTGGGGGATTCGCGACATTGCCGATCGCCTTTCAAATAATGGGAAAGCAGTACTCGTGGAACATACGGAACGGCAGGCCCTCATTACCGATTGCTTGACCATGTGCAAGAATATCGGACTCTCTATGGACATCTTGGATTTCGAACTTGCTTCCCGTTTGCTAATGGCTGGCACCGGACTGGACTTCACTCCGGAAAGAGTCGAGAAAGATCTCCGAGCAATTATTGATGCCGAGAGGAAAATGAATATCGACTTCGGGATCGACTCATCTATGGACACGCTGCCTTATCGCTTTACCCACGAACCCCTTGAAGAAGGGCCTTCACAAGGCCAGGTTGTTCCAATCGGTGAAATGGTCAGGCAATACTACAGGCTACGCGGATGGGACGAAAAAGGAAGGCCCCCCTGATCAGCTTGCGATATTGATATAGGCTAGGCTATTCCCATAATACTAACCATTTATTGAGGAGGAAAAAAAGATGAAAAAGTTTTTCGTATTGTTTTTTCCAGTGGTCGTAGGTGTTTTATTTTTATTCGAGGTCGGTTTTTGTGGGGATGTATCCAAAGGTATCAATGTTGGGGACGCCGGCGCCTTCACGGGGGATGCTGCCGCACCGTGCATGGAGATTTTCAATTCCGGCCAGATTGCCGTGGATGAGTGGAATCAAAAGGGTGGCATTCAAGGCGTTAAAATAAAACATATCATGGGAGACGATGCAATGGATCCTGCCCAGGGACTCAATGTTGCCCAGAAATTCTGTTCTGACAAATTGATGTATGGTGTTATTGGACCTCCCATGAGCCATATTGCCCAGGCTACCATGAAGACATATGGTGGCTGTAATCTTGCCTGTATTACGACAGCTGCTTCTAAACCCAGACTGACCGAGCAGGGCTACAAGCACTTTTTCAGGGTCAATGCCAGAAACGATGCTCATGGGCCGAACTGCGCACTATTTATGAAGAATTACCTTAGGGCAAAACGGGTAGCCATCCTCAATGAGAAGGTAGCGTACTCCGAAAATCTGGCAAGTGAGACGATCAAGGCTCTTAAAAAGCTGGGAATAACGGATATTATGCAGGACACCCTTGTCGGAGGATCCAAGGATTTTTCGCCGGTCCTGACAAAGGTCAAGGCCTTCAAACCCGATGTGTTGTTTTTTATTGCCACCGCTGCTCCAGATCAGGCCATCGGCGTGCGGCAGGCAAAGGAGTTGGGGATTAAGGCCACCTTCTTTGGAACTGAAGGGGCTCGTGATAAGAAAGACTTTATCGAGGCCTCTGAGGGTGCGGCAGAAGGTGCCTATGTCTACCACTTTGGACCCGATATCTATTCCATCCCGGAGGCAGCCAACTACGTCAAGAAATATGAGAGCACGTACGGAGCACTCAGCGGTTTTGGGCCGCCTGCGTATGAGGCCATGAATATCCTGTTAACGGCCATCGATAAGGCTGCCAAAGACGGAGATATTAGCCGGGAGGAGGTGCGCAAGTACGTATCCCAGACCAAGAATTATAGGGGAATCCTGGGATTCCCCGTTACCTTTGACAATAAAGGAGATCTGAAAGATGGCGCCACTTACTTCTTTCGGGTTGTTGGGAAAGACTTTAAACAAGTGGCTGTTATGACCGGGAAATAGCAGTATGCGTCAGTTAAAGGCCCTAACCAAATCACCTGGTTAGGGCCTTCCTTTTTCACTTCTCCCCACAAAAGGTAGGCGACATGGATGTATATCTTCAACAGTTACCCCAGCAACTGGTAAACGGGCTTACCATCGGTGGTGTGTATGCGCTTATTGCCATTGGTTATACCATGGTATATGGTATCTTGTTTATGCTCAATTTCGCCCATGGTGAGGTCTACATGATTGGTGGTTTTGCCGGGTGGTGGGTGCTCCATTTGTTGAGCAAAAATAGCATGCCTATCATGAACGCTGCCATCGTGATCGCTCTCATGCTCATCATTGCCATGGGCATAACCGGAATGCTGGGGATGATGATTGAGCGATTTGCCTATCGTCCACTCCGAAAGGCCCCGCGCTTGAATCTGCTTCTCAGCGCCCTTGGGGTTTCGATATTCTTACAGAATCTGGTTCTGAACTACCAGGGCGCAGAAATACGTTTTTTCCATGTATCTTCCCTCATTCCAGAGAGTATCCGTGTGTTTCATATAGGAAATGTTGTGCTATCCTTTACGAGGATACTGGTTATCTGTGTTACCTTCCTGCTCATGGCCCTCTTGACCGTAATGGTAAAGAAGACAAAGGTCGGCAAGGCCATGCGCGCTACCGCCCAGGATACGGAGGCAGCAACCTTTATGGGCATCGATGTGGACAGGATTATTGTTCTCGTGTTCCTGGTTGGATCGGCACTAGGGGGAGCGGCTGGAACGCTTGTTGGGTTGCTCTTCACCCAGGTTGATTACTATGTGGGATTTCAGGCAGGCCTCAAGGGATTTACCGCCGCTGTGCTGGGAGGTATTGGGAATATCTTTGGCGCCATGATGGGCGGTATCATTCTTGGTTTGCTCGAATCCCTAGCCACGACATTTTTTCCTTCTGCCTATAAGGATGTGGTAGCCTTTTTGGTGCTTATCCTCGTTCTCATATTAAGGCCATGGGGTCTGATGGGTGAGAAGATCCCGGAAAAAGTCTGATGAACAACCATTTCGCTAAGACTGATTTGAACAAGAAACAGAGGCTGATACTCTATGCGTCCATCGGGGTTATTCTTGCTGGCGCACCCCTCATAATGCCGAACAATTACTGGCTGAGAATCTATACTATGAGCGGTCTTTACGTCATGCTTGCCCTCGGCCTGAACGTGGTAGCAGGATTTGCCGGTATACTGGACATGGCATATATTGCCTTTTTCGGTATTGGGGGCTATACCTTTGCACTTTTATCTTCGAGCCAATTCAACATTCACCTACCATTTCTACTGGTTTTTCCCATAGTAGCATTTATAACCATGGGATTTGGGTTTGCTTTAGGTTCAACCAGCATGCGTTTGAAGGGGGATTATCTTGCAATTGTCACCCTGGCATTTGCCCAAATCTTTAAACTCATGTTGCTTAACCTGGACCGGCCTGTCAATATCACCGGCGGTGTCAATGGTATCTATAACCTTGACCCCATCAACCTTTTTGGGTTCAAGCTTGTTTCACCTGTGGCCTATTCCTACCTCATCTGGTTTTCCGCTATTATTGTGATCACAGGATCTTTCCGAATCAAGAGATCACGCTACGGTAGAGGTTGGCAGGCAATTCGCGAGGATGAACTCGCAGCAGAGTCAATGGGTGTTAACACAACATGGATGAAACTCATGGCATTTGCCGGAGGGGCATTCATTGCAGGTGCAACGGGTGCCTTGTTTGCCTCTTTTCAGGACTCTGTTTTCCCTAACAACTTTGATTTTCCACAACTGGTGATCGTTTACTGCATGATGATCTTGGGGGGTCTCGGTAACATTGTTGGTGTGATCTTGGGTGCTGTTCTGCTTTCTATCCTACCTGAGTTTCTTAGGGAATATGGGGCATATCGGATGATGTCATATGGCCTTATCTTGATTGTGCTAATGGCATTGAGACCCCAGGGCATCATGGGAGAAATCAGATTTCTTGTGAAAGGGAGAAGGCGACCGGACAAAGATGAGTCCGGGCTTCTCAGGTCCTCCACAGAACTATACTATGAAGAAAAAAAACAGGCAATAGAGGAGCACAGGAAAAGATACTCAAAAGGTGATCGCATCATACTCGAACTGAAGAATGTAACACAAAACTTTGGTGGACTTAAAGCAGTCGACAACCTGAGCCTTAAGCTTTTTGAAAGAGAGGTGTTGAGCATAATTGGACCAAATGGGGCCGGAAAAACAACCCTGTTCAATCTGATTTCCGGCATATACTCTCCAAGCTCTGGTTACATTCTTTTTGAAGGCTCTGATATTGCGGGGTTAAGGCCTAACAAGGTAGTGAAAACAGGTATTGCGCGAACGTTTCAAAACCTCAGGCTCTTTAGCACTATGAGTGTACTGGACAACGCCAAGGTAGGGCAATTTTGTCGAACAAAATCCAGCCCTCTCTCGATTCTTCTTCATCTCCCTGTTTATTGGAAAGAAGAGGCCCAAACAGAGACAAGGGTAAAGGAGGTGCTGAGTCTTTTTGGAGCCAGGCTCACTGGCTATCGATTTGACCAGCAGGCAATTTCCCTGTCTTTTGCCAATAGAAGGCGCCTTGAGATTGCCCGAGCGATATCCACAAACGCCAAGTTGCTCATGCTTGATGAGCCATCAGCAGGGATGAACCCGCAGGAGACCATAGAGATAACTAACTTTATCAAGAGACTTAGAGACACTTATGGTTACACGATACTCATGATAGAGCATAAACTCAGTGTAGTCAGAACAATTTCTGATCGAGTAATTGTTCTTGATTATGGTAAGAAGATTGCAGAAGGAAACTATGAAGAGGTAGCGGCTAATAAGCAGGTGATTGAGGCCTACCTGGGACGGAAAGGGCATTGACATATGAATACAATCCCTATTCTAGAGCTGGAAAATGTTGACACTTACTACGGGAGTATTCAAGCATTATATAACATCGATATAGTGATATATGATGGAGAGCTGGCGTGTCTTCTAGGTGGAAATGCCTCAGGTAAATCTACGATTCTCAAGACGATTCTTGGGGTATGCAACATCAGAAAGGGGATGGTGAAACTCAACGGCGAGAGAATAGATGGAAAACCAACAAAATATGTTATATCGAAAGGCGTGGCTATCGTTCCTGAAAATCGAAGGATCTTCCCTAGATTGAGTGTTCTCGAAAACATGGAAATGGGGGCTTACCTTAGAACAGATAGGACTGAGGTGAAAAGGGACATCGAGAGGATGTTAGGTCTCTTCCCCAGACTCAAAGAGCGGCTCCATCAACCCGGTATTACCTTGAGTGGGGGAGAACAGCAAATGCTTGCCATGGCGCGGGCCCTGCTCTCCAACCCCACGATACTTCTGATGGACGAACCTTCCATGGGCCTTTCCCCTATTCTTGTGGATCAACAGTTTGATCTGATCCATAAGGTCAACCAGCAGGGGACCACTGTCTTTGTGGTCGAGCAAAACGCTACTATGGCACTTTCAATCGCGGATCGAGGGTATGTGCTTCAAACCGGTTCCATCGTGCTAGCTGATACTGCTCAAGGTCTTCTCAATAATGAAATGATGCAGAAGGCCTATCTTGGAGGAGAAAACTGATTTACTGGAGACTTGGGACTATATAAGAAGGAATTTTGTGATGAACAATCTATCTAATTTGATTGATAGAAAATTCTTTATCCTGGGAATGATGACGGCATTTGCAGAATGTCTCGCATACGAGTGTAAGAAAGCCGCCTTTTCTCCTCCCTTTTATCCTGAAGATTACGGAATAGTCCGTCCGGAGGCTGAAAAGATCGCTCAGGACCAAGGGATTTACTTATGGTATGAGAAAAATTTGGATATTCCTGAAAATACCAGGGTCAATTGGTTTGTAATGTATAAGTTTCCGGAAGTGCTTGATGAATATAAAACCATAAGAGAACAGGGATTTAATCCAGCCTGGGATTTTGAAAAGTTCTATGATCTCTTAAGTTATGGGACTGTTTGGGGGAAAGGTGCCTATAACATTGTCCCCAAAATGAGAAAAAAAAGGCTAACTGAGGATACAGTGTCAAGGGTTCTCTTCAAGCCCGGGGACTGGCCCATCAAAAAGACCTGATTCATTTCTTTCCACATATCTATCCCGACTTTACGAAATACTACCATTTTGCCATGAATATTTAGTCTCAATTACCAATCAAGCATCAATAACATAATGATATCACTGAAAGTTATAGTGCATCAAGTATTTTGTTCATACGCATCATAT
>Ga0315533_1001552_pt1 | contig 17344 bp, 21 predicted proteins | sample SalMarSW160130MG_FD_203081 | JGI IMG/M metagenome (GOLD analysis project Ga0315533, IMG submission 203081) | Salt marsh sediment microbial communities from the Plum Island Ecosystem LTER, Massachusetts, United States - Salt Marsh Sediment SW1601-30 ... | reverse complement strand
TGGGACACGACAATGTCCTTATTCATGTCATCGAGCATGATATAGTCGCAACCCTGGATATCCTCTATGAACACAAGAAAACCGGAAAATGGAGCGATGTACTTAACGTCTAATATTGAACAGGCTCAATTTGTCATGCGCTTTACACTCTGTTCAGTACGTCATGCATTATGCGTTGTGGTCGGATTTTTACCACGTGAAATGCTTGCTCTGGGGAATTCTTTTATGGCGGACCTCCTACGGAGGATTCCACAGCCTGTACATATTTCAGAAATTAACCCTAATTTTATTAATGAAATGGAGAAATGAGCATGATTAACATAGCTGTTGTTGGATCTGGCTACTGGGGAAAGAACTTGGTGCGTAATTTTCATGATTTGGGCGTACTCTCTGCTATTTGCGATAAGGATAGTACCATACTCGACAATTTTAAAGAGAAGTATGAGGAAATTTCCACCACAGAAGATCTTGATTACCTGCTGGATGAGTCTGTGTTTCAGATAGGCGCTGTTGCGATTGCGACACCTGCTGCAACCCATTATAACCTAGCAAAGAAATGCCTTTTAGCTGGAAAACATGTATTTGTGGAGAAACCCCTTGCCCTGACGGAAGAAGAGGGTCAAGATCTCATTGAAATAGCGGAGAAAAACCACCTCACATTGATGGTAGGCCATATTCTCCAATATCACATAGCCGTGATCAAATTGAAAGAGCTTATTGCCGCTGGAGAGCTCGGCAAGATCCAGTACCTCTATTCAAACCGCCTCAACATTGGCAAAATAAGGGCCGAGGAAAATATTCTTTGGAGTTTTGCACCCCATGACATCTCTGTGATTCTCATGCTTTTGAGAGAAATGCCTGAAAGTGTTTGTGCAGCAGGAGGTGCATATTTACAGCAAAAGATTCCAGATACCACCTTGACTACACTTGATTTTCCAAGTGGTGTAAAGGCACACATTTTCGTTTCATGGCTTCACCCATTTAAAGAGCAAAAACTGGTAGTGGTAGGCGATAAAAAAATGGCGGTATTTGATGATATGAGCGATGAAAAGCTCATGCTTTATCCCCACAGGATCGAGTGGCTTAATCGTATTCCTATCGCTGCCAAGGCAGAGGCGGAGGTGGTAAAAGTGAAAATTGATGAACCCCTCAAGGCTGAATGCAAGCATTTCATAGACTGCGTCGCCAATAGACAACAACCTATAACCGACGGTAGGGAAGGGCTTCGAGTGCTGCAAGTACTCCAGGCATCGCAACAATCCCTCAACGAAAATGGACGCAAGATCAGTTTGAATCAAATAACTATACCAATACCAAAAAGAGAACAATCAGTTTCCTCCGAAGCAGCTATGAACTCTGAGCAAAGAGCCAAGAGCTGCTTCGTCCATGAGTCTGCATATGTGGATGAAGGAGTTGAGATAGGTGTTGGTAGCAAGGTATGGCATTTTTCACACATCCTTTCCGGCTCTCGCATTGGTAAAAACTGCAATATCGGACAGAATGTGGTCATCGGCCCTGATGTAACTATTGGTAATGGCTGTAAAATCCAGAACAATATATCGGTATACAAGGGTGTAACTCTTGAAGATGAAGTATTTTGTGGGCCCTCAATGGTTTTCACCAATGTCTATAATCCAAGGGGAGCAATTCGTAGAATGGGTGAACTTCGACCGACCCTTGTCAAAAAAGGAGCAACTATCGGTGCTAATGCCACGATTATTTGTGGTATCACAATTGGCACCTCTGCGTTTATTGGAACAGGTACCGTTGTCCTTACGGATGTGCCAGATTATGCATTAATGGTGGGAAACCCAGCAAAACAGAAGGGCTGGATGTGTGCGTGTGGCATTCAACTTGTATTTAAAGGAAATAGAGCAAAATGTATGGCATGTAAAAGGCAGTATAAGAAGCTAGGGCCAAAAAAAATAGTTGAAGAGCATTGGAAAGGAGCATAAGGAGTTCTATTGTGATAATTTCAATGGAATCGGGATGATAGTATTTGAACCAACTATCGCCTTAAAATTATGTAGAATTATACATCAGTTTTACAAGATTTTCAAGGAACAGTAAAACAAAATTTATGGCATACCATCGCCACGAAATAATCTAGGAATTCAAGGTAATGACTTTCCTGTGAAATGCCTAGCATATTTCTCTGGGGTTTACCCCGTTAAATTTCAAAAAACAGCGAAGCGTATTTAACTGGGGTGGTGTATAAAAAATTCAGGAGCCCAAAGCTGTTGTCGGTTGGGTAACCGCAGGAAAGAGGTATGCCCACACACAAAAAGAGGGCATACCGAGACAAGGAAAAGCCCATATGGGCTTATTAAACGGAGTTATAAGCAGAAGAAAATCTCATTAATAGATTTAGACTGAAGAATTAATCTACAATTTTTGTCAGAAATTGTCATTTCAAGGGCAGTTTACTCATTATATGAAAAATTCAAAGGTCTCATTTATTGACTGCTGCTTTTCGACCTCTACTTTCCTCTTGACAAGCAACATCATTCATATATACTAATAATATATACTAATGATGGAGGATAACAATGAAAACAGCAAAATTGTTTAAAAACGGGCAAAGCCAGGCCGTTAGATTGCCAAAGGAATTTAGAATGGCAGGAAGGGAAGTGTATATTAAGAAAGAAGGCGAGGCAATTGTCTTATTACCTAAAGAAAAGTCATGGGAATCTCTTTTTGAAAGCCTGAACCATTTCGAGAAAGATTTTAAAATCGAGCGAAATCAGCCCGCAGAAAATCAAAACCGAGAGCCAATGTTCAAATGAAATACCTGCTGGACACAAATATTTGCATATACATCATAAATGAAAAACCAAAGAAAGTATTGAGAAAATTTGAGCAGTATCCCGTTCATGAATTTGGGATTTCTTCAATAACACATGCAGAGCTGCAGTATGGAGTTGAAAAAAGTAAAAATAAAGATACAAATCAAAATGCCCTCGATGAATTCCTGCTGCCACTCACAATTCTTCCTTTTCATGGCAAAAAATTGGTTACATGCTATGGGGAAATAAGGGCATTGCTGGAATCCAAAGGCAAAACGATCGGTCCTCTTGATATGCTAATTGCCGCTCATGCTTTAGGTCTACATCTAACGATTATTTCAAACAACATCAAAGAATTTTCGAGAATCCCAAACCTCAAATGTGAAAATTGTGTATCCGAGTTGTGAGGGGCTGTTGTGCCCCGCCTGTTGAAGCGAAGCGGAGATCCCGCCCCTCGTGGTCGAAGATGCCGCATCGCGGTGCCCCGCCTGCCCCGCATTGCCCTGTTGAATTCCGTGTAAGTGTAACCATTTATCCGGGATAAGTACGAAGCATCGTACTAGGGTCTAATAATAAAATGCCACGTTTAGCCAGAATCGATGCCCCTGGCCTTTTAAACCATGTAATGGCCCGTGGGATTGAACGTCGTGATATCTTCAAAGACGATAAAGACCGGAAGGCTTTTCTTGAAAGGCTTGCAACTGTCCTTGAAGAAACCCAGACCCAATGCTACGCGTGGGCCTTGATTCCAAACCATTTTCACCTCCTCCTCCGCACCGGCCAAACACCTCTAAGCAAAGTCATGCGTCGCCTCATGACTGGATACGCAGTTACCTTTAACAAACGCCATAAGAGAAGCGGCCACCTCTTCCAAAATCGCTATAAGTCAGTTGTCTGTGAAGAAGATCCATACCTTTTAGAACTGATCCGCTACATCCATTTAAACCCTTTGAGAGCAGGTCTGGTAAATGGTTTGAAAGAACTTGATCGATACCCTTGGTGTGGCCACAGCGCTATCCTTAGCCGTCGCAAAAACCCTTTAATACCTGAGCAGTCAAAGACAAAGCCCTCAGCCGCCGACCTGCCCGCCTCTCCTGAGTCAAAAGGATGGAGGGCGGGAGGCGGATTGTCTTTTTCCCTTTCTTCCCACCGGGGCGTAGGCCCTTACGGGCCGGAGGCTGGAAAGGGAAAAAAACAACAACAAAATCCTGAAGATCCTGTTGATCCTGTCAAAAATAAAATAAATTCCTTGGCAGAAGCAACCATCGAGGATGTCTTACTCCATTTTGGCGATACGAAAAGAGCTTCCCGCCGTATGTATAGAGAGTTCGTCAAGAAAGGAATTGATCAGGGCACGAGACTGGAACTCCAAGGAGGTGGCTTAGTAAGGAGCGCTGGCGGTAACAAGGGAAACCTTCTTGGTCGGAAGAAGGAAGAACGGGAGAAGGGAGATGAAAGAATTCTGGGAAGCGGAGAGTTTGTTGGAAACATCCTGGCTGATTCAGAGAAAATCGAGGGATATAAATTCCTGAAAAAAGTTTCGCTGTCTGAACTGGTCGAGAAAGTTTCAACCTATCTTGATGCTGACAAAGATGAGGTTTTATCTGGAAATCGAAGACAGAAGAATTGCCATGCGCGCGGTTTGATTTCATTTGTTGCTGCTAAAAGCATGGGTTATAAATTCAATGACATTGCCGAGATATTAGGTATCCATCCGGTGACGGCAGGAAGGTGTGCAGAAAGAGGTAAGAAATTGATTGACAACTACGAAGAAATTTGGGATGCATTGGAATAACGCAGTTATATAGCAACGTCCCCCATTAGGGTCGGAGGGACAGGGGGAATATAGGATGTCCCTCTTTGAGGTATCGTCTTGAGCGGGCAAGAGAATCACTTGAAGAGGCTGATATCCTGTTAAATCCATGCTGGCCATTTAACTGGGGTGGCAACGTCCCCCATTATTATTTTAAGAGCATTTTGCTTATTGCATTAAAAATTTAAAAGTCTCATAATATTGGGAAAAAAAGTACTTGGTATGAAGAGGTGAAACATGAATGATCGGATAGAGATAAACCCTGATGTCATGTTAGGGAAACCTGTTATCAAAGGAACCAGAGTCCCAGTAGAGCTAATTGTACGCAAACTAGGGGAAGGAGCTTCAATAGAAGATTTGCTGGATGGATACCCCCATCTTAAAAAGGAAGATATTCAAGCTGCTTTAACCTATGCCGCTAATACCCTGGCCAATGAGCTGACTATATACACGTTGAAGACCGCAACATAATTTTGAACGAAAAGGATATACAATTTTTAGCTGATGAAAGCTGTGATTTCACTGTTGTGAGGGCATTGAGGGCTTTGGGATATGATGTTGCTTCAGTTGCTGAGTCATTTGCATCTGCCTCTGACCTTCAGGTTCTGAAAATTGCTGTTGAAGAGAAGCGATTACTTATAACAGAGGATAAAGACTTTGGGGAATGGATATTTGCTCATGGAGAAGCGATGAGTGGGGTATTGTTGATTCGTTTTCCAGCAAATATACGTTCCGATCTTGGGCAGGCAGTGAGTGTCTTAGTTGCAACGCATGGTTCTGATCTAGTGAAAAGTTTCACTGTTTTGGAACCTGGAAGAGCGAGGATTCGGAAGATACAATAGGCTGGTACCCATTCCCTATAACCTATACCACTTTACCATGCCCCGTCTAGCTAGACTTGACGCCCCTGGCTTGTTGCAACACGTAATGGCAAGGGGAATTGAAAGAAGAGAGATCTTCAAGGACGACAAAGATCGCAAATCGTTCCTGGAGCGCCTAGCCACCATTTTGGAGGAAACTCAAACCCAATGTTACGCATGGGCCTTGATTCCAAACCATTTTCACCTCTTGCTCCGCACCGGCCAAACCCCTCTGAGCAAGGTCATGCGCCGCCTTATGACGGGCTATGCGGTCACATTCAACAGGCGTCATAAGAGAAGCGGCCACTTGTTCCAGAATCGGTATAAGTCAATTGTCTGCGAGGAAGATCCATACCTTTTAGAACTGATCCGCTACATCCATTTAAACCCTTTGAGAGCAGGTCTGGTAAAAGACTTGAGAGAACTTGATAGATACCGATGGTGTGGCCACAGCGCTATCCTTAGCCGTCGCAAAAACTCCCTCATTCCTAAGAGGCCACCGAATGATGCACCTTCCGCCTATAGGCGGATTGCTATTTCTCTGTTGCATCAGGGAACAGAGAAAGCAAAAACAAATCCTGAAGATCCTGTTGATCCTGTCAAAAATAAAATAAATTCCTTGGCAGAAGCAACCATCGAGGATGTCTTACTCCATTTTGGCGATACGAAAAGAGCTTCCCGCCGTATGTATAGAGAGTTCGTCAAGAAAGGAATTGATCAGGGCACGAGACTGGAACTCCAAGGAGGTGGCTTAGTAAGGAGCGCTGGCGGTAACAAGGGAAACCTTCTTGGTCGGAAGAAGGAAGAACGGGAGAAGGGAGATGAAAGAATTCTGGGAAGCGGAGAGTTTGTTGGAAACATCCTGGCTGATTCAGAGAAAATCGAGGGATATAAATTCCTGAAAAAAGTTTCGCTGTCTGAACTGGTCGAGAAAGTTTCAACCTATCTTGATGCTGACAAAGATGAGGTTTTATCTGGAAATCGAAGACAGAAGAATTGCCATGCGCGCGGTTTGATTTCATTTGTTGCTGCTAAAAGCATGGGTTATAAATTCAATGACATTGCCGAGATATTAGGTATCCATCCGGTGACGGCAGGAAGGTGTGCAGAAAGAGGTAAGAAATTGATTGACAACTACGAAGAAATTTGGGATGCATTGGAATAACGCAGTTATATAGCAACGTCCCCCATTATGCTATTAATAACCGGTGGCACCGGTTCTTTTGGTAATGCTGTAATTAGAAAGTTTTTAAATACCGGCATAAAGGAGATCCGTATCTTCAGCCGTGATGAAAAAAAGCAAGACGATATGCGCAATGCGTACTGCAATGAGAAACTGAAATTTTATATCGGTAATGTCAGGGATTATGACAGTGTTCATTCCGCCATGAATGGTGTGGATTATGTATTTCACGCGGCGGCCTTAAAACAGGTGCCGTCCTGTGAATTTTTTCACTTGACTTATCAGGGGATGGCGGGTAGCCTGTATGCAATTAATACAATTACATACAGAAGGTAAGGGCGAGGTGAATATTATGGCTAAGACCGTAACAACGCGTTTAGACGATGGGTATGTTAAAAAAATCGATGAAATGGCCACGCGAAAAGGTATTGACCGTTCGGCCCTGTTGCGATCCTTTTTTCTCGGTGCCTTAAAAGAACATACTATACGTGATTCTCTGGAAGACTATAAGGCAGGCGCAACAACCCTCTGGGAGGCAGCTCAACGCTGTGATCTGTCGCTCTGGGAAATGATTCGGGAAGTAAAACGCGCCCACATCCATACTTCCTATGATTTGAAAGAATTCGAAAAGGACTTGAAAGCGCTCAATGGATAGGCTCGTTTCCAACGCCACGCCACTCATCTATTTGGCCAAGGCAAATCAACTGAGCCTTCTCAAGAGCATGGTCAAGCAGGTATTTATCCCTGAAGCTGTCTACCGGGAAGTAGTCATTGAAGGCAAGCGTCTGGGAGAAAAAGATGCTTATAGTGTTGAAAGATCTATCAAACAAGGGTGGATGATAGTTCAAGGTATTAAGATTATCTATCCTGTCGAGATCACAATCCACCCTGGCGAGGCAGAGGTTATCTCTCTGGCCAAAGAAAAAGAGATTGAAGTAGTTCTCATTGATGACGCCAAGGCCAGAGCTGCTTCTGAAATGGCAGGACTCAAACCTATCGGCACTCTGTGGTTGATCTTGAAGGCTGTCAAAAATCACTTACTTAACTTTGATCAATTTCTGTCGACCCTCGAGGATATTGTTCAGTCTGGATTCTATCTCAAAGAAGAAGTTTATCTAAAAGTTGTTCGCAAGGCCAGGGAGTTATCCGGCGATTAAACCAACACCCGGTACCGTCTTGCGGCCTGTCCTGTTTTAATAAGCGATCAAAACCCCTGGCGTAGTCTGGAAGAAAAAGGTATTGGGTGGGATTTGCCTTTGAGTAAGCCGGAGAAGTTTCAGGAAGTTCTTCAAAGGTGCGTTGACAGGAATAATGAAGAATATATGAAATGGTCTGAAATGGCACAGGAATATGGGCTTGGGGTGACAAAGGATGATGGGGTGGTTGAACAGAATCGAAAGCTTTTTTATCAGGCTGTGAATATGATGAATAATAGTCAGGAGTAAAATAAATGTTTAAGGACAAAACACTTCTCATAACCGGTGGCACCGGTTCTTTTGGGAATGCAGTAATCAGAAAGTTTCTGGATACTGGTATAAAAGAGATCCGCATCTTCAGTCGAGACGAAAAAAAGCAGGATGATATGCGGAGAGACCTTTGCATAACCTGGTGAAAATCGCCAATTTTTGTAACATGTTCAATAAAGATCTTCTAAATTCCCCACAAATGTCATTGGTGACCACTACTCTAAATTAAGAAGTTCATGAAAATGGTGTAGAAGCAGTGATATTATATTGCTGAAAAAGCGGATAACATATTGAAAATGCTTGCAAAAGTGGCTTTGTTATGCTATATTCTTCCCCAAAAAATAACAGAGCATTAAAGGGGGAAGACATGGGATACAAAAGAATAGGAAAAGTGATCAGTTTTGCAGATTTGGCGGTTTCCAAGTCTCTGGAACATAATCGCAGTCTTACGATGATGAATAAAATCAATGCACTTATAAGCTGGAAGAACATAGAAGCCTTGTTATTAGAATATTATGATGTTGGAAGGAGCACTGAAGGTGCCGATGCATATCCGCCTCTGATGTTACTAAAGTGCTTGCTGCTTCAGAAATGGTTTCATATCCCCTCAGACCCTGAACTTGAAAACCAAATAAACGATAGAATATCCTTTAAAAAGTTTTTAAACCTTCCCCTTGATACAACTTCACCTGATCATTCTACCTTCTCTCGATTCAGAGGCAGACTATCCAAAGAGGCCATGATGAAGCTCAACAATGAAGTACTCCAGGCATTTACAAAGCGAGGATTAAGTATCAATGAAAGCATAGCAGTCGATGCACGATTGGTGAAATCAGCAAGTAGGCCTATGAGCAATGAAGGCCTTAAGAAGCTGAAAGAGACAAGGAATACTCCTGAAGGTAGAGTGGACAAGAACGGTAATCCTTTGAAGTTTTCAAGAGATATAGAATCAGATTGGACGATAAAGAATGATACACCTCACTATGGTTTGAAAGAACATGCCTCAGTGGATGTACAGAGTGGGTTTGTGTTGGCTACGATGCTGACTCCCGCATCTAAACACGATTCGAAGTATCTCCCTTATCTGACGATAGCCAGTTGTCATACTGAAGACCCAATAGAAAAAGTTTACGGGGATAAGGGATATTATGGACACCCCAATCGAGCCTTTCTTCATATGAATGGAATCAAAGACGGAATAATGCGTAAAAATACCACCACTGCCAAACTTACTGAGTTAGAGATAGAAAGGAACAAAAGGATATCCAAGAAGAGATACATAATTGAACAATACTTCGGCCTAAGCCATCTTTATGATGGAGCATATAGAGCCAGGTTCACCACGATTCTAAAAAACATCTGGGATACCATGTGCAGACAAATGGCGTTCAATATGTTCAGGGGCTCTAAGTTGTTGGTTAATGCATGACGATAATGGAGTAGTATGCCCAAACACAAAAAGAGGGCATACCGAGACAAGGGAAAGCCCATTCAGGGGTATTAAACGGAGTTATACGCAGAAGAAAATCTCATTAATAGATTTGGACTGAAAGATTAATCGACAATTTTTGTGAAAAATTGTCATTTCAAGGGCAGTTTACTCATTATATGGAAAATTCAAGGGTCTCGTTTATGAAATGTGCTCTACTCAATAAAATACACGCAGAGTCGAAGAAGAAACGATCAAAAATAGATTAAAATGAATGGCAGATCAAACTTTGGTTAACACTGCGCCGGAAAACTCAAGCAATTTGACCAGCGGGCGTACTCTTGCTCGCAATACAATCTGGAACCTGGTCGGACAGGGCGCCCCTCTGCTCGTTGCACTTTTTGCTATTCCTCTGCTAATTAAAGGGTTGGGCACAGGTCGGTTTGGGGTATTGACGCTTGCTTGGGCCGTTGTCGGTTATTTTAGCCTGTTTGATCTGGGGCTGGGCCGGGCGCTGACAAAGCTGGTGGCGGAGAAGCTGGGTGCGGAACAAACAGAGGATATTCCCAGACTTATATGGACAGCGCTGGCGCTGATGGGAGTGCTCGGCATTATCGGAGCACTGGCGGCAGCAAGCATTTCTCCATGGATGGTTCATGATATTCTAAAGATCCCCCAGGCATTGCAAGATGAAACCCTGAGCGCCTTCTATCTGCTTGCTTTGTCTATTCCTGTTGTTATCAGCGCTATTGGCTTGCGCGGTGTGCTCGAAGCACATCAACGCTTCGACCTGGCGAACAAAGTGCGTATTCCCCTGGGGATATTTACCTTCCTGGGGCCGCTTATCGTGCTTCCTTTCTCGAACAATCTTTTTCCAGTGGTAGCAGTGCTTGTGGTGATGAGGTTTTTGGCGTGGGGGGTAAATTTGTTTTTGTGCCTGCGCTTGGTGCCCGCGCTGCGCCACAACATCAAACCGCAACGCGCCATGATTCGGCCGCTGATCAGCTTTGGAAGCTGGATGACAGTCACCAATATTGTCGGCCCCCTTATGGTCTATCTGGACAGGTTCTTGATAGGAGCTCTTATCTCCGTTACCGCTGTTGCTTACTATGCAACTCCCTATGAGGTGGTGACAAAACTCTGGCTTATTTCAGGAGCACTGATAGGTGTCTTGTTTCCGGCCTTTTCTACCATTCTGGCCCAGGATCGAGCTCGTACCGCCCGGCTTTTTGGTCGTGGGATAAACTATATCTTTCTTGCACTCTTTCCATTAGCGCTTATCATAGTTACCTTGGCCCATGAAGGCATGACCCTATGGTTGGGCGCGGAGTTTGCCGATAACAGTGCCTTTGTACTGCAATGGCTGGCCGTTGGAGTTTTCATCAATAGCATTGCTCAAATCCCCTTTGCATTGGTGCAGGGTGCGGGTCGTCCGGATCTTACCGCCAAGATGCATATTGTCGAGTTGCCATTTTATCTTTTGGCTTTATGGTGGCTGCTTGGTGTCTATGGTATAAAAGGCGCGGCCATTGCCTGGGTCGTGAGGGTTGGTATTGATGCCTTAATATTGTTTGTTATGGTTCAGTGGCTTTTGCCCAATACAAGGGCTCTCATCCGGAATAGTCTTTTGAGGATTATCATAGCTGTATGTATTTTTATCATGGCTGGATATATAACAGGCCTGTTTATAAAAGGGATATGTCTTATTGGAACAATCACAGCCTTCATTGTGGTAACATGGTTCTGGTTGTTAGCGCCAGAGGAACGAGAACTGGTAAAAGATTTTTTCCGTCTTCGTATGACAAGGAATGGATAAAAAAGATGATCATCAATATTATCAATTTTATTCGTAGAAAATTCTATATTGCTTTTCTCTGACATAAAAGCATTAGTCGAAAGGTATAAATAATGATTTCAGACAAAAAACAGGAAATCCGCACTCGTCCTTGCCCGGATTGTTATATCTGCGGCATAAAGGGGCAGCCTTTGTACCAGGATTTGCAAGACCGCCTTTTTGGCGCACCGGGTCGGTGGGATTTGAAAAAGTGTCCTAATCCCGAATGTGGTTTGGTTTGGATGGACCCCATGCCGATAGAGGAAGACATTGGGAAGGCATATGAAACATATTACACCCATGAAGAAGAAACTAATAGGCGTAATGGCAATGTCAAAAAGACAATCTGCCGGCAGTTTTTACGGAAGCTGTATGTTTTATTAAGGTTCTTTGCTGGCCTTGACCGGCAATGGCGGCGTGTTTATATGATGTATCTGGATCACATTCAACCAGGCAGATTGCTCGAGATTGGCTGCGGGAACGGCCAGCGCCTTTCATCGTTTCAGTCACGGGGATGGATGGTAGAAGGGCAGGAGGTGGATCAAAAAGCTGCCAGACAAGTTTATCGCAATTTTGGAATCAAGATGTATTTAGACAAGCTTGAGCGTCTTGATCTCCAGAGATGGAACTATGATGCGATTATAATGAATCATGTTATCGAACATGTTCATGATCCTGTTGGTCTGTTAAAGGAGTGCCGGCGCTTGCTAAAACCGGGAGGATTGCTGGTAGCAATAACGCCAAACGTTAAAAGTCGCGGGCACCGGGTATTTGGTTCTTGCTGGCGTGATTTAGATCCTCCGCGGCATCTCAGGCTTTTCTCTGTAAACACCTTAAGGCAATTAGGACAACAGGCTGGATTTACTAAAGTACATTCTTGGACTACGGCAGCAAATGCAGAAATCATTGCAAGGGGAAGTTTGGAAATAATGCAAATAGGTCGACATGATATGTTAAGATCACCGGGCTTGGTATTGAGTATGAAGGCATTGTATTTTCAGTTGTTTTCGTCACTGACTATTTTGCTGGACAAGTGTTCTGGTGAGGAGTGTGTCTTGAGAGCTGTAAAATGACAGAACATCGTGCTTACACAATCAAGGACGTCTGCGCTGTTGTTGTAACCTACTTTCCTGACAGTAATTTTCCTGAGCGCATACGCAAAATCGCAGAACAGGTGGGCAAAGTAATTATTGTTGATAATGGTTCTAACGTTGAAACTATTAACGTCTTGAATAATTTATCATTAAAATCAAAGGTGCAGTCTATTTTAAACTCCAAGAATTTGGGAGTAGCTACAGCATTAAATCAAGGTGTGCGATGGGCTCAAGAAAATAGTTTTCGCTGGGCACTACTATTTGATCAGGATACAACACCGGGAAAAACAATGGCTGAAGAACTATTATCCGTATATACTGATTTTCCTCATAAGGAAAAACTCGCAATAGCAGGTTCCAATTATTACAGCGCGTATAATCACCGCCCTTTATACACTATGGACGTTGGTTCTTGTAGATGGGTAGAAAGAAAAACAGTCATTACATCGGGCAGCCTGTTGTCACTTCAGGCATTTGACACAATAGGGCCTTTCAGGGATGAGTTCTTTATTGATCTTGTAGACATCGAGTATTGCCTCAGGGCACGCGCAAAAGGATATTATGTCATTATTACCAGTAAACCGATCATGGAACACCGTTTGGGCGAGCCTGAAATACACTGGCTGCTTTGGAGAAAAACAGGCACATCAAATCACTCAGCACTTCGGCGATATTATATGACGAGAAATTATATCCTTTTGGGAAAAGAGTATATTTTCAGTGAACCGTCCTGGGTGCTTGTCACTTTATATTCTCGTATTAAATCGGTAATTTTATTGATTTTGTTTGAGAAAGACCGAGGGACAAAACTTAGAAATGTGATTTTGGGAATCTGGCATGGTGTTTTAGGGAAAATAGAAAAATATGAAAGTTCGCATTAACTTAAATTATATTTTAGCACTAACGCTCATCATTGCCCTTGCATTTCCTATTAGAATCTGGTGGTCTTTTGGGCCATTTGAATCTTTTTCGCCTATGGATATTGTTTTGATTATATTTCTTATAGGGTTATTGTTGCTTACAGCTTATAGTGGAATACTGCGGGTTGGCAATAGGTACGTCGCTGTTGTCTTGACTGTGCCGGTGTTTTTTTGTTTTCTTTCTTTTTTGTGGACGGTAAACCCAACTGAAACCCTAAAGGCGGCACTGACTTATACGGAAGCGCTTGCTACGTTCTTTATTACAATTTTAGTGTTTGGTAGATTAAGCTCAAACACAATTGCATGTCTTTTAGGAATATTTGTATTATCAACTATTACGGCTGCTTTTCTTTCGGAAACTGGATTTCCGGGATTAAGTCCACAAATTCCGCCTAATTTAATGCCCGGAAGTCTGGATTATGCTGCCTTTATCCTCTCTTATCATGTTCGATTAAGCCACCCCTTTATTGGTCTTTCAAATAATTTTGCGACTGTGCTCGCATTCTTTCCTATTATGTTTTCCTCTTACGCTAAAGCCACACGAAAACCAATGTTTCATTGGCTTGCTGCGCTTTCGATTTTGGCTGTTGTGTTGACGCTTTCTCGGGGTGTTATCTTAGCGTTATTTATTGCCTATGGTTTTTATTATGGGGTAAGACACCAAATTTCTTTGAAGAGCTTGTTGCGCGGCGTGGCGCTGTTAGTTATCATCATATTTTGTGTGTTTGCATATGTAAAGCTAAATCCTCAGGTTGAGTATAATTTGCCTGATCGGTTGTCAACTGGGAACATCCATATTCGGCTGGAAGCTTGGTACTCTGTTTTGGCGACACTGGCGGAGCACCCTTTTAGGGGATATGGGGCGGGTGTTTCAGTATCAGAAGTGACTGGTTTTCCTCTGCGAAGCACACATAATGCCTTCCTGTCTCAGTTATTTTATTTTGGCTTGCCTTGTGGGATTATAGCGGCCGGATCGGTTCTCATCATACCGTTTTTATTTATTCGCTGGCGCCTTTCGAGTAATAAAGCGCGTTTCATGAGACGAGCAGTCGTATTCACCTTGATAGGGCAAATGCTTATTTTCGCTTCCCAGGCCTCTTTTGCTGGTTCAGTCCTTCGGGTTCTTTTCTACTTCTCAGTAGCTGCTTCGATTACGTTATTAGCGGCATTGGAACGTGAAGCTGTCTTCTCTGCTTCGGTTTCAGACAATTGCGGATGATCAACATTTCGATGAAAGCCATGATAGACATCGTCATCGTCAACTGGAATACAGGAAATCAGCTTCGAGAATGTTTGGAGTCTATTACTACCGCAAACCAAGCCGGATTTAGCTTGAACCACGTAGTGGTAGTCGATAACGCGTCGGCCGACGGTACATTAGAAGGGCTGGATGATCTGGATTTGCCACTCATTTTAATCAAAAATAAAGAAAACGTCGGGTTCGCTGCGGCCTGTAATCAGGGGGCAAAAGGTAGCAAATCGGACTATCTGTTGTTTTTGAATCCGGATACCAGACTATTTGAGGATTCGCTGAGGCTGCCAGTTAGTTTTATGCAGCAACCCGAAAATGAAAAGATAGGAATCGTTGGTATTCAGATGGTGAATGAAAATGGAACGGTGAGCCGCACGTGTACAAGATTTCCAACACCAAGCCGGTTCTTCTCAAAAATGCTTGGTCTAGACCGGCTATTTCCCAGTGCCTTCCCCAGCCATTTTATGTCCGAGTGGGATCATCAGGAGAGTCGCGAAGTGGATCACGTAATGGGTGCATTCTTCCTGATTCGCCGCTTAGTATTCGAGGAATTAGATGGCTTTGACGAGCAATTCTTTGTCTATTTAGAGGATCTTGACTTTTCTTTTCGTGTCAGGCAGGCCGGTTGGCGTAGTTTTTATCTCGCTGATGCCAGGGCTTATCACAAAGGCGGCGGTGCCTCCGATCAGGTCAAAGCAACGCGACTGTTCTATTCTTTGCGCAGCCGCATACTCTACGGCTACAAACACTTTGGCTGGTTTTCAGCAACACTTCTGATGGCAGGGACTTTTTTCGTTGAACCTTTTCCCAGGCTTGCATTGGCCATTTGGAAGCGGTCTGGCAGGGAGGCAAAAGAGACAATAAAGGGCTATGCCATGTTATGGCGCGCCATGCCCCAGCTGCTTAAGAACTCATGGAATGGTGGCAGGCAATGAAAGTCCTCCTTTTGTCTCGCTATGGTCCCCTCGGCGCAAGCAGCCGGGTTCGTTCATATCAATATCTTCCCTATCTTAAAGCCAACGGCATTGATGTTACCGTGTCTCCACTTTTGGGGGACGATTACCTGCGCCAGTTTTATTCCGGCAAAGTCAATCAATTAACCGCAAGAAGCAGTCCATACTTTCAAAGAGTTATTGAATTACTCAAAAGCAGGAGGTTTGATCTCCTGTGGATTGAAAAGGAACTTTTTCCATGGCTGCCATCGTGGTCTGAAATGCTCATTGCTCGTTTGAAGATTCCTTATATTGTAGATTACGATGACGCTATTTTTCATAATTATGACACACATTCAAATATGTTTATTCGTAAATTACTTGGCAACAAAATAGATGTTGTTATGCGCAATGCGGCGGCGGTGATTGCCGGAAATGAATATCTGGCGTCACGTGCGGAAAAAGCAGGGGCAATACGTGTTGAATATTTGCCAACGGTAATTGACCTGGAAAGATATGCTGTTAATGATAATGTAGAAAATCCCGTTTTTACCATAGGCTGGATAGGCTCACCTGCCACTGTCAAGTATCTTGAAATGATACGTCCCGTGCTTTCAGAGTGGGATAAAAAGAACAACGCGCGTCTTGTCATAATAGGAGCTGATTCATTTGAATTAGATGGCACAAGAGTAGAGCATCGCCCGTGGTCCCAGGATATAGAGGTGTTGGATATCCAGAGCTTTGACGTTGGCATCATGCCCTTGTCGGACAATTTGTGGGAGAGGGGGAAGTGCGGTTACAAGTTGATCCAGTACATGGCATGTGGGAAACCTGTCATAGCCTATCCTGTAGGGGTAAATTCAAAGATTGTTGAGCACGGCGTCAACGGCTTTCTTGCGGAGTCAAAAAAGGAGTGGCTGGAGGCTTTGACTGTTTTACGTGATGATCATGGGCTCAGAAAGAAGATGGGCGCTGCTGGCCGAAAAATAGTGGAAAGGAAATATTGTTTACAAGTGACTGCTCCTAAATTAATGTCAATTATTCAAAGTGTTAAGGAAAATGGTAACTGATGTGTGGAATTGCCGGATTTTTATCTTCTGACCATATTTCCGCGGATTGCAGCGGTTGGCTTTATGATATGGCTGGGACAATGGTCCATCGCGGCCCTGATGATGAAGGTGTATGGTATGATGCAAATTTTGGTATAGGCTTGGCTCACAGAAGACTTTCAATCATTGATCTGTCCAATGAAGGACACCAACCCATGGCGTCATTTTCTGAGCGATATGTGATTGTATATAACGGAGAACTATATAATTTTAAAGACATTCGTTGGGAGCTTGATTCTGAAAATATTCCATGGCGAGGAAATTCTGATACCGAGGTCCTTCTTGCCACCATTGAAGTTTGGGGGCTTGAAGCAGCTCTAACACGGGTTAATGGTATGTTTGCCTTTGTGCTTTGGGACAGAAAAAACGGGATTTATGGTTGTGCCTTGATCGGTTGGAAATAAAACCTCTTTATTTCTAACTACGAACTTTTCGAGGGTCAGAGAAGCCCTCTGAATGATCATTAAGAAATCCACTTGCTGGGAGATATTCTATGTGCGGTATAGTCGGCTTTAGGTCCAATACAGTTCACTTAATGGTTGCTTTTTGAGTTTAGATGCTATATGCTTGCCTTATCACACAGATAAGGAGGGTATGCATATGGCACGAACAATTGCTGAAATACCAAAGGGAAGCCGCATTACCGATCACATTAGCCTGGGGGTG
>Ga0315533_1001551_pt1 | contig 17346 bp, 11 predicted proteins | sample SalMarSW160130MG_FD_203081 | JGI IMG/M metagenome (GOLD analysis project Ga0315533, IMG submission 203081) | Salt marsh sediment microbial communities from the Plum Island Ecosystem LTER, Massachusetts, United States - Salt Marsh Sediment SW1601-30 ... | reverse complement strand
AGCCAATCTACAAACACCGAATATGGGGCGGACAGAAGCTGCGGCAGTTTTTCGACAAAGATATACCGCCGTTTGAAAAAATCGGTGAAAGCTGGGAATTGGCCGACCTGCCGGACGACAAATCCGTAATCGCAAACGGCCGACTCGCAGGCCAGACCCTCAAACAGGCGATTTCAAAATACCCGAAAGAGATAACAGGCGATGAGAATTTCTCGAGCCCTTTTCCGCTGTTGATTAAGTTTCTCGATGTCGAGGACGTCCTCAGCATCCAGGTCCACCCCGACGAGCAGACCTGCCGAAAAATGGGCAAAGGACGACCAAAGACCGAGTGCTGGTACATCATATCCGCCGCTGCCGATGCGGTAATCTATAAAGGACTGAAAAAAGGCGTAACAAAAGAACAATTTGCCGAAGCGATAGAAAAAGACAGCGTCGCCGAGCTGCTGGCAAAAATCCCTGTAAAGCAGGGACAGTGTCATCTCCTGCCGGCCGGCACCGTCCATAGTATCGGAGCAGGTCTTCTAATAGCTGAGATTCAAACGCCATCTGACACCACTTACCGCCTCTTTGACTTCAACAGGGTTGACGATACCGGCAAACCAAGACAACTGCATATCCCCGAAGCTCTGGAAAGCATCCACTTTGATACATCCGGCGACGACCTTCCGGTAACAACGCTGGGCCGACTGATTGATTGCGAATACTTCAAAATAGACAAGCACCACCAGGCCGAAAACTGCGAGATGCTCCTTTCACCCGGCAAAATGAAAACGCTGGTTATCTTGACCGGCTTTGGTACCATACTGGCAGCCGACGGTACTTCCGTTGAATTCAAGGCGGGCGATTGCTTACTTGTCCCTGCTGAATATCAGGCAGCAATGCGTTTTGCTGCTGATACTCAATACCTGGCAATAACTATTTAGCTCAACCAATTAACCCAAACTGACCGAATAAAAAGGATAGTAAGGTAAATACAGTTAAGCGGAAATTAAGATGTCGATAAAACCAATGATACAGTTAGCCAGGCCCGGGCACTGGATAAAAAACATTGTCGTATTGCTGCCGGTTGTCTTCGGACTGCGAATGTATGACCTCGACGCCTGGCTGCGGGCTCTCGCCGCCGCCGCCGCATTTTGCTTTGCCTCTTCCTTCGGCTACATCCTGAACGATATCAAAGACCGCCAAAGCGACCTGGCACATCCGCTAAAGAAGAATCGGCCGGTGGCATCCGGCATAATAAGCATAAAAGCCGCCGTCATTGAGGCGGCGGTACTGCTGCTGTTGGCACTGGCCGTCGCTCAAACCCTGTCACCTCTGCTGTTGATTATGATTCTGGCGTATGTGTTCCTGCAGGTCTGTTATACGGCCTTCCTAAAGGCCAAACCGCTGGCGGACGTCATTTGCATTGCACTTGGCTTTGTCCTTCGTGCCGCCGCAGGCGCGGTGGCCATCAGAGTCGCTATCAGCCCCTGGCTGTTTATCTGTATGTTCACCATATCTCTGTTTATGGGCTTTTGTAAGCGATACAGCGAGATTGCAACAATAGGTGACAGGGCACACGACCACCGGCCCGTCCTGATTGCATACACCCCTGAACTGCTCACGCATCTTATTACACTCTCAGCCGGAATTGCGGTGATGGCGTTCCTGGTCTATGGATTGCACGAAAGAACCGTTGAGCAGTTCGGCACCAACTATTTTGTCTATACGCTGCCTGTTGTGGTCTATGCCGTGTTCCGCTTTGCAATGCTTTCTATGAAGGGCTCTTACCACGACCCCACAGATTTAATTCTGCACGACAGAACCTTTCAGATAACAATCCTGATTTGGATGGTGGCCGCCTTTGCTATTATTTGCTATGGAAAAACTATCGATGGCTGGATACAGAGCTTTTATTAGTTTTACCCCCGAGCATTTCCGAGTGTTAATTTAGTATGATAGACAGCACCAGCAAGCATCTTGTGAAAAGCTACCTGGCTGTTTTAGCTCTGGCAGCGGCGCTTTATGTAGCCAGTTGCGCGCCGGGGGTATTATGGCAGGACAGCGGAATGTTTCAGTACCGCATCTGGCACAACGACATCGAGGGAAAACTCGGCATTGCTCTGGCACACCCCCTGTATTGTATCATAGCCATAGGGGTAAAATACATACCTTTCGGTGAGTTTGGATACAGAATCAATCTCATATCCGCTATATTTGCCGCCGTTACTGTGGCGAACGTTTTTCTGCTTCTAAAATTATGGCTTGGCAGAAACATACCCGCAGCCCTTGCCGCAATCACATTAGCGCTCTCTCATACCCTCTGGCAGCACGCCTCAATAGCTGAGGTTTATACACTCTATACCGCATTGCTCACGGCGGAATTGATATTTCTATTACAGTATTTCAAGACCGGCCGTACCGGTTATCTCTACCTGCTCGGGCTTTTTAACGGCCTGGCAATCGCAAACCACCTCTGGGCAATTATACCCTTCGCTTGCTATACCGTCTTTCTGATAACTCTGATAGCGAAAAAGCGGGTAAATATTAAGAACGTAGCAGTGATAGTCCTGTTATGGATACTCGGCGCAGCACCTTATGAATATCTGATTATAAAAAACATTCTTACAACCGGCGGTTTCACAGCCACCCTCGCATCGGCGGTCTTCGGAGCGGGCTGGCAGCATTCCGTTCTTAATACCTCTATTTCGGGCAAAATTATAAAAGAGAACTTGCTGCTCATAGCGTACAATTTTTCCACCTTCAATGGCCTGTTCTTCTTCGCAGGTCTTTATGCATTGAAAAAGCTATCGCCGACTCGCAGCTTCAAAAATATCCTTCTGGCACTGTTGGTCCTTTTTTTCATATTTGCCTTCAGATATACCGTCCCCGACAGGTACGTATTTTCCCTGCCCTTTTACTGTGTGGGTTCTGTTATAGGTGGTGTTGGTTTTAACTTGCTTGTTGCCCGCCCCAAACGTAAAATTCTGACCTGCCTCGTATTCATTTTTGCCTTTATGCCGATACCATCTTATATCATCGCCCCTATCCTGGCAAAAAAAGCCCACTTTAAACTTCCCACGAAAAGAGAGCTTCCTTACAGAGACAGTTATACGTATTTTTTACGGCCGTGGAGAACGGGCTACCGGGGCGCGGAGATATTTGCAGCCGAGGCGCTGCAAAGCATCGAAAACCGGGCTGTAATAATCGCCGACGGCACCACCGTTTACCCACTCTGGTACCTTCAAGAAATCAAACAAAAAAGTGCTGACGTAAAAGTACTCTCACAGCACGGCAGTTATAAGAACCCTATCCCGTTCCCAACAGTAGATACTATTGAACAGTTGATGGCCGATAGCGCCGTCTATGTCGTTTCGCCCGTAGCGGGCTACTGCCCGGACTTCTTGCTTGAGCGTTACAAATTCGTCAAAACAGGACCGATATATCGCATCGTTGACCGACAGTAAAACATTTAATATACTCAAACTGAACGATTTAATACGTAAAATTTGCTTAATCGTTTATCGTATAAAAAATTAAAATAGTTGCCGACGTAGTCGGCTTCAACTAACGAGATACGAAATACGAACCCCGCCCCTCCGAGGAGCGGGACGAGCGACGAACAACGCTCAAACTGACCCGTCCCTAAGAGACGGCCAGTTTGAGTAATATACCAATAAAGGAGCAATTTTATGAGCAAAGTCGCTATCGTAAGAACAACACCGCAAACCGTCCTGCAGGACATCCAGAGGGCAATGCAATTGGCCGACGTCAATAACGCCCTGAAAGCCGACACGCCAACCATAGTAAAGAACAACCTGTCCTGGCACCTGATGTACCCCAGTGCCAACACAACCCCCTGGCAGCTCGAAGGGGCGATACTGGGTTTACGAAACGCCGGCCTTAAAGAGCTTGTATGCGTTGAGAACGAAACCGTCGTTACCAGCGCCAAGGCAGGAGAGATACTGAATAAACAAAGGCCCGTCTGCGAGCATTATAACGTGCCTATTAAATATAACTTTAAATCCTCGGATATGAAATGGCAGCGATACGAGCCCAAAGCACAGATGCTTGTGCTGGATAAAATCTTTCCCAAAGGAATTTACATACCCGATTACTTCCACGGCAAAAACATCGTCCATCTGCCGACAATTAAATGCCACATCTATACGAACTTCACCAGTTCGATGAAAAACGCCTTCGGCGGCCTGCTCGATAATAAACGCCATTACTGTCACTCCAGAATTCACGAAACACTCGTGGACCTGCTGGCTATCCAGAAGGAAATCCATACAGGCATATTCACCATCACCGACGGCACAACAGCAGGCAACGGCGCAGGACCAAGAACAATGACTCCCGTAACCAAAAACGTCCTTTTGGCCTCCGATGACTGCGTCGCAGTTGATGCAGTTACTGCAAAACTAATGGGCTTCGAGCCGATGGACCATGACTTCATTCGACTGGCACACGAGCGGGGGCTTGGCACCGGCCGGTTCAGCGAGATTGAAATCGTCGGCGACACCGACAAAGCAGAGGAAAACTGGGGCTTCATTACAGGCGATAACGCCGCATCCTATGTGGGAAAGCTGTTCTGGTTCGGGCCTATGCGATGGCTGGAAAAATTGATGTTTCACACACCATTAGTTTATGCTTTCATTTTCGCCTCGGCGATTTATCACGATAAGATATGGTATCCGTCCAAAGGCAGAAACGTCGTAAACGACTGGCTTGAAAAAAGCCTCTGGGGCAAGTTGTTTGCAGACTATCAACCCGGAAAGTTGAAACCGTAGATTTGTCCCCGCGAAAGCGGCAAACCAAACGCACTGGCTGAAACCGTGTAATAACCTCCCACATTTAGCTTGCCACGGCGTAGCTTCCGCAAAGCCGGACCTTTATCTGGGGTTATCTGGGACCCAGAAAACCGAAGCGTAGTCGAAGGGCCACAGCAACGCTCAAGTCCTTCCCAAAAAATTTCGGCGCAAATCCCTTTGCCCAATCCAAAGGCAATTGTTATAATCACATTTTGAAAGGAGACTGACGCCGAATGGACTCATGCGTAATCCAGTTGACAGAAGCAGCTAAGAAACACGGCAACCTATCTGAGTATCCTTTGAGTCGGCTTTATTTATGCCGAATATAGCGCCGGAAAGCCCGACAAAACTCGCTATCGACCCGCTGGCTGGTATCCCCACAGCAGCCATTTCAACATCGGGCCTGTCAACAATTATAAGTTTATGACAATCTTTCTACACACCCAAGCAGTGCCTCGCGAAATAATAAAAGAAGCCGCAATATAGCTCAAAAGTGAAAAAGCACCATATAACCAGTCTGGCCGGCTCATTTATCAGCTTAAAGATTTAATCCTTATGGTTCTTTTGCCAAAAAATTGCTATAATTGCTATAAAGACAGTTTATTATAATTATAGCGCTGAAGGAGGTATTACGTCGGTGGATATATCTAACCCAGCCAACAAAACTCAACGCTTATGGCAAACTGCCTTCAAGTTCTCTTTATTTCTCGGGCTTTTAATCAGTTTATCTGATGCTTTAGTGATTATGCCGTACGAAGTGCCTGAGGTTACGACCTTTTTGCGTACGCTGGAACCTCTTGCAGCAAAATTGGTAATGGTGGCTGCACTGTATATGATTTTGTGGTTTCTGCTGCCATACCTCTTAGGCCGTGCCCTTAAACTTGACATACCAGCCCTGAGTGTCTCACTTGCGGTACTTTTGATGGCGGCGTATGTGCTGTATATGGCCCACAGTACGCTTGGCTTCGGGTCGCTGCCGGAAAAGCTGCGAATATCTATGCTTCTCTCTGCAAGTCTCCTGATGGTGCTGGTCTTTTCAGCAGCGGCATATTTTGTGACAAAGCTCGTGTCACAATCGAAATGGCGGCCTCTCATAACAGCGATTTGCCTCGCAATCCCATTGCTACAGGCAGAAACCCTCGTGATGTTATTAGCAAACAAGTGCCTTCTGGAGCCGCTGCCTTCACAGTTGGGTTTATTATGGAACAAGCTATTCTCCCCGCCGGTGCTGATAACCAATATCGTCTGCCTTATCGGCATCGTCGTTACGTTTGCGATATTTGTGCGTATCAGGCGTGGTCGCGCACTGGTTAAAGTGTTCTATACCTTCGCCCTGCTCATTTTCGCAAGCTCCCTGCTGGCCTGGATGCCTGGGTCGGAACGAACATTGGTATCAAAGGCAAATGTATATGCTGGCCATCCCGTCAAACGTGTGATTCTGATTGTTAGCGACACGCTGAGGTCGGATGCTCTGTCCTGCTACGGCGGTCGGCGTATATCTACGCCTCATATCGACCGGTTAGCCGTAGATAGCATCCTCTTCGAGAAGGCATTTGCTCCTGCACCGTGGACAAGCCCTTCTGTCGCCTCGATTATGACGGGCGTCTCACCATTGGCTCATATGACCACCGATTATAAGTCCATTCTTCCTGATACCTTGCTGACCTTGGCGGAATATATGAGCCGGGCCGGCTACCTTACACAGGCAATCGGGTCAAATCCGATGCTCGTGCGCAAAAACTTTTCGAAGGGTTTTATGAGCTACAACTTCTTTCCAAAACGCCAGGACCCTTCTCTCTGCGGCAAAGTTCTGTCCAAGTTGGCCCCAAAAAAATTTGGTTATGCATCGACCACGGATTTAACACAGTTAGCCATTGATTGGCTGAACCCTAATGCCGATAATGATTTTTTCCTGCTGGTGTACTACTATGACCCTCACGTACCATATACACCGCCCACGGAATATACTCCTGACAGAAAACCTCCACAAGGTATGGGAACCAGTTTTAGTGCTCATGTCTCTGCCCGTAGTGGTTATCTGCCATTAACGCTTGAGCAGAGAGAATGGGTAAGAGCTCTTTATGACAGTGAAGTGTCCTACGTGGATGATAATGTAGGGCTGCTTCTGGACCACTTGAAGAAACTGAAGATATATGATGATGCCCTCATTATATTGACCAGCGACCACGGAGAAGAGTTCTGGGAGCACGATGGCTATGAACATGGACATACCCTGTATAACGAGCTGTTGTCGGTTCCCCTGATAATCAAGTTGCCCGGCTCCTTATTAAAAACCACGCTTTCCCAGCCGATACTAATAGAAAGCATAATGCCGACAATATTAGACCTGTGCCGGATAGACTACAACCGGGATTATATCTCTCGCGGCTCGCTTGTGCCGACCTGGTCAGCCAATCCCAATACGGACAATGTAGAGCCCATAGTCAGTACCGCCCCGCTGTATTATGAGGATAGGATATCAGTGATTTTTAATGGCCTGAAATATATTCGTTCTCTCGTAACAGGCCGACAAGAGCTTTACAATCTGATTGAAGACCCCACCGAGAGCATTAACATCGCCTACACCTCCGCCGCAGAAATAGAAAAGGCAAAAGAGATTTTGAATAAACACCAAAGCTCAGCGGAAAACCTAAAAAAACATTATTTTATAGAAAAAGCCCAGCAGAAAGAGCTGGACCCGGAAACGAGGCGACAGCTAAAATCACTCGGCTACGTGCAATAAAATCGCCTTACTTCCACCCCGCACCATACGCTGCAGGGCAATAAGACATACGATATGCGACAGGAGTTTACACTGAGCTTGCCGAAGTGATATGCGAGCGACGAGCCACGAGTTTATGCCCTGCGTTTCTTGAGCAAAACCACCCCGCCGAGAGCAAAAAGCAGGATTGTCGCTGGCTCGGGAACCGCTGAAAGGTCAACCGTCACCGTGCTCTCCATCCCTGCGTCGGGCCACTGCGAGTATTCGTCTATTCCCGCTTCATAGTAGAATTGCATATTGAGCAACTGTCCCCCCAGAACGTCTAATCTTGCTGACAGGTTACCATCATCCAATACCGCCAGCGACTACAACGCCTGAAGGTTTAGGGAACTTTACGCAATGGCTTCATGCCATTGCCTGCTGCAATCACTAATGCGTAGCCCTTCCATGACTGTTCCAATTCAAAAACTGGTATGGTTTGTGGTTTTAACGTCCGAGTATTTATAATCATTGCATAGTCTTTCGCGACTTTTCTTGCCAGAATAAAGTGTAGAGAGTCATTAGGTGTTCCTGTGGCGCCGCCAACGGGCAATATTGCATAATCGGTCACTTTCTCGAGGTCGCTAACCGCTAACTTGTAACCGGTCGCCAAAAAACCTAATTGTTGTGCCGCATCCTTAAGGTCTTTCAGATTAGTCACAGTATAGGGTTGCTTACCGATAAGACTGTAAATATGCTCAATGTTATAATCAGGTCTCCCCTCGCTTGTAATCTGCATCAGGGCCCAAAGACACCGCGGCCCACATGCTTCGTCAGAATTAATTTGTTTAAAGGAAACGACATCTGCAGATTGTGTGTTCAGACAAGATGCAAAACACATTAAGAGTATGCAGCCAATTGAAGTTATGGCCACGTTTGATATTTGAGACTGCATCAATATCCCTTGACTCCAACAATGTAGTTAAGCCCCAGCTCCGCGTCAAATACACGAGTCCCATTCGGGAAATCAAGCTGGAAAGTGTTCGGGTCCACTTCGATACCTGGCACAAATTCAAATACATTAAATTCATATTTTACAACACCAAAATATTCAGGAAGATTTATCGTACGTGACGCCTTCTTAGGAAACCATAAACCGCCTTCTTTTGTCTCAGCAAAGTCTGTTTGCTCAACGGTCATTTCATGCGTAATTGCACCCTTGGGGTCAAATTGTTGATGTCTGAGAGGAAACATCCCCTTTTCGTGAGCAACCCAGATAATCTCTGTTTTGCATTTCTCTTTGTCACTTCTAATAAAATCGAGCTCTAAAACGTGGCACATCTCGCCAGCCACCTCTTCCAGGGTAGGACGAACGTATATTGTAAAATTGGGGTCGGTAAGTCCTCTCTTTACGGCCTTACTGAATATAGACTCCTCACTTTCTACAAAGGGCCGTTCTATGTAGGGCTCTGACAGCAAATAACGCTTCAAGACATTACCTGTTCCAATATTCCTATTGGATAAACCGGCATAAATTCTTCCTTCTTTCTCAGCAGGAATATATATCTTCTGATAAGCACCATCAAACACCATCTCCCTGATACCATCGCTTTTAGCGAAACCCTCCTCTGCCGTCGAATAGCGCGAACGAAACCTGCCTTCCTGCTCTATTTTCTCTAAATAGTTCCACATAAGCGATGTTCTAACAAAATTAGGGTCTGCTGGAGACGGCTCCGCACTTACAACCTTCTCGCAATAAGAAACTTTCATTGACTTCAACGAACCGTAATTACTCTGCCATTCTGAGAGAATGTCCTGAACAGACAGGAAAGATTTTGCTGTCTGGCCTGCACCGCTGGTTGCAAGAGTAAATGCCGCCGCTGCAATTAAACTACATTTTCTTTTCGTATTCATTATACAACTCCTCTTTCATAGAATTACAAGTTCTCATTCGTCGTAATAACAATGGGGCTTCGTATCCAAATTACAACTACGCCACCTCGTCCAGTATTTACACTGGCTACCATAAACGTAACAATAAGAAGCATAACATCCCCCGTTACAAGACCTTGTAGTGTCAACACAATTATCCGGCATCACCGGGTCAAAATAACATTTACGACCAGCTTCCTCACAATCGCACCCTCCTTCCCATGAACAGATGGGATAAGTGCATATACCGCCATTGCCCCCAACCGCACAATCGCTCCCGAGGCTAGGTGCACAAAGACATCCACCATATACGGTGCTTAACAAAATGTCTGAAAGAATATTTTTAGTAGTTTTGGCATCCGAATCTGTTAACTGCTCAATCCTTCGCCTTATACTTTCTACACGAGGGTCTCCAGTATGAGCTTTTTGCAAAAACTCGTTATAAACCCTTAGGGCCTCACCTACTTCGCCCATATTATCATAAGCTTGGCCTAAAGGATATAAAATTCTGCCCGGCCGCTCGACATCAGGAAATGTTGTCAAGAATAATTCGTAATAGACAGCGGCTTTGCTCCATTGCCCTTTCTCAAAATTCAGCTCGGCTAACTTCAGCAGGGCGTATTCGAATTTATCGCAGTCGGGATATTTATTTACAACTGTCTGGTAAGCTTGCTCTATGATAATGTCTGCTTCGGGTTCCGGAATAAGTCCTGCGTATTGTAACCTCTCGTAATAATTGCCTATCAGAAATTGGACGTCACCGACATACTTATAGTCAGGCCAGTTAATAACAATGTTCTGACAGAGCCCGATGGCTTTTTCGTATTCACCCGTATGTTCAAAGCAACAGTAAGCTACCCTGTGGCAGGCCTGTGGGGTATATGCAGCAGAAGCAGGTAACTGTGTTATGACTTTTTCCCATATTGCCACCGCTCTTCTATAATACTCTTTGGCCTCATCTTCCCTGCCTTCCGTCTCGAATCGAAAGGCCTTTGCATAATATTTCTCCCCAATCTTGTTTACTATCACATTGATGCACGATGCCAGATACGAATGGCCGGCGAAATCGGCAATCAGCTTTTCAGTGAGTATACTGGCCTGTTCATATTCATTATTGCGGATTGACGAGAGGATATCCATCTTTGGAACGAGCAGTCTGGCCCTCGCTGCGTGAGAGCTGTCGGGATACCGCTGTATTACCTGCTGATAAATCCTCTTTGCCCTTTCGTAGCCCACCGGTGTCCTTAGTTTTTCATAGCCCTTTTCCGCAATATCAAAAAGTGTCTCCGACAGAGCCGGATGGCTGGCGAAATCAGCAATTAAGTCCTCAATCGCCTCATCAACGGCGTTCGGCTCTGCTGATTTAATAAGAAGCATAACATCTGTCCTCTTAACAGCTAACTGCGCCTTCCCAGCAGCGGAACTTTCTGCATACTGCTGGATTATCTGTTGATACAGCCCCTTTGCCTTATCGTATTTCTTTGCCCTTTCATATCTTCTCGCTATATCGTAAAGAGACCCCGGCAGTTCAGAATGGCCGTTAAATTCTGCAATTAAACTGCCCGTCGCCGCAGCAGCGGCAATCTCATCTTTTAGCTCTATATGAGACAAAACAGCTATCCTCGGACCCGCCAACTGTGCTTTATCAGTTGATGAACTATCTGGATACTGTTGGATGATTTGCTGATAGATACCGGTTGCTTTTTCGTACTTCTTTGTCCGCTCATATATCCTTGCGATATCGTAGAGTGCCGCCGGCAATCCCGGTTGGCCGGAAAAATCCGCAGTCAATTTTTCAAGCGTCTGCTGGGCATCACCATCTCTTTTCGCCGACAGATATGAGACTATAAGATTTTTGTGTGCTGTCAGCGCGTAGTCACTGCCCGGATAATCCCGTGTAATTTCCTGATAGATTGCCTCTGCCTGTGCCGGATACCACTTATATGTCTCCACCTTTTCAAGCTGGCCCAGCGCATCCGCAAAACATATCCTCGTCCCCAGAAGAATTACAAGACCGAACAGAGCTAAAACCGCAAAAAGAGCTTTCTTAACCATTATTTTGACCTCCTGCTTGATTTAAGGTTAGATTTGCTGTTTGTTTTAGACCGCAAGCGTCCCTGCGAATGCAGTACGCTTCTGAATGTCCCCGTTGTCCCCGTTGTCCCCATTAAATCCTTCCCCAAAAGCTGCTTGATATTTACCACTGGGCAGACACTCTGTCAACAAAAAAAAAGAAAAAACGGAAAAAATAGTAAATTTCCCCAAATTCTCCTCATTTTTGCGAGCATCCAGCATCGACTCATTCACTTCAACATTCGTAACTCCTTGTTCGGTGTTCGATATTCAATTTCCTTATCTCCTGATACCCTGCTCCCCTGATACCCACAACCTCATACTTTGATTTCCTGATCTCCTGACCAATTTTTTCTCTGCGCTCTTGGCGACCTCCGCGGTTAAAATCCGTCTCTCTTTTTCTCATTTTTTCTCATTTTTTTGTAATTTTTCGCAAAATTTCTCCATTTTTCTCTATTTTTTGCATTTTTTCTCCATTTTTCTCCATTTTTCTCCATTTTTCTCATTTTTTACTTACCAAATTTGCCTATATTGCCCATCTTAATGCAAGTTCACAGCTAAAGATTAGGTTGTTTAAACGCCGATATTAGTGTTATTAAAGCGTTTATTGGATAGCGTTTATATTACCCTGGTGTATTCGGAATCGGCTTTCAATAATCAATAATCGTTAATAAATAATCATTTACCGGGTGTCTTCCGTTCAAACACAATCCGTTACGGATAAACTACTTACGCTGCCTTTAGGCCGGAACGTCAAGGACTTTCTCAACTACCTGACCGTTGAGGCAGGGCTGGCTGAAAATACCGTTTTGGCCTACGGCCGAGACCTTAAAAAATTCCTTGAACACTGCAAGTCTAATAATGTCAATAGCTTACAGCAAATAAAACCAGCCCACATCCACAGCTATATGCGAATCCTCACCGCCGAAAATAGAAGCGAAAGCTCGATTAAACGCTCCCTGGTTGCCATAAGGATGTTCCTGAGGTTTGCCAAGCTAATCGGCCTTATCGAAGACGATTTTACCGCAACTCTTGAAGCCCCAAAGCTTTGGCAGAGGCTGCCCACCATCTGCAGCAAGCAGCAGGTCATTAATCTCCTTAATGCCCCTTCACCAGTTGAGCCTTTTTACCTTCGCGACAGGGCGATGCTTGAGTTGCTCTATGCCACCGGGATGCGTGCAAGTGAGTTAGCAGGCCTTAAAACCGGCGATTTGAATCTTGACATCGGGTATCTCCGCTGCGTGGGTAAGGGCAATAGAGAACGCATAATCCCGCTCGGCAAGATCGCCATCGCAGCAGCAAGTCAGTACTTAGCGGAGCTGTGGCCGAAACTGGCTAAGCCGGAAAGCGGCGATTTTATGCTGCTTAGCCGAACCGGCCGGGCTATGAGCCGTATTGAAATCTGGCGGCTAATCAAGAAATATGCCCTTCGTGCCGGCCTGCCCAAAAATTTGACCGTTCATACGTTGAGGCATTGTTTTGCCACGCATCTATTGGCCGGCGGGGCCGATTTACGCAGCGTCCAGGAGATGCTCGGGCACGTTGACATTGCTACCACGCAGATTTACATACATGTTGACCAGCAGAGGTTACGGGAGATTCACAGGAAATACCACCCGAGGCCGTAGAAATGTGAATGAGTAAGCGCATTCACGGAGAACGATGGTTGACTTGAATGTAGTTTTAGGATTATTATGATAGCAGGACACTATTTTGCGATAAGTCGCAAAGTGGGAACGCGGCTGAGTGGATGCGCCCTGTTAAAAGTAAATCACTGAAAGTGATTAGTGCCGTGCGTCAAACGGGGCGGACTTCTAACAGGGTTTCTTTAAGGTTATCCAAAATGAGTGTAAGACGGTTGTCTCTGGTAGTCCAGGGTCGCTATACGGGGTATTTGGGGGTGGTTCTGCTGATACTGCTGTTGGCGGCAGGATGCCGGCAGCCAGAAGTTGATGCAGATAGGCCGGCTGTGCCGGCTGATGAGGCGATTTCGGAGACAGAGCTTGATGCACAACTGGAAATCAATCGAACGGCTTTGCTTGAAGGGCCAAGCGAACAGATACGGGTAAAGGCCGCAGCGGTGATGCTGCTAAGCGAGGAGCCGTTGGCCAGGAATATTCTGCTTGAGGCATTAAGCCGGCCCGAGAATAGCGATGCGCGGCAGGCCATCTGCGAGGCATTGAGCCAGAGCAGAGCGGTGCGGAGGGCTGTAAGGCAAAAGAGTGACTTTGTCCAGCCGTTGCTTGACATATTAGCCACAGAGGATTTTACCGGGGCCAAGTTGGCTGCGGAGGCTACGTTGATTTTCGAATATGACCAGATATCGAAGCCGCTTGAAGAGATGGCGTCAGATTCGTCACTGCCGGTCAGGGCAAGGTTGAACGCGATGTATGCATTGAGACTGCAACCGGATATGAGAGCGATATTCAGACTTATAAAGCTGCTTGACGACTCTGACCCGCAGGTGGCTGCCGAGGCGGAGAGGACGGTGCGCTCACTCGGCATACCGGTAGGCAAGGACGCCGAGACCCGCAGGCAAATCATAGATGAGCTGCAGCGCAAAGGCAAGGACACATTCCTGCGGGATTGGCTGATTCGGCAGGAGGCGCGGGTGCGGGAGATGGAGACCGAATTGGACCTGTGGCGAAACCTGTATCTGGGGGCATTGGGTAAGATATACGATGGTATTAGCGATGATGCGGCGAGGGGTAAATTTTTGGCTGTGCATCTGGTCGATTCAAAGATGCCGGTTCGATTGTGGGCGCTGGAGAAGGTTTCTCAATGGCGTGTCGGAACGAAGTCGAAATTGCCGGCTTGGCTTGGGCCGGTTCTGGTAAGTTTAGTTTCTGACCAGAGCAGGGATGTTCGGCTGAGAACGGCGAAGCTGCTGAGTTTGATGGGGGAGCTGGATTCGGCCCAGCGGCTGCTGGAGCAGTTGAAGGTAGAAAAGGACGATGAGGTCAAAACGGAGCTATTCGTTGCGCTGGGGGGGGCGTGTTACTATGCGTTTTTGCCTAATTCGGGTATCAAGATTCCACCGGAGGTAAGAAAACAAACCTTAGAACTATCAGTTGAGTATCTTTCTGAGCAGGACCCAAAGAAGGCACAGAAGGGCGCCGAGGTTATGAAGAAACTGCTTGAGCAGGATGGATTGGCAGCAGGTGAGGTTGACAGGTATCTTGGCCTGCTTGTGGAGAGGTATAATCAGCCGCAGGGCAAGGCCGGTGGTACTCTTCGCGGAGAATTGCTCAGGGCAATGGCTGGTTTGTGTGCACAGAGCGTTTACAGGGCTGAATCGATTAGGCGGTTTGCACCTTTGTTTGAAGAGGCAGTGAATGACGAGACAGATTTGGTTCGGGAAGCGGCGGTGGACGGGCTAATCCATATTGATAAAACAGCGGCTCTAAAGAGATTTAGGAAGGTTTTGGTCAACGATAGCAGCGTAATAATAAGGAAGAAGCTGATAGAACTTGCCGGTGAGGTTGGCGGTCAGGAGGATTTGGCCTGGCTGGTGGAAAAGATAGGAGCTACAGCCAACAGCGAGCCGGCGTGGCAGGCGATGCGCAGGATATTCAATCGTCCCGGCTGTGATGCCGCCGTGTTGAGCGACTGGATTGCCAGATTCGACTCGCAAAGCATTAGAGCGAGGTTGACTGATGAGCAGTTAATCTCTTTTCTTGAGATAGCGGAGCGAAAGGCCGTCAGCGAAAATAATCCGGAGATGCTTAAGGATATCAGGGAGAGGTTGGCGGGGCTTTATAGGGAGAACGGCGAATTTGAACGAGCAGCGGAGTATTTGGGGATGCTGCGTGAGGTTGCTGGAACAGAGCAGGAGAGAGAACGGTTTTTGGGTTGTCTTCTGGATGTGTACTTGAGGTGGCTCAATGTGGAGGCGGCGGTGCGGTTGGTGAGTAATCGTTTGCTGGCGAAGGACTTAGAACCGAACGATGTTATTGTGCGCTCAATCGACAATTATCTTACCGACTTGGACGACAGAGCTGACCCTAATGCTTTATTAAAGGCGCTTTCTGAAATAAAGACTGCCGGTGAGGCCAGGCCGATATGGGATGAGCAGTTGAGACGCTGGAAGGCTGACCTCGCCGGACGAGCCGGAGAGTCTGGTAAACCGGAGTAATGGGGCATTTGGTATGCAGGTAAAAGGGGTGTTGTATGCTGAAAGGGTGTAGTTTCGGTATGATTTTTGTAAAAAATAGAGAAAAAAACTGAAAATTTTTGATTTTTTTCACTTTTTTCGTTTTTTTTGTGTTTGCACTTTTGGTGTTGGGATTATAAACTACGTAGTTTACGTTAAAAAGAAAGGCAGAGAGTTTTAATCTTTTTGCGCTTATTTTGTAGGTTTATTAAGCGAGGAGAGGAGAGTATAGTTCGTTTTTGCGGCCTGGAAATCAGGTGAGTGTTTTGGTTCGCCGCTGGATAGCGAAAGGGGGGGAGTTGTATTGCTGCTGTAGCTCAGTGGTAGAGCGCGTCCTTGGTAAGGACGAGGTCATGGGTTCAAGCCCCATCAGCAGCTAAAGACGGGTGTCCTGTAAGGCGGCTGTGCTGCCTGCGGGTCAGGCAGATTAAGCGTAGATGTTCAAAGGTGGCTTTTTGGCAGTCAGGTCAATACGAAAAGTAAATACTAACCGGCACATTGGAGGTTTATGGTAAGATGGCTAAAGCGGTATTTGAGAGGACGAAACCACATGTCAATATCGGTACTATCGGTCATATTGACCACGGCAAGACGACGCTGACAGTGGCAATCATGATGCGGCTGGCTCACAAAAGGGGCGGCGGTAATATCAAGCGGTTTGAAGAGATAGACAATGCTCCGGAAGAAAAGGAGCGTGGCATTACGATAAATACCGCGCACGTTGAGTATGAGACGGACAAGCGTCACTATGCGCACGTTGATTGCCCGGGGCATGCTGATTATATCAAGAATATGATTACCGGAGCCGCCCAGATGGACGGGACTATTCTGGTGGTGGCAGCCAATGATGGCCCTATGCCGCAGACCCGGGAGCATATTCTTCTTGCCAGGCAGGTTAATGTGCCGAGGATTGTGGTGTTTATGAACAAGGTGGACCAGGTTGATGACCCTGAACTGCTTGATTTGGTCGAGCTGGAGGTAAGGGAGCTGCTTAACAAGTATGAGTTTCCCGGCGACGATATTCCCATCATTAGAGGTTCAGCGTTAAAGGCGATGAACGACGAAGGCAAGAACGACGAGAGCTGCAAGTGTATCGACGAGCTAATGGTGGCGGTCGACGATTATATCCCGGTTCCCGAGCGTGATATTGACAAGCCGTTCCTTATGCCTGTTGAGGATGTTTTCAGTATTAAGGGCCGAGGTACGGTCGGTACCGGCAGAGTCGAGCGGGGTATAGTTCGCGTCGGCAACGAGGTTGAAATAGTCGGGCTTGCCAAAGAGACTCGCAAGACTGTGTGTACAGGCGTAGAGATGTTTAATAAGACGCTGGATGAGGGCAGGGCCGGCGATAACATTGGTGTGCTTTTGCGTGGTGTAGAGAAGAAAGACTTGGAGCGTGGCCATGTTATTGCGGCGCCGGGCAGTATTACGCCGCATACCAAGTTTCATGCTGAGGTTTATGTCTTGACCAAGGAGGAAGGCGGTCGTCATACTCCGTTTTTTGCGCGTTATAAGCCACAATTTTATTTCAGAACAACCGACGTTACCGGCTCGGTCAATGCGTTAATGAGCAGGGATGGTAAAAAGGCAGAGATGTGCATGCCGGGTGATAATATTACAATGGAAGTGGAGATTATTTCCCCAATCGCTATGGAGGAAGGTCTTCGTTTTGCTATTCGTGAGGGCGGCCGGAC
>Ga0315533_1001550_pt1 | contig 17350 bp, 17 predicted proteins | sample SalMarSW160130MG_FD_203081 | JGI IMG/M metagenome (GOLD analysis project Ga0315533, IMG submission 203081) | Salt marsh sediment microbial communities from the Plum Island Ecosystem LTER, Massachusetts, United States - Salt Marsh Sediment SW1601-30 ... | reverse complement strand
ACCAGATTTGCCGGCAAAGTTCTCGCTAAAGATACAGGCAAATTCCTTATCCAGCATACCTACGAGCAGGCCTGCCGCGCCAAATTGCCGGAAAAAGTCATTATCGCAGCGGACGACCAACGGATTATAGATGCCGTTAGAACATTTGGAGCTGAGTGCATTCTCACCTCGCATGAGCACCAAAGCGGCACCGACCGCATCGCAGAGGCAGTCGTTGATATGGATGTTGAGATTGTCGTGAACTTACAGGCCGATGAGCCTGAGATTGATCCGAATAACATCGACCGTGTAGCTGAGCTTTTACTGACGAATCAAAACTACCAAATGTCAACGCTTGCTGCACCCTTTCAAACCGCAGAACAGATCGCAGATCCTAATATTGTAAAAGTGATAATATCCTATTTTGCTGATGATACGAGTCACAAGTCACGAGCCACGAGCCACGAGTTCGGTCGAGCGATTTACTTTTCGCGTTGTCCGATCCCGTACGACAGAGGAAAATCCGGCATTAGAAAAGTGGAGCAACACTTACGGCACATTGGAATTTACGCTTATCGCAAGGAGTTTCTGCTCAAGATAACTTCCTTGCCGCAGACGCCTTTGGAAAAAATTGAGAAACTTGAGCAATTGCGTGCGATTGAAAATGGCTTTGATATTTTAGTTGGAAAGGTAAACCACACCTGCGACGGAATCGACACACCGCAGCAATACGCCGAGTTTGTCAAAAGATATAAAAAAACCGCCGAGGGCACAGAAAATATTTATGTTTAGCCCCGCAATTTATTGCGGGGTTGTCATTCCCGTGAAAACGGGAATCCAGAAAGATGACGAAGGACTATTTCGTATATATCCTGGCAAGCAGAAGAAACGGGACTTTGTATACCGGTATAACTAATAACCTCTTACAAAGGGTATATCAGTATAAGGAACGATTAGTGCCAGGTTTCACTCGTAAGTATAACGTTCATATGCTTGTTTATTATGAGAAGTATTCCGACATCTATAGCGCAATCAAAAGAGAAAAGCGGCTGAAGAAATGGAACCGAAAATGGAAAATTAATCTAATCGAGTCGGTCAACCCTGATAGGAAGGATTTGTATAATGGATTACATACAGTTGGCGTTGGATCAACTGGTAAGAGTTTGGATTCCGCAACAAGTGCGGAATGACAAAACCGTTTTGCGTAGAGTGTTTTTAATGTCATTCCTGTTTATGAAAGATATAAGTTTGTCCTTACCGCAAAGGATTGGGGCGATAACATTGTCATTCCCGCGGTTGTGTCAATCTCGCGGTTGTGTCATTCCCGCGATTGTGTCATTCCCGCGGTTGTGTCATTCCAGCGATTGTGTCATTCCCGCGCAGGCGGGAATCCAAAAATATTTAGACTGCGGTTTCACCGCAGGTTTTAATGTGGAAAACAGCAGTAAGTGGAAAATGGAAATTGATGAAACAATAAAAAATGGCATGAAGAAACTCTGAATGGGACTCAGCAGGTTCAGGATGAATTCGTTCAATTAATGAATATATAAATTCAAAAAGTGGATACCCGCCTTCGCGGGTATGACATAGAGGAGTATCAATGTCGAAAGAAAATGATTTGTTAGCTTCGGTTAGTGACATTTCAACTGAGAGTGAGTTTTTCTCGCCTGTGCCGGATGGGTACAAGAAAGGAAAGACACGCTATGTGTTTGTGACGGGGACGGTAATGAGCGGGCTCGGTAAGGGAATATTCTCATCGTGCCTTGCAAAACTGATGCAGGATAAGGGTCTGAAAGTAGCGCCAATTAAGCTTGAAGGATACCTTAACATCGATTCCGGCACGCTAAATCCATTCCGTCACGGCGAAGTATTTGTGCTCGACGACGGCATGGAATGCGATATGGACTTAGGCACCTACGAACGGATGCTCGATATGGATTTGACCCATGTGAATTTTGCCACCAGCGGCCAGATATTCAGTTCCGTCCTCAATAAGGAGCGCCACGGCGATTATCTCGGAAGAGATGTGCAGATGATTCCGCACGTAACCGGCGAGGTCAAATTGAAACTGCGCCAGCTTGCGGTACAAAGCGATGCCGATATTGTATTTGTCGAAATCGGCGGCACCGTAGGCGATTTGGAAAACGCGTACTTCATCGAGGCGATGCGCGAGCTGGCATACGAAGAAGGTCCCAACAGCAGTTGCTTCGTGGCGCTTACTTATATACTTGAGCCGTCGACGCTCGGAGAGCAAAAATCAAAGGCCGCCCAACTCGGAATCAAACAGCTTATGCAGTGCGGCATTCAGCCGGACATCATCGCCTGCAGAGCGAGCAATCCCGTTAGTGAAAAGGCCCGGCAAAAGATCAGCGTCTACAGCAGTGTCCCTCTCAAAAGAGTTGTCAGCCTGCCGGATTCGGCAAGTATCTACATGATACCTGCCATGCTCAGAGAAAACAGTCTGGATTTTGAGGTTATTCGGCTGCTCAAAATCGAAGACAGAATCAATCTGCGTCACGAGCGCAAGACCTGGGGCCGATGGTGTGACTTCACCGACAAAATGGGAGCCGTTAATCGCGAGGTTACTATCGGCATCACCGGCAAATATACTTCTGTCCGCGATAGTTACGCCTCGATAATTAACGCCCTTGAACATGCCGGCATTGCGCTGGGCTGTGAAGTGAAGATAAAGTGGATCGAAACAACCAACATCATCGACGAAACCGCCGTCGAGGGCCTCAGCGATGTTGATGGCATTATCGTGCCGGGAGGTTTTGGAACTCGCGGCGCAGAAGGTAAAATCGCCTGCATAAAATATGCCAGAGAAAATAACCTGCCTTATCTTGGCTTGTGTTTCGGATTTCAAATGGCGGTTCTCGAATTTGCACGCAACGTCTGCGGCCTAAAAGATGCCAACAGCACCGAGATTGAGCCAGATTCTTCCGAACCGGTCATAGACATTCTGCCTGAGCAGAAAAAGATTGAAGGCCTCGGCGGAAATATGCGGCTTGGTGGAAGAGACATTGAGCTAAAACCCGACACGATTGCATCGGAGCTTTTTGGAAGGGCGAAAACCGTAAGAATGAGATTCAGGCATCGCTACGAGGTTGACCCCCGCTATATTGAGACTCTGGAAAAAGGCGGGCTTGTATTCTCAGGCAAGGCGCCGCAGCAGCCTATTATGCAGATATTGGAGCTGCCACAGCACCCCTTTTTCATTGGAACACAGGCACATCCATGTTTGACCTCCAGGCCGCTCAGGCCGCAGCCGATGTTCGTGGGACTTGTTGCAGCAGCTATGCAGAGGCGTTACGGGCAGGAAAAAGTTTCAGACCCTGTTGAGGCTAATCGAAAAGTTATGCGTACTGCCGGCTGAAAGCAATCGCTGCGGCTAAGGTGCTTCCGGCGGCATAGCTTTGGCCTCGATTTGTTCTTTGAGTTTTTCTATCTTCGCCTTTAGGTTGTTAATTTCATCGCGTGATTTTGCGTTTTCGTCAAGAACATTAGCCAAGACGCTGGATACCTGTTCGTCGATAGTTCGCATCACCTGCTCTTTCAGAGTTATTTTTTGCTGTTCGCAGTTTTTCAGCAGCTCATCTTTCTGCTTAATTTGCTCCGCATATTGACGATTCAGTCTTTCGATTACATCATCACGCTCAACCAGTTGTCTTTTTAGCTGAATGTTCTCATCTGCAATAAGTCTGGTTTTTCTTTCGCTCTGTTGTTGCTCTTCCTGACAGCTTGTGCCCAAAACAATGATGATAAGGGCAATCATTAAAAAAAGAGCGTTGTAAATGTGTTTCTTCATTTCGCTATCCTTTCGAGTCTTGTTCGGTTTCATCCCTTGGATGAGAAAGATTGGCTATTACTATAGCACCGGCGAAATAGCTGTCAAGTTCGAGAAAATAGTAACCCGGATTGCCTTGAAAGATAACAGCTTTGCAGAAGCGTGGTTTTCTGATATGCTTAGTTGTCAGGGTATTATGAGCGTTCCGAAACGAATCACAGTCCAAAGTCATACTATAACCGTAGTGCCGCGGTACGCTGAGACCGATAAGGCTGGAGTGGTTCACCACAGTGTGTATCCGGTATGGTTCGAAATGGGACGTACGGAACTTTTACGTGCCAACGGTCTGGTTTACAAGGAGTTTGAAAAAGAAGGCATATTTTTTGTTGTTGTGGAGCTGCACATTAAATATCGTCGGTCCGCAGAATACGACGAAGAATTGCAGTTGGAAACTATCTGCTCATCGGTTACGGCAAGTAAGATTGAGCATATCTATAAATTGACCAGATGTTCTGATGGGGCCATTTTAGCTGAAGGCAGTAGTATTCTTGCCTGCGTCGATGCTGACGGCAAACTTCAGCGAATCCCTGAGTTTATGTGTCCTGAGACCGCCTAAGGTTTGATATGATTGCTCTACTGACGGACTTCGGCTGGAGTGAATATGTAGGTGTGATGAAGGCTGTCATATACAGCATCAATCCCAAAGCAATAATAGTTGATTTGTGCCACAGTATCTCGCCACAGAATATCATTGAAGCTTCATGGGTTTTGAAAAACAGCTATAAATACTTTCCGATGGGTTCGACATTTTGTTGCGTAGTTGATCCTGGTGTAGGGACAGATAGAAAAGCTTTGGCGGTCAAAACAGACAAATACTATTTTGTCGCGCCCGATAATGGCCTGTTGTGGGAAACACTTGATGAGCAAAACATGTTTGCAGTACGACGGATTCCTATCCCCAAAGATGCCAGCCGAACATTTCACGGCAGAGACGTATTTGCAAAAGCGTCGGTTAAAATCGAGCAGGGGGAATTCGATGGTCTGGGTCCTGAAACACAGCAGATTGAAAGACTTGAGCTTTATCAGAATGGACGGGAAGGGATGATCGTCAGAATCGATCGATTCGGCAATGTTGTTACCAACCTTCCCAGTACCGGCAGGAAAACCTACTCGGTACGGATAAGCGACAAAGAGTATCGGTTGGCCTATTATACCATCTATAGCGCCGCGAAAGACAACGAGCTATTTCTAATAGAAGGCTCGAACAGGACATTGGAGATTAGCCTCAAGAACGCCAGCGCAAACGACAAGTTACGGCTCAAGACGGGCCAGAAAATAGAAATCGTTTGATCCTGTCGCCTATCCCCTAATTTCAATCAAAAGTGCTGATAGCTGCGCAGTAAAAATGCCAAAATTGAAAACTTTTTTATTGCTTTAGCTCAAAGGACTTAGCGAAAAAACCATCCTTGCCGAACCCATTTTTTTCGAATCAAAAGCGCTGATAGCTCCAATTATGGAGGGAGGCTTGAAATCTCAGCACTGAAAAGATGTCGAAAAAGACTCCGGATAAGCAGCAACGTGAGCCGTACCTGAAGATTCCCGCACATATTCTGAATCTGCCTGACATCGGCCTATGTGAAAAGGTCCTGCTGGCGCACATCTACAGCTTCGGCTCCAAAGGCTGCTGGCAGAGCAATAAAACAATCGCACAAATCTTCATGGTCTCAAAGCGTACCATCCAAATCTGGTTGTCAGCGATAAAAAAATACATCTTCGTGCGAAATCCCAAAGGCTATTACCGAACTATCTGGGTTAAATCACAGTGCGCAAAAAATTGCGCGGATGTGCGCAAAAACATGTATTTCGACTGCGCAAAAAATGGTTTTGGAGTGCGCAAGAATTTGCGTACTACTAATAACAATACTATAACAGAGAACTATAAAAGAACTACTGCGTCGCCTTCGCCTGCGCCCTTTAAGGGGGCTTCGGCGACGCTGCAGCATCGTAGAGAGAAAAACGCAAAAACAATAGAGGATTTCAAACTCAGGCTCGGCTCGTCGAATCGCTGGAAGCCTTTATCACAGGACGAATTTAATAGACATCGGCAACTCATCCTCGCCCAGCTTCGATTCGGAAAGTCCATGAGACAATGTCATTCTGAGCGGAACGCAGTAGAGTGAAACGCAGGAGTGGTGCAATAACATTGTCATTCCTACGCAGGAATGGTGCAATAACATTGTCATTCCCGCGAAGGCGGGAATCCAGCTCCAAGCGTCCGTCGCAGGCTGAGGCCACGAGGCCACATTCGTGAATTAGTGCACCATTACCGGTAATTAAAGTGCCATGCGATAAATCGTGGAGCTGAAAATGGAAATTGACGCGAGTCTGCTTTGCGTATATACTCTTTGCTTAATTGATAAATCAAGATTGATAGTAGAAAAGGAAAAACAAGATGCGAAAGGAAATTATTTTTGCAGTACTATTGGCTGGGACGGCAGTGCTCATTCAGGGCTGTTTTGCTGCGGTTGTTGGCGCAGGGGCGGCCGGCACAGTGGCATACGTAAGAGGAGACCTGGAAGCGGTAGAGCCGTACAAAATCAATACCGTTTATGCAGCAACAAAAAAGGCGGTTAATCAGCTTGGTTACGCAGTGACCAAAGAGGCAAAAGATGCAACCGCAGCAGAGATTATTGCGCATGACGTGAAGGACAAAAAAATCACGATAAAACTCGATTCCACCACCGAAGGAGTCACCAAGCTATCTATTCGTATTGGTGTGTTTGGTGATGAAACAAGGTCCACACTTATTTATCGAAAGATTGAAGATAACCTCAAAAGTAACCGGCGTCGATGAAGCGACCTGTGTTGGTGATCCGGCCCTACTCTTTTCTCATCTGCGTCTTTATCTGCCTCATTATCTCGTTGATTCGCCATTCGAGCGAGGAGAGTATCCAAAACTGGAAGTGATTTACGCGCATTTGGCAGTGTATTAGATAAATAATTTTTACCGAAAGCGTTACTGTTGCCAGCTCGATCATGAGCAGCCGAAGGCTTCTGTCGCTGAAGATGGAAATGATTACCGAGATGACGATTACAATGATGAATAGCACGTTAACAAGCTTTGTGCGAAATTTTGGTACGCCGCCGATTTTGCCCACGATAGCCCTGACGCGTTCTTTCTCCTGCTGAAAGTGATCGAGCTCTTTCTTCAGATCACTAAGCTCGTCTTCCATTTGTTCTTCGCCCTTATCCATAAAAACTACTCCTTACATGCTTATTATGACTTCCTCGTTTTCGCAGGCAGGTCAAGCTGTCTCTTGCACCGTGGACATTTTACCTTACTGCCTTTGTAATTCGGTGGTATTTTCAATTTCAAGCCGCATAAGCAGGTCAGAAACACAAAGTCATTGACTCGTCGCATAATGTCGCCGACCTGTCGCATCTGGGCTTGTTGGCGTTGCTCTTTTTCGGCTTTTGCCTCAGCTTGTCGCAGTGCGACTTCTTCTTTAGTCAGGGCGAAAGCAGGGACAACGGTTTTGCTGTGCGTCGCCTTAGTAAAGGCCTCAGAGTAGTCCCTGAATGATGCACCGTGAGACATATTACGCAGAATGCGTATACGTTCGGAAATTGGCGGGTGTGTGCTGGTCAGGTCAGACAATTTCATCTGTTTTTTCTTCTTGAAGGGATTGACGATATACATTGGAGCAGTAACTTTGTTGACGGTTGCCAATTGTGGGGAAGGATCGTTGGCGATTTTCTCCAGGGCGCTGGCTAGGCCTTCAGGGTAGCGCGTCAGTCTTGCGGCACCGGCATCGGCGAGATATTCGCGTTTTCTTGAAAGTGCATAATAGAACAGATAAGCCAATATGGGCGCCAGAATCGCGGCGATTATTGCAACAATCAGCAGAATTAACTGGGCTTGGCCGCCGCCTTTGCCACCGCTGGAATACCTTCTTCGAGAGCCCATCATCGAGCGGTAGAACATGCCTCGCAGGAAAACCTGTGAGAGCAAGACGATTGAGCCCAGCATGATGCCGGCAAGCGTGACATACAGAATGTCACGATGAAGGATGTGACTTATTTCGTGAGCGACGACGCCCTGAAGTTCATCGCGGTTGAGCCGGCCCAACAAGCCTGCCGTGACGGCAACCGATGCGGTCTGCGGACTTCGGCCTGTTGCAAAAGCGTTCGGGGCAGGGTCGGCTATGATATAAACTTTAGGCATTGCGGGCAAACCCGCAGCGATTTTCATCTCTTCGACGATGTTGAATAGTTGTGGATGATCATCGTGAGTTATGGGCCTGGCTTTGCTGGCGGCGAGCAGGATTTGGTCACCTGATGAAAAGCTTATCAGCGTAAGGATCAGCCAGATAGCCGTTGCGATGATCAGGCCAAAGAAGCCGCCTTCGGGACCAAAAAACCCCAGACCGATGACAAAGCCCAGAATCAATAATACCAAGGCCATCAACGCCATCAGAACGATGGAGTTGCGTTTGTTGGCTCTGATTAGTTCCCACATTGTTGGCTTTTAGAACCGAGTTGTTGGCAGATAGATGCCAACCGAAAAAACAGAATGCAATTCTATTGTTCTCACGCTGCGCAAAATGCTACATGCACAGCAGGTTTCAGCAGCGAAAATTCCTGACTGTTGCTATGCTGTACGGTTCTGCTCAAGATACCGGTATCAGGTCCGCCGTGATTATGTGAAACTTACCTTCGGTGCTTCGCGTTCGGCAGCGATTTCAACCTCAAAGAAATCACGTTTGCCAAAGCTGAACATGCCGGCAATGATGTTCGAAGGGAACATCTGTATCTTGTTATTGAAGAACAAAATCTGGTCATTGTAACTCTGCCTGGCAAAAGCGATTCTGTTTTCCGTACCGGTCAGCTCTTCCTGAAGCGCAAGAAAATTCTGATTGGCCTTTAAGTCCGGATAGTTCTCTACCACCAGCATGAATTTACTCAACGCTTCACCGAGGGCACCTTCAGCTTTTGATGCTTCTGAGACGCTTCTGGCTCCCATGGCCTGACTGCGAGCGTTCGTTATGGCTTCGAATGTTTCACGCTCATGCTTCATGTAGCCCTTGGCGGTTTCGACAAGGTTGGGAATCAAATCGTGCCGACGCTTTAGCTGAACATCAATCTGAGACCAGGAATTGTCAACCTGATTGCGAAGCCGAATCAACGAGTTGTAGATGCCGATCACGAAGACAACAAACAGCAGCAGAACAACAACAATTATGATCAATGGTGTTATCATAGTCGTTTTCTTTCAATGGGATATTCGCGTCCCTATTGGGAGCGTTTTTTCATCATCAGTGCGATGACAATAGCTATCACTGCAACGACGGCCAGTATAATGCTCAGTTTCATGCCTTACTCCTTTCAATTTGCCTGACAGTTTCTGATTATTATTGCAGTGTTCGACGGTTTCTCTAATCTTCACCAGCTTGATCATGCCTGAACATATCAGCCAATAGCTCTCGTATCTTATTATCTTTGTCTAACTGGGCTTTGTCTATGATGTTGTTTAATTCGCCTTTGTCAAACCATAGGCCATGGTTTTTACGGCATCTGTCAATGAGCAGGGTTGGTTTGGAAAAACCGACTATGATTTTTTGCATCTTTTTATCGCAAATGGGACATCGTCTCAGTGTTTCAGTGGAGCTGGAATCGACCTTGAATGAATTAAGCAACTGCTTGGCTTTTTCGGGTTCGCCGAGCAGTAGTTCAAGTTCGCCGGCATCGAGCCATATACCGCCGCAATCAGGGCAATGGTCAATTTCCACATCGGCAAGCTCGAGCGTGATCATCGCGTTTTTGCAGACAGGACAGTCCATATCTTAGACGGCTGGCTCCACTTGTAGCGAGCAGCAGAGCCCCGAAGGGAAATCTGCATTCAAAAGCGCTGCTAATCCAGATTTCTCCAATCCGTTCGCTGCGCTCACTACAGTCGAAATGACATCTTTTCTACAGAGCAAAATACAAGTGTAAAAGCTGAAAATTCTACATAAAAAAGGTAAAGTCTGTTGATCCATTATCCTTCTGTAGATTCTTTGCTTTTTACGCTCTTGTCGTAGGTTTTTCCTGGACCAATTTTGGCTGGCTATATTACATTAGCGGAGTAGGCAGGTCAAGACATGAATTTCCTGAATTATCACCAGTTTTTCAAGAACATTTCATTTCTTGAACCTGCCAATAACCACCTGTGTGACATTAGCCTATCAAATTCTTCGACGTAATTATTTGAACGCTGTTGACTTGGACGAGAAACTTCAGACCGGTGCTGGTGTCAAGATGATAGGGAGTTTCTACGGCAAGGAATAATAAAGTGTGTCCTGCCTAATTAGAGATATCCAGTCCTATGCACTTTGTTCTTGTCTCTGCAATAAGTTCGAGCATTTGATCAGCCTGGGCCTGGGTTTCCATATCGGAATTTGTCACCCTTGAACTCCATTTTGCGTATTCTTTGTTTAGCTGCTGCCTGGCCTTTTCCCTGCTCATATCGGAAGTAACGCCGATTGTAAGTTCCACATCCTTGACCTCATGCATACAGACAGGAAGAATTTTTTCCATCATGTTGCGAAATCTATCTGTGTCGATTTTAAGCCAGTCTGCCAGTTTTTTTAGCAGGATTAGTTCTTCAGAAGTAACCCTGCCTTTTGCCCCAGCCACTCGCAGGCACAATTCAAGAATGTCATAGCGATGTCCGACGGAAGTAATCTGTACAATTTCTGTACAGATTTTATGTATGTTGAGTGTATTGCCGTTTCGGAAAAAAGCAATGGTTTTACTAAGTGCCTTTTCCAAATTTTGCCTTGATTTATGCGATGAATGCTCAACGTCGATGTTGCTTGTTGCCCAATCTTCTATGACCTTAACTTCGGCGTTGAATAGTTTGCCATCGACAGCGCTTACAGCAAATGCAAGCGCCACGGTTAGAGTTTTTGCCCGACGCAAGTTTTCCTGTAAATCGAGATAGCCGAAATCGGTATTTTCGTAATGGACGATACATTCCGCACAGCCAAGCTGTCTATCATCCTGCCGGGAAAGCAGTAATGTCTGAATCTGCAATTCTCTTTTCCCTTTTCTTGGGAACATTAACCAATCGAGCCGTAGCTGAGCAACGGATGTCCAGTCTGGTAAATTGATGTTCCGGCTGGATATCTTGCCAAGGTCGGTTTTATAAATGAAGGTAGATGAGCCTGGCATTTGCCACTGCCTGAGTCGACTGTGTACCGGTTTGGCTTCGGTGATTCCATTTGTAATGTCTTGGACAGAGATTCGCAAAACAGCATAGCGTACATCATCAGGCACATGAATTGAGCCGGAGATTTCAACATTAAAGACATCATAAGCAGAATCGTCTTGTCCGCGTTTTTCCAGTTGGGCCCGACAGTTAAGGGCACTAAGGTCTGGCTTTTTGCGGGGCTGAGTAATTAGGCTGGAATTTGCTTCGCAGAGAGGTGAAAATCCGGCGTCACTAATCAGATCAGAACAGTTGCAACTATGTATTGGACGCTGGAGATAACAGGCCTTGAGCAAGCCGAAAATGATCAATATCGCAGGTACCGAAACAACAATTGAGATTGCAATTATCCATTCATTCATTTTCCGTGCCTGCGGATGATATTATTCGACTTTGAAGGCTTCCAACTGCTCGGTCTTTTCGCTGGCGCGTGTCTCGGACATTTGGTCATTGTGGCCCAAGGACAAATCGACCTCCAAGGCTCTGCCGGACTCGAGATCATGGAACTTGCAGAGCATCCTTTGGTTTATGTCGTATCCGTAAGTGACTTCGATGGGACAATCGGCAGGTCTGGCTGGCGGAAGCTTAAGCTTGTGAGTTGCGATTTTATTTACGAATTTTGGGTCGGTATCTTCGCCCTGAGTTATGGTGACTTCCACCTGCGTCTGCCCTTTAGAAGTAGTGTAAAAAGTTTGAGAAACCTCACTTGGTAGCGGAGTATTTTTCTTTAGGATGATGTGATTCTGAACTATGGGTCTACCGGTTTCTTCGTCAACGCCTGCGCAGAGAGTACCGTAGCTATGATTACATACATCGGTTAGGCTGACGTCTTTCAGTCCACCAGCAATTCCAACGGGTACACTCTTGGGGTTTTCTCTGAGTAATGTCAAGCCTGCATGTAGAGCTGCACCAAGAGCCACGCATTCATCTACATTGACTGCTGTTTGCGGAGCAAAGCCAAACTTTTTTTCGAGGTGTTTTTGTACCAACGGTATTCGGGTGCTTCCGCCTACCAACAAGACCGCATCCAGGTCGGATGGTTTTAGAGCAGCCTCGTCAAGGGCAAGCTCCAGCAAAATATCGGTCCGAGCTATTAGCGAAGAAATGGCCTGCTCAAAAATCTCACGGGTAATCTCAATCTTCATGTTGCCGGCTGGCCCATAAAGCATTTTTTTCGCAGTGGGACGGCGAGATAAAGTTTTCTTGATATCTTCAGCCTCGTCTTCGTATTTTGTCCTATATTCTTCGGAGTTGATTAGCTCAGCACCGAAATTGTCCCTGTAGTTTTGTTCGAGCAGCTCTAATATCTTACAGTCAAAATCAATTCCGCCCAGCGCATGGTCACCCTGTGAACAAATGATATCCATTTGGTGTCCCTTGACATCCATTATTGTTACGTCGAATGTTCCACCACCGAGGTCATACACTAATACTCTTCCTGCGACATCACGAGTGGTGGCGTAGTACAACGCTGCCGCGACAGGTTCGTTAACAATTCCAATGACATTTAGGCCGGCTGCGGTTCCCGCATCCATAGTGGCTTTGCGTCGAATTTCATCAAAATGGGCCGGGACGGAAATTACAGCGTCGCTGATTTGGCCAGTCTGGACCGAGCAGTCCTGTTTAAGTTTTTTTATAATCAGAGCCGACAACTCAACTGGTGTCCAATCTTTGCCATCGATGTTAACGTGGTAATTTGAATCGCCCATATGTCGCTTTATCCAGCGGACCGACCTTTGAGGATTCAAATGCCGAGAATTAATCGCTTCGATACCGGCGCGGATTATATCGGGATTGTCTTCGTCAAAGAAGATAGCGGACGGTGTAAGTCTATCACCGTCGGCATTTGGAACTATCTCCGGTTTACCAATGGCATTCAAAACTGCTACGGCAGAAAAAGTAGTTCCAAGATCTATGCCTACGATGTTGTTCATATTTCACCTTGTGTTTTTATTCCGGTGCGAATCATCCCGCAAATTGCGCAAAATCAGCCAAACAGCTTAACCTGAGCGGCACGTACTATTTTGATATTGTCCTCAGCGATAAAGTACTGATAGCCTGGCCTTATGACCTCCGCGATTTTGCCGATCTTGTTTGGGTCATCGCAAGGCTGCTTTTCTTTTGCTGCCTCGGCGTACTTTTCCTGTCCGCGATAGTCGCTATTAATCTGAGGCTTAAACTGTTCAATGCCACTTGACTCAATAGTGAACAGCAGCTCATCCTTTACTTCCTTGAGTTGTGTAGCTTCGATATTCTGTTCAGACAAGCAACTAATGCGATTTTCGAGATTATCAATGCAACGTATAATTCGCAGGCAGAAGGTCTTTATGATGTTCCAGTCATAGCCGTCCTGGAGTCTTTCCACTTTTTCCTGCTGATGGGCGGCATACTCGCGGATAGCGGATACCTGCTGCGTTAGTTCCTGCAGAGTATTATTGAGCGGCTGTGAGTGTTCAACCGCGGTCTGACGGACACTTTGTGCCATCTGTCTGAACTCGATTATTTGCTTTTCAAGGTTTTCTGCCTGGGCCTTTAGTGAATCCTTATCCGCCATGGAATTGTCGCGTTCGACCTGTAGGACCGTATCAGGCGAATTCTGGTTCACTTCCGATAGTGCCTCATTTTCGCTTGTGGTCTGAATTGCCTCATGTTCTATAGATTTCTCATCTAATAGTAGCGTAGCGGTGTTCTTAGCACCACCTGTATCTTTAAGGAGCGAATCGCCGGTCGCAGAAGTGGCTACTTGTGAGGCAGATTGCTGCTGGTCTTGAGAATCTCTCTGGAGATTATACCAGCCTGATTCTGCAATGGGGTCGGAGCGTCTCTTGAGTTTTCTTCGCTGTTGTTTTGGTCGTGTTATTGATGTTTGTTCACTCTGCTGCGCGTAGACTTCACAGAGCTGTTGGTCTCGGATTTTTCGGTAGTACCGCAAAATGGCGGCGTAAAGTCCCTGTATCCGAGATAGGCCTCTGAGAATAAGCCGAGCTGTTAACACCAGCAAGCACCATGCGGAAATCGTCCCTCCTATAGATGTACAGACTACGGAAGCGGTAAAGATAAACTCACTCCGCTCCTTGTGCCTTTTGTATTTGTCCACTTCCTTTTGCCAGTTTCCGCCGTAGAGTGCATTAGCAAAGGGATGAGCATCCATTTCGCCAGCGGCCAGCTTATCGAGGTCGGCTTTAAGTCTTTCCTGCTGCTCTTGACGGAGCTGCGAGGCCGTCTTGGCTTTGTTGTGCCCGTTTTGCTCCAGGGCCAGCGGCGACCACTCCTCCGGAGCCGACCTCAGCCACTCTTTGTATTGCTCTATGTACTCATCGGATTCCGAGGCGTACTTCAGCTTGTAAGAAGCGATCTTCCGTTTTTGCTTTTGGTCTGCATCGCGAACCAGCACGAGCACTGCGCCACCGATAAGCGCAATTGACAGGCCAAGAATAATGGATCTCTTCAACATAAGTCCTGCTACCCATCAAGATGGCAACATAATCTTAGCGAATACTTCGACTCATCTGACGCACAACTGCCAAGAATCGCGAAAGAATCGCTTATGGTCCATCAACTAAAATATAATAATTGTTCAACCTTGCTCAAACCTGCCGGCGATAAAGAGAGTGCATCCTAAGGCAGGATACCTGCCGGTTAGCGTCCGGTAAGAAAGCGTACATTATTCTGCGTCCGATAGACTCACTGCGCACGAAGGTGGTATAAATATGATGATGGTTTCAGATGTACTGTTTAAGATGTACTCAATTAAGCTGTAAAAATCTCGTTGGTCAAGTCTTCGCCGAGCTGAGCGGCATAATACTGCTTGATAGTCTGTTGACCTTGAGCTTGGAATTTAGCCATGGAGGAAAACACACCGATTTTTACGAGAATAAGAATTGCAATACAAGCTGCAATATTGGCCAAAGGACGTTTGTATATGTTGGCTCTTTCCAGTAATTTTGGCTCCGGCTGGATTAGCCTGAGTTTCTCGGCCTTCGGAGCGTCACGGAGACTGTGTTTCAGAACACTAATTGCTTGAGTATTTGCGTTTTTTAGCAGTTCGAGTCTGTGCGGCTGAGATTTGATAGCTGCAAGCGCGAGATGTACCCTGCCAACACCGGCAAGTCGAAGCTGGCATCTTGGACAATTTGATATATGGCTTTGTATCCAACCTGCATCAGGACCTGCGTATTTGTTTATAGTCTCGTACAGCCAAGCTCTTATTTGCCTGCACTTTTTTGCTTTTCTTTTAGTATTCATCGTTTTACTCATCTTTCTCTATTCATCCAGACTGCCAGTAACTGGACCGCTTTACATCTATAGACCCTGGCTGTTGCTGCTGATATGCCCAGTATCCTCGCTGTTTGGGCGTACGACAATTCGGCGAGGTCTCGCAGCACGATAACGTTTCGCAAATGCTCGGGCAATTCAGCTATGCAGCACCTTAGAGACTCGGCCAGGCATTTGGAATCAAATTCACTTACCGGTGAATTCACATTCCGTACTGTAACAGCAACTGAGCAAATTCTGTTTCTCTCGGCGAGTCTGCGCCGTAACATTGACACAGCAATATTGCTTGCTGTGCGAAACAGATAAGCCTTTATGTGTATGGGCTTGCACCTGTCCTCACGATGGGCAAGCTTCAAGAACGTGCTTTGGTATGCGTCGTAGACATCCTGTTCATTGCTGAGAATGCGCCAGAGCAGAGTGACCAGCTCTTGGCCGTGTTTCAGCATAGCCGAGAGAATCCACTGCTGGCTTTCCTCAAGACCATCAGAGAAAACAAAATCCCAAGGTATCTGACAACTTGCGGCCTTGCCGAACATAAAAATAACCACCTATTTCTACAACTCTTCCAGTTGAAAGACGCAGTGCAGAACTTTATGTTAACAAAAACTACACAAAAATGGGGCGAAATAATGCCTTTACTGATTAACATTCCTAGTAGCTTACGCGTCATAATCTACGTGGAAACAACATTGGCAGGAATAAATGTTGAAGGTTCAGCCGAACAATATGAACGTAAGTCACTATAAAAAAAGCTCTTACGAACATATTCCTGAATCCAAGGATGTTGTGTGTCTGGTGGATGACTTGCTCAAAGAAGCTATCCTGGCCCGAGCAAGCGATATCCATTTTGAGCCGACTGAGGCTGGATTATTAGTAAAATTTCGGCTGGATGGTGTGTTGAGTATTGTGGAGAGTCTGCCAAAGGCACTATCTGATAATGTGATTTCCCGTCTGAAGGTGCTCGGTGGACTGCTCACGTACCGTAATGACGTGCCGCAGGAGGGGCGGATCGAACTGTCACCACAGTGGGGCGGCAAGGTGATGGATCAGCGGCTGGCGGTTTTTCCAACAATTCACGGCCAACGAGCAGTAGTGCGACTGTTCTACCGAGACGAACAGCTCACGGAGCTTGAACAGTTGGGATTCTCTCTGCAAATATGCATGGCACTGAAAGAGATAGATGCAAAAAATCAAGGCGTTTTACTGCTTACCGGTCCGGCAGGGAGCGGTAAAAGTACAACCTTGTCTGCGCTTTTGCGACATATTCTAAAATATTTTCCCGGCAAGAGCATCGTGACTATAGAGGACCCCGTTGAGATAAGAATTGATGGCGTAACGCAGGTTCAGATTACACCACATGGACAGATGACATTTCCCACGGCTCTAAAGTCGCTGCTAAGGCAAGACCCCGAAGTCCTCATGATTGGTGAAATCAGAGACGCTGAGACGGCAAGAATAGTCATCGAAGCGGGCCTGACGGGACATTTGCTGATGAGCACAATGCACAGCGGTACACCTGCGGGGGCGTTTTTACGGCTGCTTGAAATGGGAATAGAGCCTTACCAGGTGACATCAAGTATTTCAGCAGTTCTGAATCAAAGGCTTGTCAGAAAACTATGTGAGCGTTGTAAAAAGAAAACCGAAGCCGGTGAGTTTGAAGCGGTAGGATGTGACGAGTGTTTAACGACAGGTTACAAAGGCCGGGTTTTAATAGCGGAAATGGTACAGTTGGACAGTTATCTGCGAAAGGCAATTTTAAATAAGGCTGACCTTGAGGAGCTTGAGAAGCTGCTTATGAGCAAAGGGCATACGAATATGCTGGCCGATGGCGAACGATTAGTCAATGAAGGCCTGACGAGCCGGACTGAACTTAAAAGGGTCTGTGGGATTGTGTAGCATAGAGACAAAACGAAAAGGTGTTATGCGAATTATTCTGGCTGCTGTTTGGTTAGTAGCGTTTAATATGACCGCATCCGGGCGAGAAGTTAAGCTGGAGATTTGGCCTGCTAAGATGTCCGAATCTGCGAAGGAGTATCGGTTACTGCCTATAGCTGATGTGG